>Ga0182030_10018950_pt1 | contig 13150 bp, 7 predicted proteins | sample 812S3MmetaG_FD_121299 | JGI IMG/M metagenome (GOLD analysis project Ga0182030, IMG submission 121299) | Permafrost microbial communities from Stordalen Mire, Sweden - 812S3M metaG (Illumina Assembly) | ecosystem: Environmental > Terrestrial > Soil > Wetlands > Permafrost | place: Sweden... | reverse complement strand
GATGGATTTTATTGCCCTCGCCCCTTTGGGGGAGAGGGTGGCGCGCATCCGGCGTAATCGCCAGCCGGGGCGGGCCGGGTGAGGGGGTCTCGCCTATTGTCAATTCTTACGTGGGACACCACAGTAGGTCGTGGGTCGCATGTGGCGGATGCTTCGTTCTGGTCGAGTATTACAGATACCCCACCTACCGCCTACGAACTACCATTATTCCTTGCGCGCAACGAGGAGTTGCCCGCCCCCGCGGCGCTTGAAAAGTTCCAAATGTTCTTCCGGTATTCCCGCTTCGCGCGCGAGAGGTTCGAAATCGGGGTGCTCCAGGTGTGCCTCCGCAAATCCTGCCTTTCGCGCCAGCTCTAGCAGTTCGTGGTCTTCGTAGAAATATAGGCGCGACGCCATAGGCTCAGGCGCGGCGGGTGTCCCACGCAGTTCCTTGGAGCCGGTAAAGAGTACAAAGCGCCCCCCAGGCGCAAGGACTCGTCGAATCTCGGAAAGCGCCTTCAGGGGGTTCGATATAAATCCAAAAACCCCGGTCGTCACGGCGCAGGTGAAAATCCCATGGGGGTAAGGCAGTGAACCGGCGTCACCCGCGCGAACCTCCAGCCGGCTCAGTTGAATAGCCTCGTGGTTAACCTCGCGAGCCAGCCTTACCATGTCGGAACTGTGATCGATGGCCGCCGCTTTGCAGCCACATCTTAGTGCGTCCTGCAAGAATGCCCCGCCTCCACAACCGACCTCAAGTAAGTAGTCGTCCTGTCTTAGCTTCAGGACCGCCAGGATGGCTCGAAAGTTGGGGCGATGGTAGAGAGGGTCGCGATAGATCGCTCGTGCCTGAGGCCCTGACGGCCGCCGCGCCCTGCGATCGGTGATCCAATCGCCCAAGCGGCTCGGTCCCATGGCGCGGAGAAAAGGGGCGGCAACCTCGCTCGCGAACCAGCCGGCCAGCTCATTCGCATGGTCTCCCAACACCTTGCCCCACCCAGGGTTCTCCAGGGTTACCCGAGTGCCGCCCGCAACAGGCTCAAACCGTAAACCCAAAGATGTGACTTCAGAGGGCTGCCAATTGGCAGCACGCCATTCGAGTACGATCTCTTCGGGCGGCTGCCAGCGGACGACCCGCCCCACCTCAACATCCCCTTCTATCACGCGACCGTCGGCTCCGGGTTGGAATTGCATCCCCAGTCGCAACAGCGCGGCCGACAATTCATCAACCATCGCTTCGAAGGCCGTGGATTGATCGAGCTTCAAATCGACGCTGGTGCGTATGCTCATATTTCCTACTCTCCGTGGCGGGACCTGGCTCGCTCTGTTGCCAGATTCTTCGCTCATCATAAGCCGCGTTCTGGGGGAAACGCAATCCACTCTTGGCGTTCATCGGGCCATAGGTTCATCGGGCCATTTGGCAATTAAGCCAGCTTGTCATCGGGTCATCGGCTCATCGGCCCATTTGAAACCTTCCGACATAGCAAATTGATTCATCTTCTCACCTGAAAATGTCGATGACCGATGCGGGAAAGTGTGTCACGCGGGGGTTCGGTTGTCGGGACCGCCGTCCACACCGTCATCCTGAGCAGCCGCGAAGGATCTCGCCCTGCCCATCTTTCCACCTTGGAACCCCTCCCGTCCCTCCTTCACTTGCCCCGCGTCACTTGTCACTGCATTTGATCGCATGTCGCCCGACCTGTCGTGCTGTCATTCTGAGCAGCAGCGAAGGATCTCGCCCTGCCCATCTTTCCGCCTTGGAACCCCTCCCGTCCCTCCTTCACTTGCCCCTCGTCACTTGTCATTGCATTTGATCGCATGTCGCCCGACCTGTCGTGCTGTCATCCTGAGCAGCCGCGAAGGATCTCGCCCTGCCCATCTTTCCACCTCCTACATGCATGTGATAAGGGGAAAAGGCTCCATAATTCAGACTTCATAATTCAGAAATCATGATTTCCGAGCCCTATCTCCTTTCCTTTCAACAACTCATCGTGAAAGCACGATAACTTGTTTATTTTCATCAACTCATCCAGAGCACTTTATTTTCTCCTTTGTTTTCAAACAACCATCCAGACCTATCTTCATTTTTAACATCTTTTTGCCGGCCCCGGTTCTTTCCAGTGCCCCAGCCGCCCCCGGTGGCCTTCCCTAGCGAGGGCGGGCGGCAGTTGCGGGCTCCGTACCCACGCCAGCACGGTCGCCCCCTGTCTCCCCTTCAGCGTTCCGGCGCTCACCCCTTGCCCGCCACCTGTCGTTGTACCCACTGCGGCGCCCCCCGCGACTTCCTCTACCGCAACGGCGGCCGCCCCGCCCGCCAACCGCGCTGCAAAGTCTGCGGCCGCTGGCGGCAAGTGGCGCGTCATTATCGCCCCACGAAAACTCCTGACTGGCGACTCTACTGCCACCGCTCCCTCTTCTGCTCGAAACATCGTCTCGATTGCAGCATCTACCAATGCCCTTGCCCACATTGTCCGCACTACCTCCAGGGTTCCGTCAAAGTCGCGGGCATCGCCTACGTCCATGGCCATGAATGCACCACCCGCGAAGAAACCCCTCATCCCCCGCCTTGCGGTCCCCCCTCTCCCCAGGGGAGAGGGAGAGAAATCAAAATCAGACTTTGGATCCGGACGCGGGAATTCCGCCCTGCGCACTTTCGCAAGCTGCAGGGCTTGGGGGCGACAACCGTGGGCGACCCGCGCCTGGGCGTGACGGCACCCCGCCGGAACACTCTCTTAGTCTATCTGTCTACGCTAATTATATCAAGACAAATCAACCATTTTCAGAGCCAAGACAATGTCGCAGGCGAAAAGCAAGTGTAGAGCGGACCGGTTTTGTAGGTCCGCGGCACTTAGCGCCAGATAGTTCCATCTTGTGTTGTCGTGCCAGACCGCGAAAGATCGTAGCCCCTGGCGCAAGCCGCGGGAGAGTCGGCCCCAGTATCCTCCCGAGCCCCACGAGGGGCAAAAGAAATCAAGCCCAAAGGCAACGGCGCAATAGCGTGCTTCTTGGGCTGCCGCATCGGGGTGGCATCGTGGAATCGCCGTAGGGATTGGTTCTTTCGCCCCTGACGCGGCTTGGGGGAATTTCGCTTGAACTCGACTCCTATAGTTCGCGCTATGGGCTACGATCCTTCGCCCGTGGGCTCGTGTCTACCCGCTGGCCCAGAACCTCCCGTTTCCCCTGCGGATTCGTCGATAAACACCAGGCGACCAGGCAGGATCCATTTGCCTGAACGCCATTTCGGGGATCTCGGCTTGAGCACTATTTGTCCGGGTTGCCGCACGCTCCAGAGTATTATTGAGTGGGCGGCTACCGGGAGCCGACGTCAACGTGGCCGCGCTGCCCCTGGTCAAGTGAAGGTTTTCGTGCTTCGTACCTGGCTTACAACTTTGTTGTATAATATTTATCGAAATCACCAACCCCATGGCCAAGAGTACGTCGACTGCAAAGGAGCCTACCGATGCCGAAAAAGCGGACTGGGAAGCAGCGTGCAAAACCAAAGGGCCATGTCACCATCAGCGGGCAACCGATTTTTGGACAGCCGCAGCCCTCACCCGACCCATCCGGCTTCAAGGATCCGGTCACTGACCAGAAATTGCAGGGGCTCACCACGCTCGGAGTGGCGCCAGAGCCCGCAGGGGGAGCAACCGAACCGGTCCTGACCTTGGAGCAAGTGTATGGAAGTGCAGGCGCAGCCAAAGTACAGGCGATTCAGCAAGCGGGACAGATCGTCTTCCATTCCGTTGGCGATACGGGCAGCGTCGTCGGCCCCGCCACTCAGGCGCTGGTTGCCGACAAGATGGTGTCCGACTTCAGCGAAGCGAACGCAGCCGATGTGCCCTCATTCCTATTTCATCTCGGTGACTTCGTCTACTACTTCGGCGAGGCCACCTACTACTACGACCAGTTTTACGAGCCCTATCGTGATTATCCGGCGCCTATTCTTGGCATTGCCGGCAATCACGACGGTGTGGTCTATGCCAGCGACCCTGCGCCAACTCTTAGCGCTTTTCTGCGCAACTTTTGCGCGCCAAGTCCCGCGCCGTCACCTGACGCCGGAGGCCTGCTGCGCACCACCATGACTCAGCCAGGGGTGTACTTCACCCTGGACGCACCGTTCGTGAAAATACTCGGCCTCTATAGCAACGTTCTTGAGGACCCTGGCGTCATCTCGAGTGAGAACGGCACCAACAAAATCCTGGATAACCGCCAGGTTTCCTTTCTGACTACGGCGCTCGCTCGAGCAAAGAGCGATAACTTCACCGGCGCGATCATCATCGCCGTTCACCATCCTCCGTTCACGGGCGGCTCAGACCACGGGGGCAGTCCGCTGATGTTGCAGGATATCGACAGCGCCTGCCAGAAGGCAGGGGTTTGGCCCCATGCGGTCTTCGCCGGTCATGCGCATAACTATCAGCGCTACACCCGCATCGCTAACAATTACCAAATTCCCTATGTGGTGGCGGGATGCGGCGGCCACTCACCGCTTTCCAAAATGCGCTCGACTTATCGCACCCCCTTCAAGATCGATGACACGCTCACGCTCGAAAGCTATGACGACACCGACTACGGATACCTGCGGGTTGTTGCAAATGCCGAGACCATGAGCATTGAATTTCATCCCCAGAGCGACGGCGGCGTTACCAAGACTCCGGATGATGTTGTGACAATCACTCTTGCCACTCACCTCATAAGCTGATTGTTTTGAACATCGCGGGTGGCGCGGACCTGTTTCGCAAGGTCTGCGGCCCTCCTCGCCGGGGGGTAGGCGCAGAGCACAGTTCTGCGTCTTACCAACTGAACTGACATCAGGCGAGCCGATCACCCTCAAGAATCTTGCCGCAGCGATAGGCGCTGCTGGTCAGGGATTGGAGCCTCCGCGCGCAAAATGCCGTTTGTGGGTGGGCATGACCAGCGCTAATACAGCACGCTAAAGCGCAGAGCTGTGCTCTGCGCCAGCCAGCAAAACCTCACAGGCCGAACGATTTCTCTGGCAATCATCCGTGCCCCATCAAACCGCCTGCCTGATCTGCCGCCTCATGTGCCCGCGATGTTAGCGGCCCTGCCCTCACTCATGCCTGGCGAAGTGATACAAATCGGTTGAGTCTCGCAAGCAGAATCTATCTGGTGCATGGGCCAAACTGACCAGCCACCCAATGCCGCCAGGGTTTGACAACGCGGCACGGAAAAGGGAAGATGACATGTTTTCGGGACTGTTTCGAATAATCCCTGGGCCCGCTGCCCAGTAGTGGGCCAATTTGATGTAGCGGCGGCTTTATGCCGCCATTGGGCGAGGTAAACTCGCCACTGCAGCATGAAATTGACCTTTTACCCGCTACGCGGCAACGCAGGACGGAATAAAAGAAGTTGTGAAGAAAACGGCGTCGCGGTTTGTAGCGGCGGTCTCTGACCGCCGAAGTTGTGATTCTCCAAGCCGGCGGTCGGAGACCGCCGCTACAACGGGATCTTTTCACAGGTTCACAGGCGGTTAGTGCAGACCTGTTTCGCGAGGTCTGCGCCTCTTCCTACCGGTTGCGCGGAAGGGCCGGGGACCTACATGACAGGTCGGACCACGGTTGCTTTCGACTCTCAACGTTCGACTTTCGACCAGGGTTTTCTATGACTCATGAGGAACAGAGGCTGGAGGAGTCGCGCCAGCGCAAGCTCCACTGGAAGCGCTGGGGACCTTACCTGAGCGAGCGCCAGTGGGGAACCGTTCGCGAGGACTACAGCGAGTGGGGCACGGCTTGGGACTATTTCCCTCACGACCACGCCCGCTCACGCGCTTATCGGTGGGGGGAGGACGGGATTGCCGGCATCTGTGACCGCCATCAATACCTCTGCCTGGCGCTGGCGTTGTGGAACGGCCGCGACCCCATCCTGAAAGAGCGCCTCTTCGGGCTCACGGGAGAAGAGGGGAACCACGGTGAGGACGTCAAGGAGTATTACTACTACCTCGATTCCACGCCCACGCATTCCTACATGAAGTATCTCTACCGCTATCCGCAGGGGGAATTTCCTTACGCCTGGCTGGTGGAGGAGAACAAACGACGGAGCAGGAAGGATTTTGAGTTTGAGCTGGTGGACACCGGCATCTTCAGCGGGAATCGCTATTTTGACGTGTTTGTAGAGTATGCGAAGGCAACTCCCGATGATATCCTGATCCGCATTTCCGCCCATAACCGCGGCCCGGAGGCCGCCACTCTGCATCTGCTACCCACCCTTTGGTTCCGCGACACCTGGTCCTGGGGCAGGGACGACGGGCGCCCGGGGCTGGCAAAGGCCGAGGACCTTTCCGGGGCGACGGTCATCCGGGCGGAGGACCGTTACTATGGTACACGTTGGCTGATCTGCCAGGAACATCCCGAATTACTCTTTACCGAGAACGCCACAAATTTCCAGCGGCTCTTTGGCGTTGCCAATCCTACGCCGCACGTCAAGGACGCCATCAACGACTACATCGTCCACGGTGCGCGCCATGCCGTCAATCCTATTCCCGAGGGCACCAAGGTGGCAGCCTCATATCGCGTGGCGATACCGCCGGGGCAAAGCGCCGTCTTCCGCCTGCGGTTTACCGGCGACCAGCCCAGCGAGGATGTGCTCAGCGACGGCTTCGAGACGGTGTTGGAAGAACGTATTGCCGAAGCGAATGAGTTTTACTCCAAGGTCATGCCTCCCGCCCTTTCTGCCGATGCCCAAAACGTATTCCGCCAGGCGATGGGGGGACTGTTCTGGTCGAAGCAGTTCTATCACTATGACCTGCGGACCTGGCTGGAGGGCGATCCCGCGGGCCCGCCTCCGCCGCCGGAACGGGAGATGGAACGAAACCACACCTGGACTCACCTTTACAATGCGGACGTCATCTCCATGCCCGATAAGTGGGAATACCCCTGGTACGCCTCGTGGGACTTGGCCTTCCACTGCGTGGCGATGGCGCTGGTGGACCCGGACTACGCGAAAGAGCAGCTCATCCTGCTTCTGCGCGAGTGGTACCAACACCCCAATGGCCAGCTCCCGGCTTACGAGTGGGCATTCAGCGACGTCAATCCTCCCGTCCATGCCTGGGCGGCCTGGCGCGTCTACAAGATCGAAGCGCGGCGGCGTGGCTCCGCGGACCGGGAGTTTCTCCAGAAGGTCTTTCACAAGCTCCTGCTCAACTTCACCTGGTGGGTGAATCGCAAGGATCCCGATGGCAGGAACGTTTTCGAAGGAGGATTCCTGGGGCTCGACAACATCGGCGTCTTTGACCGCTCAAAACCGCTCCCCACCGGCGGCCACATCGAACAATCCGACGGCACCAGTTGGATGGGCATGTACTGCCTCGACATGCTCAGCATCGCCATGGAGTTGGCGCGCGAGGACCCCGCTTATGAAGACGTGGCCAGCAAATTCTTTGAGCATTTTGTTTACATCACCCGGGCGATGAATAACCGCGGCGGCCACGGAATTTCCTTGTGGGACGAGGAGGACGGGTTCTATTACGACGTGTTGCATCTTCCCAACGGTCAACACGATTTCATGAAGGTGCGGTCGATGGTGGGGCTGATCCCTCTCTATGCGGTGGAAGTGCTGGAGCCGGAAGCTCTGGATCAATTGCCCGGTTTCAAGCGGCGCATGCAATGGTTCCTCGACAATGTTCCCAACGTTCCCCATCACATCGAAATGACGCAAACGTCTGCGCACGGAATTCGCCGCCAACTCTCCATTGTCAGCCGCAGAAAACTGATGAGGATTCTTCGCTACATGCTGGATGAACAGGAGTTCCTGGCGCCGCACGGGATTCGCAGCGTATCGAAGTTCCATGCCAGGAATCCTTATGTGCTGACCATCGACGGCCGGGAATATCGCGTGGGTTACGACCCTGCGGAGTCCGCCTCGGGTCTGTTCGGCGGCAATTCCAACTGGCGCGGCCCCGTGTGGTTTCCCCTCAATTTTTTACTCATCGAATCCTTGCAGAGGTTTCATTTTTATTACGGCGACCAACTGAAGGTTGAATGCCCCACCGGCTCCGGCCACATGATGACTTTGTGGGAAGTGGCGGAAGAAATCTCCCGGCGGTTGGCTTCCATCTTCCTGCGCGGCAGCGACGGACGGCGCCCCGTCTACGGCGGGAACGAGCTTTTCCAAACCGACCCCAACTGGCGGGACTTGATCCCGTTCTACGAATACTTTCATGGCGATAATGGCGCGGGCTTGGGCGCCAGCCACCAAACCGGATGGACGGCGTTGGTGGCGAAGTTGTTGCAACAATCGGGGGGATGAAGAAACCCCTCACCTGCCCTCCTCTGTCGGGCACCCTCTCCCCTGGGGAGAGGGTGACGCGAGAGCGCCGGGTGAGGGGGTCACGCCGCGACCGATGCCTAAGCAGGTTCCTGGAGACCCCTTCTATGGACAGCATTGAGCCGAACTTCGTTCTACTTACTCGGCCACAAATCGGTTAGACTTTCCCTTCGCTATAGCCATTCTTCGTCAGTCTTAAGGAATTTGTGGAATGAGCCTCCGCCTGCGTGTAATGACCGTTGACGACGTTCCCGCTGGGATGCGGCTGAAGGAGATTGCCGGATGGAATCAAACCCGCGGTGATTGGGAACGATTTCTCAGCGCGAGCCCCCAAGGGTGCTTCGTGGCCGAGACCGATGGCGAGGTGACGGGAACCGTCGCCACCATTTCCTATGAAGGCCGGTTCGCGTGGATTGGGATGGTCCTTGTGGACCCCGCACGGCGCAGCCAGGGGATCGGTACAAAACTGCTGGAGAAGGCCATCGAGTATCTGGATGGTTGCGGCATCCCCAGCATGAAGCTCGACGCGACCCCGCAAGGCAAACCTCTCTATGAAAAACTCGGGTTCGTGAGCGAATACGAACTTGAACGCTGGAAGTTGCAACGCGCGCCGGCGACCGGCCCCACGGATGGGGCCAGTTCGGTGACGAAAGAGATGCTCGACCAGGACCGGGAGATTTTTGGCGCTGACCGTAGCGCGTTGTTGCAGTCGATCGCTCTTGAGCATCCCGGGTTTGTGTTGCAAACGCGAAGCCAGGGGAAGCTCACGGGGTATTGCTTTGGACGCCGGGGCGCGCTGGCTGACCACCTGGGACCCTGGGTGGCGCATGATGAATCTGCGGCGCGCGATTTGCTCGATGAATTCCTCCTGCGTTCCCGCCAGGAAAGTGTTTTTGTAGACGCCATGAAACCCAGCCCTTGGTCAATGAAGCTGCTTTGTGAGTACGGCTTCCAATTCTCACGCTCCTTGACGCGCATGTATCGCGGGCGCAATGATTTCCCCGGGCGCCCGGAACTTCAGGGTGCGATTCTAGGGCCGGAGTTTGGCTGAGATATTGTGGGAAAATACAGGCTGCGAGAGAAATGCGTCGGAACTTTGATACGGAGCATGGAGAGTTAGGCTCGGCTCTCCGCGGTGTCAGAAACGGGTGGTGGAGTGGCTTCAAAAGGCTACGCTTTTTTGTGCCCTGCAAGGGCGCCATACAGTAGCCGGGGGCAACGCCCCCGGAAAGCGTGACGCATGTTATCCGACCCTGAAGGGGCCGCACTATTGTGGGAGGCGGACGGGAGACCGGCGGGGCGTCACAGGAATTCGACCCTTTCAGGGTCGGGCGTCGCTGGGGGCGCGCTTTGCGGGGGCGTTGCCCCCGGCTACTGTATCTATCCCCTGCGGGGATCACGAAGGATGAACCGTGGTGGCCACGTTTTGGAGGTGGAAAGAGCAAGTCCAACGCCTCCCGGTACCCTCGGCCTATATTGGCCGGAAACGAAGACATTTTTGTAAATCATTCCCATGAATCAAACTGCGTCAACACCTGTTTTCTACGGCTGGTGGATTGTCCTGGCGGCGTTCATGAACTTGTTTTTCGCCGTCGGACTCGTTTTTTACGGACTTCCGGTTTTTTACACTTCTCTGGTGGATTCCCTGCATTTCACTCGCAGCCAGGTGGCGCAAGGACTTTTTTTTGGCATGGTCATCGTGGCCCCCGCTTTCGGCTTCATGGGCGCGCTCATTGACCGGGTTGGCGCGCGGCGAGTGCTGCGCGTCGGCATTCTGCTGGTGGCCTTGCCATTAATCCTGATGGGCTGGATGACGCGCTTGTGGGAGTACTACATCCTCTGCATTGTAGAAGTGGTGGGATATGTCCTGGCAGGCCCCATCTCCAATCAGGTTCTGGTGGCAAATTGGTTCCAGGCGAAACGCGGACGCGCTATGGGCTACGCGTATGTGGGCCTGGGACTGGGCGGCGCGGTCGCGCCCAGATTGGCTGTGTACCTGATCGAAGGGCTGGGGTGGCGGCGCGCTTTCATCATCATCGGCGCCCTGATCGGAGTGGTGCTTTTTCCCATTGCTCAGTGGCTGACGCGTTCTGCTCCGGGAGAAATGGGACTGGTTGCGGACGGCGTTGAACCCGCGCTCGCGCCGGAGCGAACAGCCCGGGCATCCTCACTCCCACTCGGGGCGGCGGTTCGAACCGCGAACTTCTGGCTTATCCTCGCGGGTAGCACGCTCACCATCGGCGCCATCGGAACAGTGATTCAACAATTCGTCTTATTCCTTCGCGACGCCGGGTACACCCGAGTTCAGGCCTCGCACGTCTCCAGCGGATTGCTTTTGGCGGGATTGGCGGGACGGATTGCGGTGGGATACTTGGTGGACCGCTTCAACAAGAAGAACGTCATGGCGTTGTCCTATTTGCTCCTGGCGCTGGCGATCCCCCTGCTCTTTCTGGCGCGGCAGCCTGCCGCCCTTTGGGCGTTTGCACTAACCTTTGGATTTGCCATGGGAGCGGATTATCTTTTGATTCCCCTGGTCACGGCCGAGTGCTTTGGCCTGGCGTCCCTCGGAAAGCTTCTCAGCCTCATCATCATGGCCGATTCCCTGGGACAGTTCTTTGGACCCGTGCTGGCGGGAAGGATCTTCGAAGCGACCCATAGTTATGACCTCGCCTGGAGCATCATCACCGCGGCAGGTATCCTGGGCGCCGCCGCGATCTATGCCGTGCGGACGCCGAGAACAGTGGCGCGTGGCTAGCCCCAATCCTGTTCATTTAAGCTGCACTTTCCCAATTCGCCCCCCTTACCCCCACCACTTGCAAAACGTGGGGCCCCCTCCGCCTTGCGGCCCCCCCTCTCCCGAAAGGAGAGGGTTTTTTGAGTTTTGATTTTAGTCCTCGCCTTCCTTCAGGGTATGGATGTCGGAGGCACGCGGGCGCGGATCACATCCGCGGCTTCACCAGCGCCTGATAGACCACGGGCTGGCTCAACGCCTCCACATTGGGTTCCCCTGGGCCGATCCTTCGCTGGGTCATGCCAACAAAAATCAGGTCATTGGTGGGATCAACCCAGAACCACGTGTCCGCCGCTCCCAACCAGAAGAAAGTGCCTTTGCCCACGACCTCGTCGGCTTCCAGCGGGTCCGTATAGACCGCACAATCGTAGCCCCATCCCATGCCGGGCCGCATGGTTGCCGGACCAATGGAGAACTCGCCCGTCATGAGGCTGGGGGGGAGATGGTTTGTGGTCATGAGCTGCACCGTGGCCGGCGCCAGGATGCGGACGCCGTCCAGTTCGCCGCCATTCAGAAGCATCTGAGCGAAGCGCAGATAGTCCTCGGCGGTCGAGACCATCCCCCCACCGCCCATAGGCAGTGATGGCTGAGTTGCATAGTCGTCGGCTGGTGCGCCGCCGGTGGCGTTTGCGACCAGTTCGCCGTCCTTGCCCGATGCGTAAAGCGTGGCAAACCGGTTCCGCTTTTCCGGTGGAACGAAGAAGCCCGTGTCCTTCATGCCGAGGGGTTCAAAAATGCGCTGCTGCATAAAATCGGGCAGGGACTGTCCCGATAATTTTTCCACGATGTAGCCCTGGATATCCATCGACACGCTGTAGACCCAGCGAGTTCCGGGCTGGTAGAGCAACGGGATCTTCGCCAGCATGTCGATCATGTTCGGGAGGGATTGAGCTTGCAACACTTGCTGGTCCGTGTACATCTTGTCGACTAAACTGGTGCCGAAGAACCCGTAGGTGAAGCCCGCGGTGTGGGTCATCAGCTCATGCATGGTGGGAGGATGGGCAGGGTCTTCCACAATCATCTTGCCGCTCTCGTCCACGCCCTTGAAAACCTTCAGATGGGCAAACTGGGGAATGTATTTCGAGACCGGATCGAGAGGATGCCATTTGCCTTCTTCGTAGAGGATCATCATGGCAACGCCGGTGACCGGCTTGGTCATGGAGAAGATGCGGAAGATCGTGTCCTGCGTCATCGGAGCGCCGCTCGCGATGTCCTTCTTGCCGTACGTCCTCTCCTCCACCACTTTGCCGTGGCGCGCCAGAATGGTTACGATCCCAGCGAGCTGCTTCTGGTCCACTTCCTGCTGCATCACCGCGTGGAGCCGATCGAGCCGCTGGGACGAGAAGCCGAGCGCCTCTGGCTTATTCCGGGCGGAAGCGGAGGTCTTGTTCTTCGCTTGTTGAGCCTGGGCCTGATGCGCGCCGGCGACAAAAAGCAGTCCGGCGAGCAGTGATAAGACGAAACGCGAGAGTTTGGCGGTTTTCATAGGTATTGATCCTGTTGGATTTGCTGAGTTCCTGCTGATGGCAGAACAAACTGGAAGACCGGCACGGTCGATGTCGCAATGGCATTGGACCGCGACCTTCGGCGCGGCGGAGCCACGCTTCCGCGCTCGAAGCGGGTCGATTCCATGGTGATAAACGCTTCGCCCTTTTGTGCGGGAATTCCATTTTGCCTATCCGGTTGGTCGAGCATACTAGCAATCGCGTTCATTTGGCGCAATACTTTTAAATCCTTTCCAGTGCTCCTCCGAGGAGGGGGCCGAGTGGAAAAACGACGGGTCAAAGGAAGCCGTGGGCCACAATTATGCTTGTTTTCCAAGAACCGGTCCGCGAACCGCCCTCCAACGCGCTAGGGATTCGGCGAACCCGCACTAACCTTTCCTGCCGGTAGGAAAAGGTACGGACAATTAGCCGGGCTTCGTACCACGGTTGAACGCTGCCGGAAGGGCGGGGCTTCACAGGCTGCGGAAAAACCCTGTGGCGCTTGGCGCTAGCACTGTCAGCACCACCCCGGCGCTCGGCGCGCCACCCCTCCTCATCTGAGGAGGGGAGCGTTTTCAACAACTCCCCTCCTGATTCAGGAGGGGTGGCGCCTTGG
>Ga0182030_10018949_pt1 | contig 13150 bp, 11 predicted proteins | sample 812S3MmetaG_FD_121299 | JGI IMG/M metagenome (GOLD analysis project Ga0182030, IMG submission 121299) | Permafrost microbial communities from Stordalen Mire, Sweden - 812S3M metaG (Illumina Assembly) | ecosystem: Environmental > Terrestrial > Soil > Wetlands > Permafrost | place: Sweden... | reverse complement strand
TTGGCCAGCAGCGTCGGATTCCGATACGTATTCCCGGTCACCAGCGTGCCCAGCTGCACCCGTTCGGTCGCGGTGGCCAGCGCGCCTGGCGCGGTGTAGGCCTCCTACATCGGCTAGTCGGGAGTGCCCAGCATGGGCAGTTGGTAGAAGTGGTCCATCATGAAGACCGAGTCGAAGCCGGCCGCTTCGGCCTCTTGGGCTTGGGCGATGACGGTGGGGAAGAGCTGCTCTACCCCGGTGCCGTAGGAGAAGTTGGGAATCTGCAAACCGAGTCGAATAGCCACGTTGTCTAACGTAGCCATCGGCTCCGAAAGCGGAACCCCAAAGAGATTGCGCTTTAGGCGAAACGCGCCAGCGCGCCGTGGCTGACATGCAGCGTTTGGCCGGTGATGTGGCGGGCTGCCGAAGTGGTAAGGAACAACGCCAGCCGAGCGACCTCCGCTGCGACCGAAGGCGGTGTGCGAGAAAGGCCTTCGTAACCGGCGTGGACGCTACGGCCGCTGGCCACGGCGTTCACCGTGATGCCGCGGGTGCCGAAAACGGTCGCCTGCCCGGCAACCCAACTCGACAGCGTCGCCTTGATCGCTGCGTCGGCGCTGCCCGCGGGCGGGTTTTCTGGCACCACGCTGATGATGGAACCACCGGAGCGCAGATGGTCACCGACGGTTTGCAACGTCAGTACCGCGGACAGCACGGTCGCGTCGAGCGTGGAGCGCCACGCTTTGGCGGTGTCGGCGATCGAGTAGGTGCGCGGGTCGCCGGCATCCCAGGATGGCGCCGGCACGTTGACGATGGTGTCCAAGTGATGGGGGAACAACCCGCGGGCGTCCTCAAGGCTGGCCGGGTCGGTGATGTCGCAGACGATCGCGTCGACGTCCAATTCCTTGGCGGCGACTTCGAGATCGCTGCGGCAGGCGCCGACCAGGGTCACTTTGTGCCCCTCGTCGCGAAAACCCTCGGCGACTGTGCGCCCCAACTCGGTGTCTCCGCCGGTGACCAGCACCTCCACTGCCATGACCTCCTCGTGTTCAACATTGAACCCAGACTCTGGCAGTTCACCAGCGCTTATGCTCTCGCTCGGCGGTGCACCACAGAATCGTTGCCTGGGATCTCAGCGTGTTATGGCGTCGATCAAATCGATGTTACTGGACAGTAGCTCTAAGGGGAAACTAAGGACACCGCGGCGCGCAGACAAATTCATAACTATTTGGCGATCCGCCGGCCCGGCGCGCGACGCACCTTGGCGGGCTAAGTTTTACGCATGCGTCGGATCGGAGTCCTGGCCGCTTTGGTGTCGACAATGCTGATCGCCTGCCTGGCGGGATGCAGCCAGAAAGCGCCGTCGCCACCGCCATCCCCGACGACGACGCTCGCCGGGTCGATCGTGGTGTTCGCGGCGGCCTCACTCAAGCGCGCGTTCACCCAGATCAGTAGTCAGTTCAAGAGCGACAATCCCGGCGGCGGCGTGGAATTCGAGTTCGCCGGCTCCTCGGAGCTCGCCACGCAACTGACCCAGGGCGCGACGGCGGACGTGTTCGCCTCGGCCGACACCGCGCAGATGAACAACGTCGTCAAGGCCGGGTTGTTGGCCAACAATCCGACGAACTTCGCCTCCAACACGTTGGTCATCGTCACCGCGCCAGGCAACCCGAAGAAGATCGGATCTCTCGCCGACCTCGCCAAGCCCGGGATCAGCGTGGTGGTCTGCCAGCCGCCGGTGCCTTGTGGAGCGGCGACCCAGCGCGTCGAAAACAGCACGGGAGTGCACCTGAACCCGGTCAGTGAGGAACAGAGCGTGACCGATGCCCTCAATAAGGTGACCACCGGTCAAGCCGATGCCGGGCTGGTCTATGTCACCGATGCCAAGAACGCCGGGGACAAGGTGACGACGGTGAACTTTCCCGAAGCCGCAGGTGCGGTCAACGTCTATCCCATCGCGGTGTTGAAAAAGGCACCGTTGCCGTCGTTGGCGCAGAAGTTCGTGACCCTGGTGACCTCTGACAGCGGCCAGAAGATCTTGGCCCAGTCCGGCTTCGCCAAACCCTGACCCTGACGTGCACCGGCCCGCGGAACACATCCGGCGGGTGATTGATGCTGCACCACCGCTTACCGCTGAACCACCTCCGCTGCTGAGGGGCATTCAGCTGGGGTGTTCGAGTTCTGTTCGGGCCTGGTCGATTTGGTCGTAGGCATAGGTCACCATGGCGGCGGTGGTCATCGTCTCACCCTTGCGGGCGAGCGATTCGTAGGCCGGGTCGCCGAGGATTTCGCGGAGGTGGGCGATGGCGGCGAGGACTTCGGGGACCGCCGCCGTAGAGAAAGGAGTGAGCGCGAACCCGGCGATAGTGGCGGCAGGTTCATGGCGCCCGAGCCGGTCGAAAAGAGCGGCGAGGATGGCGAGCGGGACGCGGATCGACGCAGGGTTGCCCGAATTGTGGAAGGTGTGGATTCCCAGAGTGAGGTGATCGAATGCGGACACGGTGTCGCCGTGTTCGGCCTCATGTCGTGCCAGATAGGGCGCCAGTGATGACGCGACGGTGCGGTTGCCGCTGTCTTGCGCAATCATCAGACCCCGGCGGAGGTCGTTAAGCGCTGCGACGGGCTCCGCGTCACGGAAAGCCAAACCGTGGGCACCGAGCGCCCACGCGAGCAACAACGGGTTACCTGTTGCCTCTGCGGACTCGATAAGACCATCCGCGGAATCCCTCGCCTCCTCAACGGAACCGACTACTGCAAGGGCGGCAACCAGCCATCCACGGATGTTGACGTGGTTGTCGCGGCGGCGTGCGAGCTGGGCGCGGCACAACTCGGCCAACCGCTCGGGCTGCCCGATGGCTAGGTATGCACCTCCAAGCCAGGCTTCGATGCCGCCCGGCAGCGCCTCAAGGCACTTGTCAAGAACGACTTGGCCGACATCGGCGTAGCCGACAGCCGCCTCGATCCGTCCGGTCATGTAGCACAGCGACGCAATCACGTACAGGAACGCCAGCCGGGGTTGGTCGGCGGCGCGGGCGGGGTCGATGAGTTCTTCGGCCCAGGCTATCGGCTCGTTATTTCCGGCCATTGCGCCGAGCAACCCTACATAGGTGGCGATGGTGGCGGCGGCGTCCAGATCGCCTTGGTCGGCGGCCCAGCGAAACGCGTTGCGCAGGTTGGCCAATTCGATCGTGAACCAGTCGTAGGCCTCCCGTTGGCGCGGGCTGTCCCACCGGACCATGATGTCGGCTTCCCGTCCGGCGATGTAGCGGGAGTGGGCGGCCCGAATCTCGGAGGCGTCGCCGCGGGCCACGAGTTGTTCCTCGGCGAACTGGCGGATCGTCTCCAGCATCGCAAACCGGGTCCGCCCCGAAGACCGATCAGCCACGAGGAGCGACTTGCGCACCAGGGCATCGAGGAGATCCAGGGTGGCGAAGTCGTCGGGGGCGTCTGGGGATCCCGCTACGGCGCAGGCGCCGTGCAGATCGAATCCACCGGCGAACACCGAACACCGCTCCAGCAGCGCCTTTTCCGGCTCGTCGAGCAGGTCGTAGGACCACGCGACGGCGTGGCGCAGGGTGGCGTGGCGTGGCAGGCCGCGCCGCGACCCGACGAGTAGGCGGAACCGCTGATCGAGACGGTCACGCACCTCGCTGGCGGTCATCGACGCCATCCGTGAGGCAGCCAGCTCGATGGCCAGCGGGATCCCGTCGAGGCGTCGGCAGATCTCCACCACCGCGCCCGCCTCGCCAGCGTCGCCCACCGTGAAGCGCGGCGACACGTGCTGCGCCCGTTCGACGAACAAGGCCACCGCCGCTGAGTCGACGCCCGCGCCCACGTCCAGCGAGGGCACCGGCCACAGCCGCTCGTCGGCGAGTCCGAGTCCTTCGCGGCTGGTGGCCACAACCTTGGTCGTTGCCGAAGCCGCGAGGATGGCCTCGATCAGATCGGCGGCGGCATCCAGCACGTGTTCGCAGTTGTCAAACACCAGCAGCCGCACCCTGCCCTCCAGGGCGCCGGCCACGCTCTCGGCTACGCTCCTGCCGGGTTGTTGGGTGATGCCCAGCACCGCTGCCACCGCGTCGGGCACCGCCGCCGGATCGGCGACCGCGGCTAAGTCGAAAAACCAGACGCCGTCGGGAAATTCGTCGGCGATATGCGCCGCGACCTCCAACGCCAGCCGGGTCTTGCCGACCCCGCCCACACCGGTCAACGTCACCAACCGATGAGCCTTCACCGCGGCTTGCAGCTCGGCGGCGTCGGACTCGCGCCCGATCAAGCTGGTGGTCGCGGCCCGCAGGTTCCCCGGACTCGCATCCAGCGCCCGTAGGGCCGGGAACTCCGTGCGTAACCCTGCCGCTCGTACCTGGAACACCCCGATTGGGGTCGGCAGATCCCGCAACCGCCGCGGCCCCAGGTCCACCAGATCGACTCCACTGAGTAGACCCGCGGTCGACTCGGCCAGCAGGATCTGCCCGCCGTGCCCGGCCGCCATCACCCGCGCGGCGCGATTGAGCACCGCACCGAAGTAATCGCCTTCCCGCAGCTGTGCTTCGCCCGTCGCCAGCCCCATCCGCACCGGCAACTCCAGCTCTCGTTGTGCATCCACCGCCGCAGCCAGCGCAGCGTTTGGTAACGCGAACGCGGCGCACACTCCGTCGCCGGTGTGCTTGAACATGAAGCCGCCGTGCGTCTTGATCGCCGCGCGCAACACCTCGTCATGGGCGGCCAGCGCCGCCCGCATCCCCTCGGCGTCGGCCTCCCACCGACGGGTCGAACCCTCAACGTCGGTGAACAGAAACGTCACCACCCCCGAAGGAGCAGCGGCCGCAGGAGCGGACACCCCTGCAGAATCTCACAACAGACGCGCTCCGAACTCGCACATCGGCGGAAACTACCGCGCCGAGCACAGGACTCCTAGCCGATTCGCAACTCGCGCAACGCTAGGTTGAGGCTGTGTGTATCTCCCGACCATGGTTAGGGGGGCGTACGTATTAGCGAGCGTTGCACGGACCTACCCCGTTGGGTGTACATCCCTGCCGCCGCGGGGACCGTCTTCGTGGTGCTGCCGCTGGTGGCGATTGCAGTCAAGGTGGACTGGCTGAATTTCTGGTCGCTGATCACCAGCTCGTCATCCAAGACGGCGCTGTTGCTGAGCCTGAAAACCGCCGCTGCAAGCACCGCGCTCTGCGTGCTGCTCGGTGTGCCGATGGCGTTGGTGCTGGCCCGCAGCACCGGGCGACTGGTCCGGTTGCTACGGCCGCTGATCCTGCTGCCGCTGGTACTGCCTCCGGTGGTGGGCGGCATTGCATTGCTTTACGCGTTCGGCCGGCTCGGATTGATCGGTCAGTACTTGGAGGCCGCTGGGATCAGCATCGCCTTCAGCACTACGGCCGTGGTGTTGGCCCAGACTTTCGTCTCGCTGCCTTTTCTGGTGATCTCCCTGGAGGGTGCGGCTCGTACCGCGGGTGCCGACTATGAAGTAGTGGCGGCGACCCTGGGTGCGCGACCCAGCACGGTGTGGTGGCGGGTCACCCTGCCGCTGCTGCTGCCCGGCATGGTGGCGGGGGCGGTGCTGGCATTCGCCCGCTCGCTCGGGGAGTTCGGCGCGACGTTGACGTTCGCGGGTTCGCGGCAAGGCGTGACCCGCACGCTGCCGCTGGAGATCTACCTGCAGCGGGTGACCGACGCGGACGCGGCGGTGGCGTTGTCGATCCTGCTCGTGGTGGTGGCGGCGCTGGTGGTGCTGGGTGTGGGGGCGCGCAACCTTACCGGAAACGACGCCAGGTAGCCGGCCATGAGTGAGTTGCAGCTGCGCGCGGTCGTGGCAGACCGCTCGCTGGATGTGGAGTTTTCGGTGTCTGCGGGTGAGGTGCTCGCGGTGCTCGGACCCAACGGCGCGGGCAAATCGACGGCCCTTCATGTCATCGCCGGGTTGGTTCGCCCCGACGAAGGCGTGGTGCGGTTGGGGGATCGGGTGTTGACCGATACAGCGGCCGGAGTCGACGTGGCGACGCACGACCGACGGGTGGGACTGCTGCTGCAGGACCCGTTGCTGTTCCCGCATATGACCGTCGTCGCCAACGTCGCCTTCGGACCGCACAGCCGTCGCGGCATTTTTCGCTCCGCTCGCAGCCAGGAGAAGCAGACGGCCCTGCGCTGGCTGCGTGAAGTGGACGCCGAGCAGTTCGCCCACCGAAAACCCCGGCAGCTGTCCGGCGGCCAGGCCCAGCGGGTGGCGATCGCGCGCGCGTTGGCTGCCGAACCCGATGTGCTGCTGCTCGACGAGCCGCTGAGCGGGCTCGATGTCGCCGCGGCCGCGGCTATCCGCGCCGTGCTGCGTACCGTCGTCGCCCGCACTGGCTGCGCCGTCGTGCTGATCACCCACGATCTGTTGGACGTGTTCACCCTCACCGATCGGGTGTTGGTGCTGGAGGCGGGAAAGATCGCCGAGAGCGGGCCGGTGTCCGACGTGCTGACCGCCCCGCGCAGCCATTTCGGCGCCCGAATCGCCGGAGTCAATCTCGTCAACGGCACCGTCGGTCCGGACGGCGTGTTACTGGCCTCCTGCGGCCCGCACTGGTACGGCACGCTGGCCAGCGGCCTCTCGCATGGTCAGGCTGCGATCGCGGTGTTTGCGCCGACGGCGGTGGCCGTCTACCGGGAACGGCCGCACGGCAGCCCGCGCAATTGCGTCGAGGTGACCGTGGCCGAGCTGGACATTCGCGGATCCGCGGTTGTGGTGCGCGGATCGGAACAGCCCGGCGGCGCGCCGGGGCTGGCCGCCGAGATCACGGTCGACGCCGCCGCGGAGCTGCAGCTGACGCCCGGCGAGCGGGTCTGGTTCGTCGTCAAAGCCCTCGAAGTGGCGTTATATCCGTCAGCACAGCGACACGCCGGGCCATGACAATCCGGTGAAGTGCACAGACGCGCGCCACGTTGCATGTTGGCAACAACGGAAAAACCGCATGGCATCGTCCGCAAGGCATCCTTGCGTCACAGCGGTAACGCGGTAGGTTCGTCGCCATGGATCAGGTGGACCCGCACTCGACACGTCGCAGAGGACTGTGGACGACGCTGGCGATTGCCACGATGACCAGTGCCAGCGCCGTCAGTATCGCCCTGCCCGCGACCGCGACTGCCGACCCCGAGGTCCCAACCCCGGTGCCGGCGACCACGACCGCGCCGCCCCCGGCGGCCGCACCGGCTTCGCCGGCACCCGCGGCCCCGGGTGCCCCAGCGCCGGCTGCTTCACCCACACCCGCGGCCCCGGGTGCCCTGGCGCCGGGCGCACCACCGCCCCCACCGGCGGATCCGAACGCCCCGCCACCGCCGCCGGTCGATCCCAACGCCCCACCGCCACCGGTCGCCGACCCGAACGCCGGGCGAGTCGGTAACGCCCCCGGCGGATTCAGCTTCGTCGTGCCGCCCAACTGGGTGGAGTCCGACGCAACCCACCTCGACTATGGTTCGGAGCTGCTCAGCAAGACGACCGGGCCGCCGCCGGCGCCCGGCCAGGCACCCCCGGTCGCCAATGACACCCGCATCGTGATGGGACGGCTGGACCAAAAGCTGTACGCCAGCGCTGAACCGAACGATGGCAAGGCCGCGGTCCGGCTGGGCTCGGACATGGGCGAGTTCTTCATGCCATATCCGGGCACCCGGATGAACCAGAACGCCAATCCGCTCGCCGGTGCCAACGGATTGACTGGAAGCGCCTCGTATTACGAGGTCAAGTTCAGTGACCCGTCCAAGCCGAACGGCCAGATCTGGACGGGCGTCGTCAGTGCGCCCGCTTCAGCTGCCGGCGGACCCCCGCAGCGCTGGTTCGTGGTCTACCTGGGTACGTCGAACGACCCGGTCGACGTAGGCGCGGCCAAAGCGCTAGCCGAGTCGATCCAGCCGTGGACGGCCCCGCCCGCCGCAGCGGGAGCCCCCGCTCCGGTTCCTAGCCCTCCGGTTCCCGGCGCTGCTCCGGGGGCGCCTCCGGCTCCGGCGGCCCCGGCACCAGGCCAGGCCCCCGCGGCAGACGTCCCGGTTCCCGCGACACCGACGACACGGACCCTGCCGACGACCTAACCCGCCGAGACCCATCGGCCGGCTAGCCAATTCAACATTCATATAACAGTCCAAACGGGGTATACGCACAGCAAGGTTCAGCAGTTGAGCTGGGCATTGCCAGCGATACAAAGGAGACCCCAATGGACGTCATGGCAGCCCTGCTGTGGATCGTGGGCATGGCCCGAAGGACCTAATTCGTTTGAGCCGCAGCGCGCCCAGGGCTAATTGGGTCGCGCATGACGCGTTAAGCCCAGCCGCGGCAAGGGAAGTCGCTGATCACAGATGCGGTTGACCCGGCCTCCACCGGGTACACCGTGGTGGTCCCCTCTGTCAGTCAATACTCAAAGGAGCCCGTCGTGGTTCTGCACATCATCTGGCTAATCGTTTTAGGTCTCATCGTCGGCTTGATTGCGCGTCTCATCGTGCCGGGCAAGCAGCCCATGGGCTGGGTCGCCACCGCGCTCCTCGGCATTCTGGGTTCGTATGTCGGCGGCACGCTGGGCAGCATTGTCTTCCCGCCGCACCAGTTCGACATTCACCCGCCGATCCAGCACGCCTTCCTAGGTGCGCTGGTGGGCGCGGTAATCCTGTTGTGGATCTTCAAGGTGGCCACATCGCGCACAAAGGGCCTGTAGGCGCCGCGCCGAATCGATCGAGCGCTCGGCACTGCGCAGCGGCATGATGAGGTGATGGCCCCGGCGGCGAACAACACCATGCGCGCGTGGCACGTGCGTCAGCCCGGTCCGATGGACGCCCGGCCGCTTGAGCAAGTCAGCACCGAGGTGCCGCGGCCTGGGCCGTCGGAGTTGCTGGTCGCCGTGCGCGCGTGCGGCGTGTGCCGCACCGACCTGCACGTCACCGAGGGCGACCTTCCCGTGCACCGCGAACATGTGACTCCGGGCCACGAGGTGGTGGGTGAAGTCGTCGAAGTGGGCTCAGCGGCCGGCGACGGCTTCAGCGTGGGGGACCGGGTTGGCATCGCCTGGCTGCGGCACACCTGCGGGGTTTGCAAATACTGTCGCCGAGGCACCGAGAACCTCTGCCCACAGTCGCGCTACACCGGCTGGGACGCCGACGGCGGCTACGCCGAATTCGCCACGGTACCTGCGGCTTTCGCGCATCATCTGCCGAGCGGTTACACCGACAGCGAGCTTGCGCCGTTGTTGTGCGCTGGCATCATCGGATACCGCTCGCTGCTGCGCGCCGAGCTACCGCCCGGCGGGCGGCTGGGACTCTACGGCTTCGGTGGCAGCGCGCACATCACCGCGCAGGTCGCGCTGGCGCAAGGCGCCGAGGTACACGTGATGACCCGCGGAGCTGCGGCCCGCGAGCTGGCCCTCGGGCTTGGGGCCGCATCGGCTCAAGGCGCCGCCGATCCGCCGCCGGTGCCGCTGGACGCCGCGATCTTGTTCGCGCCGGTCGGTGAGCTGGTGCTACCCGCACTCGAAGCGCTGGATCGCGGCGGCACGTTGGCGATCGCCGGAATACACCTCTCGGACATCCCGACGCTGAACTATCAGCGTCACTTGTTCCAGGAACGGCAGGTCCGGTCGGTGACGTCGAACACCCGGGCCGACGCGCGGGAGTTCCTCGACTTCGCCAGTCACCATCACATCGACGTGACGACACCGGAGTACCCACTGGATAAAGCCGATCAAGCGCTGACGGACCTGGCCGCCGGACGCATCGCCGGCGCCGCGGTGCTGCTGGTGTAAGTCGACCTCAGGTCGAGAGGTGGAAGACGAGCGCGGCGGCCAAGGCGCCCAGCCCGTTCAGTGACCAATGCAGCGCGATCGGCGCGATCAGGCTGCCGCTGCGCCGGCGCAACCAGCTGAAGACGAATCCGGCCGAGCCGGTGGCCAACACCGCCAACGTCACCCCGGCCAGCATCCCGAAGAACCCGCCGCCGAATAGCCGGGTGAAACCGACATTGCTGCTCGTCAGTCCCAGCGACGTCGCGACATGCCACAGACCGAACAGCAGCGAGCCCGCCAGTGCGACCCCGCGAAAACCCCAGGCCCGATGCAGCGCCCCGTGCAGCACACCGCGGAAAGCCAGCTCCTCGGGGATCACGGTTTGCAGCGGAATGACCACCATCGAGGCGATCAGCGCGCCCGAGATCGTTGCGTAGTGGCTGTTCATGAACATCGGCCGGGTCATCGGCAGCAGCACACCGATCGCGATCACCGACGCCACCACGGCCACCGCGCCCAGCGCGTAGCCGAACCCGGATTTCCAGTGTTCGCGGCCCAACCCCAGATCGGCCCAGTCCAGACCGCTGGACCGCATCAAGATCACCAGCCCGACGGCGGCGGCCGGCACCGTGGCGATGCTCGCCAACGGTGTGGTGAAGTGTGCGATCAGGTTTGTGAGCACCAGCACCACGACGACCACGCCGAGGTCGAGATGGATCCGCAACCGGTGCAGCGCCGACAGCTGTGACACCACCGGGTGGATGTCGGCGGCAGCCGTCACGTCATGCATTTGACCAGTTTACCGGCGGAGCGCAGCAGCCCCAATGACTTCGATGCCTACCCGGGGTTCGAGGCAACTCGGCGCTGGGCGTAGGCCTTGAGTTCTGCCGAGAGCGCGTCGGCCTCCAACAGCCGGGGCAGCAGCTCCGGTTCAGACATCCGGGCGCGAAACACCAGCCCGATGGTCACGTCGTGATCGGGGCGGTAGTCGATGGTGATCGCATCGCCGGCCCGCACGGTTCCGGGCGAGATCACCCGCAAGTAGGCGCCGGGCTTGCCAGCCTGGGTGAAGGTCTTGATCCACTGACTCAGATGCAGGAACGCCGCGAATGTCCGGCATGGCGTACGGGGCGCCGAGACTTCCAGCACCACGCCGTCGGTACCCACACGCCACCGTTCACCGATCCGTGCCCCCGTCACGTCGATGTCCGAGGTAGTCAGATTCTCACCGAACATCCCGTTAGTGAGCTCGCGCTGCAGCTGAATTTCCCAGGCGTCCAAGTCTTCTCGCCCGTACGCGTACACAGCCTGGTCGTCGCCGCCATGGAGTTTCTGGTTTCCGATGGTGTCGCCGACCAGACCGCTGCCGAGACCGCCCTGCATCGGCCCGGGAGCACGGATCATGACCGGCTCGGCTGCCGTCACCTTGTCGATGCCCGTCAACTTCGACTGCGCGCGAGGGTCAGGGTTGGTTCGAGCACGAGCCAGGTTGACCGACAACACTTCACCCACCACATCAGGTTAAGCGTTGGGTCTCCCCGCGGTGACGGCGTCGAGCGTGCATTCACGGTCGCGAAAGCGCGAAAATCCCGCCCGGTGCGCACACTCGACGACCCAGTTACTCGCTCGACTCCCAGGTCCAGTTGCTGATCTGCGGGTCGTCTTCGCCGTACTCGCGGGTGTAGCGGCGCGCGGCCAGCCGCGCGTCGGCCATCCGTTGGCGAAGGACCGCGGCCCGGCTCGCCAGCCCGTCCACCCGGTCGATGACGTCCATCACCAGGTGGAAACGGTCCAAATCGTTGAGCATCACCATGTCGAACGGCGTCGTGGTGGTGCCGCGCTCTTTGAATCCACGCACGTGGATGTGGTCGTGACCCGCGCGGCGATAGGTGAGTCGATGGATCAGCCAGGGATACCCGTGGTAGGCGAAGATGACCGGCTTGTCGCGGGTGAACAATGCGTCAAACTCCCTGTCGGGCAACCCATGCGGATGCTCGGAGTCCGGCTGCAGGCGCATCAGGTCGACCACGTTGACCACCCGAACCTGTAGGTCGGGCAGTTCACGACGCAGGATGTCGGCGGCCGCCAGCGTCTCCAGCGTCGGGACGTCCCCGGCACAAGCGAGCACCACGTCGGGTTCGCCGCTAGCCGTGCTTGCCCACTGCCAGATCCCCAGCCCACGGGTGCAATGGTCGATCGCTTCGTCCATCGGCAGGTACGCCAGTGCGGGTTGCTTGCCGGCGACGATGACGTTGATGTAGTCGCGGCTGCGCAGGCAGTGATCTGCCACCGACAGCAGCGTGTTGCCGTCCGGCGGCAGATAGACCCGCACCACCTCGGCGCGCTTGTTGGCGACCAGGTCGATGAAGCCGGGGTCCTGGTGCGACGCGCCATTGTGGTCCTGGCGCCACACATGGGAGCTGAGCAGGTAGTTCAGTGACGCGATCGGCCGCCGCCACGGCAGTTCGCGGCTGGTGGACAGCCATTTCGCGTGCTGGTTGAACATCGAGTCGACGATGTGCACGAACGCCTCGTAGCAGTTGAACAGGCCGTGGCGGCCGGTCAGCAGATAGCCCTCCAACCAGCCTTGGCACAGGTGTTCGGACAACACCTCCATCACGCGGCCATCGGGCGCGAGGTCTTCGTCGTCGGCCTCGGTCTTCGAAAGCCACACCTTGTCGGTCGCCTCGAAAACAGCGGACAGCCTGTTGGACGCGGTTTCATCGGGTCCCATCAGCCGGAAGCGATCCAGGTTGCGGATGATGACGTCGCGCAGAAATGTTCCGAGCACGCGGGTGGCCTCGTGCGTGGTGGTGGCCGGCTGCGGCACCGGCACCGCATAGTCGCGAAAGTCCGGCAGATCCAGCTCGCGCAGCAGCAGTCCGCCGTTCGCGTGCGGGTTCGCGCTCATCCGCCGATCACCCGTGGGGGCCAGCGCCCGCAGCTCCGCGCGTAGCGCACCGTGCCCGTCGAACAACTCGTCGGGCGCATAACTGCGCAGCCACTCTTCCAACTGCGCGCGGTGCTCGGGGTTGTCATGCGTCTCGGCGAGCGGCACCTGGTGTGCCCGCCAGGTGCCCTCAACGCGTTTGCCGTCAACCACTTTCGGTCCGGTCCAGCCTTTGGGGGTGCGCAGCACGATCATCGGCCACACCGGCCGCTCGGTCATCTCGCCGCTTCGCGCGGCGCGCTGAATTGCGGCAATATCGTCGAACGCGTCGTCTAACGCTGCGGCCAGCGCTTGGTGCACGACGCCGGGCTCGTCTCCGGCCACCGTGATCGGCCGGTAGCCATAGCCACGCAACAGCGATTCGAGCTCGGCGTGCGGGATCCGGGCCAGCACAGTCGGATTGGCGATCTTGTAGCCGTTGAGATGCAGAATCGGCAGCACGGCGCCGTCGACGGCGGGGTTGAGGAAT
>Ga0182030_10018948_pt1 | contig 13150 bp, 8 predicted proteins | sample 812S3MmetaG_FD_121299 | JGI IMG/M metagenome (GOLD analysis project Ga0182030, IMG submission 121299) | Permafrost microbial communities from Stordalen Mire, Sweden - 812S3M metaG (Illumina Assembly) | ecosystem: Environmental > Terrestrial > Soil > Wetlands > Permafrost | place: Sweden... | reverse complement strand
TCATTGAATTACTCGCACGCTGCGGCTACGCGGTGGAGTGTTCACGATGTCCGGGTGCTTGGCGAGGGGATGCCTATATCGCACGTCCTTATCGAGATCGATACCCGATCGAGCGCGATACGCTGATACGCACACATGACGGGCGTTCCGGTTGGCACCCGAGCGAAGGCACGCATCGCTGGACCGACGGAGATGCCTGGTTCCCGCTGTCAAATAGGAACCGTGGGACGGTAAAGGTCACACTTGCGAATTTAGGCTGGGAAGTAACCGACGTGAACCTCTCATGCCTCAGTGAGTCGGCAAAGTTCAAGCTGGAATCTGGTCAGGAAACCACCGTGATTTTGATTTTGCCTCTCGGCGGCGAATACTTGAGAATTCAATCCGGTACATTTCGTCCGAAAACCGAGGCTTTATTATCGAGCGCCGAGAGAGTTCTTGGCGTCGCAGTAAAGGCTATCGAGTTTCCGTCCGCTGACTGAACCGCAGTTTTATACACACCACATCTCTCTCGATGCGCACCTAGCTGCGTGCGCACTTTTTTTCCTGACGCAGAAGAGCATGGGAGCTAATGTGGGGTATGAGCATATTCCACCGACATAGCGGAGATCATGGCTGACGATCCCGATCGCCCGCAGCCGGAAGCCCTCCTCTCGGAACTGAAGAAGGCATCGCGTGGACGGCTGAAAATTTTCCTCGGGGCCGCACCCGGCGTAGGAAAGACATACGCCATGCTGGAGGCAACCCAGCGCAGGCTGAAGGAAGGGACCGACCTCATCGTCGGCATCCTGGAAACGCACGGTCGAGCCGAGACCGAAATGTTGCTAGCCGGGCTCGATGTATTGCCCCGCAAACAGATCGTCTACCGAGATCGCATCTTCTACGAGATGGATATCGACGGCATTCTGAGGCGCCGTCCGCGTCTGGTCATAGTCGATGAGCTTGCCCACACGAACGTCCCCGGCAGCAGGCACGTCAAACGTTATCAGGATGTCGCTGAAATTCTGGATGTCGGAATCGACGTCTATACAACGCTCAATATCCAACATCTCGAGAGCCTGAACGATGTAATTGCACGTATCGCCCGTATCCGCGTACGTGAAACCGTGCCAGACAGCGTCCTTGATCAGGCTGACGAGATCGAGCTGATCGATTTGCCGCCGGAAGATCTGATCGAGCGGCTTCATCAAGGAAAGGTTTACGTTAAGGACCAGGCCAGCCGCGCAATCACCCATTTCTTCAGTCGTGGAAACCTGACGGCACTACGCGAACTGACGATGCGGGCGGCGGCCGAGCGCGTCGATGCCGAAATGCTGACCTATATGAAGGCGCACGCGATATCGGGTCCGTGGCCGACCCGTGAGCGCATCATGGTCTGTATCAACGATTCTACAGTCGGCCCGAAACTGGTGCGCGGCGCCCAACGATCAGCCGACCGTTTGCGGTCTTCATGGATCGCGGTTCATGTTCAGACCCCGAATGAAGAAAATCTGAAGGAGGAATCCAAAGACCGAATTCAGGACACGCTGGCACTAGCCGAGCGGCTGGGCGCTGAAGTCGTCGTGCTGCCAGGAGCGATGGATGCGGCGAGCGAATTGCTCAACTATGCCCGGTCTCGCAATGTCAGCCGCATATTGGTCGGCCAACCCCGGAAGAGGAATTTCGGCCGATGGTTCACACGATCGGTAACCCAAAAGCTTATTGAAGGCGCCAAGAGCTTTGAAGTTCTCGTCATCGGGGCCGAGGACGAGAAGTCCGCGCCCGAGCAGCGTGAGCAACCAGCTCGCGCATTCAATGAAAACTCCCCACGGGAATATGCCCTGTCGATCGCCGCCGTCGCCGGCGCCGGGCTGGTAGCGGCAATCGCCGAATATTTCATCCCGTTACAAAGCCTACCGATTATCTTCGTGCTGCCGGTGCTGGTCAGCGCACTGCGCTTTGGACTGTGGCCTTCCGTCGTCGCCAGCCTGCTTAGTTTTGTCGTCTACCGCTATTTCTTCACGGAACCACGCTTTGCCTTCGCGATTGCCAGCACCGAAGACTTCTTCACCCTGATGTTCTTCTTTGTGGTCGCAATGCTGACCGGCCGCGTCGCTGCCCGCAGCCGCGAGCAGGCTGAGGCTAGCCGGCAAGCAGCGAGACGAACAGCGAAGCTTTATGATTTCAGTCGACGCATAGCCGCTGCCGCGAGCCGCGACGATGTGTTGTGGGCGGTGGTTCATCATGTCGCCGCAACCCTGCATTGCCGATCGCTTGTTTTGCTGCCGGGAGCGGACGGCGGCCTGGAAATCGCAGCTGGCTATCCGCCTGAGGATCATCTGACCGACGCAGCAACCGCCGCGTCGGACTGGGCATGGCGGCACGGCAAGCCCGCCGGATGGAAGTCCGACACGTTGCCGGGCTCCGAATGGCTGTTTATGCCTCTGCGCACCGCGACGGGCCCGGTCGGGCTTTTGGGAGTTGCCTTCGAAGAGTCCGAGAGCAGCCTCGTTCCCGAACAGCGTAGGCTGCTCGATGCGGTCGCCGACCAAGCCGCCGTTGCGATCGAACGAACCAATCTTGCGAGCTCGATCGAGGATGCGAGAGTAATGAGCGAGACAGAGCAGCTTCGTTCGGCGCTGCTCTCTTCGATATCACATGATTTGCGCACCCCTCTGGTGTCAATCATAGGCTCTGCGACCAGCCTAGTAACATTTGGCGATACCTTGTCGGCCGAAAACCGGGGCGAGCTACTCGAAACCGTGCTGGAAGAGGCAGAACGGTTGAACCGATTCGTGCAGAATCTTCTTGACATGACACGGCTCGGCTATGGTGCGCTTAAGCCCAAACGAGACTGGGTAGACCTTCACGATATTGTCGGTAGTGCGATCGAGCGGCTCAAGCAAGCGCTCAGTCCCTACCAGGTCGCAACCGACGTGAAGCCGGACATGAGGCTTCTGTTCGTCGATCCGATCCTTATTGAACAGGTAATGGTTAATATTCTGGATAATGCAGCCAAATACTCTCAAGCCGGTGGGACAATCCAGATTCGCGCGTTCGAACGGGATGAGACCGCCGTCATTCAAGTAGTCGATAAGGGGCCCGGCATACCGGAGCGCGAGCGCGAATTGATTTTCGACATGTTCTATCGAGTCAAAGCCGGGGACAATCGCATTGCCGGGACCGGTCTCGGCTTAGCGATCTGCCGCGGCCTGATGCAGGCACAAGGCGGGACCATTCAGGCCCTACCAGGCGACTATGGTGAGGGCACGTGCATAGAAGTGACCCTTCCGATATCCGAATTGCCCGAGCCGGAAGCCGCCGAAGACGGCATTGAGGAATATGTATGACGGTTGCGGCCACTCACCCGACGACGACCGATTTCTCGGGCGCTTTGGCCAAGATTTTGATTGTCGATGACGAACCGCAAATTCGCCGTTTTCTCAGAATCAGTCTCAACGCCTATGGCTATGAGGTCGTCGAAGCCGGCCGTGGCGAAGAGGCGATCACCAAGACCGCAGTCGACAAAGTCGATCTCGTCATTCTCGATCTCGGTCTTCCGGACATAGACGGCCAAACCGTTATCGAACATATCAGAGAATGGTCGACAATCCCGATAATCGTCCTGTCGGTGCGATCAGGCGATATCGAGAAGGTCCGTGCGCTGGACGGCGGCGCCGAAGATTACCTGACCAAGCCATTCAGCATCGCAGAACTGATGGCGCGGGTGCGCGCTGCGTTGCGCAAGCGCGGTGACGGGATCGCCCGCGATCCGATATTCGTTCATGGGGCGCTCTATGTCGATTTGGGAAAGCGCCGGGTCGCAATCGACGGCACGGAAGTGCGCCTTTCGCGAAAGGAATATGGCATTCTGCGTCTGCTGGCAGCCAATCCGGGCCGAGTCCTAACCCACCAGCAGCTTCTAAGAGAGGTCTGGGGACCTGCACATCTAGAAGATACGCACTATCTGCGTATCCATGTCGCTCATCTACGCCAGAAACTGGGCGATAACCCGTCGCAGCCGCGCTATATCCTTACTGAACCAGGAATCGGGTACCGGCTGGCTGAAGAATCTTAGTTCGGTCCCATATCATCCAAGATTCATTGCGACGCGTATCCGGAATCCAGTCTTTACGTGGAATATATTCATTGTCGCATAGCACCGTTCTGCGGTCGTATTCGAGGATAGAAGATGTTGATTGAAGTCTTCGCGGACTTCTCTTGCCCATGGTGCTTTATCGGCCGCCGACGATTGGCGCGTGCACGCGAGCTACGCCCGCAACTTTCGATACAGACGGCTTGGCAACCCTTCCAACTCAATCCCGAAATACCGAGTGAAGGCATTGACCGGCGTCAATCTTCGCAAGGGAAGATCACCGATTTCGACAGGCTGAGTGCAATGGAGCGGGTATTAGAGGAATCGGGTTCCAAAGATGGCATCAGGTTCAAATTCGATCGCATCAACCGCATTCCCAACACCATGGCAGCGCATCGCCTGATGCGATTTGCCGCCCGCTCGCAAAGAGACGACCAAATGGCCGATCGCCTGTTTTCCGGATTTTTCGAACTCGGCGAGGATATCGGCGATATCGCGGTTTTAATCCGCATCGCCGCAGAGATCGGCCTAAATCCCACGATCGTTCAGGAGTTCCTTCTGGGCCGTGATGAAACAGAAGCCGTCGCTTCAATCGACGCTCTGGGACGCCAGAGCGGAATTGCAGGCGTTCCATTTTTTGTCTTCGACCGGCGCTACTCCCTGGCTGGTGCACAGGAGCCCGCCTCGTTTTTGCCTCTGTTCGACGCCTTGATCGCGAACGGCGACGACGTCATGGCCTCCCGAGCCTGATATGGCCGTCTAAACCACATACAGTACCGGAGATTCTCAATTTGGCCGACCGACTGACTTTGATCTTGCGCCCTTATTTCGGCGTGCTGAGGAGGATAGCCGGCCTGAGTGTCATGCTGAACACACTCGCCGCCTGCGCGCCGATCGATCTATTGAACGCTACGATACCCACGGGAAATATCACGATTACCCGCGACATCCCCTATGGTGACAAGGCCAAACAGCGGCTGGACATCTATGTGCCAAAGAACGCGGGCCAGAGCGCTCCGGTGATCGTTTTCTTCTATGGCGGCGCATGGCAAAGCGGTGACAAAAAGGACTATTTGTTCGCTGCCCAGGCGCTGGCCAGCACTGGCTCGATCGTCGTCGTACCCAATTACCGCGTATACCCGGAAGTCACTTTCCCCAGCTTCCTGGACGACGGCGCGGACGCCACCGCATGGACACTTCATAACATCGCAAGTTACGGCGGCGATCCCAGGACCGTCTATCTCGCCGGCCATTCGGCCGGAGCCTATATTTCCATTATGCTGACCCTCGATCGCGACTATCTGGCGAAGGCAGGAGTAGCCGACGCCAAACTTGCCGGCGGTATCGGCATTTCCGGACCTTACGACTTCCTGCCGCTGACCCGCGACGACGTGAAGCCCATTTTCGAGGTCGTACCAGACATGTCGGTCACTCAGCCGATCCATTACGCCCGCGCCGACGCACCTCCCCTGCTACTAGCAACAGGTGACGCAGACACTACAGTCGGACCCTATAACAGCCAAAATCTGGCCGCCCGCGTAAGGGCGCTGGGCGGACGGGTCGAAGATCGCTACTATCCGGGTGTCCAACACGTCGGCAGCGTCCTGGCTCTTACCGCTTATTTTCGTAGCCGTGCACCGGTACTGGCTGATATTTCGGCCTTCATCGCCAAGACAAAGATGGGCCCGCGATAAGGAGGAAACATGAAGCCGCGCAAACCGGGGCTCGAATTTCAAGACGCCCACCCCCACTGGTGCCAGAACGCCGAATTCGCCCAGATCACCAATGCCGGCTCGTTCTCGCTGCCCTATGTCGAGACCTATTTGAACCGCGTCATGCTGCGGGCCAAGGATCAGCTTATGGGCGAGCGATACGCTAAGCTGCGAAACGACATCGATCTGTTCGTTAAGCAGGAATCCAACCATTACCGACAGCACCGGCTGTTCAATCAAAAACTCGAACAGGAAGGATATAATGGCGTGGCGCCGATCGGCGCCAAACTGGGAGCCGACTATGACGCGTTTCTGAAAACAAAGTCGCTGCTGTTCAATACCGCCTATTGCGAAGGATTCGAGAGTCTCGGGATCATCCAGGCAGAGTTCTTCTTTGAACAGGCAGACGATCTGCTGGCCGGGGCCGATCCACGTGTCGTCGCGCTGTGGAAATGGCATCTGGCTGAGGAATATGAGCACCGCTCAGTATGTTTCGATGTTCACCGGGCGGTTCATGGCGGGTTTTCGTATTTCTCGCGGCTCGGCGGCTTCTTTCGCGCATTCAGGCATCTGGGCAAGTTCGGCAATGACGCAAGCGATGCCCTGCTGGCCTTCGACCGAGCCCAAATGACACCGGAACAGCTTCGATCGTCGCTGAGATCGGAAAAATCCTACCGTCGCCGCTTCGGCCGTTTCGCGCTGCCCCGACTGCTCAAGGTTCTGTCGCCCTTTTACAACCCGGTCAGGAAGCGCGAGCCGCGTGGAGCGGCTTCATTCCTGCTGCAGTACGAATAGGCGATCAAGCAGCCAGTAGCGCCAACTCGCCCATCAAGTGCCGAGCACCCTTCAGGCGCTTGTCCGGCTGTTCCCAAGCGCGGCTATAGACCAGCTTTTGATCCGGCCGGATCTTTACGGTGCCGGCCTGCTTCATCACCCAGGCCATCAACTGATCAACGTGAGCGAAGCTGTTGTTGCGGAAGGAAATCATAGCGCCCTTCGGTCCGACATCGAGCTTGTCGACTCCGGCGGAGCGACAAAGCTGTTTGATTACAACCGTATCCAGGAGGTTCTCAACTTCAGATGGAAGAGGGCCGAAGCGGTCGATCAATTCGGCCCCGAACGCATCCAGTTCATCGCGGGTGTGAAGATCGGCCAGACGACGATAGAGGTTTAGACGAACATTTAGCTCTGATACATAAGCCTCAGGAATTAAGACAGGAATGCCGAGGTTGATTTGCGGCGTCCACTGGTCGGGAGGCAGATCTTCGCCGGTACCGCCGCTCTTGGCGACCGCTACAGCCTCCTCAAGCATTTGCTGGTAGAGTTCGACACCAACTTCCTTGATATGGCCGGATTGCTCCTCGCCCAGCAGATTGCCGGCGCCACGCAGATCGAGATCGTGGCTGGCCAGAGTGAAGCCTGCGCCCAGACTGTCCAGCGTCTCGATCAGTTGCAGGCGCTGTTGCGCAGGTTTGGTCAACATCTGGCCTGCCGCATGCGTCAGGTAGCAATAGCCTCTCAGCTTGGCCCGGCCGATGCGACCGCGAAGCTGATAGAGCTGGGCCAAACCGAACATATCGGCACGATGAATGATCATCGTATTCGCCCGCGGCAGATCCAGGCCGGACTCTACGATGTTAGTGGCCAACAACATGTCATATTCGCCGTCGTAGAAGGCGCTGATTCGCGCCTCAAGATCGGCCGGAGCCAGTTGGCCATGAGCGATGACCATCTTTACCTCGGGCACCAGCTCACGCAGTCGGTGCTCGACCTTCGGCAGGTCCTCCAGGCGGGGACAGACATAGAAGGTTTGACCACCTCGGAACTGCTCCCGCAGGATTGCCTCACGGATCACCACCGGATCATAGGGCAGCACAAAGGTCCGCACAGCAAGCCTGTCTACCGGCGGCGTAGTGATCAGGCTGAGTTCCCGCACGCCTGCCAAAGCCATCTGTAGGGTGCGTGGGATCGGGGTCGCCGTCAGTGTGAGAACATGTACCCCCTCGCCCAACTCCTTTAGCTTTTCCTTCTGCTTCACACCGAAGTGCTGTTCTTCATCGACAACAAGCAGCCCCATTCGCTGAAATTTGATCGTCTTGCCCAGCAAGGCATGAGTACCGATGACGATATCCACTTTACCTTCGGCGATTCCTTCCTTGATCGACTTCGCGTCGCCCGCAGTTACAAGCCGCGAAAGCTGTTCGATACGCAACGGCAGGCCAGCGAAGCGGCGTTGAAAATTCTTGAAGTGCTGACGGCACAGCAGAGTCGTGGGCACGATTACAGCAACCTGCATACCGCTCATCGCAACCGCGAAGGCGGCGCGAAGAGCAACCTCGGTCTTGCCGAAACCGACGTCGCCGCAAACCAGCCGATCCATCGGCCGCCCTGAACCCAGATCTTCGATCACGTTCTCGATCGCCCGCAACTGATCCTCGGTTTCGGGATAGGGGAAGCGGGCAGCGAATTCCTCGTACAGGCCGGTCGGCGGAGTCAGAGGTTCGGTCTGGTGCAGCAATCGAAGCGCAGCAACCTTTAGCAACTGCTCCGCCATATCCTTCAGGCGCTTCTTGACCTTCGCTTTGCGGGCCTGCCAGGCGCCACCGCCCAGCCGGTCCAGCGTCGCCGTAGTTTCCTCTGATCCGTAACGCGACAGGACATCGATATTTTCAACCGGGACGAACAGCTTGTCGTCGCCCGCATAAATGATCCGAACGCAATCATGAGCGGCGCCGGATACCTGCAGCGTCTCAAGCCCGGCGTAGCGGCCAATGCCGTGCTCGGCGTGGACGACCAAATCGCCGTCGGTGAGTTCACCCACATCGATCGTAAATTTATCGCTGCGCCGCCGCTTTTTCTGAGGCCGAGCGAGGCGGTCGCCCAATATGTCCTGCTCGGATACGAAGCAGACATCCTGAGTGGTGAATCCTGTCTCCAGCGCCAGTACGACCACACCGGTTTCGGCCTTCGGCAGTTTCTTTGCGTCGTCCCAGCTATCTACGGGAACCAGCCGATCGATGCCGCGTTCAGCCAATACTCCCATCAGCCGATGACGCGATCCCTGGCTGTAGGCCGCGATCAGCGTTCGGCGTCCGTCATGACGGTAACGGTCCAAATATTGATGAATGGTGTCGTAGAGTTCCGACGCCTGAGTGGAGCGCACGTCTGAGAAATCACGCCCGCGCTTACCGCCGCCATCGATGCTGTTCTGATCACCCTCGACCTGCCCGAAGGCCGAAAGGCGCAGTGTGGAGCGGTCGGAGAATCGGTGATCCAGTTCCTCTCGCGTTAGGTAGAGCCGGTCCGGCGGCAGTGGCCGATAGACGGCCGCGTTCGCCCGAGCCTCGGTTTTCTGCAAGTCCAGCCGTGCCTGATAGAAATCGGCAATCTGGGCAAAACGGGCGTCGAAAGCCTCATCGCCCTGAGGATCGAGCGACAGAGCCGCCTTCGGCAAATAGTCGAAGATCGTCTCCATTCGCTCGTGCATAAGCGGCAGCCAATGTTCCATCCCGACATAGCGGCGGCCGGCGCTGATCGCCTCGTAGAGCGGATCGTTCGATACGACTCCGAACAGCTCGCGATAGCCGCTGCGAAAGCGTGCGATTGACGGCTCGTCCAGGGTAAATTCGACCATAGTCTGCAACGAGAGCCGGTCACGCTCCCCTGTCGTCCGTTGCGACATGGGATCGAAATTTCGGATCTTCTCAACCTCGTCGCCAAAAAGATCGAGGCGCACGGGCTCCTCAAAGCCGGGCGGAAACAGATCGACGATGCCGCCGCGAACGGCAAACTCCCCTGCCTCGCGCACCGTTTCCGCCCGGTTGTAACCATTCTCGGCAAAGAACAGCTGCAATATATCGATGTCGACCCGGTCTCCGACTGCAACTGCAAAGGCCGCATTGCGCACCATGCCGCTGGGCGGCACGCGTTGTGCCACCGCATTGACCGTCGCGATGATCAGGCGCGGCTTTTTTGCCGGCGCCAGCAATCTCGCCAAAGTAGCAATGCGGTGCCCTACGATCTCATGGTTCGGCGACACCCGGTCGTAGGGAAGGCAATCCCAAGCCGGAAAAGTGACGACCTCAAGAGCAGGGTCGTAAAAGGCGATAAGATCGGTGAGGCGCGCCATGCGCCCGTCGTCCGATACAATATGGACATGGTCGCGTTGTTCCCGCGCAATCAACGCGACCAGCAAGCGAGCATCATGCCCCTCAGGAGCGCCCGCGAGCGTCACTCTGCGCCCTGGCGTGAAATCAAACTCGGGCAAAATGAATTGCGAAGGTTCGGGATTTGAGACCGAAGGCTTTAGACGACCGAGTTTTGGAATCGTGCTCAAGGTGATGCCGGAGGTAAACGGAATTTGCGAAGCAGCCGGGTAACCGGGTTATCGTGCTCCCGTGGAATGGGAGTGCGTCCCGTCATCCATTCATAGATGTCGGGGTCATTTTCCTTCAATAGCAGTTCGAACTGGTGCAGCGCCTCGGCATCGAAATCTGGAAGATGCCGGTCGCCGAAACTGCCGATCAAAAGATCAGCCTCGCGGGTGCCGCGATGCCACGCCCGAAAGCCTAGCTTCCGGCGCAGCGCTTCGAGCGCGTGAGAATCGGTCGTATCGTCATGGATCGCGGGGGAGTTCATGGTCGGGTGTGTATATAGGTGCGAGACCGGTTTGGTCCATGCCGCGCACCAAGGCAAGGCGATCCGCATCCTGCCATCGGCAAAATCGGTTCTCAATCTGCCCCGCCTCAGCTAGTCTGCGCCCAATGCGCGAGGCTTCCGACACAGGCGCGCGACGGGAGAGCCAAATGGGGCATCAATTACCAAATCCGCCCGGCCTTTCACGCCGAGGCTTCCTGATCACAACCGCGGTAGTCGCCGGAGGAATGGGGCTGGGCATTTCCGCCGCGCACGCAGCGAATATTGTCGGCGCGCCCTGGGCTATGGACCCCGCCCAGTCAAGCACTGAGATTTCCGCTTGGATCGAGATTGCCGCCGACGACAGCGTGACAGTGCGCGTTCCAACACCGGAAATCGGCAACGGCATAATGACACAAATCGCCATGACAGTGGCCGAGGAGCTAGACTGCGATTGGTCGAAGATCAGAGCCGAGTTCGCATCCCCTCTGCGCGACATCCACGAAAAGGGTGTCTATTCGGGCTCGCTCGGCCTTATCGGTTTCTTTAGCGGTCGTTCCACCAACAGCGAGCGCACAAAGACTCTGCTGCAGGCGGGAGCGTCTGCTCGCGAACGGCTAAAGGCGGCGGCAGCGGCGACCTGGAAAGTCGCCCCCGGCGAGATAACGGCCAGCGATTCGGTACTGACACATACAGCAACGGGCCGAACCCTGCGCTTTGGCCAGGTAGCGTCCAAGGCCGCAACGATCGTGCTCAACCCCGAACCTACACCCAAGCCGCACAGCGAATGGACCTTACTGGGCAAGGCGACACCGACCAAGCTGAATGGGCCGTTGATCGTCAACGGCAGTGCGACTTACGGCCTCGACGTGCGCCCTGCGGGAATGGTCTATGCCGCTTTGCGGCAGTCGCCGGTGCATGGCGGCAAATTGAAAAGCTATAATGCCGACGCGATCCGAACCATGCCGGGTGTGCTCGCTGTCGTTAGTGTGGATCCGGCCGAACCGCGCGGAGCTGCCGGCACTCCTCCCACCTCTACGATGGGATTTGCGGAATCAACCGCGCAAAGTGCAGTCGCCGTCATCGCCGAGCATTACTGGCAGGCGCGCAAGGCTCTGGATGCCCTCCCCGTCGAATGGGACGACGGCGACGGTGCAAAATGGAAGACGACCGAGCAACTCGATAAGGCCCTGGTTGCGGCACTCGATAGCCCGGTCGAAAAGCCGTTTAAGCTGGTGGGCGACGTCAGCGCCCTCGATAGTCCGCCCGCAGGCATGAAAATCGTCGAAGCCACTTACAACACGCCCTATTCGGAACATGCCTGCATGGAACCGTTGAACGGAACCGCGCTCGTCACAGATGGGGCGGTCGAACTTTGGCATCCGTCGCAACATCCGCACCAGGCGCTTTTAGTCGCAGCAGACGAGGCGCGTGTTTCAGCGGATAAGGTGACCTATCACCAGACCTATGTCGGCGGCGCATTCGGCCGCCGCGTTTATGGCAACGACGTACGTATGGTTGTGGCAGTTGCAAAAAAATTCCCGGGACGACCAGTTCAGGTCGTCTGGTCGCGCGAAGAGATGACCCGACAGGGTCGATACCGCCCGATTATCGCGGCAAAGATGACGGCCGGATTGGACGCCAGCGGCATGCCGCTGGCTCTTCACGGGCGAGCCGCCTCAAATAAGGGCTTTTTCAACGTCGGGTTCGCCGAAAACCCCTACGCCTCTAAGCTGGTACCCAATGTCCGGATCGACGTGCACGAATTGCCCTTGCACATATTGACCGGGCCCTATCGCGGCCCCGGCTATAACTCCTTCGCCTTCATCGTCGATACATTTATCGACGAATGCGCCCACGCGGCAAGCGCCGACCCCCTGGAATACCGGATCAAACTCCTGTCCGGCTGGCCTGACCGGGGCTGGACCCAATGCCTTAAGGAGGTGGCTCAGCAATCTGGGTGGGGCAAAGCCTTACCGAAGGGTATGGGACAGGGCGTCGCCATCGCCAACTGGGGCAACGACGCGGGTAAAGCCGAAACGGGTACGACGGTTGCCGTCGTAGCGACCGTCGAGGTGACGCCGCGCGGCATTCTGAAGGTCCACACGCTGGATGTGGCATTCGATACCGGAAAGATGATGAACCGTGACGCAGTGCTGACTGAAATTCAGGGGGGAGCGATCTTCGGATATAACATGGCGGTCAACGAAGGGCTGTCGATCCGCAACGGGCGCATCGTGGAGGGCAATTTCGATGCCTATCCAATGGTGCGCACCGGCGACGCACCTCAGGTAAACGTTCATCTTGGCGGTTTGACCGGAAATGACCGGTTTTCAGAGGTCGGCGAGCCGCCAGTCGGTCCGGTCGGTCCGGCGATCGGCAACGCCATTTACGCGGCGACCGGAAAACGGATCCGGTCGATGCCATTCAGAAATCACGATTTGAGCTGGACCTAGTCGGTATACCCCCCTCACTCCAATCGGGGGCAACAAGGCGAGAAGGATAACACTACTCGTAATGCCAATTGCACGCTTAACATCTTCCCCCGGCTGAAGCCGGAGGATTTTCGGAAGGTTTGAGGCTCCGTTCAGTTCGCACTCCGGAGAGCTTATGGCCTTCCTTGTTGATGCGCATAGACGCCGTGTTCCGGCGCAGAATGTTGAGCGCAGCATTTGTATCGGCGTGGATATGGAAGCCGCAATGCCGACAGACAAAGACCGCTTGGCTTTCG
>Ga0182030_10018946_pt1 | contig 13150 bp, 13 predicted proteins | sample 812S3MmetaG_FD_121299 | JGI IMG/M metagenome (GOLD analysis project Ga0182030, IMG submission 121299) | Permafrost microbial communities from Stordalen Mire, Sweden - 812S3M metaG (Illumina Assembly) | ecosystem: Environmental > Terrestrial > Soil > Wetlands > Permafrost | place: Sweden... | reverse complement strand
CGCGGATCCAAGATCCGCAGTTTGACGGTGCGTTGCATCAGGTTCCTAGACTCGGCGCGGGCGCCGGCCGCGCACGCGATCGCGAGGCAGAGCCGCAGTGGTCCGGCGCTTTCTCGCGCCGCGCCGCGGGCTGCCGTCGGGAGGCGGCAGGCGCTTGGCGATGAGAGCGATCAGTTCGCGCGCCACGTCGATTTTCGGTCCGCGCGGCACGTCCATCTTGCCGCCGGGCCAAAGCACGGTGAGCGCATTGTCCTCGCAATCGAAGGCAATGCCGTCGCCGACCTCGTTCGCAGCGATCATATCGAGCTTCTTGCGCTTGAGCTTGGCGCGCGCATTGTCTTCGACGTCATTGGTTTCGGCTGCAAACCCGACGACGAAGGGGCGCTTCGCCATATCGGCCACCGACTTGATGATGTCGGGCGCGGGTTCGAGTTCCAGCTTGACCGAACCGCCTTGTTTCTTGATTTTTTGCTTGGCCACCGTCACCGGCTGAAAGTCGGCGACCGCCGCCGCAGCGATAAAGATGTCGGCATCGCCCACCTGCCGGTGAACCGCGGCGTACATGTCGCGCGCGCTTTCAACATTGATGCGGGTAACGCCCATGGGCGTCTGCAGCAGCACCGGACCGGTCACCACCGTGACATGCGCGCCCGCTTCGCGAGCCGCCTCCGCCACCGCGAATCCCATTTTTCCCGAGCTGCGGTTGGTGAGATAGCGCACCGGATCGAGGCGTTCGCGGGTGGGACCGGCCGTGATCAAGACATTGAGACCTGCGAGCAGGCCCGCATTGATGGGCGGCGCGAGCAACGCCTCCGCAAGCTGAGTGGGTTCCCACATGCGGCCGGCGCCGACCTCTCCGCAGGCCTGGTTGCCGGACGCGGGTCCCAGGATGCGAATTCCGCGCGCAATGAGCGTTTCGACATTCGCCTGCGTTGCCTTGTTCGCCCACATCACGCGATTCATCGCCGGCGCCAGCATGATCGGCGCTTCGGTCGCGACGCACAGCGTGCACAAGAGATCGTCGGCCCGGCCGCCCGCCAGGCGCGCGATAAAGTCGGCGCTGGCCGGCGCGATCAACACGACCTGCGCCCAGCGCGCCAGCTCGATATGACCCATGGCCGCTTCCGCCGTGTTATCCCATAGATCGCTGCGGACCGGCCGGCCCGATACGGCTTGAAAAATCATGGGCGAGACGAAGCGCTGCGCGGCGGAGGTCATCACGACTTGGACGTCGGCGCCGCGTTCGGTCAGCCGTCTCACCAGATCGGGACTTTTGTACGCGGCTATGCCGCCGGTCACTCCGAGCAGAACTCGCGTCTTTGGGGTCATTGAATATGCTTCAACTCTTTGAAGCGATCGATGTCGCTCTCGAATTGAATGCTCATCAATGATTCCTCGGCGCGCTTCTGCTGCAGGTTTTGTTCCTGCGTGCGCATATCCGTGGTGAGGCGCACCAGATCCTCCGCCATTTGATCCGGCATGGGCGGGGCCTTCGGATCGCCGCTGTAGGGCTTGTAGTGCAGAGTGTCCGTGCGCATCTTCTTCATGCTGCCATTGAGAGTCTCGAGAAATTGACTGGTGACTTTGATCTGGTCCGCTACCAGCTGTACGCGCTGGTCGCGCAGCCGTTCGATTTCTTGCACCGACGCATAGGTGTTCAACAAATTCCTGTCGCGAAGCTGGCTCTGCTGCGTGTCCAGTCTCCTTTGCTCATCCACCGCCGTTTGCTCGGCCGACTTCTGCGCATCGAGGTGGCTTATTTCGTAACCCCGTGAGTTGAGGATGTGCTGTTCCTGGGAAACGTATTCCGGCGGGACCCGATCGCCGTAGTGCGTCACGCCGTCGGCATCCACCCACTTATAAAGAACGCGGCCATTATTGGACGGACTGGAGTTGCTATGGGTAGGGGCGGGGGCGCCCACCGCAAAGGCCGACGCCAGCAGCGCGCATACGCAGAGGATCCAACCGGCATTCTTCAAGAATTTATCCTCAAGATGAAGCGGCCGCCATTGTGAGCGGAGCGCACCGCGTTTTCTAGGGGCAACTCCTCAGTCTGCAAGCCCATACCGCTCGCGATACAGCCGCATGCTCGACAGGTCGCCCGCCTGGCCTGCCTTAGACACATGGTGCATGAGGTCGGCCAGATTAACCACGGAAATCACCGGGATTTGGTACTGACTGCGCACTTCTTGCACCGCCGAAAAATCACTGCCGGAAGCGCGTTCCTGGCGATCCAGCGCGAGCAGTACCCCGGCAGGCGTTGCCCCGGCCGCCAGGATGATATCGACGGACTCGCGAATGGCCGTGCCCGCCGTAATCACATCATCGACGATCAGGACGCGGCCCTTTAGGGGGGCGCCCACGATGCTGCCGCCCTCGCCGTGGTCCTTGGCCTCCTTGCGATTGAACGCGAAGGACACATTGCGCGCGTGCCGTTCCGCCAGGGCCGCAGCGGTGATGGTAACAAGAGGGATGCCCTTGTAGGCGGGCCCGAACAGCATGTCGAACTCCAAGCCGGAGGCGGCGAGCGCGGCCGCGTATGCGCGCCCCACCGCGCCGATGGCGGTGCCGGTGTTGAATAATCCCGCATTGAAGAAGTAAGGACTTTCGCGCCCGGATTTGAGCGTAAAGCTGCCGAATCGCAGCACGCCCAGCTGCACGCACAAGTCGATGAACTCACTTTGATACGCCAAGGTCATGGGGACTGATATTATCGTGCGCGATGCGCATCGTCACCACTGCTCGCCTTTGACCGAATCGACCAAGCCCACACTCCGCCAGGCGCTGGGCGACAAGCGCATGATGGCGGTGCTCTTCTTGAGCTTTGCCTCTGGATTGCCGTTCAATCTCACCAATTTTACATTGCAGGCGTGGCTGGCCTCGGAAGGCCTGAACATCAAGACCATCGGCATATTTTCGCTGGTGGCACTGCCCTACAACATCAAATTTCTCTGGGCGCCGTTCCTCGATCGTTACTTGCCGCCGTTCTTGGGAAGACGCCGCGGTTGGATTCTGATCTATCAGGCAGGACTCACCGTCTGCATCGGCGTCATGGGATTCAGCTCTCCCACCCGAGAGCTGCCGGTGCTGGGCGCCATTGCGGTGCTGCTGGCTTTTCTATCGGCGTCGCAGGACATCGTGATCGACGCCTATCGGGTGGACACGATTCCCCCGAGCGAGCGGGCACTCGCCGCCGCGGCCGCTGCCTTCGGCTACCGCACGGCGGCCATGCTGGCGGGCGCGGTGCTGGTTTACATCGCAGGCAGCCTCGGCTGGCGTCTGGCCTTTTTGTTCGTGGCCTGCCTGATGGCGGCCACCATGCTCGCGACGCTGTGGGCGCCCGAACCGGCCTCGCCCGGCGTGCGGCCTGCAACCTTGGCTGCCGCCGTGTGGCAGCCGCTGCGCGCGCTGTTGGCGCAGAAAGGCATGTGGGGTTTTTTGATTCTCATACTTCTATACAAGGTGGGCGATGCGCTGGCGTTGAGTCTGTACAGCACGTTCATGATCCAGGGCGTGGGATTTTCGCTGCACGAATTGAGCATCTTCGGCAAGGTAAACATGACCGTGTCCACCATGATCGGCGTGGCACTCGGCGGCTGGCTTTATATCCGTTGGGGAACGTACCGGTCGCTGTTGATTTTCGGCATTGGCCAGGCGCTCACCAATTTGCTGTACGCCTGGCTGGCCGTAGCAGGCAAAAAAATCTGGCTGCTGGCGCTCGCGACCTGCTTGGATACCATGATCGGGGGCATGGGTCAGGCAGCATTCGTCGCGTTCATAGTATCGCTGTGCTCGGCGAATTTCAGCGCGACCCAGTACGCCATTTTGTCCGCCCTCGCCGTGCTGCCGCGAAATGTCACCGGCTTCATCGCCGGGTTTTTGGTGCCGGTCGTCGGCTGGGCCAATTTTTTCACCATCACTTGCTTGAGCGCGATGCCCGGATTGATCCTGCTCGTGATTTTGCGGCGGCCCATGAACGTCGTATCGGCGCGCGAAGCGGCCAGCGCCGCGGCCTGAAGCGGCCGGCGTTGCGGCCTGATGCGGCCGGCGTTGCGGCCTGATGCGGGCGGCTGTTTTCTAGCGGCGCAGGGACCGCTCGTGCGGAATGGACCAGGCCGTTCTGGCGTTGTCCTCGAACTCGCGGCCTAAGTCTTCGGCCTCGACGTCGACGGCACCCGACCAATCCTCCGGAGCATCGGCAACTTCGATGAGATCGTCCCGCAGATGCTCATTCCACGAATCGAAATCCATTTCCGCGACGGTGCCGTCAAAATATTGAATCTCGATGGTTTCGTCCTGATGATCGATCGCAACCACCTCAAAGAGTTCGTTGGTACCACCCCGGTACCAGTCCCCTACGATCGGCCTGATTACGTTCATCGGCGTCTCCGTCTGCTATGCTCGGATCAATTCAACTCCCAATGAGCCATTCGCGCAATGTGTAATTTTTGCGCGCAGCAACATGACATGGTCGAGCAGCTCATCCAATTTTTCGTGGTCTTCTTCGTCGTGGTCGAGCCGATTTCTTTGATTCCCCTGTTTGCCGGGCTGACTGAAGGGGCGAGCGCCCGCTACAAGAAAAAAATGGCCGGCAAAGCGGCGGCAATCGCGCTGATTATCTGCGTTTTGTTCGCGCTGGTGGGCGCGAAGTTTCTCGATGTCATGGGAATTTCATTGAGTTCATTCCGCATCGCCGGCGGAACGCTGCTGTTTTTGATTGCCTTGGACATGGTATTCGCGCGCACCTCGGGAACCAAATCGACCACTCCCGAAAAAGAAGAGGCCAAGACGCGCGACGATATTTCGGTGTTTCCGCTCGCCTTTCCCTTCATCGCAGGCCCGGGCGCACTCGCTACCATTTTGCTTACATCCGGCGAGCTGTGGGGAAAACCGCTGCAATTCGTCGCCTTCCTCGGCGTGGTGTTTTTCGTGATGCTGATCTCTTGGGTGCTGATGCTGGCGACGCCGCGGCTGATGAAGGTGTTCGGCGTCACCGGCGCCAATGTCGCGAGCCGCCTATCCGGCGTTATTCTCGCCGCGCTCGCCGTGCAGTTCATCATCGACGGCATTCGCGGCAGCTTTCTTTCTTGAGTAGGCCAGATCCCAGACCCCGTGGCCCAAGCGCTCGCCGCGCCGCTCGAAGCGCGTGGGCGGTCTGAATTCGGGCCGTGGCACGTATGTCTGGTCTTCGCTCAATGACCGGAGAGCCGGATTCGCGTTGCACACCGCCAACATCTGTTCGGCGTAAGCCTGCCAATCGGTGGCCAACCTGAAGATTCCTCCGGTGCGCAGCTTCGCCGCGATGAGGGACACGAACTTAGGCTCGATCAAGCGCCGCTTGTGATGGCGCTTCTTGTGCCACGGGTCCGGAAAGAACACCAGCACCTCATCGAAGGACTGGTCCGGAATATGATCGCGCAACACATCCACGGCGTCGCTGCAGATGATGCGTAAATTTTTCAAATTGCCTTGCTGGGCGCGAAGCAGAAGGCGCCCCACCCCTGATCGGTGCACCTCGATGCCGAGGTAGTCGATGTGGGGATGATTCTCCGCCAAGCTCCCAATCACTTCCCCTGCCCCGAAGCCTATTTCGAGACAGCGCGGCGCGGTACGTCCAAAGACGGCCGCAAGATCCAGCGTTTGCTCGGTTGAGTCGATGCCGTAGATGGGCCACAGCTCGCCGAGCGCGCGTTCCTGCGCGGGCGTGGTGCGGCCGGCTCTTAAGACGAAGCTGCGAATGCGGCGTTGGGTCTGCATCGAACCCAAAGTGTGCCTGATATGATGCCGCGATGCGCAATACCTGCATCTTGGCCGCCGCGATCTTGGTCGTATCCGGCTGCGCGGGCTTACCGCGAAACGTCGAGAAATCGCCGTCCCTGGCTTTTCAGAAGCCCGACACAACCACGCTGGGCCGCCTCGTCGACAGCGACGAGGTCGGCAAGAATCTCTCCGGCATCAGGCTGCTTTCCTCGGGCGATGAGGCATTGGCCAGTCTCATTGCGCTCGCCGATCATGCGGAACGAACGCTCGACATTCAGTACTACATCATTCACGAGGATGATTCCACGCGCACGCTGCTGCATCACGTGCGGCTGGCGGCGGATCGCGGCGTACGGGTGCGAGTGCTGGTCGATGATCTGAATACCGCGGGCGAAGACCGGCGCTTCATGCATTTGAGTTCTCACGCCAACGTCGAGGTGCGCGTCTTCAATCCCTTTACCGCCGGAAGATTCTCGACGTGGACCCGGCTTATCGCTTCGGCCACGGATATCCGGCGCATCAATCATCGGATGCACAACAAACTGTTCGTCGCGGACAATGCGCTCGCCATCACCGGCGGCCGCAATATCGGCGACGCCTACTTCACTCTCGATCGGCACAGCAATTTCGTCGATTTGGACGTGGTCGCCGCCGGATCCATCGTGCCGGAATTGTCCGCATCGTTCGATGAATTCTGGAACAGCAAGTACGCCATACCGATCAGCACGGTCGCATCCGCGGTGGAATCGGAAGCCGCGCCGCCGCCGCTGGTGGAAGCGGAATTCTCCGCGAACGCCCGTTGGCTGGAGCGCGAACTCGATGCGCACAAGGTGCAGCTGACTTGGGTTCCGGCGACGGTGCTCGCGGACCAGCCGGCCAAGATCGCCAGCGAGACGTCCCCCGAAGAGGAAGTCACGATTGCCAATGACATTACGGCATTGATGAAAGCAGCGAAGCAAGAACTCATTATCATATCGCCGTACTTCGTACCCGGAAAGCAGGGCGTTGCATTGATCAGCGACCTCGTCGCACGCGGTGTGCGCGTTCGAATCCTGACCAACTCCCTGGCGTCGACCGATTCGCCGCTCGTGGACATCGGCTACTCGCGCTATCGGGTCGCGCTGCTCAAGCTTGGCGTGGAGCTGCGCGAGATGCGCCCGAAACTGGGTCAGAAACGCGTTCGCTTTCACCCCTTCCGCAGCTCGAATGCCAGTCTGCATGCCAAGGCGCTGGTCATCGATCAAAGAATCGTCTTTATCGGCTCACTGAACATGGACGAGCGCTCGGCCAAAATCAACAGCGAGCTGGGACTGGTGATCAGCAGCGGCGAAATCGCCCGGCAGGTCACGAGCCTCCTCGATGACATCAGCACGGACGGCAGCTACAAGCTGCAATTGGATGCAAAGGGCCACGTCGAATGGGTGAGCGGCGATGCCGGGACGCAAAAGACCTGGCACACGGATCCGGAGACCAGCCGAACCGAACGGATTTGGCTGAAGCTGCTCTCCCCGTTTGCGCCCGACGAGTTGCTCTGATCGATTGATCACGATGCCCCCGCGGCGACGCGCCGCCGATTGGTCGGCTACGAGGATATCTTCAAGGTACTCAAATATTCCTTCACCTTGCCGCGAAACCCTTCGCTGCTGGTGACGGTGGCGCCGCCGGCCAGTACCAAAATAAAGTCGCCGCGCAGGGTGCGGTTCACTTCTCTCACATAGTTCAGATTGACCAGGCAGGAGCGGCTGATGCGCAGCATGGGCTGCGAGCGCAGCGCTAATTCCGCCTGCTGTAGAGTGCTGCGGGCATGGAAGTTGTCCTTGCCGACGCGAATGATGACGTAGTTGCGGTCCGCTTCGATCATTTCCACTTGCGTCACGTCGAGTACATGCAAATGGCCGCCGAATTCGGCGAGCAGGCGCGGCTTCTCCTCTCCCGGAGTCCGAGCGCCGCGCTCCAATTGCGCGAGCAATCCTGCCAGCAAGGTCTGCCGTTCGGCGTCGGAGTCCAAATGCCGCGGCCGCACGCGCGCCAGGGTTTTGCGAAACCGTTCTTGGTCGAAGGGCTTGAGCAGGTAGTCCACCGCGCACACCTCGAAGGCCTCGAGCGCGTAAGTATCGTAGGCGGTGACGAATACCAGCGAAGGCAACTGTGAGGGATCCAAGGCCCGCGCCAGATCAATGCCGTTCAACGGGTCCATTTGGATGTCCAAGAACAGGAGTTGCGGCTGTGTTGCGCGGATGGCGGTCAGAGCGGCCGCGCCGTCGCCGAATTCGCCGACCACCCGTAGATCTTTTTCCGCCTCGCAAAATTCGCGCAGCGTGCGGCGGCCGGCGGCCTCGTCGTCCACGATGATGACATCCATCATGTGCCGACCAGCGTCGTGCCGTGCAATTTGTTGCCGACCGGCATCTCCCGCATGATGGGAGGCGACTCGCGTATGGCCGGCATGCTGATTTCGCTGATCCATTCGCCGCCCTGCGCACCGGCAATCAGACCGGCGCGGCCTTCGAACTGGACGGCAATGCGCTCGCGCACATTTTTGAGCCCGATCCCGTCCGCACCCACGGCTCTGTCCGCGGACATCGAGTTCGTGACGCGCAGCAAAACTGTTTCGTTCGCCATCGTCACGGTCACGCTCACCGTGACGATGCCTTGATGGGCCGCCATGCCGTGAACCACCGCATTCTCGATCAGCGGCTGCAGTATCAAGCTCGGCACCCATACCGCGGGCAATTGAGCCGGATTCGGCAGCATGACGATGAGCCGGTCGGTGAAGCGCCGCTGCTGAAGCTCCAGGTAGAGTTTCGCAAATTGCAGCTCATCGGCCAGCCGTGAAAAATCGCGTTCCCCGGCGTTGAGCAAACGCCGCAGCAGATCCGCGAGCTGTACCACCATCGACTGCGCGGCTTTCGGATCCCATTCGATATGTCCGCGGATCGTGTGCAAGAGGTTGAACAGGGTATGCGGCGATAGTTGCATGCGCAGCGCCGCGAGGCGCGCGGCGCTCCACTCGTGCTCCAGCGCGGCGAGCCGCACTTCGGAATCGCGAAAGCGCGTATATAAAGCCAATCCCGTCACCAGGGCCAGCCCGAACCCGTACGAAGGCAGGAAACTCACGAAACTGGCCAGCCACAGCGTGACCCAGAAAGGATTGCTCCAGGCATTGACCGCGTGCGACACGGTCCCATGCATCGGGTCCGCAGCCATGATGACTTCGGAAAGAATCATGACTGGATAAGCCATGGCGGAAAAGACCGCGCCGAGAATCAACTGCAAGGGTAGGGCTATCAGGATCGGCCGCCATTGCACCTTGAGGGAGGCCCAAAAAGATACCAGCAGCATGGGCAACAACAACACGTGCTGCAGAAGCCGCGTGTCCCAGGTGGCAAACACGGTAACGTTGGTCATGCGAGCGATGCCGGCGCTCATGCTGTAGCCGTATAAGAGATTCGAGACGGTGACATACACCCAGAACAGGCAAACGATGCCCAAGAACTGCATCTGGGTCAGCCCTCCGGCAAATCGCTGCGAAGATTGAGCCGAACCGATTCCGATCATGGGTCAAGCCTACCGCAAGTCACCCCCATTTGCGGCGCAGGGGTACCCCTGCGGGACGAATCCGTCGCAATCCGGGACGAACTCGACATCCGGCCGCATACCAAATCGCCTCTCGCGGCGTCTTATGGGGGTGTCTTAGTTATTCACGTAAGGAGAGATGTCATGAAGAGATTCGCAACCAAGATGCTGCTGCTAGGGGGTCTCGCCGGCGTTGCGGCCGCCGGTGCTGCCGAAGCCACCCCAGAGAACAGCGACGTGCCCGCACTGGTCGTGCGCTACAACACCGACATGCTGGCAACCGACAGCGGCGCACGTGCTCTGTATCGGCGCCTAGCCCAGGCGGCCGAACAAGTTTGTCCGAGCCAGCCCAGCAATACGCGTTTGACCAGCGAAGTGGTACTGAAATGCCGGGAGCAAGCTATCGCCGCTGCCGTCAACAAGATCCACAACCAGCGGCTCGCCGCCGTGTATGCCGCCAGTTCGAAATCCGGTTAAGCGCCCATGACGCTTTAGCGGCCAGCTGCAGGATCCAGGCGTACGGTGCGCTGCACCACCGTCACGTCGCCATCCTGCGAGCTGGTCGCATTCTGTGGCCGAGCCCGCTGCAGAGCTTTTCCTTCAGGCAGTTCCTCCGGCAGGCCATAGCTCTGATCAAATACTTGCACCGGCACCGGCACCGCGGCATCAATTCCAAATTGCAGCCCGGCGCGCGGGATACCCGCAAGCACCAAGGCAGTCTCGCCGCCGCGGAATTTGCGCAGCTTGGCACGCAGCGGTCCTGATTGCGTTGTGACAACGGCATCTTGAACGTTTGCGCTTGCCGGAAAGATCACGAAGACGGTCGGCGCGCCTCGCACCGATCGTGCGAGCAGCTCAAAATGCGTTGCGCTCGGCGATGCACCCGGCGTTGCCGCGATTTGCCGCAGCTCCGGCGGCGGCAATTCTATGGAAGGCGCGTCTGCAAAGAACCCCTTCAATGGGTAGCCCGCGAAACGTGCGCGCGGCACCGGATCGAACTTCGCGGCGCTCGCCATGGCGTGAGGCAGGTGCAGGGACGCGGCCTGTGTCCACCAATGCGCGCGGCCGTTGTCGGCATCGACCCAGTATTCGACGTTGACCCGCTGCGGCCAGCGAGGGGAATACGTCGGAAGCAGCAGCGTGATGGATATCGCCGCGAAGGCCACGCCAACCCCCAGCAGCATGATGAACTGACGCGCGCCACGGGCCGCGTTGGCCAACAGCGGCAGCAGGAAGCAGGCCGTCAAACCGAGCGTCAAGGTGGCGATGAGCCAGGCGAGCGCGCCGAGCGCCGAGTACAACAGCAGCAAGAGAGGCAGCAGTACCGCGAACATGATGAGGCCGGGGGCGAGAACGGCAAAATCGACCGTCCCTTGAGAAGGTGTCCGCCCCTGGGCCAAAAAGAACAGGCAGGGCAGCGGCGCGAGCGCCGCTGCCAAGGCTGTGAGCAACAGCAAATAACTGGCTCCCGGCAGGAGGACGGCGCTGGCAACCGCCAGCAGCGCGACCAGCAAACCGCCGCCGAACCAAAATCCCCAGAAGCCCGCGCCGCGCGCGAACCAGGCGGCGACCGCGCCCGCACTCAAAAGCGCGAGTGCCGAGAATCCAACATGCATCGCCAGCGGATGCGCTATCCAAGGAGGTGCGCCCATTGGCGGCAGTCTGCCCAAGATCCGCAACAGTGCGAGCACTCCTAGACTGAGCACGCCGCCAACCAGCACATTGGTCAGCGCGCCCATCGCGCCGTACGCCGCCTGCCGCCCCGTGAGCAGTCCGCGACGAAACAGAAAAGCCGCCTCGGCCAGCAATAGCATCAATGCCGCGAACGCCGCCGGCAATACGAAAGCGATCGGCCAGACCACGACGCCGCGGGCAAACACATCGAAGAACACAGAGTCTTTTGGCGGCGGCTGCAATTCGGTCGAGTCGGCGAGCGCCAGCACCGCGTTCTGGGCGTTGTCGCCCTGGTGCTGAATCGTGCTCGCCGATGCATTGCCGAAGCTATCCAGAGGAGTGTGGTAGTGGCCGACATCGCCGATGAAGGCAAAGTTGAATCCCTGATACGAGGCGCCCTTGAACACCGTGAAATCGGTGTTGTTCGGCAGCATTTTGTAGATCACATAGCAAAGCGAGTTGGTGACGGGCCGGAGAGTTGCGGCCGCGTATAAATGCATGAGCCATGCATTTGCAGTCCCGGTTTCAAACATGAGGCTGGGACCGGAGACGCCGCGCGCTTCCATGTTGACCGCGGCGGAGATGTGGCCGGCAAGACGATGTTCGCGAGTAAACAGCAGCGCGCCCAGCAATCCTGCCTCCTCGCCGTCGGTGACGAGAAGCAGGATCGGATGCCGGCGTGCGGGCGACACCGTCAGAATGCGTGCGATCTCGAGCAGGCTCGCCACGCCCGCGCCGTCGTCGGAGGCGCCGGGGCCCGCGGGCACCGAGTCGTAGTGCGCGGCGAGCAGCACGGCGTCCTTCCCCGCCGGATCACCTCCATAAGTAGCGATGATGTTTGTCGGCGTTCCGCACTCGCCGAAGTCATTGCATACCAGTCCCGTCTGCAATTCCGTGGTGTATCCCAACACGGTCAAGCGTCTCACGATGAGGCCGCGCACTGTCGCATTCGCCGTGCTGCCGATCGGATGCGGCATATCGTTGCCTACCAGCTCCTTTAAGATGGCTTGCGCTCTCGAAGCGGAAAATACCGCCGGCGAGGCCGCCGGACCCAGCGGAACCGGCGTGCGGTATGCCAGCAGTGTCGCCGCGAGCAGTGCTGCCACGCCGGCGCCGGCGATAATCAGTCCACGATTCCTTGTCGTCGCCATGACTAATCTCGCGTCTGTTGTTCTGCCTCGTAACGCTTGATGCCCCCCAGAATCTCGGCATGCGCGAGTTCGATGCCGGACCAGCCTATAACCTTCACCCACTTGCCCGCTTCGAGATCTTTGTAGTGCTCAAAGAAATGCTGGATTTGTTTCAGGCGGATATCCGGTACATCGGCGATGGTTTTCCAATGCGTGAACAGCGGACAGATGTCGTCGGTCGGGACGGCCAGTAGTTTGGCATCGCCTCCCGCTTCATCGTCCATGCGCAGCACGCCCAACGCCCGGCAGCGCACCACCACCCCGGGCAGCAGCGGGAACGGTGTGTGTACCAGCACGTCGACAGGATCGTCATCATCGGCAATCGTCCGCGGCACGTATCCATAGTTAGCCGGATAGTGCATTGAGGTCATCATGAAGCGGTCGACGAATAGGGCGCCGGACTGCTTATCAACCTCGTACTTGACGGGATCCGATTGCATCGGAATCTCTATGATGACGTTAAATTCCTGCGGAACGTGCTTGCCGGCCGGTACGTCATGAACGCTCATCTCTCGATCCTTAACTGCGCTGGATCGCAACAACATACGCGCAAGAGCGCATCCGCACTAGTCGATCGCGATGCCGTGCGGCTGGGTGCCCGTTGCGAAGGGTGAGCCGGCGACAGCCGTGAGCGTGCCCGAAGCGTTGACGGAATACGCGGAGACGTCATTGGAGTTGAAATTCACCGCATATAGAAATTGCCCGGAAGGATCGATCGCCAGGCTGATCGGCAACGCATCCGTCGCCGCTGTTGAGACTAGAGTCAATGCGCCCGTGCTCGGCGTAATGGAGTAGGCGGCGACTTGGTTTGCTGCATCGACGTTTGCCGCGTACAGGTAGCGTCCGGCCGGGTCCATGGTCAGCGACTCCGGATTGGTGCCGGTTGCAAAGGGCGAACCGGAGACCGGTGTTAGCGCACCGGCCGAGGCATTGAGCGAATACGCCGATAT
>Ga0182030_10018942_pt1 | contig 13153 bp, 12 predicted proteins | sample 812S3MmetaG_FD_121299 | JGI IMG/M metagenome (GOLD analysis project Ga0182030, IMG submission 121299) | Permafrost microbial communities from Stordalen Mire, Sweden - 812S3M metaG (Illumina Assembly) | ecosystem: Environmental > Terrestrial > Soil > Wetlands > Permafrost | place: Sweden... | reverse complement strand
CCGAAATCGCAGCTCAGGGTATGGCCCCGGGCGCCAACGTGCACACGCGCGGCACACGACGAAGTTACTTGATCGGGTTGGGATATGCGGTTGTTCTGACTTTAGCTTCCTTTTGGGCCTCGTCCACCGATGTGATCTATCCACACGGCGTCCCCATTCTATTAGGGGTTCTCGCGATTGCTCAGATGGGAATCCATCTCGTGTTCTTTCTGCACATTTCGAGCGCGCCGGACCAGACCAACAATATTCTTGCGCTAGCCTTTGGCGTCTTTGTCGTGGGTCTGCTGGTATTCGGATCGATGATCATCATGGCTCACTTGAACCACAACATGATGCCCATGGATCGACTGATGCAGATGCAACGGTAGCATCGCAACCGAGCATTCATCGGTTACTCGTGGCGATCGCTCCCCCCGTTTCGCTGATAACCGCGCTGCCGCGGCCCGGGTGGCGGGCTTTCATGGAGCTCACGAAGCCCAAAGTAAGCCTGTTGATCGTGTTCACGGCGGTCGTCGGGATGGTTCTGGCCTCACCTGGGATGGTGCCGCTGCCGGCGTTGGTGTTCGGCACGCTAGGCATCGCCATGGCATCAGGCTCTGCGGCGGCCCTCAATCACATTCTCGACCGCCGCATCGACAAACAGATGACACGCACCCGGCGGCGGCCTCTGGCGACCGGAAGTCTGCAGACGAGCCAGGCCCTCGCCTTCGCCGGCGTTTTGTGTGCGGCCTCAATGACGCTGTTATGGCTGTCGGTCGGAGGTCTCTGCGCGCTGTTGACCTTCGGCTCGCTCATTGGGTATGCGCTTATCTATACCGGCTGGCTCAAACGCGCGACACCCCAGAATATCGTAATTGGCGGGGCCGCCGGTGCAGCGCCCCCGGTGCTAGGGTGGGTGGCCGTGACCCACTCCGTCGATGCGCAGGCCCTGGTGTTGTTCATGATCATTTTTACCTGGACGCCACCGCATTTCTGGTCGCTCGCAATCGCTCGTCGCGAAGAATACGCCAAGGTGGGGATACCCATGTTGCCGGTGACGCACGGGGTTCCGTATACGCGTCTTCAAATCGTGCTCTACACGATATTGCTCATTCTGTGTACGCTGATGCCGGTGCTCACTGGCATGAGTGGTTTGGTCTATCTCGCGACCGCACTCCCTCTCGATGCACGCTTTCTATCCCTCGCCCTCGCTCTACACCGAGGCGTTCGGCCCGACCTCCCCATCCGCATCTTCCGTTTCTCCATCACTTACCTAATGGCATTGTTCGGCGCATTAATCGCCGATCACTATTGCAGGCTCCTGGTGTAAGAAGACGGAGTGACTCCAGCGACTCGATGAATTTCGTGGCCTTACACCCATTCGGGGGATGGGGCTGGCGTATTCCCTGCGCCAATCTGAACCTGTCGGGACATCCAATCGCCCCTGGCTAACGTGACGGAGATACCAGTGAGTAAGAAAGTCGCGCAGATCGTTGTCGAGACCTTGCAAGCCGCCGGGGTCAAGCATTGCTACGGCATCGTGGGCGACACGCTGAATACGTTTGCTACCAGTTTGAATCGTAGTGACATTAAGTTCGTCCATATGCGCCATGAGGAGGCGGGCGCCTACGCGGCGCAGGCCGAAGCGTTGTTGATGGACCGCCTGACGGCCACGGCCGGCAGCTGCGGACCGGGGAGCCTGCATTTCATCAACGGCTTGTACGAGGCGAACCGCAATCGCGCGCCGGTCATCCTTATCGCCAGCCAAGTGGTGCGAAGCGAGCTTGGATTCGATTTCATTCAGGAAGTTAATTTCCAAGACGTCTATCGAGGCTGCAGCGTATTTTGCGAAATGATCCTGACGCCGGAGCAAGCGCTGCGAAAGACGGTCATGGCGTGCCAGGCGGCGATTTCCAAGCGTGGCGTGGCAGTTCTCATTCTTCCCGTCGACATAGCGGATTCAGATGCGGTCAGCGAGCCCCCGTTTCGTATCCATGTGAACAAGCCCGTCATTCGGCCGAGTGATGAGGATCTGGATCGGATCGCCGACATGCTGGCGGAAGCCACTAACATTACGATTTACGCGGGCTCCGGTTGTGTGAACGCCCACGACGAGGTTGTCGAGCTTGCGCAGCGTCTTAAGGCGCCGGTCGCGCATACGTCGCGCGGCAAGGACCAGATAGAATACGACAATCCGAACAATGTGGGCATGACCGGTGTGATCGGGATGGAGTCCGGATATTACTCCGTCCTAAACTGCGACACCTTGCTCCTGCTCGGAACCGATTTTGCCTGGCGCCAGTTTTACCCGGATCACGCCAAGATCATCCAAGTCGATATCGATTCTGTCCACATTGGCCGTCGCCATCCGGTTGACCTCGGCGTCGTGGGCAATATCAAGGACACGCTCCGAGCACTGCTGCCGCGCGTTGCGCAACGCAAAGATGCCACATTCCTCAATACTTATCTGGAGCGCCACAAGAAGGCGCTGAAAGCGCAGGCAGAGAGGGCTACGCCGGGCTATCACGGCAAAATACCGGGCCAATATTTGACATCGCTGGTCAATCGGCTGGCCAATCAAGATGCGCTGTTTACCGCGGATGACGGGACGCCGCTCGTATGGATGTTGCGGATGGTGGAGGCGAACGGTAAACGACGCATGTTCGGCAGCCTCCTGCATGGGACCATGGCGACCTCGATCGGCAACGCCATCGGATTGCAGCACGCTCAGCCGGATCGCCAAGTCATCGCTCTGGCCGGAGACGGCGGCTTCAGTATGCTGCTCGGTGATCTGATCACCACAGTACAAGAGAAACTGCCTATCAAGGTCGCCGTTTACGACAACGGAAAACTGGGATTTGTGGAGCTCGAGCAGAAGGGCGAAGGGCTGACGCCGGTCTATACGGATCTTGTCAATCCGGATTTTGGCAAAGTCGCGCAAGCCATGGGCCTCTGGGGCAAGACCGTCAGCAAGGCGGAGGAACTCGAAGGCGCCGTGGCCGAGTGGCTTGGGCAGCCAGGACCGGCGTTGCTCAATGTGAAGGTCGAGCCGCTGGAACTCGTAATGCCGCCGCACACCTCCCTCGAGAACGTGTATGGGATGGCCATGTATTCGGTCAAGGCCGTCATGCACGGAAAGGCGCGCGACGTTTTTGAAATGATCGGCGACAACTTTACCTAGGTACAGGACCAATCGGTGTTGCGGCAGTGAACACAATACTCATTTGCCGCGATTGCGACACCGTGTATCGTGCGGTTCCCTTGCGCCGCGGCGATGTAGCTCTCTGCCGTCGCTGTAATGCGGTTCTGGCGCGCTATTTGGGCGTCAACGTGGACAGTGCATTGGCGCTCGTCTGCGCGGCGGCGATCTTTTTCGCCATTGCCAATCTCACCCCCATCCTTAGCATCGAGGTCGCCGGGATGCAGACCCGGGCCAATGTCTGGTTTGCGGTGCGCTCGCTGCAGGAGGGCTGGATATCGTTCGCCGCGTTGGGACTGGCGTTCACTACCTTCCTCATTCCGGCGGTGCAAATAGCACTGCTCTTTTGGGTGCTGCTGTTCGCGCGCGCCGGGCACCGGGCGCCCGGCTTCGGACCAATCATGAGACTGCTCCACCAGATGCGCCCCTGGAGCATGACTGAGGTTTTCTTGCTTGGCGCTTTGGTTGCGATCGTGAAACTCGCGAAATGGGTTCCCATCAACGCGGGACCCGGCATCTGGGCGATCGCTGCCTTGACAGCAGTGCTTGCACTACTCGGGCGCTGTGACCCGGCGTCTTGGTGGTCGATTGGCCCCGAGGCCAACACATGACGCCGTTAACGCAAGCGTTCGACCTCGGCTTGAGTCGTTGTCGGACCTGCGGCCTGGCCGTGGCCCGCGCATCGCTTGGGATAGGTGGTCGCTGTCCACGCTGCCAAAGCCGCATAGAACAGCGCAAGCCTTTCAGCGCCGAGGTGACGCTTGCCTGGCTGATTGCAGGGATGGTGCTTTACATTCCCGCGAACCTACTGCCCGTGATGCATACCAGCGGATTGTTGGGAGAGGCGGACAGCACCATTCTCGGTGGGATTCTCGAATTCTGGCGCGCGGGGGACTGGGATATCGCCCTGCTCATATTCATTGCCAGCGTTGCCGTGCCATTCACCAAGTTTATCGCCATCGGCCTTTTGCTGTTCACGGTACGCAAGAACAGCCGGTGGGAGCAACATCAACGCGCCGTACTCTACCGGATCGTCGAGTTCATCGGATACTGGTCGATGCTGGACGTCATCGTCGTCGCGCTAACCTCGGCATTGATGCAGTTTCAGGTATTGGGCGCCGCCGAACCGCGCGCCGGCATCGCCTTCTTCTGTGCCGTCGTGGTCGTGACCATGCTGTCGGCCTTGAGCTTCGACCCGCGCTCGATCTGGGATCGACGCCCATGAGCGCGGCATCAGTGCCACCCTCCAAAGACGAACTCCCCGCGCCGGCGGTTCAGAACCGCCGCTGGGTTCCGCGACTGGTCTGGTTGGTGCCGATAGTTGCCGCTGTCATAGGTATTTCACTGCTTATCAAGAATTGGGAGAGCCAGGGGCCACGGATCACGATCAGCTTCTTGAGCGGCGAGGGGCTTCAAGTCGGCAAGACGCTGGTCAAGTATCGGGACGTCACGGTGGGACGCGTAGCGACCGTCATGTTGAGCGCGGATCACCAAACGGTCGTGGTGAGCGCCGATTTGTCGAAGGATGCAGCCAGCTTACTGACGGCGGATACCCAGTTCTGGATCGTGCGACCGCGCATTGGGGTGGGCTCGGTGTCCGGCCTCGATACCTTGCTGTCGGGGGTGTATATCGGCATGAAAGGCGGCACCGCCGCGCTTCGTGAGCGACAGTTCGTCGGCTTGGAGAATCCGCCGGCTCTCTCGCACGGTCCGCGCGGCCGCGAGCTTCAGCTACACGCTGCGCGCGCCGGTTCGCTTGCGATTGGCGCGCCGGTGTATTTTCGGCAATTCCAGGTCGGTCACGTGATCGATGAGAACTTGCTGCCCGATGGCAGCACGCAAGTAACAGCGTTTGTTGAGGCGCCTTACGATGGATTTGTAAAGCCTGTGACGCGCTTCTGGAATGCAAGCGGAATCGACATCAAGCTCGGCGCCGATGGCCTGAACGTGCAAACCGAATCCTTGGCCACCGTGCTTGCCGGAGGCATTGCCTTCGACGATGGGCCGACAGACGCGGCGCCCGCAGCGGCCGGTGTGCCCCTCGATTTCACCCTGTACGAAAACGCAACCGAAGCGATGGCGCCTCCTGATGGCAACCCACACTACGTTCGGATGCAGTTCACCCAGGCGCTGCGCGGCCTTGAGGTCGGCGCGCCGGTCGAATTCGTTGGGGTAAACATTGGCTCTGTTGTCGCCGTGGACTTGGGCTACCAAGGTCAAGATAGATCCTTTCCCCTCATTGTAACCGCCAAACTCTATCCCCGCCGTATGGGCCAAGCTTATAAGGCGCTCGCCGCCCAGGGTAAAACCGAAAGCGATGAGACGCTCGCAGTGTTTGTGGGAACCCTGGTCAATCGAGGCCTGCGTGCACAGGCGCGATCGGCGAGCCTGCTGACAGGGAAGCTGTATATCGAGCTCGATTTTCTTCCCGCAAGCCCTCGAGTCGCTTTTGACGCGTCGATTCGGCCGCTCGAATTGCCGACCGTGAACGGGGTTTTTCAAGAACTCGAAGCTAGTGTCGCCCGGCTGGTGAAGAAGGTAAATGATTTACCGCTCGAGCAAATAATCACCGATTTGCATACTGACCTTGCGGACCTTCACGAAACCTTGAGCGAGCTTCACGGTCAAGTGTTGCCGAACGCCTTGGGCACGCTGTCGGCTTTGCATAGTACGCTGGATTCTGCCGACCGGACTTTGGACGTTGAATCGCCGTTGCAGCGCGGTCTCACCGAGACATTATCGGAGGCCCGCACCACGTTGGAGTCTGTGCGTGAGCTGGCTGACGATTTTGATCGTCATCCGGATGAATTGTTGCGCGGCAGGCGAGCGCAGCCGAGGCCGGAGGGGGCTGCAGTGTTGTCCTCGGACGCCAAACCGTGAATGGCTACCGACGCGCCGCTGTTGCGTGGCTCATGAGCGTTGGCGTCGGCTGTAGCTCAGCGCCAATTCGCTATTACACCTTGACGCCTGCGCTCGACAAGAGCTTACCGGCGCCGCAGACCACCCCCGCGATCGATGTGCGAGTCGTGCATATCCCGGCGCAACTTAACCGCGCAGGACTCATGCTTCGTACCGGGCCGGCCGAGGTGACGCTTCTTGAGAATGAGCGATGGGCATCGCCAGTGCACAATGAAATCAAAGACGCGTTGCGCATCGAGCTTCAGCGCCGGCTGGTGATGGCCGGATTTAGCGCCGCCCATGTAAGGCTAACGCTCGACATCGATGTGCAACATCTCGAGGCGGAACTCGGGCAGTACGCCCTATTGCAGGCATCCTGGAGTGGTACCTTGTCCGCCTCGAGCCAGCGATTAGCCGGCGCGCGGATCACAACCTGCATTTTCCAGGCCGACGAAAAGATTGGTTCCAGTTACGCAGGAATGGTTGAGGCGTATCAGCGGGAGATCGCGGCGTTCGCCGATGCCATCGTCGCCGTGTTGACCAGTCCGGCGAGCGGCATTGGCGCACCGCCCCAAACATCGACCGAGTGCCACTAGATTCACCAATGCGGGGATAACCATGTTTCGCCAAGTTCACCGAGCCAAGTCAATCCTACTGTTTCTGCGTGAGCGAGCGCCGCATTACGGCCCGCTCGCCAGCGAGGATCTACTCAAGTTTCGCGACGAGATCGTCAAGGCAACCGTGGGCGCGAGCGTCTCCGCGGCCGCAGGCCTTATCTTTGCATGCTTCCTGTCTGTCGCAGTGATCGTTTCGGCATGGGATGGCCTGCATCGTGCCGCGGTGGCATGGGCGGTTTGTTGCGGCTGGGGCGCGCTCGCGCTCAGTGGATTGTGGTATGCGCGAAAGGCCCTGTCGGGTCCGCCGCCGTTCCAGCTGATGGCGGCGGCCCTCGCGCGCGATTATACGGGCCTACTTACGATGGCGGATCGAGAAGACTCCGGCTCTGCTTGAAGCAACTATGGCAGCGCAGCACGTCATCGGTCGTACCAAGCTCGACAGCATCGAACTCGAGAACCAGCCGATCGATCATGGCGCGAAGCTATTACCTGCGATATCAATCGCTCCCATGGAAAGCGCCAACGCAGCCGCGGCAGTGTGGGCATTCGCGCGCGCATCCTCCACCTGGGTGTCGCCTTGGACGACAGCGTTCTCTTCGGTGGCAAGATCTGTATAGGTTCCGACCCCTTGGCGGTAGGAACGCAGCGCCGCCTCATAGGCCGTGTGCGCGGCCTGGCTTAAGACCGTGGCGGCATCATACTCGGCGAGACTAGTCAACAGTCCATTGTAGGCGCGCACCACTTGTTGCGACGCGGAGTCGCGCGCTGCGGCCAGTTGTTCCTGCGCCTCGCGCGCTTTGGCGTCAGCCATGGAGATGCGATTTCGGCGCATGCCACCGTCAAACAGGGGCACGCTGAACGACAGGAATATGCTTTGTCCGGGCCGGTCAATATTCGAATATGGGCCGCCGTCGGAGTTCAACGCACCGATATTCTGAAATGCCTGCCCCGCTAGTTCAATCACGGGATAGTAGGATCGCCGCTCACCTTTTAGAGCTGCCTGGGCCGCATCCACCTTGCCGAGTGCTGCGATCACATCCGGTCGGTGTGCGAGAGCTTGGTCAATGGCCCTGGACACGCTATCGGCTGGAGTGGGCGGAAGCGGCAACTCTGCGCTATCCACCACATCGATTTCCGTGGCAGCGGGTACCCCGAGGGCCGTAATGAGATTGGCGCGTGCGGTTCTTTCGGCGCCTTCGGCGGCCGCCAGCGTATAGCGGGCTTGAGCCGTTTGTCGTTGCGCCTGCGCTACCGCCACCACGGTGGCGAGCCCATTGGTCTGCTTGGCAATGGCGGCGTCCTGAGTGGTAACAGCGGTAGCCAAGGCTTGCTGTGCGGCATGAAGCTTCCCGCGCGCCGCGCCTAAGTCAAAATAGGCTTGCGACACGTCGAAGACGAGTCTTTGATGGGCGCCGGAGAAGGCCACATTGGCGACAAAAGAGTCTGCGCGCGCGGCTTGCACCTGGGCGTCGCGGCGGCCGAAGTCGAAAAGCAACCATTTCAATGTCACCGCGGGAATGACTTCCCGAGTATCGGACACAAAGTATCCTGCCGGCACGAGATTTCTTGGAATGGGCAGCGGTGTGTGCTGAAAGCCGCCGATCGCCTGCAATGAGAGCTGCGGCAGATATGCGCTTTCTGCGAGCCCGACACCGGCGGCCGCTTCGCGCGCGGCTTCCCAGGCCGCTCGCGTTTTTGGATTCTCTCTTTCTGCCAGATCGACCAGCGCGGCCAAATCGTATTGCTTGTGCGGAACCGAAAGGCCAGTATCACCCAGGGCGGCGGCGCGCAGGATGGCGGATTCTGGAATAGCCCACGCTTGCTCAGCGCTTGGCGGTGCCTGAGCGGTCGCCAGCGGAGCGCTGAGTAAACTGGCGATAAAGGCCAATCTGATCCGCAGTCGCTCAATGCACAGCCGAAGCGACACGCTGAACCTCCGACTCGAGTTGTGCGATGGCCTGCGGACCCAGGAGTGCTTCGGGCTGTACGCCAGTTGCTGGAGTGAGAGCGCCGGGCGGGGGGGGTGAGGGCAGCGGCCGACTAGCCGAGAGGTCATCTGCGGCAGATTCAACCCATTCGGCCAACCGGTCACTGGATCCCGATTCCACATAGCGAGAAATTGCATCCGCGGACACGACGAATGACGCCCCCGCGAGCCGCTCGATTGTCGCGACGGACGGGACATTCAGGCTTTCCGTCGCATGGCCCGGCAGCATTCGCGACTCGAACAGGCTCAAGGTTCGCAAGTGATCGGCCCGCACCAGTGCTTCAACGGTACGCGTGCGGGCCTGTTCGGCATTACGTGGCTGACGGAGCACCTCTCCGATCGCGCGTAGCGCCTCGGCGAGCGCGACACGAACACCGGAGATGGCGGATTGGGGCCAAAACGCGCTAAATGCAATCGTGATTACGATATTCCCGAGCAGAATGCCGGCGATTCGGTCGCGAAGGACCGTAAGATCCGTGGCGGGCCCGTAACCTTGCAAGATCCCTAGGAAAAACGCGAATGCGATCTGCATGCCCGCGTAGGAGAGCAGTTCACTGCTGGTTGCTATCCAGGCGGCGCCGGCTGACACGACGGCAATCAGCATGCATAGCTGGCCGATGTCAGTGAGATGTGGCAGCACAAAGACAATGCACAACCCAGCAATCAGTCCGCCTATGATGGCCCCGGACAGCCTGAGCACCAATTTGTGTACGGTTTCGCCCAAGCTGGACAGGGCGACAAAAAAGCAGGTGACAATGGCGGTGCGTAATCCAGGCCAGTCGAGAAGCGTGTAGACGGCGTACGACAGCATGACCGCGATGGTGGTTTTCAGGGCAAATTGCCAATACGCTGGATTGCTGAATGCGTCGGTAGCGAAGAGTCGTCGCGGCGGGTGATGCGGCTCCGTGTCGTCAGACAGGGAGTCAGGGCGGAGTAGCGCATCTAAGCAAACGGACAGCGAGCCGCGCACTGCAACTACCGCTGGGAATGGCTCGACCCCGGCGCCGACAACTTGCGACAGTGGCATCGGAGCCTCATTCGTCGTCGTCGCGTCCGGCTCGATGGCGCGCCGGCAGACTCGCAATCGGCCTGCCAGCTCTCCTCGAAGCGCTTCCGGCAGGTCGTCGGGCAGGGCCCCCATGATCACCAGCACGTCGAGAAGCGCGCGTATCGCAGGCACCGTGAGTTGATTGGTCCGTGGCGCTTTTTCGTTGCTGTGTTGCGCAATCTCGAGCAATGGTACGAGCTGTGCGCGCCATTCAGGAAGGTAGTTTCGGAACTCGCCATTCGTGAGCGAAGTCTCCAATTCTCTGAGGATCTTTCGGACGGTACGCTTGATTAATGCCACAGCGCCCTGACCAAACAGTAAATTGACGATGACCGTCACGGCCACCGGCACGAAAATCACCACCCATGTCCACAATGTGGCGCGTGTCAGGGCTTCCGGGCTCGGTACGTCATCGACCAGCGATTGCAGTAATACCAGGACAAATCCCGCCAGGAATGAGATGGGACCCAGGGCAAAAATGCGTGCGGTGAACATGGCACTAAAGGTCGCGATTGCCATGAGGGGTATTCGCAGGGCCGGTTCGGCGGTGTCGATCAGCTCCAGACCCAACACTAGGAAAATTGCGAGGGTGGCGGCAATCAAGCCGCCGAGCGCCGCCGTGACGGTCCCGTTCTTCTCATCTTTACTGATCAAGAAAACGATATAAGCCATGTAAGTCGGCTGAGGTATCTGAAAAACCATCGCGATGACCACTGCAATCGTGGATCCTGTCGTGATGCGCGCGACGGCCGCCCATCGACCCTCTCGCGACGCCAATTCGACGGCGAGCACTTCATGAAGTGGGCGGCGGCCGCGCTGCGATTCAGCGAGCGCCGTCATGCTGCACTTTGACGGATGCGGTCAGTCCTACGTGCATGGCAAAAGGAGGCGGGTTATCGAGGCGAACCCACACAGGGAATCGCTGCGCGACCACCACCCAGTTGAGGTCGCGACCGACGACGGGAAGACCGGGGCCGTCTTGATCAGTCGATTGCACCCCCGCGCCCAGACTTTCCACCCGCCCCGCAAAGCCGCTATTGCTCTCGGACATGGTCCACACCGTGGCTCTATCTCCGACGGTAATTCGCGGCAATTCGGTTTCTCGAAAGTCGGCGATGGCATACCAAGCATCCGACTTGATGAGGCTGAAAAGCGGATGTCCGGCGACGGCAAAGGTGCCTTCCGCAATTTGCAATCCGACCACCTTTCCTGCAAACGGGGCGCGCAGGGTGGTTAAGTCGTAATTGCGGGCGGCATTCGCCGCCGCCGCCTCCGCGCCTTCCAATTGAGCTTCCAGGCTCAACGTGTCGCCTACCGCTTGCCGCGCCTGGGTGGCGCTTTGTGTAAGCGCTTGCAGAGATGCCTCGGCGGCGGCTTCGTTCGTCTTGGCTTCGTCCAACTGCTGTTGGGTAACGAAACCGGGTTTCACCAACGGTTCAAGGCGTTTGCGCGTGTCCTGGGCGTAGCGTAGCTGGTCACGCGCCTTCTGCACTTGGCTTTCGGCCGCTTGGACGCCGGAACCCTGAGAGGTAACTTGCCGTCCCGTCAGAGCGATCTGTGCTTTGAGAGCGGCCACCTGGGCACGCGCCTGACGCAGTTGGAATTCATATGGCAGTGGATCAACGAGAAGCAGCGGCGCACCTTTCGCAACATCCTGATCGTTGGTCACGAGGATCTGGGCAATGCGTCCACTGATCTCGGACGCCATCTGCGCGCTGTAGGCAAAAATGCGCGCATCGTGCGTTCGAGGGCGCCGATCGATGGCGAAGACGACGAGAATGCCCAGAACGATGGCCAGCACGATAGCCATTGTGGCAATCGCTGTGCCGCGCAACGAGTTGCTATTACTCGCAGGCATTGCTCAGGACAGCCATATGAGCCACATTGCGAAGGTGCCTGCACAGGCAATCGCCAATATGACGACGAAGGGGACGGGTATTTCCTCAAGTATTCCCAAGCCCTTAAAAAGTGCACGGGCCACGAGTGCCAACGCGATACCCACCAACGCGCAGACCATCCAAGACGGAAAATACGAGCCAAGAATGTTGCGCGAGGGCGCGCCGGAGCAGCCACTGAGTGAGCCCAGCATCGACGCCGCACCCCACAACCTCACTGCTGGCGCAAAGCGCTGGCACAGGCCTCGGTCCGAATAAGTTACCGTGACGTTCATCACCAGGCAGTTTCATCGGTTTACCCACTGCCAGCAGTCCCCCCTTTGGGGGAGCGGCATCGCCGCCTGCAATCGATGGATTGCTAGCGTTGAATGTCAAAAAACGCCCGAATGCGATGCAGTAGAGATTGACCCGCGCTGTCCTCGGTGGCGCGAACAGCCACGACTCGATTGAGAATCGCAAGGCCGCGGCGTGCAGCCCGATCAAATTCCGCATATAAGTCGGAATTGGCTGCAAGCAGAGGCCTCAGAGCGTGGCAGTCGACTCCATAGACCTTGCAATGCGAGCGAGCGGTGGCGCTATGGCTGCATGCGGTAGCCGGTATTTGGTGGCTGCTCGGGGCACGCATCCTGGTTGCAGTTATGTCATTCACGCTCAATCACAATCGCCGATGGCGCCATTGGCTGCCTCACCGCTGCTCGGTAGGGGAAGAGTTTGGTGTTGAAAGAGTACGAAGCTCGCGCCGACAAGACACACGAGGTCAAACAAGTAGCGCACCCGCGAGGAGAAGGGTCGCAGCGCTATGTAACTGACAATGACGAAACCAAGGATCAAGAAAGGTAGCAGAGAGTAGGCCACTGTGCTGTGTCGCCTAGTAGGGATGCTTGCGCGTGATGCCCTCACCTCAGCGTAATGCACCGGCCATTCTGCCAATTCCCCCCAAAAAAGGGGGGGCTACCAAAACGTCAGGCGAGAAGCCATGTCACAGGATGACAGGACAGACTCCGGCGGCCTGGAGACGGGCGCGCAGAACCCGATTTGAGCCATCGGCAAGTCCGAGAGTTCTAGAGGAAGCCGATCGCCTCCGCGCGAGCGACCGCTTGAGCGCGAGTGCGAGTCGCGAGTTTGACGAAGATGCTCTTGGCGTGTGACTTCACCGTCTCCGGAGCGATACCCAATGACTGTGCGATACGCTTATTGGACATCCCGTGCGCGATCATTTGCAATATACCAGTCTCGCGACGCGACAGTGGGCGAAAGCTGGAAGATGACGGCTTTTCAGTGTTTGGATGAATCGTGGATCGGAGCAGCGTCGCGATATACGGCCGTAGATCGGACAGTCGGGCATCATTCGTCGGCAGTGCGTAGTAAAGACCCTCTAACAGCATTAGGAGCGGGCGGCCGGCATCCACAAACGCCATGCGCAGTCCTCGTGCGGCGCCAATCCTCAGCCAAACGATCAGAATCTCGTAACTGTCATCGACGAGACCGCAAGAATTGGCGGAGCATGCGCGTCGCAGCGCAAACTCCACT
>Ga0182030_10018940_pt1 | contig 13154 bp, 16 predicted proteins | sample 812S3MmetaG_FD_121299 | JGI IMG/M metagenome (GOLD analysis project Ga0182030, IMG submission 121299) | Permafrost microbial communities from Stordalen Mire, Sweden - 812S3M metaG (Illumina Assembly) | ecosystem: Environmental > Terrestrial > Soil > Wetlands > Permafrost | place: Sweden... | reverse complement strand
GTGACAATGGGACACGATCGCCTCCGGCATGTCCTCCACGGACATCCTTGGCTGCAGGTGGTGCATGTAGCTGACGACCCCGGACACGCAGCGCGGGAGCGCATCGTCGGCGGCGAAAGCCGGCGCCGGGGCGACAAGCATGACGGCGATGATCGGAAATCTAGGCATCGTGTCTCCATGGGAGCGGCAAATCATGGAGAGCATACATGCAAGCTCCGGGGATTTTCCCCGGATAGTTGGGGAAAATCGGGAATTCTCGCTATTCCTTCGCTGGGGAAAAGGGAGTTCTCGCTCCCTTTGGCCTTGATTTTCCTGAAGAAAATGGTGGGCGGCACAGGGATTGAACCTGTGACCCCTCCCGTGTGAAGGGAGTTTTACGCCGCAGTAACACATTGTAACTAAATGATTTTCTTATGATCCGACGAAGAATCCCCCAAATTTCCCCCGGGGAGGCGGTTTATGGTGTGCGCATGTTCGGCGACATTCGTGTGAGCGTAACGCATGACCATGGACAGTGTTTTCCACCCGCCAAGTTTTTGAAGTGCCGCAAGGTCATGGTTCGCTCGATAATGCCAGGTGGCGAATGTATGACGACAATCATGCGGGTGAAAATTTTCGATACCAGCGCGTTTACATGCGCCGTGGAACGCGGACTTGATTTTTGAACCAGCCGAGGTGTCGGAGTCGTCGTTGACGTTTAAAGCTGAATAAGGCTTGCCGTCGGGTCTACGAAAAACCGCTCCCTCACGATTTGGCAAGGACGCCAGCGCGGTAACGACTCGCGGGTGTAAAGGAACGCCGCGCGGTTGGTTATTTTTCGTTTTCAGAAACTGAACATGCGCTCTGGATAGATCGACATTCCGCCAATCAAGCCACAACGCCTCGCCAACACGGGCGCCGGTGTACAACATGAAAATCACGAGCGGGCGTAAATGCTCCCCACAAGCCGAAATCAGGCGTTCAGCCTCTTCCAGCTCAATCCAACGAATACGCGCTGGGTTTTGCTTTGGTCTCGCGATAATCGGCTTGTCACACCATCCACGTTGCGCGGCGTGGTGCAAAACCGCTGATACAGGCGTGTAGAATTGCCGAACGCGGGTGGCGGGCGAGGCTTGCGGAAAAAGCTTTCTCGCTCCAGCGTCAAGGGCATCTTGATCGATTCCCGTCAAGGGAGTCGTACCGAAATGATCTAGGATCGGCGCAAGAAATCTCCGGCTCCCGCCACTTTCAAGATAGCTTACCGCAGCGTGAGCAAACGTCGCCGTCGCCTTCTTTCCGTAAATCCGCTCGGCGTGAAAGTCTAACTCGCGTTTCGCCCGGATTTCCTCTGCGATTCTTTTGTCAGTAGTTCGCGTGCTTTCCTCAACGCGAAATCCCCCGACTGAACCGCGCATGATCCAATTTGGCGAGTTCTTGCGCCTGCGAAGTTTGAGCGACATGACGGCAGTACCTCGTAAAAACGGTGAACGTCATCGTCGGAAAAAAGACGGGTACGCCCCATTAATTTACCGATTCCATGTTTTCGCGCGTGCTGTTGAAGCACTTCCTCCGAGACCGGAAAGACGCCCTCGCGAACCAGTTGGGCGGCGGTTCGAAAACGGGGACCTTGGTTGAAGCGGCGTGCTTCATTGTCATCGTTCACAGAATGGATTCCCATGACAAGCACCGCATATAGCTAATTCGTAGCCATATGAGACGCCGACCTTTTCTCCATTCCGTCGGTGACGATATGTATAGGCGAGACACATGTCAAGTATCCGCCGCCATATGTCGCCAACAAACCCGCCAATTGCGCCAAACAAACGCAACGACCTACACTTTATAATTATATTATTCTGCTATATGCGTATCTGTTCGACACTTTGTACAATAAAATATAAATCCGTGATTTTATGTTACGCGATTTTCTATTATAATATATCTCATATGCTTATTTCGTTCGATGGTGTCATGATATCACAACGATATCGGCTCACAAAACGGAATAATACATCAATTATGCGCGATACAATTTGCTGTTATTGGCATAATCAGGATATAAGCGAATTATCTGTAGTAGTGATAAGAGCAAAATAAAATACGTAATGGTTACGCCCTTCATTAGAATCATAAACTGTTTGATCATATAATAATGTTATCGTAGTTATTATGTATGTAAGGCGCATGTCCGGTGCTCATGTCACTTTTAGACTTGACGACGCCTCCTAGGTGTGGTTATATACAGTCACTCTAGGCGACGCCCCGCGTGCAGCACGTCGCCTGCCATTCCGAAAGCTACGCAAAATGGACGACCTATCCGGAAAAGCGGTGTTTACCGCCGACGAAACTCCAAATGGCGACCCGGGCACTTCGCTTTACCCGGAATCCGAGGGCGTCACGCCTCTGGGACCTGCGCCAACTGTGCCGCTGGTCAAAGAACCGACGAAGCCTCTGAATCCAAAGACCGGACAGACTCAAGAAATCCCGATAGCCGATATTGTCGTCTCGACGAAAAGACGCGCCCTCGACGAAGAAGCCGTCCAGCGGCTCATGGGCTCGCTGACCAAACTCGGTCTGCGGACGCCAGTCGACGTCTATCGCGACGAAAACACCGGTCACACGATCCTAGTCGTGGGTGGGCACCGGCTCGAAGCTGCCCGCCGTCTCGGGTGGAAGACCGTCCCCGCAAATGTTGTCGAATGGACGCCCGACCAGCTGCGCCTTTGGGTAATTTCCGAAAACCTCCACAGAGCTGAACTCACCCCGCTGGAGCGCGATGAATTGCTTGCCGAGTGGATTCGGCTCTCGGATCAACAAAAAGACAATCCAGCACAAGAGCCAGCTGAATCTGACGAAGAGATCCAATCCGATCCAACAGAGAAACCGACACAAACCGTGTCAGTTTCGAAAGGCGGTCGCGGCAAGAGAGGAGGCGTCCGCCTCGCTTCGGAAAAGCTCGGCGTAAACCGCGAAGACGCTCGCCGCGCGATAAAGGTTGCGAGTCTCCCTCCAGAGGCGAAGGAATTTGCCGCAAAACACGGATTAGACAAAAGCCGTGGCGTTCTTCAGAACGCCGCGAAAGAAAAAAACCCCATCGCTTTTCTACAACAGGAGGTTGACCGCCGTGGTGCGTATAGTGCGGCGACAAAAAGGGACACCGAACTCGTTGCCGAAGAATACGCAATTTGGCTGCGCGAGAAGGCGGACCCAGAGGAGATTCCGAAATTAATTACATGGATCGAAGCCGCAAAGCCAAAGATGGTTGTCGCCGCTCTGCGTGGAACCCCGTGAGGAACGCATTTAATATTCGTGTCGAGGAACACCCGCGCAAGTGATGACGACTATAGACGATGGAAAGTCAGCGGAGGTTTGTCTGACTTTCCATCGTCAGCCAAAAATTGAACCGATTGCGAATGGCAGTAACATGATGCGTTGCTTCCACAATCAGCTTAGTGCGGTCATTACGACCCCCAAATCAGCAAACCGCCCTTGCGCTGGTTTGGTCACTTTCGACAGTTCACCGCTCCTGTGGGGCGTGGAGCGCCTGTGGCTTTAGGCTCAAAATTACCGGTCGTTCATGAGTTTCATAGTCAAAAATCCTACGACCAATTGCGTCGCGGATAAACAGACTTCTGGTGTGACCAAGTTCATCACGGGCATTGTCTAGTTTTCTTAGGGTATCTTGATCAATGTTCAATAATATCTGAACCGAACGTCTTTTACTCACGTTTCTTTTTCTCCTGTTCTTTTCTTGATTCAATGGTAATATTTACGTCTTCCTTGAGTTTATTTATTTCTAAATCGAGGATGATGAGCCCAGCAATTAACACATTTGTATTTGGATAAGAGTAATTTTCAATTATAAGGCAATCGACCGCATTGATAATAGCCTTCCTTAGCCTGTATAGATCGTACATAAGAGTCTCCTTTATATAAATATATATAATTATATTTATAATATCGTCGATCTTACCGATTATCGAACGCAAAATGTCAACAAGACACGGATTTTGATTTTTTATAGGAGCTTTTTTCTTATGCCCGCGTTAGATTTAAACCGCGTAGTTCACTACGTCTCGGCGCCCTGTGGTGTTGGCAAGACCTACGCCGCTTGTCAGTTCATTCGCGATAATCGCTTCCATGCCAATCACCTCTACGTCGCGCCATCGCGAACGCTGATCGCGGAGACCCAGAAAACACTGCGGGGTTTTGGGCTCGATCCTATGGTCATCACCTCCGACACGAATCCCAATCACGCGAAGGCGAGCATCGTTGAATTCATGAATCAGGCTGAAGACACCGGCGAAATTTTGCTGATCACTTGGAATGCCTATGTGGATTTGCCCTACTTAAACCGCCGGGAAAATTGGCAGGTGATCATCGACGAAGTGCCGCAACTTGACCGTTTCTACGGTTGGAGGTTGCCGCGTAATCTAACCTTCCTGACGGATTATCTCGACGTCGAAGACAGCGCCGTTAATGACAAGGTCGCGAGAGTCACCATCAATGACAGCGTCCGCCTCGAAGAACGCCTGGAGGCAGTGCGTGACGACGTGGAAGAGCTGTTTCGTGAATTTTTCCGTGACCTTCTTTCCCACAACAAGGAGACATTCGTCGATCTAGAATCTTGGAACAGGCTGGTGGAGAGCAAGACTTTTTCCGATGACGAAAATCTCAACCGACTCTTTTTCATTTCCATGTTGCGACCAGGGGCATTCCACAACGCCATCCTGCTTGGCGCGAATATTCGCGATAGTATGGTCTACCACTGGCTCACACGATTCCACGGCTATCGCTTTGTCGAACACGCGGCGATAAAGAGCCAGCTTCGTTCCTTCCCGGTGGACACCGGCTCACGCTTGATGATTTCCTATTTCATTCCCCGGCGTCATGCCAGCAAAAGCCTCTATCAAAAGACGGCGACCACCGGTGTCAATCTGCTTGATGAAATGGACCGGATGGCGCTTGAGAGTTTTGGTTCTCAACCATTTCTCTATGTCGCGAATAACAAGCGAAAATCCATTCTGGATGATCAGGCTAAGGCGACTAAGATTCCGGTCGTTTCGCATGGTCTGAATCGCTATGGAAAGTTTTCAAATATCTATTTTTCAGCGGCGCTGAATCGCGAGCCGCGTCATTTCGACATGTTAAAAGCATTGGGTTTTGACTCTGAACATGTACATGCCGCTACGGCGCATGAAGTCCTTTACCAGTGCGTCTTACGGACTTCCCTTCGCGACCCGGATTCAACGGCGACGGTGCACGCCATTATTCCCGATGAACCCTCGGCGAGGCGCCTTGCGCAACTAGCGGGCGCCACTGAAGTGAAACAACTTGGCTCCCTTTATGTCCCAGCGCCAAAGCCGTTGACGCCGACTCAGAAGGATCAGCGTCACGAAGCTCGCAAGATCATTGACGCCCTTTCTGTACCCAGAATCCAACCTTTCTCGTTTATAAACGGTGATGGTTGGAATCTAGGTACATTTCTTCAATCTGACTTAAATGACGTAACGGAACCAGAAGAATCTAAGGGGGGCAATCCGTTTAAATGTTTCGTGACCCTGCACCGGAATCCAAGGGCTGAGCACCGACAGGAGTTTGTTTCAGGAGGCGGGAGCGTCCATAGCTTTATAGCGTTCCTGCGTGGACAGCATCGAGCCGCTATCGACACCAAGGAGGAGGCGGTTCTATTCAACCCTTGTATCTTCGAACCGCCACAAGGCGCAGACGGGTACAGAAGGAAGGACTATTTCAAATCTTCCTCTTGCATGGTTCTGGACTTTGACGATGGCGATCTTTCGCCAGAGGCGTTTGAAAAAATCTTTTGGAGTGAGGCAGGACGCGGTCGAAAAAGAAGTTTCGTGATTTGCAATTCGTTCTCACGATGCGAGGCGAAACCGAACAAATTTCGCGTGATTCTGTTTTACAAAAAGCCGGCGACGAAACTGACACAACATGTGGCGGTTTATGACGCCATTGTCGCTCGTCTTCAGAAAAATGGATACACCGCCGCTTCCGCGAAACTTGATCCCGCCTGCAAGTCTGGCGTCCAATCCTTCTACCTGCCTTGTACAAATCGCGCTCATCAGGACTGGGCGTTCTTCGTCACTCGGGGTACCAAGACCAGAGATTTGGAGCGATGCGCCATTGATCCGGCGATGTATGAAAAAACCGCTGTGGTGACGTGTTTGATTCCGAGGTTAGCCGCAAATTCGATTGTTGTGGCGAACGCCACCCCTGGGAACATTGACGCCATTACCGCGAACCTGCGTTCAATGAATGAGGGGCGAAACCATGAGATTTTCAGGACTGGTCTCAACCTCGGTCGCCTTGGTCTTTCTCCCAATGAGATTGAGGCGGAACTTAACGCGGTGGTTGGAAGAGAACCCCACATGCGGAAGAAGATTCCCGGCGTGATAAAGTCGCTGAGAAAATATGGGCGGCTATAGGCGAGAGGTCTTGAAAATGCGTCCACGGATAAGGACCGGCAAAGTTGCCGCTCCTCGAAAGTCAGGGGCGGCGGTGGCGTTGACGCTATCCATGCCAAAAAGGGCGCAGGCGGGTTTTGTCTTGTGAACGGGGGGAAACACCAGCCTGTTCGGAAAACTCTTGTCCCGGCTTCCTGCGCCTTTTAATCCGGTTTTCGCCGCAACGTCCGCGCGCCAGAAAAATAGCAGGCGTGAACCAGTCGCCACCGGAAGTTGGGGGGAACCGCTATCCCCCTCCAAGAAGGCGTATAATCTGGCGGCTAACGCGGCGCTTGGGCGCCAAAGAACCAGCCGTCGGCAGAGGATTGAGGAACGACACTTCGCCGGGGTCCGTCAGGGTTGGTTCTAGGTGCGAAATTTAAGAAAAACGCACCACGCGGAGTCGCCAATGATATAAGGCGAAATCGAGTATTTTGACCCTCAGAAAAGCATGACGTGCCGACATGCGGCGTTAAAGGCAAATAGCGGTCTCATCTTTGCATACACTCCAATGGGCTCGAAAAGAGGCTAAGAATTTGGATCGCCAGACCGTCTATATCGTAGATGATGATCAAGCCGTTCTCGATTCATTGAACCTTCTCTTGGGAGTGGAGGGTTACGCGGTTCGAACATACAACTCCCCCCGAACGTTTCTTGAGGCGATTGAAGACGGTGATCGAGGTTGCGTCATAATGGACGTGCGGATGCCTGAAATGGACGGACTTGAAGTCATAGAGGTAATGAAAGAGCGACGCCTCTCTATGCGGGTAATTTTTATCACCGGGCACGGCGACGTCGCCCTTGTGGTTAAGGCAATGAGGCAAGGGGCGATAGATTTGTTCCAAAAGCCGCTCGACTGCGACGCTCTAATCAATTCCATTCGCGCGACATTCATGATGATGGAAGATCGAAATTTAGATGATGACAACGCACGAACGAACAAAGCGAGGTTCGCAATATTGTCCAAGAGGGAAAAGGAGGTGCTAACGGGGCTGCTGAAGGGAGGTTCGAATAAAGTCATAGCGTACGGGCTCGGTATTAGCGTGAGAACCGTCGAAGTCCACCGCGCCGCCTTAATGATGAAGATGGAAGCGGCAAACTTACCTGCACTTGTAGAGATCGCATTGACCGTCCCAGAGGTTGGTTCGAAGTCGCCCGTTAAGGGAACTCATGGATCATAAGGATGACGCCGACTTGTCCGAATTCCTCTGACCTGAATTCGCGTGACGTTCGCGACAATAGATGGAATCTCTACACAGGTGCCTGCTACTCCTCAGACACTGCGTTTGGGCTACGCGGCTATATCGAAACCTTTTAAAATTCCGACATTGATCCACGTTGCTCTTTCGGTCCTCACGCCCCATATTCAACGGAGTATCAAGACGAGGGCTGGCGCCTTCCCCAACCTGCCGTTCCGGGTAAGGTGGTTTTCCACGTAAGTGGAGATGCGGTCGTTTCGACAACGGCAAAACAAACGGATCGTCGCCAGCGTTCCTGATCCAATGAGGGAGCGTGGCGTGAACACTCAATTTCCCATTCACGACCTTATCGAGAGCCAACAGAAACGGCTTGGGTTACGCCGAAGCGATCTGGCGCTGCGGATCGGGTTTAAGAATGTCGCCAAGGGGCTTCGGCGGATCGATGGCGTTTGTCATGGCGACCTCGATTCACCGGGCGCCAAGATGGCGCTGGATAATCTCGCCGTCGCGCACGAAAAGGACGTTCGGCAACTTGTCGCCGATGGCTTGAATTTGGTTTATCAAGAAATACGGCTTATCTAACCGCCATCCGGGTCACAGCGGACGCCGGACGCGGCGCGGACGGCGATTTTACACAGATCGCCTCATGCAACAGGACAACTTCACATGTCGGACGATGCGCCACCACGCCTCTTGATTTGCCCGGAAACGAAAGCGCCATGCGTCCATCGTAGTTGCACCCAGAAGAGTTGCAGCGAACGCGGGCGACAGGACGCCGAAGCGAGTCAAAGAGAAGTGGTGAACGAAAAACGCCGTCGCCACGCCATAGTGGCGGTCGTCGTACAACCCTTGATCGACGAGCAACGGCTCAAAGCAAAACGAAACTCAACTTGACCCCATAGCGCGCTGAGCCTTCGGGGGCACTGCATAAATCAACCTTATTGTTTAATGACCCAGCCCTGAGCCCGCATGCAGTTTTGAATAGTCTGCCCTACTATTGCGGTATGGAATAAGTCGTCGCCCATTGCGCCGTTTCCGGTGTTTGGGACCATTGCGGCTTGAACACGGCATCCTGCAATGGCGCGTTGATAGTCTTCATCCGAAGCGCCAGCCTTGATGTAGGTCTCAGAAGCACACCCTGTTAATGCCAGTAATAACCCGCCGATAAAAAACCGCTTCATTGTCCCCATAATTGCTTGCCTTTTTAGCTAGATACGACCAACAGCAATTATGCTGTGCCCGCGCGCGTGAGTCGTTCGATGGTCATTTCTATGGTCTTTCCTCTGTATCCGAATACGTAGATTTTACGGTCTGCATTTTCTCCGTCCGGCGTGCTTGCCAACACGGTCTCAAGCGTCAGCTCGCCGCGTCGGTTGGCTTCCCGGACCGCTTCGGTTGTTACGTCGAAGGCGACCGCCATGCGGGTTGCGTCGAATCCAAACGACCAATTCTCTTCCGAGGTGTTTAGCGAAACTGTGAATTGGGGGACAGTCGGCGCAACAGTCGTCGGCTCATCCGGTATGTAGAGAAACATGCGGTGTTTCAGCATCCATTCCCCTTGATAAGGGAACTCGGTCGGCAGCGGCTCGCCTTGTCCTGCAAGTTCTACAGACATTAGACCGTCCTTTGGTTTCCGCGTTAATGTTATCCCCTTTTTGGGTTGATAGGGAACGTATGCGGCGGCGCAGAAGTCAAGACTTTTGAATTGCGCGGAAGCACTTGAGAGACAGAGTAAATGCGGGAATTCTCGTCCCTAGGATCGAGAGGCAATTAGCATCGCCTTATATGCGTCGCTCATCTTGCCTATTCTGAATAACGACGCAAGAAGTGGGAGAGCGAACAGAAGCCTCACCTTTCGTGATCATCAAGCCGTCGTCAAGCGATCCTCATTGACTCCGTCCGTCACACAGACACCCATGCCGCCTGACTGTGGCGGGCGCTACCTTCATCCGCCGGTTGATCAAGTTCGGTGCGAACCAACATCAGGAATAATTTGTCGGCGTCCACCTGATGTTCGAAGGGACCAACGATGGATTCGTTTATCCTGACATAGGTCATACATTTGCGTTCGATCCTTGCAAAAATCTGTCGCCTGCGTCGGCACCAAGATTGGGCTTGCCGGATTGCTCCTTGCGAAATCATGCGGTTCCACCTTTTCACGCGGTGAACTAAAACTGCAACGGCGTCAGCACATGCGATCTTTGTGGCTAAGTCGTGACTTGGTGGGAACCCGCCACCCTAGCCGCCTCCTTCACGCGGCGGGAAACATGAAGCAGAATGCGACCGATCCGGTAATTACCCGCGATCCAGCTTGCTCGGAGCCCTCTAGCCCTTTTGACGACGTGCAAAGAGGTGATGGGTGGATTCGCGACAACTTGGATGTTTGTATCAGTCCAGCGTTCGCCGTCCCTGCGGCAAAACTGAATTGAGTAGAATCCACCGGTTGCCAGTTTTTCCGCCTCGCCGATAATTCGAACCATGTTTTGGCATGTCCAATACAGAGAGGGCGAAACAGACCACCTCAGGAGGTATCCAACCCCCGAGGCGGCTATCGAAGACGCCTGCCGCCTGATCGATGAAGGTTGCGACGTTTACGGCATGGGCACAGGATTACTCAGCACCTCAATCGGGAGAGATGAGATCGCCCGTATTCATGCCTTTTGGGCGAGACCCAAAACGCCGTTCGATAGAACGGAAGAGTGAACGTGACGCCCGCGCCGATCCACTCCAGAGGGGCGGGGCAATTTTTAGTTTCGCTCTTCCCTTGGTGGGTAGTTGACGCAGACTTGTGTGACGGGAAGTTTGTTTCGCAAATACTTTTTGTCGATTTTATAAAACCAAGAAAAAAGATCTTATTTGTCTCGGGCGATTAGCAGGAAATGACCCTGAACAGTGAGACTCAACCTTTTACAAAAGTGGATCGAATAAGGGCAAATACGTATTGATGCTTAGCCAAGTTGGGAATTAACCTTATTATTTACGAGGTTCAGTTGGGCGAGCGCGTCATGACCTGCGATCTAACAATTCATGTCATTGACGACGACCAAGCGATCCTTGATTCATTTAGCCTGTTGTTGAAGATTGAGGGTTACGCGGTCCGCACCTATAACTCCGCGCTGACATTCTTACGCATGATCAGAGAAGATGCGTGTGGCTGTGTCTTGACCGATATGCACATGCCGGAGATGAGCGGTCTTGATCTTTTGGAGACGCTGAAAGAACGCGGCATTTCTTTACCGGTTGTCGTCATCTCGGGGCGTGGGAGCGTTCAGCTTGAGGGTGCCGTAAAGGAACTTGGCGCATTCGATTATTTTGAGAAACCCGTTGATGTAGAGGCTCTGCTTTCTTCCGTCCGTGAAGCATTGACTTTGCTCGGGCATGAAAATTGTCCAACTCAAGCATATCAAGCCCACACGAGTTTGTGAGAATCAGGCTCTCACGCACCTTCGTGGCGGAACGCCAAGCCGTCCAAGTTAGACAGTTTTTGCGTGTGAAAATTTTGATGACTTGTCTGAATTAATGCATGTTTTGACCGACTACGCCGCCATTCTCGCAGTTTTCAACACGCGATAGACAGAAGCGACGCCGATCCCAAGTTGCGAGGCGATCCCTTCACGCGACAACCCTTGCCGGTCCAATTCAAGAATTTGGTCGCTCTTAGCCCTCGCGGTCGGCGCTCGACCCTTGTATTTGCCTTCCGCCTTGGCTTTCGCCACGCCCTCTCGTTGACGTTCCAACATCACCTCACGCTCAAACTGGCTAATCGACGCCAGCAGGTTCAGCATCAGGCGTCCGGTGGGTGTCCCGGTGTCGATTCCCATAGACAGAATGCGAAGGGTGACTCCCTTTTTTTCGAGCCGCTCGATTATCTCCACCAGATTGGCGACTGAACGCGCAAGGCGGCATATTTTGGTGACGACAAGGCAGTCACCGGCTCGGGCGAAAGAGATAGCCTTCTCCAAGCCCTTTCGGGCGCCAACGGCGCTGGTTTGCTCTTTCCACAGGCGTTCACAGCCTTGCGCCGTGAGGTCTCGCTCTTGAGCCTCTAAACCGGCGACCTGATCGCTGGTCGAAGTTCGGGCGTATCCGAGTAACATGGCACCTTTTCCTATCATTGACATTTTGAAGATTGTGATATGATTCTATCAAAATGTCAAAATGGATTTCAGTGATAGGCATTTTGGATCGGTCCTGACCCTGTCACTAGGGCATGGTCTAATGAGCGAGTTCTGTCAGCCAGAATCCTGAGTAAATTTTTGATAATCTAGGTTTTCTAAGATTATTTTTGATTTTGGCTTAAGTAAGTCTTCCCACTCTTGAGTGGATATCGGCTCATCATAAGTTGTATATCCTTTCGGCTCAACATTAATATTAATTTTATCTAAAACTAAATTCCAGACTCCAACCATGACGACGTTCATTGTTTTTCCGCCGACAATTTGCATTTCAAGTTCTATAGGTAATAACCGCGTTATGTATCTTACGTCGTTTGCCTTTAATTCATCATCTATTATTACATCAAGTTTTGGTGGATATATAGCATATTTTCTCCACAAATAACTTCCTCTTGGTACCCAAGAAAGCTGACTTCCGTTAAACACAAGATTTTTAACACGATAGGACGTCGCTTCTTCGTTAAATAGTTTTGCAGCAATCCCCAGTTGATAGGTCTCCGGCGCGGTCTTGACCCAAAATAATGCAAATTTCTGAAAATAGATTTCAGGAACCTTAAGAGCCTGCGTAATAATTAGACAGGTTGGAGTCGCAATCTCTATAACGATTAAAGATATTATCACTAATAGTGTTCTAGACGAAACGCGACCTTTTAGGTAGACAAAAAGTTTCAGATCATCCCAACAACGATAAATTGTGAGTAATGCGGCGAAGTAGCAAATGAGCGCTCCGACAATAACATGGTTCATAGTCATTAAACTGAACCCGAAAAGAAAAAAAGCTCCGAAAAAGCTTACGATAATGGCGAATCCCGGGTGGTCCATCGAGTGATTGTGATTGAGAGGCATACCTTAAGTCCCTGATTTGCGAGGCTAATTTCTCAATATGTGCTGGACCAATGGCTATTGATTGGAACGCCACAAGCCGCCCAGCTTAACCGAAGCTCCCACTATGCGATCGAGGGCTTAGGCGGCAACACCGGTATGGCTTGGTCACGGGATTTTTCACGGGGGACAGGAATCGCGGCGACGCCTCTCCTCACACAAATTTGATTCGCAAATCCGACCCTTAAATGGGCTTGGGGTATGAGAACGCCATGTGAACAGTTTCCCCCAAAATTCCCCCACTTTTTGGGGGGCTTTCGCTATCTGTTCGCATTTCAGGCATGGGGGAAAGGGGAGAGGGTGAGAGCTAAGAGTTTGAAAAAACTCGGAGAAAATGGTGGGCGGCACAGGGATTGAACCTGTGACCCCTCCCGTGTGAAGGGAGTGCTCTCCCGCTGAGCTAGCCGCCCGTCGCCATGAAGCGAAGCCGCTTCCGTTTACGTGCGCGCGGG
>Ga0182030_10018939_pt1 | contig 13154 bp, 14 predicted proteins | sample 812S3MmetaG_FD_121299 | JGI IMG/M metagenome (GOLD analysis project Ga0182030, IMG submission 121299) | Permafrost microbial communities from Stordalen Mire, Sweden - 812S3M metaG (Illumina Assembly) | ecosystem: Environmental > Terrestrial > Soil > Wetlands > Permafrost | place: Sweden... | reverse complement strand
GGTCGGCAACTCGACTGCGCGACGGCGACGAGATTGCCTTCGGCAAGGCGAGACTCACCCTGCGGATGGTCGAGCCGCCGGCTCCCACCGAAATGATCGCCCGCGATCGGGACAGTTAGGACACCGGCGCCGCATGCCGGTGGAAGGCCTCGAGCGCGGCCCGCGCCGCGGGTCCGGGCAGCGCCGGCTGCGCGAGGACGACGTGCAACGCCACCGTACGCAGCGCGCCCTGTGCCAGCGGCAACCGGCGCAACCGCCCCTCGCGCAGGGGCGCCGCCGCGAGAGGCTCCGGCAGCCATGCATAGGCGAGGCCTGCCTGCACCACGGCGAGCGACGCCTCCAGCCCGCTCACCGTGAATCGACGTTCGGCCCCGAGCCATCCGTCGTCGCGCGGATGCAGGGTTCCCGAGTCCCGCACCACCGCCTGCACGTGCGTGACCAAATCGGCCGCGGTCAGCTCGCGTTCGAGCCGGAACAACGGGTGATCCGGACGGGCCACCGCCAAGAAATCGACATCGAGCAGGTGATCGCCGAGGAATCCCGGCGGGACGCGGCTCGTGACGACGAGGTCGCTCAAGCCCTGCGTGATGGCCTCCTCCGCGCCCGACAACACCACGTCGGACAGTTGAATCTGGGTAGCGGGACATGTCTGCTGCAATTCGCCCACGATGGCGAGCAGTTTCTCGCGCGGGAACGCGACGTCGACCACGAGCCGAAGTTCTGGTTCCCATCCCCGCGTCAGGCTGCGCGCGAGGGACTCCAGCCGGGCGAAATCCCGCAGCAGTTCGCGCGCGCGGGCGAGCAGCGTCTGTCCGTGGGACGTCAATACCGCCTTGCGGCCGGCGATCTCGAGCAGCGGCAACCCGATGGCCTCCTGCAGGCGCGATACCGCATAACTCACCGCGGATTGACTGCGGTGCAGGTGGGCCGCCGCTTGGGCGAACCCACCCTGATCCACGACGGCTGCCAGGACTCCCCACTGTTCCAACGAGGTTTTCGGGATCATAATTAATCCGATAATTAGATCATTACGGGCAATATTTTGCGCTTTTATATTCAATATATGAGCATATCGTACATGGTACGGAGGTTCTCATGAATACCATCAGACGCAGCGCAGAACGGGGCTATGCCGACCACGGCTGGCTCAAGTCCTTTCACAGCTTTTCGTTTGCCGATTACTACGATCCCGATCACGTCGAGTTTGGCCCGCTTCGGGTCATCAACGAAGACCGCGTGCAGGCGGGGGCCGGCTTCGGCACCCATCCCCATCGCGACATGGAGATCATCAGCTACGTGCTGTCCGGAGCCCTGGCGCACAAGGATTCGATGGGCAACGGATCGACGATCCGACCGGGCGACGTGCAGCGCATGAGCGCCGGCACCGGCGTGCGGCACAGTGAGTTCAACCCGTCGGCGGAATCGGCCGCGCACTTTCTGCAGATCTGGATCCAACCGGATGCCCGCGGCATCGAGCCTAGCTACGAGGAGAAACACTTTCCTGCGGAGGAAAAACGCGGCCGGCTGAGGCTCATCGCGTCGCCGGACCGCACCGGCGGCTCGGTTCTGATTCATCAGGACGCGAAAGTGTACGCCGGGTTGTTCGACGCACAGGAAGAGGCGCACTTCGAGGTCGCCGCCGGACGGCGCATCTACGTGCATGTGGCGCGCGGGTCGCTCACAGCGAACGACGTCGTCCTCGAGACCGGCGACGCGCTGCAGCTGACGGACGCCACGGGTCTGACGCTCGCCAAGGGGCGCGATGCCGAGGTGCTGGTGTTCGATCTGCCGGGAGGGCCGCTCTGATCGCACGGCATATGCTCGCCACTACGCCGACGTGGTCGGCGCCTAAACCGTCAGGCGGAAAGCGCCCGGGCAAACGGGATCACGTGCAGGCGATTGCCGGTCGCGGCAAAGATCGCGTTCGCGACGGCGGGACCGATTGGCGCAACTCCCGGTTCGCCGACACCGGTGGGTGCTTCGGTGGACGGCACGATGTACACCTCGACGCGCGGCATTTCATTCATGCGCAGCACCCGATAATCGTTGAAGTTGCCCTGTTCGACCCGGCCGTCCTTGAGCGTGATCGCGCCATACAAGGCGGCCCCCAGGCCGAAACCGATGCCACCCTCCATCTGCGCCGCGATGACGTCGGGATTGATGGGCGTCCCGCAGTCGACGGCGCACACGACACGGTCCACGCGGATCTGGCCATCGTCGCCCACGGTGACCTCGGCAACCTGGGCCACGAGCGACTTGAATGCCTCGGCCACGGCGATGCCGCGGCCGCGGCCCTTCGGCAGCGGTTGATCACTCCAGCCGGCCTTGACCGCGGCAAGTTCCAACACGGCCAGCATGCGCGGGTTGTGGGTGAGCAGCTTGCGGCGAAACGCGTAGGGATCCTGGCCCGCCGCGTGCGCCACCTCGTCGATGAAGGCTTCGACGGCAAACGTGGTGTGCGAACTGCCGACGACGCGCCACCAGAGCACGGGCACCGGTGACTCGGTGGTGGCGAGGTCCACCGCGATGTTTGGGATGTCATAGGCGATGTTCGCGGCGCCCTCGACCGAGGTGGGATCGATGCCGTCCTTGATCATCATCGAAAAAAGAGTCCCTGCCATGATGGACTGGCCCACGATCACGTGCTTCCAGCCGGTCAGCTCTCCGGACGCCGACAAGCCGGCCTCGAGCTTGTGAAAATACATGGGGCGGTACAGGCCGCCGTGAATGTCGTCCTCACGCGTCCACTGGAGCTTGATCGGCGTGCCGTCCGCGCCATAAGCCTTCGCGATCGTCACCGCCTCGACGATGTAATCCGAAACCGTATTCGCGCGCCGCCCGAAACTGCCGCCCGCATACAGCGTGTGAATGCTCACCTGGTGCGGCTCGAGACCCGCAGCCTTGGCCGCGTTCGCCTGATCGATGGTCTGGAATTGATCGCCCGCCCAGATCTCGCAGCTCGTGGATGCAAGCTTTACCACGGCGTCGAGCGGCTCCATCGGCGCGTGTGCCAGGAATGGAAACTCATAGGACGCCGAAACGCGGTGTGCCGCCTTCTCAAGCGCGGCGCCGGCATCGCCCGTCTTGTGCGCCGAGGCCGCGGGCTGGTCGGCGAGACGCCGGTACTCCTGCATGATGTCCGGGGAACTGCGCGTTTCCGCTTTCGCCTCGTCCCATTCCACCTGCAGCGCCGCACGTCCCTGCTTGGCGGCCCAAAACCCTTTGGCAACCACCGCGACGCCATTGGGGACCTGGACTACCTTGACCACCCCCGGGACGGCCAACGCCTTGGCGGCGTCGAAGGATTTGACGGTCGCGCCGAAGCGCGGCGGCCGCTGCAGCAAGGCCACCAGCATGCCGGGCAGCGCCACATCCAGCGTGAACAAGGCCGTGCCGTCGCATTTTGCCGGTATGTCCACCCGCGGCGCCCTTGCGCCGATCAGCGTGAAAGCCTTGGGATCCTTGAGTTGCACCGCGTCTGGAACCGGCAGCGACGCCGCCGTCTTCACCAGCGCTCCGAACGGCGCGTGGCGCCCGCTTTTCGCGTGCAGAACCACACTCTTGTCCACGCTCAACTCACCGACCGGTACATGCCATTCCCGGCTCGCGGCGGACATGAGCATGGCCCGCGCCTTGCCACCCGCCTCGCGCAGCTGCATCCATGAGTTGGCCATCGCGGAACTGCCGCCGGTACCCTGAAGCTTTCCGAACGCAGAGTTGTAATAGAGCGCGGCATCGGCCGGTGCGCTCTCGACGCGCACCTGCGCCCAGTCCGCGCCGAGCTCGTCCGCGAGCACCGTGGCAATGCCGCTGTACGCGCCCTGGCCCATCTCGACGTGCTTCGCAATCACCGTGATGCTGTTGTCCGACCCGATGCGCACGAAGGCGTTGGGGGCGAAGGGTGCACCGCCCACCGGCGCGGCCGCCGCATCCGCCGCCGCGGTCGACCAATTGAAACCCAGGGTCAATGCCGTCGCCGCCGCGGCGCCCGCCCCTTTGAGGAAATCGCGCCGGTCGAGCGTCTCCAGGTCCTTCTGTCGCACGTTCATGAGTTCAAGCCTTCAGTGATTCGGCGGCCCGATGAATGGCGGCGCGGATCCGGGTATACGTGGCACACCGGCAGATGTTGCCGCTCATGGCCTCATCGATGTCGGCATCCGAGGGCGCCGCATTGCGCTCGAGCAAGGCCGTGGCGGACATGATCTGGCCCGACTGGCAGTAACCACACTGCGGCACCTGCAGGTCGATCCAAGCCGCCTGCACCGCACGTGCCGGTGGACTGTGAATCCCCTCGATCGTGGTGACGTGGCGGCCGGCCACCGCGGACAACGGCAGCACACAGGACCGCACGCCCTGGCCATCGAGGTGCACCGTGCAGGCACCGCACATCGCCATCCCACAGCCGAACTTCGTGCCGTGCAGACCCGCCACTTCGCGGACTGCCCAGAGGAGCGGCATGGTCGGATCCTCGTCCAGGGAAACGGATGCACCATTCAGGGTAAAGGTCGTCGGCATCGCGACCTCCGGTTCAGACGCGATCGACTTCAGGGCGCGCGATGCCGCTCCGTCGCAGCGTCCAGTTTGGACGCACGAAATGACAGGTGTAGCCCGTCGGATAGCGCTCGAGGTAGTCCTGATGCTCCGGCTCCGCCTCCCAAAACTCCGCGGCCGGCACCACTTCGGTGACGACCCGGTCTGGCCACAGACCCGAGGCATCGACATCCGCAATGGTTTGCTGCGCGACCCGCCGCTGCTCCTCGCTGGTGTAGAAGATGGCCGAGCGATACGACGCCCCGGCATCGTTGCCCTGACGGTTGCGGGTGGTCGGATCGTGGATCTGAAAAAAGAATTCCAGAATCTGACGATAGCTCACCTGCGCGGGATCGAAGAGAATTTCTATCGCCTCGGCATGCGTGCCGTGATTGCGGTACGTGGCGTTGCGCACGTCTCCCCCGGTGTATCCCACCCGCGTGGCGATGACGCCCGCGTAGCGACGGAGCAGATCCTGCATGCCCCAGAAGCATCCGCCGGCGAGCACTGCGCGTTCGTTCGACATTGAGAGTCCTCCTGTAGCCCTGTGGCCATCATAACGCAGTGAGCAACCGGCAGAGCGCCTCGAATGCCGGCAGCGTCACGGGGTCGTTGGCGGCGCTCGCCGCGACGGGGTGGGAACAGAAGCGGGCAATCACCACGTCCGCCCGCGGCGCAATGTAGAGCCGCTGACCGTGAATGCCGCGGGCCTCGAAGACGCCCAGGGCGTTGTGCGAGACCCACCACATGTTGCGATAGGAGTAACCGGGCAGCAGGGAGTATCCCGCCGGCGTGAAGCGCGCCGGATCGGCGCCGCGGCACACATCGGCGATCACCGCGGCCGGAAGTACCTGGCGTCCACCGTACGAACCCTCACAGCGCATGAGTTCGCCGAACCGGACGAGATCGCGCAGACAGGCGTTGAGTCCCGCGCCGCCCATGGCCGTTCCCACGGAATCGACCGCCAGGTAGCCGTCCTGTTCGCAACCGATCCGCGACCAGATGCGTTGCGAGAGGAGCTCGGCGAGCGGCGTGCCCGTGACGCGCGCCATGATCCAGCACAGCACCTCGGTATGCACGGTCTTGTATTCGAATTCGACGCCATGCTCACCCGCCTTGCGCAATGTGAGCAGATAGTCCGTGAAATTGTCGGGGCCGGTGTGCTCCGCACCGCGGGCGCGAAACCCGCCGGCGCGGGCGTAGTCCCAGAAGGGGGCCTCCGGATCCGCGTAGTCCTCCGAGAATCCCACCCCCACCTGCATGTCGAGCAGCTGCCGCAAGGTGGCATCCTCATAGGCCGTGCCCGCCATTTCGGGAAGGTAATGCGCCACCGGCCTTTCCTCCTGAAGGACACGTTCATGCACGAGCGTTGCGGCGAGCGTCGCCGCGTAGGATTTCGTGATTGAAAAACACGCATGCGGTCGATGCGCCACGAGCGCGCCGAAATAACGCTCGTACACCCGGATGCCCCGGTGCAGGACCAGAATGCCGTCCGTGTACGTGTCCTCGAGCGACTGACTCCACTGGCGGCGGCGGCCGTGCAGGTCATCGAATTCCAGCGCGTCGATCGCCGCGCCGGTGGCACTGCTGCTCGTGCCGAGATCGCCCGCCGCAGCGGGGCCGCGCCACACCGCCACCGTGGGCAGCAATTCGCGCAGGTGCGACAGGCTCCAACGAAGCTGGGGGAAGGCCAGATACCGGTCGTCCCGGAAACGGATCCGTCGGTCCGGCGGTGGCGGGGAGCCTTGCATCCAGCCGAGCGCGATTGGGTCGGAGGCTCGGCCGTCCGGATAGACAATGCCGTCGAATTCGAGGGTGCCGGCGTTCATAAGGCTCCTTGGCAAAGGTATTTGTCACGCCGGGGTGCGGCGGCGGCGCGCTACAGGAAGCATACGATACACATCCGGCGACGCGCGCGGACGAGCGGCTGACGCCGCAGGGCTACTTCAGCGCCCTGAGCCTCGTGAATCTGGGGTACGGCGGAGCAGCCGCAGAACTTCGACTACGCCCCGTAATGCAACGACGGGTACCAACCGGCGCCGCGCCCTTCCGGGGTGTTGTCGAGCACGGTCCACAGCGGCATCAGATCGGGTGCGCCGCGCGGATCCTGGCCCGGGTCCGCCATGCCAGCACCCATCTCGCCGCTCCAGAAATGACGGATGGTGCCATCCCGGCGCGTGAACACCGTGAAGGCAGGCATGTCGGCGTCGGCCGCCCCGACGTAGTCGCGCGTGAACTCGCCGCTCGGATCCGAATACAGTCGGAGCGCGCGCCAGCCGCGTTGACGTTTGAACTCGATCAACCGCTCGATGGGGGAGCGGGCGACGACGGCGAGCGCGATGCGCTGCTGCATGTCCGCCGCCTCGCCGTCCCACGCCGACAACAGCGAGGTGCACATCGGACACGGCCGGGCGCGCTGCGGGCCGAACATATAGCTGTAGAGGACCAGGGAGGGCTTGTCGCCGAACAGCGCCGACAGGGAGGTGCTGCCCTCCTCGCCGATGAACTCGTAATCCTTGGCAACCGCCCCGCCGGGAGGCAATTCCCGCCGTTGCGCCGCGACGCGCTCAATGTGCCGGCGCAATTCTATTTCCTCAGCGAGCAGCGCGTTGCGGGCACGCCGATACTGCGCGCTCTCGTTGGGAAAATGCGCCTCGTTTTTCGCTGCGAGTTCGGTTGCCGAGGGAAGCGCCGACGAATTGGGCATGTTCTCTCTCCTTGACTGCGATCAACGCTATCACGCGAAAGTGGATGCTGTCCACATTGCACCCAGGGGGGAGGTCCGCTGCTCGGACGCGACGAACGGATCACACCGCACTCAGCCGCCGCGCCCCCTCGATCAGCGTCGCCTCGTCCTTCGCAAAACTCAATCGGATGAGTCCATGATCGGTCCCGTCGCTGTAGAACGCCGACAAGGGGATGGTGGCCACGCGATGTTCGCGGATGAGCCGCAGGACGAAGTCGCTGTCGCTCTCGGCCGAGAAGTTTCTGAAGCGGGCCAGCAGAAAGAACGAGCCGGCGCACGGCAGGAGTTCGAAACGCGAACCGGCCAGTCCGGCGATGAGCAGGTCGCGCTTTCTCTGGTAGAACGCCGACAATCCGAGATAGCTCGACGGATCCGCGAGCCGGTCCGCGAACGCATACTGCATCGGTGTGTCGGCCGCAAACATCATGAACTGATGGATTTTGCGGATTTCGTCCATCAACGGCGCCGGTGCCAGGCAGTAGCCCACCCGCCAACCCGTCACATGAAAGGATTTGCCGAAAGACGAAACGATGACGCTGCGCGCCCTCAACTCGGGGCTGCGCGCCATGCTCTGATGCGTCGCCGCGTCGAACACCACATGCTCGTAGACCTCGTCCGACAGGATCACGATGGGCGTGCCCCGGGTCAGGGCGGCGAGACGCTCGAGATCCCCCGCTCCCAGCAGGGTCGCGGTGGGATTGTGCGGCGTGTTGACGATGATCATGCGGGTGCGCGCGGACAGGGCCGCAGCCACGCGATTCCAGTCCACACCAAACCCGTTGGGATCGAGTTTGAGCGCCACCGGTCTTGCTCCCTGGAGGCGCACGATCGGAGCATAGCTGTCGAATGCGGGCTCGAAATAAATCACTTCATCCCCTGGATGCACCAAGGCGCTGATCGCGGCGTACAGGCCCTGGCTGGCGCTGCCAACCACCGTGACCTCGTCCGCGGCGCTGTAACGCGCACCGGTCAGCCGGTCGCACGTGGCGGCAATGACTTCGCACAGGGAGGTCAATCCGGGCATGGGCGCGTACTGATTGCGACCGGACCTCATCGCCGCCACGGCCGCGTCCACCAGCCGCGAATCGCAATCGAAATTCGGAGCGCCCTGCGATAGGTTGAGAGCCTCGTAGCGAGCGGCCAGTTCTCCTATGACGCTGAAAATCGTGGTCCCGACGTCCGGCAGCTTCGATGTGGGTGTGGGTGTGCTGTGCATGCGGGAGGTGTCCGTCATCTGAAGTCCGGTCGGGCGGGTCATTCTAGCCCACAACGGTTTGTAGGACGGACCCGCACAGCACCTCCCGCCCGGCGCCCCTGTCACTCCGCCGCAAAATCCCTACACTGAACTTTTGGATGGAGGAGCCCCTATGAAAAAAACATCGCTCGTACCGTTTCTGACCCTTCTCACCACGGTCGCCTCGCTGGCAGCCGGCTGTGTCATCGCGCCGCGGGAGGGGCCCTACCATGAAGGCTATTACGACCGGGACCACCATCGCTACTATCACGAAAATGGCTGGCACGAATGTGGAGACCGTGACGAGCATTGCCGCTGATTGAGCTCGGCACGGCTTGAACCCGGCCCCGCGAGTTAGGCAGCTCCCGGAGCCGTCTACCTCGCCAGCGTCCGGTAGGCGTCGAAGAGGTCGGTAACCAGCACGCCGTCGATGGTCATGCCCGACAGGTTGGCGTCCTTGATGCTGGCATTGGTCAAATTGACGTTGGCCCACATGGCATGCGAGAGGTTGACGTCATAGAAGCGCGCGCGCTGCAGGTTGACGTCGTCGAAGCGTGAACCAATCATGTTGGCATTGAAAAACAGGGAATTGACGACTTCCGAGTCCTGTACATTGAGCGCTTCCCTGACGTACTGTAAATCCATTTCGTCTCTCTCCTTTTGTCCCTTGCATCGAGCCTAACGCACTTGAATCGGCGAATCCATCGCGACCGCCCCGACGAAGCCCTGCCGTGGGTACAACCGCTAGATGCGCAGATCGCGGCGGGCCACCGTCGGCTGCGTGTCGCCTTTGTAGGGACTGAGTTTCACGATTTTTCGCTGCCGGTTTGGATGCCACGGAAAACCCGGAGGCTCACGCACCGGTGCGCCCGTCTTCACGTGGCATATCTTGATGGCGACGGGCGGAACCCAGTGCATCCATAATGCGCTCAGGACCTCCTCGCCACTGCGCAAAACGCTCACGTCGGAATGGTACGACTGCAGCCGCCCAGCCGGTACGCGGCTGTCGGCCACCAGCAACGTGACCTCCGGGTGTGCCGTTCCATCCCGCAACGAGGTGACGAAGGAGTCCAGATTGACGTCGATTCCCTCCTCAAGCAGCCTGCGACCGAGCACTTTCACGAAATACAAATGCACGTAGAGCGATTGGCTTGCCACTTCTCCCGGATACGGCTTCGACAAATCGAAGCTGCCGCGTGCGGTAATCTCGTGCCACCGCTCATGCAGGTACGCGCAGAGCCTTTGCCACGACCTCTCGTATGCAAGCGTCAACGGGTGGCCATCGGGGGCCTCGAGCCATGCCCTGTCCGCGACGTTCACGGCAGGACCACGCTCAGGATCTGGGCCAATCTCGCACCGGCGAGGATGAGCTGCCGCTCCTGGATGCGCGTGCGCGCCGTGTCGTAGCCGCGCGGCAGAGTAATCGACCAGGTGTGCCGCGCCGCGTCCTCGCCGGCGATGGCGATACCGCCGAACGTCGCCGGACCCAGCCTCAGGGTCTGCGTTGCCCACAGAGCCGGCCAATCGGCCGGAGGCCCGTGCGTTGCCGGCACCCGGCGGGCACGGGCCGTCGCGCTGCGTCCCAGATGCTCGGCGTTCAATCGGACCGGCACATCGTCCCATTCCCGGTGGAAGGCAACGCCATGGTCGAGGAGCAGGTTGCCGCCGCGCGTGTTCGATCGAGGATCGAAGGGCGCCCGATCCGGATCGACCTCACGTCCGCGATGGTCCAAATAGATCGCGCCCACATGAAGCGGCTGATGCAGGTCACCGACCAGGTGGGCAAGAAGCAGCACCGCTTCGGTCTTGTCCTTGATCCGGAAGGGAGCCGGCGGGGTCGCGTCCTGCAACACCCGCACGGCGGCTTGCACCGCGGCCACCACATCGTGATCGCTGGTGCCCATATCCTCGCGCGAATAGGCGCGGCGCTCGATCGACACATCCGTGTAGTGATATTGCTTGTGACAAGGATCCTCCCCCGGCGCAGGCCGGCATCCGGACCAATTGCGCGCGACGTAGTCGACCATGCGCGCCTGCCCCGCCGCGGTCTCGAACGGCGCGCATTCCGGATAGGCGGGGTTGCTCGTGTAGTGAAAGCCGGCGCCGGACTGCGCCACGCCCTTCGCGCAGTCCGCCCACAGCGACGCGGTGCGCAGGTCCATGTCCACCAGAGCTCGGACCTGCGCTTCGACGGGCGTCCCACGCAACAGCGCATCCGCTATCGCCCCGGTCGTCTGATGACCCGCGGCACTCCAGCCTTGGGACGCATCGGCCCATGCGAGCCCCACCAAACCAATCAGAAGTGACGCCGGCAAGCGCCTCACTTCGAGAGTAGTTGCTGAGCCGCGGTCGCGGTCAATGGTGCGGCAAACACAGCATCGTCCGCACCGACCAGGAATATCTCCGCACCTTTCTCCCCGACCAGCGTTATCCACGGTCCATAGCGATCATCGCCGCGGCCCGTGCAGGATAGTTGCTGGGCGATGTAGGCGGGACGAATGACGCCGTAGCTCTGCAATTCACCCTTCAGTGGAATACTGTGAAAGCTGAGCGTCCCATTGTTCACGAGCGCGCCGAAACCCACTTTGGTTTGGGCGTCGGGCAGCGCATCCGGGCGCTGTGTCTGGCAATCGGCTCTGGTCCCGCTCGGGATTGCCGCGGCCGGCTTCGCGGCGGCGACGCCGCCGCCGCCCGGCGCAGAGGACACGGTCTTGACGGCGCCCGATGCTGTACCGGTCGGCGGCCCGCCAGCCCCTTTACCAGCGGACGCTGTGCCCGCCCCCGGCGCCGTGTCGGCCAAGGCACCGCACGCCTGCAGATGATTGTCCCTGGCCTGCTCGCCAAGTTTGGCCATCGACTCCGGTAGGAGCACACACCCATTGTAGTGATTGTCGTAACTGTCCTGCCACGTCAGCGGGTCGTTCTTAACCTCGCAGTCCGGATGGCTGGTCATGAGCCGGTACTGCTGCACGGCGCGTTGCGCATAACGCGTGCAGCGATCCTTGGTCGCCTGGCTCGGGCTACCGGTTGCAGTACACGCCCAACCCGCCAAGACGACCATCCCTGCCGCGACACGATACCGATTCCCGATCGACCACCTTTTCATGCGACGGATCCTTCCGAAGACTGCCATGCCAGTACTGTAGACGAATTCTACGATGGCCGCCGTATCCCCGGTGGTGGCGTGCAGACACGCCGTTCGATACTATGAACCGCTTAGACGGTGTGTCGCTCCGGTGAGAACGCACCGCCCACGTGCGGACGACCAATCCCATGTCTCACGAATTCCTGAGTATGACCTGACGTGAGCGATGCCTACGACCGGCTGCCGCTGGGTGCCCTGCGGGTGTTCGAGTCGGTCGCCACGCACCTGAGCTTCTCCGAGGCCGCCGAGGCGCTGCACGTGACGCCGGCCGCGGTCAGTCAGCAGATCAAGTCCCTCGAGTCCTATGTTCAGGTGCGGTTGTTCCGGCGCAGCGGCCGTCATGTCGAATTGACCGAGGAAGGAATCGAACTGTTGCCGTCGGTGAGATCGGGGTTGGACAAGCTCGAATCCGCCCTGCACGCCATCCGACAGCACGGTCACGGCGGACCCCTGCAGATCAGTCTGCTGACCTCGTTTCTGCAGATCTGGCTGCTGCCGCGCATCCGCTCCTTCCGGCGTAAATTCCCCGACGTCGAGCTGCGCTTCCACACCTCGCGGGAGCTGGTGGATTTCTCCCGCAGCCCCGTTCACATCGGCATCCGCTTCGGCCGGGGCAACTATCCCAACCTGCACTGCGAGAAGCTGCTGGATGATTGGATCGTCCCGGTCGGCACGCCCGAGCTGATCAAGCAGTACGGCATGATCGAGCGCGGGATGGATCTCAGTCAGTTCCCGCTGCTCGAGACCGACGAGCCGGACTGGCGCATATGGCAACTCACAAACGAGGAGATCACCTGGAGGTCGCGTCCTCCCACCATCGATGACTCGGCCGGCCTGATACTCGCAGCGGAGGAAGGGCTTGGATTCGCGCTGGCGCGCTGGACGCTCATCACACGTTCGCTGCAAAAAGGCACGCTGCGCCTCGCGAGCAGGGAAGCGCTGCCGTACGGATCCGCCTACTATTTCGTCTGCCCCAAGGCCTATCTCGCGCTGCCGAAGGTCGCCCAATTCCGCGACTGGATCGTCTCGGTGACGCGCGACTTCAAGGGCCCCGCGGACGTGCGGTGAGGGCCGCCGCGGTCCCCCGCATTCGCCGCCCGACCGCGACAAGCGCGCCGAAACCGGCTGAAAAACACGACTAAGCCGTTGATTTTTAGGTATTCGTTGACTGCCGCCGCGGGCCCCTGTCTAATACGCACCTTCCCAAATGGCCAGGTAGCTCAGTTGGTAGAGCAGCGGACTGAAAATCCGCGTGTCGGGGGTTCAATTCCCTCCCTGGCCACCATTTAAATCAATAGATTAGGCGCGTCAGGGATTTGCCTGGAATTCCCGTTGCTACGCCATTGCTACGCTCTGGAACCCTCGTCCGCCAACAAGTAGAGCCCACACACGTCGATTTCGGAGTTCACAACTTCAATCAAACGCCTTTGAGGAAAGCCCAGCCAGCGCGCCGTCGCCGAAATCTGGGAAGCTGCCGATACCCGACTGCGAAGGGGGCG
>Ga0182030_10018938_pt1 | contig 13154 bp, 12 predicted proteins | sample 812S3MmetaG_FD_121299 | JGI IMG/M metagenome (GOLD analysis project Ga0182030, IMG submission 121299) | Permafrost microbial communities from Stordalen Mire, Sweden - 812S3M metaG (Illumina Assembly) | ecosystem: Environmental > Terrestrial > Soil > Wetlands > Permafrost | place: Sweden... | reverse complement strand
TCGAGCTCCGTCTACGGCGTGAGCGAAGCGCCCGAAGTGCGCGAGGATCACCCGTTGCTCGCGCTGACCGACTACAGCAAATACAAGGCGATGTGCGAGCCGATCGCGCTGGCCGCCAACTCCAAGAACTTCGAGGTCGTCGTGCTGCGCCCGGCAACGGTGTGCGGGTACTCGACGCGGATGCGGTTCGATCTGTCGGTGAACATCCTTACCAACCACGCGGTCAACAACAAGAAGATCCTCGTGTTCGGCGGCAAGCAGATGCGCCCGAACATCCACATCGACGACACCACCGATCTCTACGTCGACCTGCTCGACGAACGGGCCGAACTGATCGCCGGCGAGACGTTCAACGCCGGATTCCAGAACCGTTCGATCGCCGACATCGCGGGCATCGTAAAGACCGTGGTCGAGCAGGAGCTGCCCGATCTCGGACCGATCGCAATCGAAACGCAGTCGACCGACGACAACCGCTCCTATCGCGTCAACGCCGACAAGATCGAGCGCGTGCTCGGCTTCAAGCCGCGCCGCACGATCGAAGACGCGGTACGCGATCTCACCCGCGCGTTCCGCGCCGGCCGCTTCCCCAACAGCATGACCGATCCGCTCTACTTCAACGTCAAGCTCATGAAGGACGCCGAGGCCGTAGCCGTTCACTCGTGACCACCTACCGGCCGTTCGTCGATTTCTACCGGGAGAACCGGATTTCGCCGGTGTCGCAAGACATCGCCGATTTGCAGCGCCACTACGAACGCCGCGCGTCGCTCTACCGCCTGCTGGGCATTGCGCCCGGTGCGGTCGCGGACAAGCATGTCGCCGAGTTCGGTCCGGGCTCGGGACACAACGCGATCGCCACCGCGGCATACGGACCGCGAAGCTATCGCTTCATCGACGGGAACCCGACCGGCATCGCGCGTTTGCGCGACTTGCTCGCCACCCATGCGCCGGGCTTACATTATGACGTGGTCGAGTCGTTCATCGAAGACTACCAGGAGCCCGATCGCTACGACCTCGTGATCTGCGAAGGGGTCATTCCCTTTCAGCTCGAGCCCAAGCGCTTTGCCCGGCATGTGGCCGGCTTTGCCGCGCCCGGCGGCATCGTCTCGCTGACCACGATCGACGCCGCGTCGTTCCTGGGCGACCTCGGACGCCGCCTGATCGCAGACAAGCTGGTACCGGCGTCGCTGCCGGCGGCCGAGCGCGTGCGGCAACTGATGCCGCACTTCGCGCCGCACGTCTCGACCCTCGGCGGCATGAGCCGGCCGCTGGACGACTACCTCTTCGACAACACGGTGCAGCCGCTGCCGGGCAAGATGTTCTCGTTCGCGGACGCGCTCGACGCGCTCGACGACGACTTCGACTTCTATGGCTCGTCGCCGTCGTTCGTCACCGAGCTGCGCTGGTTCAAGACCCTCTATGGTGATGCCAAGCAGACGAACGCGCGTGCACGGAACGCCTATCTGTGCAACGTCGTCAACCTGCTCGACTCGCGCATCGAAATTCCGCCGCACGATGCCGAACTCGGCACGGCTATTCTCGGGCACGCCGCATCGCTCTACGCCGCGATGCAGGCGCTCGAGGCCGCCGGCAGCACCGACACCGCGCACATCGCGCCGTTCGTTGCCTCGATTGCCGATCTCGCGCGGCCGCTCTCGCCGAAAACCTCCGAAGCACTCGATTTGCTGGCCGGCGTTTTGGCGGCGAAGACGGCCACCATGCCCGGCGGCTCCTTCGCGTCATTCTTCGGCCGGGGAATGCAATACATCAGCTTTCTCCGCCGGGGGTCCCGGTCGCCGGCCTTGTGAGCCTGCCTGCACAGAGTGTCGTCCTGCTCCTGAGCGAGCATCGTCGCGAGCCCTTCACCGGACCGGTCCTCGCGTACGGCAAGCAAACGATGAACGTCGTGTACGACGCGGCGATTCGGATTTTCGAGTCGCTCGATCTCAAGGTCGATCCCGCCGGTCTGACGGATCCGCCGCCGGGAGACGAGGTGATCGATTTCGCTCGCCTCGTCAGCATGATGGGCCTCGGCCGCCTGCACGTCCTCGACCTCTCAGGCTACGAAGGCGCCGATCTCATCGCCGACCTCAACCAACCGGTGCCGCCCGAATACTTAAACCGCTTCGGGTTGATCCTCGACGGCGGAACGATGGAGCACGTGTTCGACATCCGGCAAGGTATGAAGAATACGGCAGACATGTTGCGGCCGGAGGGACGCGCCGTTCACATCACGCCCGTGAACAACTACGTCAACCACGGCTTCGTGCAAGTTTCACCGACGCTTTACCATGACTATTACGTCGCGAACGGTTTCGACGACGTCCGCGGCATCATGATCGTTCACCCGCGGTTCGACTACCTCAACACGTTGTGGCACTTCTTTCACTACGAACACGAAACGATGAGCGGGGTGAATTCGATGTTCTGCACGGATGAAACCCAGCTGGCCGTCTATTTTACGGCCCGGAAAAACAGCACGTCCACCTCCGGCCGCGTGCCGACGCAGTCGTACTTTACGCGCGTGTACGGCGGGACCGATCCGCTGCCCAACCAACTCGTCATCGCGCACGATCGGATGAAGCTGAACGTCCGGCGAATCAACGAGCCCGAATCCGACGAAAACAAAGCGACGCGAGACCTCAATTGCTCCACGAAAATCTGGAGCATCGACTTTCGGCCGGCAAAACCCTAGGCCGAATTCGTCCGCACCAGCGATACCGTCGGCAGAAAGACATACCCCGCGGGGCGTGCGGCAATGCTCGCGAGCACCTTCTCGCGCTGGCTCGCAATCAACGGGCGCCCGGGCACGGGATGCAGCTCTTCGTAGATGCGGCGCTGCTCGGCACCCGAATCGGTTTTTCCGGAGAAGTTTGTGCCGTGGATGCGCCACTCAGCCGTAATTTGATCGACGTAGGCAAACGCGTAGTGTTGCGCGGCGCGCATCTGGATCTCTTGGTCGGCCAGGACCGAATCCTCGAGCCATCCGCCGATCTCCTCGAACACGCTGCGGCGCCAGAGCAGCGCGTGGCCGGCAACCGGCGAGGTCGACAGCGCTTCGCTCGGCGTCACCGTTCCAACGAAGATCGTGGCGTTATACCCGGTCGTCAGCGAAGAACCGTCGTCGAGAGGCTCGAGAAACCGCATCAGGATATTCGAGTGCGCGACGGCGGCGCCGGAACGCAGCATCGCGGTCACCAGGCGGTCGAGATGGTCCGGGAAGAGGACGTCATCATCCGAAAACACCTGCACGAACCCGTCGGTGACCGTTCTGACCCCCGCCATGAACGCCCGAGCCGGGCCACCGTTTTCCTCGAGATTCACCAATCGGGCGAACGGAAAACGCGCCACGATGTCGTCCACGGCTTCGCCGGCGTCGTTCACGATCACGGCCCGCGTATTCGGATACGTTTGCGCGGCGATATACTGCAAGCAACGCTCGAGGTCCGCACGGCGGTTGAAGGTCGGCACGACGATCGTCGCCGGCGGAGCTTCGGCCGCGGTGACCGGCAATTCGGGCCGCGCGGGCACACGCGGCGGCATTGCCGGGAGTTCTCGCGGCGACGACGGTTGTCCGAGCGACATCGTCACGGCAACGTAGAGCTGGCGCAGGGCAGCCGGGTCGTAGACGGAGACGTCTCGCACGAACTCGTGCGCGCCCGAAGAAACCGGCGCGACGATACCGTAACCTTGCCGGGCGAACGCGACGGCAGCACCAGGATCGGTTGCATCGGTAAGAACGACGCAGTTCGCGCCGGCCAACGCATCGTCGACGCGCGGATCGCCGATGCGATACGTCGTTACGGCTAAACCCGGCACCACGCCGCCGTCGTGCGAAACCACCGTGACGTCCGCGTGGATTTCCGCTAACGCGAACGCGTGCAGGCTCACGAACAGCGAGTCGCGTTCCGGGGCCCAAATCACGACGCCCGGCCGGGCGCCGGCGCGTCGTTCGACCACCGGTACGGATGGCTCGATCAGAACCAGTTCGTACGGTCGCGTCCGGGGTGTCCACGTGGAAATGCGGTCGTACTCGGCCAACGACCGCACGAGCACGGCCGGACAGAGCGCGAGAAATTCGGTCGCTGCGAGTTGCACCAGCGGGTCGCTGAGGTCCGGCTCGGCGAGCAATTCATGACCGGGCTTTCCGTTGAGCAACACACTACCGGCTTCAACGCTGCTCAAGAGCACGCGTTGCCGATCGGAGTCCTTCGTCTGTTCCAGCACCGCCGGCGCCAGCGCGCTCATGGTCCGGTCGCGGTGCTCTTCGATCAAGAGCATTCCGTAGAACGACTCGCCCAAGCTGCGGCGGCGTATCGCTTCGAGGTGACCGTGGACGAGCAACGCCGGCTCGACCACGATCGCCTCGATATCGCCGAGCGCGGCAGCATAGAGGTCGGCTCGCGGGCCGTACGTCGCGATCATGACTTCAGTACCAGGATCGTCGGCTGAAAGACGAATCCGGGGGGACGCGCGGCGATCGCGGCGAGCACTTGTTCGCGCATCTGGCTGAGGTGCGGGCGATCGGAGACCGGGTGAAGCTCTTCGTAAATTCGGCGTTGCTCGGCGCCGGCGTTGATCTTGCCGGAGAAGTTCGATCCGTGGATGCGCCACTCAGCCGTGACTTGATCGACATAGGCGAACACGTAGTGCTGTCCGGCGCGCATCTGGATTTCTTGGTCGGCAAGGTCGGAATCTTCGCGCCAGCCGCCGATCTCGTCGAACAGCGTTCGCCGCCACATGAGCGCGTGACCGGCAATGGGCGTCGACACCATCGTCTCGCTCGGCGTCGCCGTATCGATGAACACGGCGGCATTGTACCCGGTGGTCTTCAACGCCCCGCCTTCAACCCGGTCGACATAGCGAATCAGGACGTTCGCATGGCCGACCGCCGCGCCCGAGCGCAGCATGGCGGTCACCAGACGGTCGACGTGGTCGGGGAAGAGCCAATCGTCATCCGCAAGAAACTGCACGAATCCGTCGGTAACGAGCGCCAGGCCCTGCATGCAGGCGCGAACCACGCCGCCGTTTTTTTCGAGATTCAACAGCCGGGCAAACGGAAAGCGCGCCACGATATCGTCCACGGCGTCGCCCGCGTCGTTCACGACGACGGCCCGTACGTTCGGGTAGGTCTGCGCGCCGATGCACTGCAGGCAACGCTCGAGATCCGCGCGGCGATTGAAGGTCGGCACGACGATCGTCGCCGGCGGAGCCTCGGCCGCGGCGACCGGTAATGCTGGCCGCAACGGCGCTCGAGGCGGCGCAGGCGGAAGCCTGCGGAGCGACGCCGGTTGGCCGAGCGACATCATCGCCGCGACGTGAAGCGTGCGCGGCGCCGTGGGATCGTAGAGGTAAGCATTTCGCACAAACTCGTGCGCACCCGAAGAAACCGGCGCAACGATACCATAACCTTGCCGGGCGAAGGCGACGGCCCCGCCCGGATCGGTGGCATCGGTAAGCACGACGCACGTCGCGTTGGCCAAGGCTTCAGCCACGCGCGGATCACCGGCGCGATACGTCGTCATCGCGGCACCGGGCCGAACGATACCGTCGGCCGAGACGAGCGTGATATTCGCGTGGATTTCGGTCAGCGCGAAGGCGTGCAGACTTACGCTCGACGCGTCGCGCTCCGGGGCCCAAATCACGATGCCCGGGCGGACGGTGGCGCGACGTTCGACCACCGGTACGACTGGTTCGACCAGCGCCAACTCGTAGGGACGCGGACGCCGCACCAGCTTCGATACGCGTTTGTACTCCGTCAACGAGCGGACGAGCAACGCCGGACACAACGAGAAAAACTCACCCGCCGCACCGCGCATCCCGGGGTCGGTCACGTCCGGTTCGGCGAGCAGTTCCGGGCCGGCCTTTTCGTTCACCGTGATGCTGCCGTTTGCGACGCTCCGCAAGACCGCGCGCCGTTCGTCGGGATCGGGCACATCGCGTATTACCGCCGGTGCCAGCGTGGTCATCGTCCGGTCGCGATTGCTGTCGATCATGAGCATGCCGTAGAACGACTCGCCCAAACTACGGCGGCGCACGGCCTCGACATAGGCGTGAAAGAGCCGATCCGGCTCCGCGATGATGGCTTCAATGTCGCCTAATCCGGCGGCAAATTGCTCCGCACGTGGGCCGAACGGGCTGATCACCGCGATAACAGCCGTAGCGTCGGCGGAAACACGTACCCGGGCGGACGAGCCGCAATCTTCTCCAACACGACGTTCCGCATCGCCGTGACGAGCGGACGGCCGGACAGCGGATGGAGTTCTTCGAACACGCGGCGCTGCTCGGCGAGCGAGTCGGTCTTGCCCGAAAAATTCTCGCCGTGGATGCGCCATTCGGCCGTGACCTGATCGACGAAGGCGAACGCATAGCGCTGCGCGACCCGCATTTGAATCTCCTGATCGGCCAGAAAGCAGTCCGCTCGCCAGCCGCCGACGTTCGCGAACACCGCCATGCGCAGCATCAGCGAATGCCCGGCGATCGGCGTCGCCACCATGGCTTCCGTCGGCGTCGCCGTCTCGATGAAGATTCCGGCGTTGTACCCGGTCGTATCGAAGTCACCCTGGCCCAATCGCCGCACGTAACGAATGAGCGTGTTGGCATGGGCGCCGGCGGCCCCGGTGCGCTCCATTGCGGTCACGAGTAGCTCGACGTGATCGGGATAGAGCCAATCGTCGTCGGGAAGAATTGCGACGAACCCGCCGGTCACGAGCTCGACGCCGGCGATAAATGCTTGTACCGCGCCCACGTTTTTTTCGAGATTACGCAACCGCGCAAACGGATACCGCGCGACCACGTCGTCAACCGGTTCGCCGGCATCGTTGACGACGACGGCCTGCACGTTCGGATAGGTCTGCGCGGCAAGGCACTGCAGACAATTGTCCAGATCCGCGCGCCGGTTGAAGGTCGGAATGACCAGGGTCGCCGGCGGCGGTGCGGCCGCAACGCTCGCCGGCAAGGACGGACGCAGCGGTGCACGCGGCGGAGCGGGCGGCAGTGCGCGCAGCGATGCCGGCAACGCAAGCGCCATCATCGCCGCGACGTGCATCCCGCGGAATGCCGCCGGATCGTAAGCGCACACGTCGCGCACGAACTCCTCCGCACCCGACGAGACCGGCGCAACGATCCCGTAACCCGCTCGTGCAAAGGCGATCGCCGCACCCGGATCCGTCGCGTCGGTCAAGACGATCACGTCGGCGGTCGCCAACGCTTCGGCAACGCGCGGATCGCCGGGGGTATAAGCTGCAACGTTTGCGCCGTTCGGAACGACGCCGTCGGCTGAAACGAGCGTTACGTCACCGTGCAATTCGGACAGGGCGAAGACCGGCAGCAGCGCTGCGTTCGCGTCCCGTTCCGCTGCCCAAATGACAAACCCGGGTCGCTCGTGAGGGCGCCGTTCGACGACCGGTACGGGCGGCTCGGCCACGAACAATTCATAAGGCCGGCGGCGCACCGAATATTCGGAGAGGCGCTGGTACTCGGCGGACGAGCGAACCAGCATGGCCGGGCAGAGGGTGAGGAATTCCTTCGCCGCGGCGCGCGCATTTGGATCCGGCAATGCCGCTTCGGCGAGTGCTTCCGCGACGGATTTGCCGTCCATTTGGATGCCGCCGCCCTGCACGCTGTAAAGGATCTCCCGATGCCGGTCGGGTCCGCCGGGTTGCTGCAACACCGCCGGCACGAGCTGCGTCATCGTACGATCGTGGATTTCCTCGAGCAGCAACATCCCGTAGAAAAACCGGCCGTTATTGCGGCGGCGCACCGCTTCGACGTAGCCCTCGCCGAGGAATCCGGGCTCGACGACGATCGCGTCGATGTCGCCCATCGCCGCCCGATAGCGAAGAGCGCGCGGTCCGTACGCGCTGATCATGCGAGCGAAGCTCGCTGCGCCACCGCTACGGTTGCCCGCTCCCGAGCGAACCGGTCGGCGCGGCGAACGGCTTCGAGCGAGAGCTCCTCACCCGCCAGCGCATCGAGCACTTCGGCTATGCACGGTGCGATATCGCCGAACCGAATCTTGCCGTCGACGAAGGCGGCAACCGCGATCTCGTTGGCAGCGGACAGCGCTGCCGGCGCCGTTCCGCCGGCCGCGAGCGCGCGGTACGCGAGCCCAAGGCACGGGAAACGCTCGAGATCGGGACGCTCGAATCCAAGTGTCGTGGCTTGCTCGGCGGCGCGGCCGCCGAGTGCTACGAGCGCGTCGGTGACGATGCGATCGGCGAGGCGGTCGGGATAGACCAGCGCATAGCCGATCGGCAGCCGCATGTCCGGTGCGGCGAACTGGCCGACGACATTGCCGTCGGTGAAGATCGCGAAGCCGTGAGCCACGCTCGTGCGATGGACGAGCACGTGAATCTTTTCGGCCGGCAAATCGAAGAACCGGCTCGCTTCGATCACCTCGAGCCCCTTGTTCATCAGAGACGCCGAATCGATCGTGTTCTTCACGCCCATCTGCCAGGTCGGATGTTTGAGCGCGTCGGCCACGGTGGCGTCGCGCATCTCGTCTTTCGTGCGCGTCCAAAACGGGCCGCCGGACGCGGTGAGCACGATGCCGGCGATCCGTTCGTGCGGCTCGCCGTCGACACATTGGAAGATCGCGCTGTGTTCGCTATCGACCGGCAGCAGACGCGCACCACTCGCCTTCGCGTGACGGAACAAGAGCTCGCCGGCCGCGACGATCAATTCTTTGTTGGCCACGGCAACGTCGATGCCGGCGTCGACGGCGGCAAACACCGCGTCGAATGCCACCGCGCCGTCGGTCGCTGCGAGCAGGATGTCGGGTTTCGAATCGACGGCCACCGCGCGCAGTCCGTCCGGACCGTCGGCCGCCGTCGCCGCGATGTGCGGCCGGAAGTTCGCAACCTGTTCGGCGAGCAAGTCGACGTTACGTCCTGCGGCCAGGCCCACGACTTCGAAACGCTCCGGATGGCGCCCGATCACGTCGAGGGCTTGCCGTCCGATGCTCCCGGTCGAACCGAGTATCGCGACCCGTTTCCGTTTCACGTGAGTTCCTTTTGCGCTACGAGCCGTACATCCCGTGCGGGATCACCCGGGCGACGTAAAGCGCGAAATAGAACGCGATGCCGCCGAAAATATACGAATCGAAACGGTCGAGGACGCCGCCATGCCCGCCGATCAGGCTGCCGGCGTCCTTCACGTGGGCATCACGCTTGAGCCCGCTCTCGACGAGGTCGCCGGCTTGCGCGGCGACCGAGGTGATGGCGCCGATCAGCGCGCCTTGCCACCACAGCAAGTGCAGCCACGGCGTGAGCGCGATCGCGATCCCCGCCAGAATGGCGACAGCCAATCCGCCGGCCGAGCCTTCGACGGTCTTGCGCGGCGAAATCGGGCTCAAGGGCGTGCGCCCGAAGCGCGTGCCGATCACCATTGCGAAGATGTCGGTGAACGCGATCAGCACGATCGCCATCACGGTCGCCGCGGTGCCGATTTTCGGCAAGAGGCGAATCGCGATGAAGTACGTCATCAGCTTGCCGATGTAGAGCACCGCCAGCAGCGTGTATCCGCTGCGCGCGAACGCGCCGTCGCTGCTGGCAAAGAGTCCGGTGACCAGCGCCACGACGACGGTGGCGGCGAGCAGTACGCCTTCGTACCGGTGGATCCGGCCGAAGTACGTCAGCGCGAAATACGTCACGATCGCAACGAGCGCCACGGGCATCTCGAGCCAGGGGCCCTTGCGCGCCGAGAGCTGCGCGAATTCCCACAGGCAGCCGATCGCGATCGCGGTACACAGCACGAGAAAGCCGGGCAGCCAGAAGACCGAGCCGATGCCGACGATCGCGAGCAGCAAGCCCACGATGATGCGGCGCGCGCCGATGGGTTGGGCCACGCCCGTTACGGGCGCGGCGGTCACGATCCCCCGAAGCGGCGTCGCCGGCGCTGGTATTCGGCCAGCGCACCCGCAAAATCGTCGCGCCCGAAGTCCGGCCAGTACACGTCGGTCATCAGCAGTTCGGTATAGGCGGCTTGATAGAGCAAGAAGTTCGACAAACGCGATTCGCCGCCGGGCCGGATCAGCATATCGGGATCGGGCATATTGGCGGTGTAAAGATAGGAAGCGATGCGTTCGTCGTCGATCGCATCGGGCGCGAGCTTTCCGGCATGCACGTCGCGCGCCAGCGCGACCACGGCGTCGCGCACTTCGCAGCGTCCGCTGTAGTTCACGGCGAGGTTGAGGCGCAAGCCGGTGCAGTCTTTCGTCTTCGCCATCAAGCCGTCGAGCGCGTCGCGCGACGGCGCCGGGAGCTGCTCGTAGTGCCCGATCACGTTGACGTGAACGTTGTTGCGCCGCAGCTCGGCGAGTTCAGATTGCGCGAAATACACGCAGAGGTCGAGCAGGAGCGAGATCTCCGTTGAATCGCGCTTCCAGTTCTCGGTGGAGAAACCGTAGACGGTCAGCATCGGGATACCCCAGTCGCTCGCGGCGCGCGTCACTTCGCGCAACGCGACGATACCGCGGCGATGGCCTTCGATCGCCGGCATGCGGCGCTCGCGCGCCCAGCGGCGGTTGCCGTCCATGATGATCGCAACGTGTCCGGGGAGGCGGTCCGCATCCAGTGAGACGTCGCTCGGCGGACGCAGCAAGGTGGCCATTAGGGGCGCCGGTACCGTTCGTAACCGCACAGAACGTCGAGCGGCCCGCTACCGTCGTCGCGCACGCGCAGCACGCGCAGGGCGCCGCCGCCGATCGCCGGATACGGCGGGGTCAACACGCGCAGGGCGTGCGCGCGAGCGCCCAAACGCCGCCGTGCTTCGACCCACGGCAGCAAAACGAGATCGGCGGTCTCCATCAGACCTCCATAATCTCCTTTTCTTTGCCGACGACCAGCTCGTCGATCTGCTTCACGAATTTGTCGGTGAGCTTCTGCACGTGATCGCCGCCGCGCTTCACGCCGTCTTCGGTGATCTCGCCGCTCTTTTGCAGCGCCTTGATCTCGTCGACCGCTTTGTGGCGGATGTTGCGCACCGCGACCTTGTGCTCTTCGGATTTCTTTTTGATCACCTTAACGAGGTCTTTGCGGCGCTCCTCGGTCAACGGCGGAATCGACAACCGCACGTGCGCGCCGTCGACGTTCGGGTTGAGTCCGAGGTCGCTGGTTTCGATCGCTTTGCGAATCGCTCCGACCTGGCTCTTGTCGAAGGCCGAGATCAAGAGCGAGCGGCCGTCGGGCGAACTCACGCTGGCCACTTGTTTGATCGGCACCTGGGAACCGTATGCCTCGACCATGATGCGGTCGAGCAGCGAGGGTGCGGCGCGGCCGGTGCGGATCGAGGCGAAGTCGCCGCGCGTCGCTTCCATCGCCTTGTTCATTTTCGCTTCCGTGTCTTTGTAGACGTCATCCAAAGCCATGTTCGCTTCTCCTCAGACTCGTTCGAGGGCGACGCGCGTCGAGTCGCTGCCGACGAGCGTGCCGATCGGCTCACCCATCACGACGCGCCGGATATTTCCCGGCGCGTTCATATCGAAGACGATGATCGGGATGTCGTTATCCATGCACAGCGTCAAAGCCGTATTATCCATGACCTCGAGCCCGAGTTGCAGCACGTTGAGATAGTCGACGTGGTCGAAGCGCGTGGCGGTCGGATCCTTGAACGGATCGGCCGAATATACGCCGTCGACCTTGGTCGCCTTGAGGATCGCTTGCGCGCCCATCTCGACCGCCCGCAACGCAGCCGTCGTGTCGGTGGTGAAATACGGATTGCCGGTACCGGCGGCAAAGATCACGACGCGGCCCTTCTCCATATGGCGCATCGCGCGCCGGCGGATGTAGGGTTCGGCGATCTGGTGCATCTCGATCGCGGTTTGCGTGCGGGCCGGAATGCCCAGCCGCTCGATCGAGTCTTGCAGCGCGAGCGCGTTGATCACGGTAGCCAGCATGCCCATGTAATCGGCCGTCGCACGTTCCATGCCGGCCGCTTCATGCGGTTTGCCGCGCCAGATGTTGCCGCCGCCCACGACGACCGCAAGCGAGACGCCCTCGGCGTGCACCGCGGCGATCTCCTTGGCCATTATCGTCGTGGTGTCGACGTCGACGCTTCCGCCGGTCCCGGCGAACGCCTCGCCCGAGAGTTTGAGGAGGACGCGGCGGAAGGCGGGAGCCGGCACGGCGACGCTACTCGCCGAGTGCGAACTTGGCGAAGCGGCGAACCGACATCTTCTCGCCCAGGACGCTCGACACGCCGTTGACCAGCTCGCCGACCGTCATCGAATCGTCCTTGACGAACGACTGCTCGAGCACCACGTGGTCCTCGAACCACTTGTTGAGCTTGCCTTCGACGATCTTCTCCGCGACTGCCGGCGGCTTGCCCTCCGGAACTTGCTTGACGAACTCCGCGCGCAGTTCGGCAACCGTTTCGGCCGGCACGGCTTCACGCGTGAGGTACGCCGCGGGCATCGCCGCGATGTGCATCGCAACGTCGCGCACGAGGTCCTTGAACTTGTCGTTGCGCGCGACGAAGTCGGTCTCGCAGTTGATCTCCACCAGCACGCCGACTTTTCCGCCGGTGTGGATGTAGGTGCCCACGAGGCCTTCATTGGCGCTGCGCTCGGCCTTTTTCTCGGCCTTGGCTTGCCCTTGTTCTTGCAGCAACAGCTTCGCTTTGGCGGCGTCGCCCTCGCTCTTGACCAAGGCGTTGCGGCAATCGATCATGCCCGCGCCCGTTTCGTCGCGCAGGCGTTTTACGTCGTCGGCGGTAGGTTTATACGTCGTTTGCATTCGTGTTTATGCGGGGACCGCGTCTTCTTCGGGGGCCGCAGCGACTTCGGCGTACTGCTCGTCGTACGCTTGCGCGTCGAACGACGACTCCGTTTCCGTCTTGCCCTCGATGATCGCATCGGCGATCTTGCCGACCATCAGGCGCACGGCGCGAATCGCGTCGTCGTTGCCCGGGATCGGGTAGTCGATTTCATCGGGATCGCAATTCGTGTCGATCACGGCGATGATCGGGATGTGCAGCTTCTTGGCCTCGAGGACCGCGATGCGTTCTTTCTTCGGATCGACGATGAACATCGCGTCCGGCAAACGGTGCATGTCCTTGATGCCGCCGAGGAAGCGCTCGAGCTTGTTCAGCTCTTCGGTCAGCTTCGAGACTTCTTTCTTGGGAAGCAGATCGAAGGTGCCTTGCTGGCGCATGCCTTC
>Ga0182030_10018937_pt1 | contig 13154 bp, 23 predicted proteins | sample 812S3MmetaG_FD_121299 | JGI IMG/M metagenome (GOLD analysis project Ga0182030, IMG submission 121299) | Permafrost microbial communities from Stordalen Mire, Sweden - 812S3M metaG (Illumina Assembly) | ecosystem: Environmental > Terrestrial > Soil > Wetlands > Permafrost | place: Sweden... | reverse complement strand
GTGAATTTCGCCTTATCACTGAACTCATCTGGTAAGAGTATATACCCTTACAAGCTGGCTGTCAACAGGTATACAAGTTCAGTTGGGGATAAACTCCATTTCTTTTATTCGACATTGATTATATGGCTTAGTATAGGCGTGGTATGGGAGGTGGGGTTTATTCACTTCTTGATTTCTACCGTTACAATCGTGTCATTCTTACTGCCGCCATGAGCGATACACATGATTTCTATAATTTCAAAGCCGCGTTTTTTTCCGAAACCATTTGTATTCCAACCGCATGAAATAACATAACCGCCCTTTTTTACTTTTTCACATAGAATGCTTTTAGGTATTTCATAGAAACGCATGTCGGTCATTTCTTTGGTAGGCTTTTGTCCGACAATTTGATAATGCTCTTTCACTTGCGTAAATGAATATGGAGGGTCATAAAGAACGCCGTCTAATTCTCCGCCCAACGCTTTGCAGAAGTCCCTTGCTTCCATGTGATATTTTGCTTTCCGTGCAGGATTATGGTCATTAGTATATTCAGCAGGACTATTTTCTCCGGCAAAGGGGTCTGCCCAGTTACGTCCATCGCCGACATATTTATCGAGTAAAACTTTGATGGGGTGTATGGTGAATGTCCATGCGGACGGCATAGCCCATACACGGGTAAATACGATATTTTTTTCCTCGAATTTTCCTTTATAAAGTTGAGCTTGGTTCATTTCTTCTTCATTATGAACTAGGGTTTTGGTAAAATATCGCCGATTGATTTCATACCGCCGCGTTCGTCATCTTTCTTTTCTATCATTGGCCTTATTTCTGATAACGGTAAAGACATTTTTTCTACGGGTTCTTCTTGAGCTACTAACTTTGCAAGGGATAGTAAATCTCGGATTTTGGTATCTATTTTTTTAGCCCTTATTTCATTCCAGTCATCGCTATCAAGTTCATGGGTTGCGTTCCAGCCCATTGTAGATTGATAGTCTGGTTCGATCCCCCGAATTGAGCTACCGATGACAGCTACACCATTATTGAAAACTGTCCGTTCTTCGGGGTGATAAAACAAACGATATGCCTTATGAGCTTCTTCTCCCTCAATGGTGTATTTCTGGTCTTCGCGGAAGCCTGTGATTATTTTTACTTTTAATGTCATATAATTTTTGTTTCTTGTTTTTTTAATTTGTAATAGGAATTAGCTAATTTAACCCAGTTAAGTTTAAGCTCATAGGGGGTAGTAATTTGTCCAATGTACAATTTCTGTTGGTTAATTTCTGGTAAATGCGGCACAAGTTCAAGTACTTTTTCGATGGTATATTCCTCGATAAGAAAATCACATGCAGACCTTTGAGTGATATTTCCATAATAGGTTTTGTTTTTAGGGTCTATTCCCTCAAATGCTTTTATTATTTGTTCTCCTAAAGGATTAAAACTCCTTTTTTTGGCTTTAGCCACTGTATTCGTATTAGAGTTAGTATTAGTATTAGAATTAGAATTAGAATTAGAATATATGATACCCTCATTAGACCTATGTATATGGTATCCATACCCTATCAATACATCTATGATGTGAGGGGGTACATTTTTCAATTCTAAGCTTATTCCTTGCTGTACTTTTACACTTGTCGTAGATTGATGTTTAATGAAGTTTTTTATACATACCCATTCTTCGGTGTATATTATTTTTTCCTTCATCTTTCCGATCATTTTAATAAGCATTTCACTTTCAATACCTGTTTCAAAAGCCATTGTTCGTAATGGTAATTCGTATATTCCTGCTATGTTCGTATGTTCGTTTGTGAGAAAGTATAAAAACAAATATCGCTCTAATGGGTCGAGATGGCTGATAAAAGCATCGTTCCAAAACTTCGTATTTACATATCGTTGTTTTGCCATAAGATTTTATAATTCGTCATTTTTGTGTTCACTGACATATTTCAAAAAATCAGCAATCGTCTTCCATTGAGGCTCGATTTCTGGCACAAGATTTTGCGTATAAATGCTTGCAATTTTATACAATCTTATGAGGGAAATCGGCCGTTGTTTTTTATTTTCCATGATTGATATATTATATAGGATATGTAAAATATGTACAAGTGCCTAAAAACGGCAAGAATGTGGATAACTCTGTACATTGTGTTCATATCCCATTGTGCTATACTTTACCCAGTCTGATTTACAACATCGTACGGCGAGCCTCCTATAGAAATATAGGAATGTCAGCATATGCCTCTGACAGTTAGTGAATTTCCTGTTGGGGGCTCACCGTGTGATTATTGACAAATCGTAGTTTCTTTGCTGAAGCCAGCACATTCGTTCGACTCACAATCCATCGCAGGCAATCAAGGGGAATTTCATACTATATTTGCGGCGTTACACATCGCCCACTCCGCCAGAGCGTACGGCCTCCACTTCATGCTTCAGCAGGTGCGCCGTGCGGCTCTAGCAAAGAGACTGTGATTAAAATGATTTTTCTTTTCCAACGTTTCGACGCTAGGAAACTTCTGGGTCGAGCCTTATCATTGAAGTAAAACCCCATGGTATGGAGAAGAAAGGTCAGATTTAATAATAAAAATTATCATGGCAAATTACGAAGAGGAAGAATCAAAAAAAAAGATAAACAAGTTTTTAAAAGAATACCAAGAATTGGTAAAGAAGTACGATGTGGAGTTATTCGCCGCTCCGCAATTAGCCCCATCGGGAGAGAGAGGCTTTAACATCATTGGCATCGTCGTGCCGATAGACAAAGCACGAGGCGGAGTTAAGAGCCCTATTGGGGACACGGTTGGAGATGTAAAAAATGGTGATATACTCAAATGATTAACTTCCTTTTAGGTTTAATAACTGGTATACTTATCTCATTGCTTAACGTGCTTTTGTACCAAAAAAAGGTTCAAACAAAAGTGCAAGAAAAGGTCGAAAAATTACTGGGTAAAAGTCAAATGGCTGTATCAGTCAGCCTTGAAGACGAATTGAAAGACATTTCATTATGAATGATAATTTTATTCCATTCAGAGGATATATTGAAGTTTCGCCTATTGATGCTACGGGAGTATTAGTGTCAGATGAAAAAAAGTGGACTGAAAAAGCCATTGTTATTAACTTTAGCAGTTGGTGGCAAAAATTTTGGTGGAAATTAACTATCGGTAGCATAGTCTTCTTCCGTCCTCATGGGTTCTTTGAACTGGTCGAACACGAGGGAAAGAAACATTATGTGGTTAGAGTTTCACCAGAGTTTATCCTCGGAATTATCAAACATGAACCCTCTGTGGCAAAACAGTAAATGTCCGAGCGGCCTCTGGCTTCACGACTTCCAAGTCAACAGATACTTTGAAGACGGAGTAGAGGACGTGTGTACAAGGTGTGGACAAGCGGAGTTTTTCCGCAGTCGAGACCCAAACGAACGCTTCCTTTCCTATCATTTACGAGCTATACTTAATCATAATTTCCCAGAGTTTTACATAGAATATGACAAAAGATAATTTACACACATACGCTACATCGCGCGATAGACTTATTTCCGGCATTAAGAAAGTGGCAGAAGTTATTAAGCCTACATACGGACCCGCAGGTGGCAATGTGGCTATGGAAGTAGAGTTCTATCCAGGACATTCCGTATACAACGACGGTAAGAAGATTACCGACATGATTTACCTCGAAGACCCTGTTGAACAGATGGGAGCGAACATGCTCAAGGAGGCTTGTGATAAACAGGAACGCGAGTGTGGCGATGGACGAAAGACTACTTGTCTATTGGTAAATGCGATACTTACCGAGGGAATAAAATCAAACAAAAAACCTCTTGAACTCAAGCGAGAACTCGACGCCGAACTTCCTAAAATCATTGCGGAGATAGACAAACAGAAAAAGGAAATACCCATTGACGAGATAGGGAATATTGCCAAGATAGCTTCCGAATCCGAAGAAATCGGCAATCTTATCGGTGAAATCTACCCTCAAATCGGCAGGGAAGGCATCATTGAAGTTGAATCATCGAACGTACCCCAAACATTCTATGAAGTGGTGGACGGTACTCGGCTTCACGGAGCTAGGAAGATACTCGACATAGTCCCTTACCAGAGCGTTTCAATCGTCGAAGACGCTAAAGTCCTAATTGTGAGGGATAAAATCGCGTCCAAGAGGCAAATAGAAAGCGTATATAAGAAGTTAAAGACAAGAGAGGTTGTACTTTACTGCGATGAGATAGAACAGAATGTCCTTGCGTCTCTTGCTAAAACCAACATCGCCGCTTTGAATGGTGAAGACGTTATCAAAACCCTTGTCATTAAAAGTCCTGTCATGTTCAAGGATTGGCTTTTTGAAGACCTCGAGGAAATGACGGGTGCCATTGCCATTGACTCATCGTTAGGCGCAACATTTGAGGGTTTCAAGGAAGAATGGCTAGGGTCTGTGAAGACATGGAAAGCGGAGAAAGACGAATCACGTCTGAATGGTACGAAAGATATTTCAGCCCACATTGTAGCAATAGAAAAGGCTATCACTGAAGAAAAGAAAGAGGAATACCGGCCACGCTTAGGTTGGCTCAACACTAAAGTGGCAATACTTAAAGTAGGAGCAAACTCCGAAAGTGAGCTATCATGGAAGATAAAGAAGACCATTGACGCTTCCAATGCTTCACGCTTGGCCTTGAAAGACGGAGTAGTGCAAGGTTCAGGATTGGCATTTGGTCATGGAATACGAGCTACATCTAGCGATATTTTGAAAGCCGCGCTTGAAGCACCATCAAAATGTTTGGTAGAAAACAATGGTGGAAAACTTATTGAGATAAACGAAACATTCTTAAACACCGTTCTTGACCCTTGGATTGTAATTAAATCCGCTTTAACGACAGCAGTATCACTTTCTGGTATAATCTTAACTACGAAAGGAGCACTGGTAGTACCAGAATATTACAAGGAACTAGCCCGACAAATGCAACAAAGACGACAATGAGTATAGGATCTCACAATAGAATATATTCAGTTCATAATGTTATTAAACATGAACTGTTTGACAGGGAATTAAGAAAACAACATGGACAAAGATCAAAATTACATTGGCAAAGAGAACATCATTGTGCCCCTAAAATGGAAACTGTTGATTGTACTCAATGCCATAGGAAAATGAAAAAGTCTTTTGCAGATTTACAATTGCATTATGGAAAGAAAAACGCCCCTATTTGTATTCCATGTATCGAAGGAAAACCGCGTAAACCTCTCAATATAAAAAAATGAAATTATTTAGCAAATGCGACAAGTGTCATAAACGAAGCCTATTCATAAGATACTGGACTTTCAACATGCCCTACCAAAAGACAACCATGAAATCAAAGTCAATGTACTGCATGAAGTGCGCCTATGAATTAAAGAAAGGGTTTGATATGATGAAGAAATCTAATGAGCAACAGCCTAACTAAAAAAGAAAAAGGCTTTGTACAAGACTATGTAAAAACAGGGAATGGTACTCTTGCGGCTAGTAATAACTATGATGTAAAAGACGATAATTCTGCCGCAGTTATAGCTAGTAAGGGGTTAAGAAAAGCTAAGATACAGAAAGCTATAAAGTCAATAGCTGAACAAATACCAGATAGACTATTAGTTGAAGTTCATAATGAAGGCCTACAAGCAAGTAAAAAGGTATTTAAGAACAATAATGAAAGTGGGGAAATAGAAGAAGTTAGCGAAGAACCTGATTACGCAGTGCGTCATAAATATCTTGATAGTGCATATAAACTGAAGGGAACATACGCCCCAGAGAAAACCGAAAATAAAACCGTAGTAAACGTAGTCAGTCCTGAATCACTAGCCTTAGCAAAAGAATATGAAGAAAAGTTAAAGAAGAAACTATGATATGCTCCTCGAACAAATCTCAATCATTGCCTTCATCGTCAATAACGGAATAAGGACTGAAACGGGTGAACCATTGGAGTTTCACACCCACCGTTACCTGTACGACATTTACCGTGATAACTCAAAGTATCTTTGCAGTATCAAAGCGGGACAGATAGGCTTCTCGCAGATGGCCATTCTCAAGACGTTGTGGATGGCGAAGAACAGAAAACTTAATGTGGGCTACATACTTCCGACTGTCGAGATGGTGCAGAAGTTTGTTGGTTCAAAGGTCAATCCGATGGCTACACAGAATCCTGTGCTTCTCGATTGGATGAAAGACAAGGATAGCGTGACCCAGAAACAGGTAGGTGAATCCTTTATCCATTACCTTGGAGCGCAGACGGAACGCAGTGCTATCATGCTCTCACTGGACATGCTCGTTGCTGACGAATACGACAAAGCACCACAGAATATATTGGAAACGTATGATAGTCGATTACAACATTCCAAGTTTGGTTACAAATGGGTGTTCTCCAACCCAACATCACCAGACTTCGGTGTAGACAAATACTGGAGAATATCAGACCAGAAGAAATGGCACGTTACGCATTCCTGCAAAGAAGTAGTATTATTGGACGAATCAACAATCAATTATGAAAAAGAAATCTTTGAGTGTCCGAAATGCAAGAAAGAAATCACTGACGAAGAACGGAGGACAGGCGAGTGGATTGCAACATCGAAAGGCGAATGGTCAGGATACTGGATACCACTTTGGATTAACCCACAGAAGTCAGCCAAAGACATCAAAGCACTTAAACAAAACAAGACGGCAGAATACTTCGCCAATTTCGTTGCAGGATTACCTTATATCGGTTCTGGTAATAAAGTGTCAGCACAAACAATCATCCAGTGTCTCCAATCGAAAACAAATGACCAAGCGGACAGACCCATTATTGGTGTCGATACGGGTGTTCCATACCATTTCGTAGTGGCAAACAAAAAAGGATATTTCTATTATGGAAAATTATCAGACCCAAGTACAGGCAGAGACCCTGCTAAAGAACTGGAAGGCCTATTAGCCCGTTGGCCATCATCAATCATCGTTTCAGACGCCAATGGCGACCTTACGCCTATCAGACTATTACGACAGAAATATCCAGGTAGAGTATTCATGTGCTTTTATCGTATACTCAAGAACACGGGAGAAGTGGTAGAATGGGGAACAGGAGACAAGTATGGCGAGGTGTCAGTCAATCGCAATAAGGCCATCCAACAATTCATTGACGAGATGACGGAGAAGCGACACACGTTCAACGGAACTGAATCGGACTGGCACGACTACATAACTCATTGGCTTAACATCTACCGTGAGTGGGAGTATGATGATAGCGGTCTCGTCAATCGTGAGAAAGGTTTTAAGTGGGAACGTAATGGAGCAGACCATTGGGTACATGCAACCATATATGCTCGCGTAGGTTTGGAGAAGTTTCAAGAGCAGATGGCACAAGTAGTCGGCGACAGTTTGCTCGACAGTATCCCTGTGGGAACGATGGGCAATGAAACGATGAAGGAGTGGGACGCTTTGAATGAGTATAATAAAAAATGGTTTTAATATGACTGAACCAACAACAGCAATCTATATGACTATCATGGAACAAGAGCAATACGTTCGCATGATGAAGTATTACAATGTGGTCATAGAACTGGACAGGATTGATTTCTATAGCATGAAGAATTGCAGGGTGGAAATAAACAAAGACAGGGACGGTAACTTATCAGCGGTGAATTATACTATCCACAAGCAGTTGCGTTGACAGATTGAAAGTGGTAGTATTTGGATAACTTAATATAAGACTAACCCTTACGGGCATACGCAAGTGTGCCTATTTTTATGGTATCAAAACAAACCAAAAGAAAAGCATTAACAATTAAAAAGATAGCGGAAGATTCCAACCCCAAACGTATGGACAACAAACCCCATGCCAAAGAGGGAACGTACGGAATTAACCTTAACACCAGAGCTTTAAGCTCATAATTTAATAAATAAAATGGCATTAGAAAAAATAAACACAAATAGAGCAGACCCGTTATATTACAGCAAAAAAACTGGAAAATATAAAGCAGATTTAAGTCGTTTTGGTTTATCCAAGAAAGTCACCGAAGATTCAATAACACCATCAGTAAAATCAATAAGGCGACATCAAATGTCAAAAAAAGAAGCGTTAGCTAAAGCTAAAAAATAAACCATGTCTGTAGATTCAAAGAGCGACCCATTTGCGTTGTCCATATCTGGTGTGAGAAATCTCATCGAGAGTGGCATCAACAAAGTCAAAGGTCAAGGTGCAAATCTTGATGGTGAAGGCGTGGAAGGTGAGAAGATAGACATACTCTCACTTGATATGTCTGATGATGAGCTATTTCGTTTGGCCAAGAAGTGGGAACTGAAATACTCCGACTACGAGCCGAAGATTAAACTGCGCCAAGAGGCCAATAAAGCCTTTTATCTAGGCCAACAGAAACTGGGCAACCCCGCAGGAGTAGACGACAGCTCCGCAATCACCGCTAACCTCATTTTTGAGGCAATGGAGACATTCCTACCGGCCGCCCTCTCAAAGAACCCCGAACCTGTAGTGTGGTCTGATAACTCTCCTATGGGCAATGAGATAGCGGATAATGTAAAGACCATGTTGCAGTACCATGCAGACCAACTGGCTCTGCGGTCTAAACTGTCATTGATGACCCGCAAGTGGGCATTGGACTTTCTCGGAGTATTGAAACACGGCTGGAATAACGACTTACAAGAGATTAAGACTGAAATCAGGGACGCCAAGAACTTTGTCTTTGACCCAGAGGGTTATGTAGACGTGTATGGAGACTTTACCTCATGGATGGGAGAAAAGATTACCGTCAAGGCGGAGAAGTTGATTGAGATGTTTCCTAAAAAGAAAGATGTCATTATCCTCATCGTGGACGGCAAACTCGGTACTGAAGTAACTTACACGGAATGGTGGACTGACGAATACACTTTTTACACGTTGAAAGACACGATACTTGATAAGCACAAGAACCCCCATTTCAATTACTCACAGGACGGACAGGAGGAGGAAAAAGACGAGGCCACAGGAGCTATAACGAAACAGGCCATCGAGGAGATACAGGGCAAGAACCATTTTGCCCATCCCATCAAGCCGTACACGTTCCTATCGGTCTTCAATCTTCAGACACAGCCACATGACGTTACCGGCCTTATCGAACAGAACATACCCAACCAGCGTCTGATCACCCGACGCACGGAACAGCTGGACTTCAACCTTTCACGGGCAAACAACTCAACCGTATTTTCGGGAGAAAACTTCAATCAACAGACGGCCAAACAAGCGGCCACGGGCTGGACTAAAGGACACCCTATTCTTGTCCCTGCTGGTAGACCGATACAAGAAGCCATCATGGACTTCCCGCCGCCAACAGTGCCCGATAGTTTCTTTAAGGAGCTTGAAACAAACAAGGACAATCTACGCTCAATCTTCGGCGTACAGGGAATAACCGCACAAGAGCCGACTGACAACACGACGGCTCGAGGAATGATACTCAATCAGCAGTACGACAACTCCCGCATCGGCGGCGGCATTGGAGACAAACTGGAAATGATTGCCCGCACGGTATTCAACTGGTGGGTACAGCTCTACTATGTCTACTATGATGAACAGCATTTCGCTTCCGTCATTGGTCAATTAAAGGCAACCGAGTATATCCAACTATCCTCACAAAACCTTACTGCACGACTCATCGTTTCGGTCTCGCCTGACAGCATGAAGCCTCACGATGAAATAACCGAGATGAATCAGGCTATGGAACTCATGCAAGGCGGACTACTCGACCCACAGACGTTTTTCACCAGAATTAACTTTCCCAATCCAAAGGAAACAGCGGGACAATATATGCTTTACAAGCTACAGCCCCAGGTTTATTTTCAGCTTAATTTTCCGGAAGAGTTCCAGGCCGCTCAACAGGTAGTTATGCAACAGCAACAGGCACAGATGGCCGCTCAAGGCGGAGCACCACAGCCACAGGGTGGAGGAGGAGCACCGCCCATGCCACCGCAACCGCCAGGTAGCACGGGTGGCGTACCAGCCAATCCAAGTTTAGCAAGTGTCCCTTTACCAAAATAAATTATTAGTGTTATAATAAACAAAAACAATATGTCACACAAGTTAAATAATCCTTATAACCACCCCATGTTAAAGGGTTTCAAGGCTAAAACGGGAACTCTTGAAGAGAAGTTGGCCTATATCCGCAACAGCAAAAAGAATCCAGAAAATGTTGCTAAACTGGATGCATTAAAAGCTAAGAAAAAATATCAAGCATGAGAATAGAAGCAAGAGAACTTAAAAGATAAAGAAGTTAATCAATAACAAACATGGAACCAACAAAAACTGCATATACAAGTATTGCGAAGAATAATAAACTAACCGCTTTACAGAAAAAGAAGTTAAAGAAAATGTCTACTGGAGAGAAAGTCTATAGCTCTCATGAAGACCACATGGACGCAATGCACAAACAATTAGGAATAGGTAAGTATCGAAATCAATAACATGCCACTCACACACAAAGGAAAGGAGATTGAACACGCAATGGAAAAGGAGTATGGAAAAAAAAAGGGCGAGTCTGTATTCTATGCAAGCAAAAACAAAGGCACTATCAAAGGCGTAGAAGGGAAAAAGAAAGCATTATCAGATAAAAAGAAATAGCTATGGACTTATTCAAAGACATCAAAAAGTCAGGCAATGAAAAGCTCAAACATGAAGCTAAGCACGAGTTGTCAGAGCTTGGTGGTGAAAAGAAAGCCGAAGCCTATGAAAAGAAAGTAAAGAAGTCCAAGAAGGAAGCATTGGAAAAGAAGAAGAAAGGCGGACGGGAGTAGTTGACACGGTTTTGATTAGTGGTAGTATTGTAGACAAACCTCATAAAGATTATCCCTTACGGGCACACATTGAAAAATGCGTGTCCGTATTTTTTATGAGCATTATTAACGGTTGTAAAGCTTTCCAGGAATCCATAACAAAAAGCTTGAACTAAGCCTATTGCAAAATAGCAAAACTATGGACAAAACAAACAATGCAGAAGTAGACTTCCTGCAAAATCTGAAGTCAGACGACATTAAGATAAGCGACAACGACGATATTCTCGGAGGAGAGGTGAAGACGGAACCAAAGCCTGAAAAGGTGGAGGACGACGATTCGCCCCGAAACCGCAGAGAACGTAGATTCGTCAGGGAGATGGAGGAAGTCAGAGCCAAAGCCCAGGAAGACCGTGAGGCGAGAATTAAGGCTGAAGAAAGAGCCGCCGCTATCATGGAACTTGGAAATCGTGCCTCGTCTTCTACCGACCCCGATGAAGTCAAGTTCTACGGAGACACACCAGAGGGCAAGTTCGCCAAAGCTTTCATGGAGAAGAAACTCAAGGAAGTGGAGGAACGGGCTTACTCCCGTGCCATAGGTGAAATCCAAAAAGAGAGGGACGAAGTAGCCCAAGAGGAAGCCAAAGATTCCCAGACCATTGACCAGGGCATATCCGCCGTTGAACAGGAGTTTGACGTGGACTTGTCAGGCGATACGAAAGAATCTCTGAAACTCCGCAACGGGTACATAGACTTTCTTGAGAAATTGACAACCAACGATTTCCCCGATTTCGTGTCCTCATTTGAGATATATCAGCAAATCAACAAGAAGCAACCGAACGAAAACACCCAGCGTCAGAAAGCTCTCGCAGATAGGAGCATGACCTCATCTGGCAATACAGGTGCGCCGCAACAGCCAAAGTTTAGAAGCGGCAGGGATTACATAGACTATCTGCAACACATTAACAGCTAACATTATTAACGTTAACATTTAGTATTGAAAGTGTACTTTGAAATTGGTATAATGTGGTTATGATTAAGGCACGAAATAAAGGAGCTGGGCAGAAAAAAGGACATATAGTAAGCCCAGAAACTAGACTCAAGATTAAGATTGCTAATACAGGCAAAAAAAGGACTTTGGAAGTAAGAAGAAAACTTAGCGATATAAAGATAAAAAGCTATGATTCTCAACTTCCCCCTGAAATCTTTATTGAAAATGAGTCAACAAGCGCTAGAAGAAAAAGAGTTAGACGGTGGAGGATTAAGATAAACGGAGGATTTCATTCTCTTGGAGAATGGGAAACCGTAAAAGCTCAATTCAACTGGTCTTGTCCATCATGCTCTAAGTCAGAACCAGAAATAACATTAACGCGTGACCACATTATACCCATTTCAAAGGGTGGTACAGACAACATTGAAAACATACAACCATTATGTCGTAAATGTAACACTCTGAAATCCACAAGCACCATAACGTACTAGACTTAAATTTATCGGACCAAATAACTTAATTACGACCACTACGAACCAGTATCTTGCCCCCGAGTGGCAAGACCAGGTTCTCCGAGATAACCTTTTTTTCGGTAAGATTCTGTCAAAAGTAAAGCGATGGAAGGGTTCACAGATGCTATTCCCTAAACTAACAAATGCTCTGTGTGCCCGGTAAAGACAATCTTGATGGGGAAATAAAATCGAATCTAATATACGGCGAAGTTCCCAAGAGACGACAACCGTAAGGTCTAGTACAAACGGATAACGCCGACCAAGCACATTGACAATTATTATAGGAAACGGTAAGATAGAGTTATGAATGACTTAAACTTATCGTATTTAGCAGGGTTTTTTGACGGTGAGGGTTGCATCAGTATTCTTAAATACTCAAAAGATATCAGTAAGTGGAATCCATCTTATTTCTTACAAGCACAAATTGGACAGAAATATGGTTCAACACTTGACTGGGTAAAAGAAAACTTTGGTGGTAACGTCTACAAAAAGAGAGACCAGACTTGGATTGTTACTAACAACAAAGCCTATGAGTTTATTAAACTTCTCGAACCTTATCTAAAGTATAAAAAACCACAAGCTCAATTAGCTATAAAGTTCTATGAGGAAAGGATAATTGGTGCGAAAAGAAAATGCGCCACTCAACCACACTCTAAAGAAGAAATGGCTTTAAGAGAGGAAATGCTAAAACAAATGAAAATCTTAAAAAGACTATAATAATTAATGTTCGCAGGTTCAGAGACTAAACGAATCGAACTCGAAAGAGTATGTAATAGTCCGAACTACATAGAGATATGTAGATAACACAATTAATCAAGTACCAGAAGGGCATCGCATCCGTTCCTTTCTCCGGCTTCGACGTTCTTCCAATCAACCAGATTCCAACGACAGTAAACATGTTCTTCTATCCTTCCTTCGTTGCAACGAACATTGCAATT
>Ga0182030_10018934_pt1 | contig 13156 bp, 11 predicted proteins | sample 812S3MmetaG_FD_121299 | JGI IMG/M metagenome (GOLD analysis project Ga0182030, IMG submission 121299) | Permafrost microbial communities from Stordalen Mire, Sweden - 812S3M metaG (Illumina Assembly) | ecosystem: Environmental > Terrestrial > Soil > Wetlands > Permafrost | place: Sweden... | reverse complement strand
GCCTTTGTATTGGCATTTTCCTTTGTGCTCTTTGTGTTAAATTGCATTTGGGTTTAATTTTAAACAGCTTCTAAGAGAGTAACCGGCATACTCCACAGCATAATTAGGTAAAGAGGAAAGGTGCAGATAGCTGACTTGATCACAGAAATTGGCCCGGTTGCCAGTTTTGTATACAGTAATCAAACCAGAACCGATGGTTTTAATGTCTACTCCTAATAGCGCCGGTGTAGGGGCGATCCCTTGCGGTCGCCCCTTATGCCAGATGGTCTAAATATTTGATGATGGTGAGTGCCCGCTCAAAAAGCAGGGTACGTCATTCAAACAAAAACCACGGTTTTCTGATATTCGGCCCAGGGGCGACCACAAGGAATCGCCCCTACAATATTGTGGTTGATATTTTGTAACTACATGCTCCTACAATTTCCCATTCGCCTTCTTCCAATCCAGTTCAGCGAGAAGGTAGGTATACATAGCCTGCAGGTATGTAAATTCAGTCTCTTTCAGGGTGTTTTCGGCATCCACCACTTCCTGGTATAAAGCCAGTGAGTTTTGGTAGCGTACGTTAACATCAGCCATTATATCTTCTGCAAGCTTTACGTTTTCCCTGATCAGTTTCAGGTTTTCGTAGGCGTTGGCATAGTTTACCGCGCTGGTTTGCAACTGGTAGTTGATGTTTTGGCGGAGGCTATTGAGGTTATTCTCATTTTTCTGCATGGCCAGTTTTTGTTGCTGTGCCATGGCCAGTTTTTGTAGTCCGTCAAAAATCGGAACGCTTAACTGAAGGCCTATAAAGTTGTCTTTTACCCAAACACCTTTTTGAAACAGGTTGTCGTTATCAAGCCCCAGCCCCCCGGCAGTGGCAAAGCCATACAGGGTTGGCAGGTAACCATAGTTTACTTTCTTTAGTTGTAGCCTGTTCAGGCTTTCCTGCATGCTTTCAGTCTTTAATTCTATCCTGTTCTGTTCGGCAGCTTTATAGTCGGGATATTCAGGCAGGTTCAGTTCTGCTGCGTTGCCCGGCAATACATCGGTTAATACCGGGCTGGTGCCCAAAGGCAGGCCAATCAGCTGGGCCAGGTTAGAGGAAGAGGTCGTCACCGAATCCTGGTAAACCTTGGTTTGGTATTTGGTATTCTGCAAATTAAGATAGGCCCTGCTTACATCTGTTTTTACTGCATTCTGGTTGTCGAATTTAACTTTGGTATCGTCGTAGGCCTTCTGGTCGCGCTCCAGGGTCTTTTCGTTCTTTTTAAGCCGCTCGGCGTTTAAAAGCACCAGGTAATAAGCTTTTGAAACATTCACTTTCAGGTCTATCAGCGCTTGCTGTAATTGCAGGTCGGTAAGCTTAATATGTTCTTTTGAATAGCGCAGGTCGCCAATTACATTGGCATCAACCAACGGCACGTTAAAGTTAATGCCACCGTTGCCCTGGTATTTAAGCCCCTGTTGAATTTTCAGGTTCTCTTCCAGCCCCGTTACCGGGTTGGGGAATTTCAGGGCCACAATAGGCAGGTTCAGGTTATCCTGTAAAGAAAAACTACCTGCAATGTTGGGCAGATACTCTGAGATAGCCTGTAGCCGTTTAGCGGTAGATATCTTTTGTTCAACCAGGTAATTTTGCAGGGCGGGCTGGTTTTTAATGGCATAATTGATAGCATCATCCAGGCTCATGTTAACAGTGCTTTGCCCCGGGGAGGCCAGCATGGTTAATACCAGGAATACAGAGTAGAATAGCTTTTGCATAATCAAAAATTTACACGGCAAAAAACGCAACTATTTTGCTGATACCCTGTGCGATTTATGCGAAACGGATGTTCTTTAAGTTGAAGCGTTGTATAGCGGAGAGTGCAATACCTCCTCACCCTGCCCTCTCCGGAGGAGAGGGTTCTATGGCGCCTGTCTTTTTAGAATAGGTCAGAAAATAAAAGCTGCCCAAAAAGTCTTTCTCCTTGGGAGAAGGACTTAGGATGAGGATTGTATTTGCAAGCAAAACTGTTTAAAGAGAAAAACTGTTCTAATTTCGAACCGATATGGCAAAAGAACAATTAAGCGTTTTTGATATTTTCAAGATAGGTGTTGGCCCCTCGAGCTCGCACACTTTGGGGCCGTGGAGGGCGGCTGAAAGGTTTTTGAAAGAAACCGATATGGGTAGCATCAAATCTATCCGGGTAAGTCTGTACGGCTCTTTGGCAAAGACCGGAAAAGGCCACGGCACCGATATAGCGGTTATGCTGGGCCTTTCCGGCGAAGACCCGGTTACCTTTGATACATCAAAGCTAACTGCAACTGTTGAGCAAATCAGCACTAGTAAAAAAATAAAGCTGGGCGGTGTAAACGAAATAGATTTCAACCCGGCTACCGATATTATTTTCCTTAAAAAAGAAAGCCTTGTGTTTCATCCCAACGCACTAAAAATAAAGGCAGTTTTTAATGACGGAAAAGAAACGGAAGAAACTTATTACTCTGTCGGCGGTGGGTTTGTGGTAAAAGAAGGCGAAGACCCCTTAGCCAGGCAATCAATCACCTTAAAATATGATGTAAACGATGCCGACGACCTTTTGCAGAATTGTATGAGTGCCGGTATAAGCATATCGGCACTGGTAATGGAAAATGAAAAAGCATGGCGCGGAGGACAAGAAACAATTAAAGGCGTTTTGAATATATGGCGCGTAATGCAGGAATGTATTTACCGCGGCTGCCACGCTGATGGCATTTTGCCCGGTGGCTTAAACGTAGTGCGCAGGGCAGCTAAAATGAACCGCCAATTATTGAAGGGCAAACCTGAAAGCAACTTTACAGAATGGGAAGACGCTATCCGGAAATCAAGCACCGATTTTACCAGCATCATGAACTGGATAAGCTGCTTTGCATTGGCGGTTAACGAAGAGAACGCCGCTTTTGGCCGGGTGGTTACAGCCCCCACCAACGGTGCTGCAGGTGTAGTACCGGCGGTATTAATGTATTACTACATGTTTGGTAAAAACACCCGTGATGAGGATATTGTAAAATTTATGCTCACCGCATCGCAAATTGGCTGCTTGTTTAAAATGGGCTCCACCATATCAGCAGCTATGGGTGGTTGCCAGGCAGAGATTGGGGTTTCGTCGGCTATGGCAGCCGGGGCTTTAACGGAGTGTTTGGGTGGTTCGCAATCTCAGGCTATGCAGGCTGCTGAAATTGCTATGGAACACCACTTAGGTATGACCTGCGACCCGATTGGTGGCCTTGTGCAAATACCCTGTATTGAAAGAAATACTATGGGCGCTATTAAAGCGATTACGGCCAGCCAACTTGCTTTGCAGGGCGACGGCGAGCAAATGAAAGTATCGTTAGATGCGGTGATTAAAACCATGTGGGATACTGCGGTTGATATGAGCAGTAAATACAAGGAAACTGCTGAGGGTGGCCTGGCGGTTAAGGTGCCGCTGAACTTGCCTGAGTGCTAGGAGTAGTATTGAGTATAAAGTATAAAGTATAAAGACAAATGCAACGATAGCCTGCAAATGTCGTGTATTCTGCATTTATCTTTATACTTTATTCTTTATACTCAATGCTTAATACTTTATACTCCGCCTTTGAATCCAGCCAAATATTGGTTTTATTTGAGTGGAATCAGCTAAACAATTTACATGAAGAAATATTTACTGCTACTTGCTTTTGCTTTGGTAATGCTAAGTTCAAAAGCTACCGGGCATTATGTATTGCACACCTGGACTTATGGCGGATTGAGCCGCGAGTATTACTTATATGTGCCCAGCAGTTACGATAGCACAAAGCCTATGCCTTTTGTGCTGGTGTTGCATGGCCTGGGAGATACTATCAGCAATTTTATTGGAATCAATATGAACCTGGTGGCCGATACCGGTAATTTTATTTTTGCTGTGCCTCAGGCTATAACTGATCCTACCTTCGGTTATTCGGCATGGAATTCAGGCACCGGCTATCTTGGAATTCAATTAAATCCTACCGTTGATGACGTTGGTTTTTTGAATGCGATTATTGATTCAACCCAGGCATATTATAACCTGGACCAAACCCGGTTGTATTGCACCGGTTTTTCGATGGGTGGCTTTATGACTAACCGTTTGGGTTGCGAATTAAATAACCGGATTGCTGCAATTGCATCTGTTTCGGGAACTATAGGTACTTATTTAACCTGCAATCCCACCAGGGTGGTGCCTGCCTGTCATTTCCACGGCACCAACGACCAGGTAGTTTACTACACCGGTGATATGTTTGGCATGGACCCTGAAGTTTTAGTTGCTTACTGGAGAGCCCACGATGGCTGCGATTCGGTTCCCATTATAGATACACTGCCAAAAGTTATTCCGGATACTTTAACCTTTATCCATTACATCTATCCGAACGGCGAGTATGGTTCAGATGTAGAGTTTTATAAAGTGGTGAATGGGACACACGAGTGGATATATGAACCTAACATGAATTACTCGGTTGCTATCTGGCAGTTTTTCTATAAACACAAATGGGTACCGCAGGTGAACGCCATTAACGAAGTACCGGTTACGGTTGATATGAAGATTTTCCCTAACCCTGCCAATGATGCTTTAAATATTGAGTATACCCCTAACGGATTAACTACACAACCTGAATTAATGATAACCGACCTTACCGGAAGAGTAGTTTTCAAAAGCGAGCTATCTGTAAGTCAAGGCACGCAGCAAATTGAAACTAAAAACTGGGCCGCCGGTTCGTATACTTACAATGTACGGAATAATGAGAATGGGGTTGTTGTGAGGGGGATTTTTGTTGTAGCCCACTAAAGCCGAATCCAATGGGACGCTGATTTATTATGATGATTATGATTAAGAAAATTATTAAATAAAGAGCAGCTAATTCTATTGGTAAATTTCGCATCAATGACCGGTCAGATTAATATGCAATTATTATAAGAACTTATTTAATCATAATCATCATAATAAATCAGCGTCCCCGCATTTAAACCTTGTAAACCACATCCAGATACTTCTTCAGTATATCGCTGATAATACCCCTGAACGGCAATGAGGCAGCAAGCCCATACACCGGTGCAAGCCCGTCTTTACTACCGGGGTGCGCTTTTACATAAGCAACTGAATCTTTTAAATCCTGAATAAACCTTTCTGCCACTCCGGGCTGTGTATGGCGCAATGTGAGGGCTATGTGAAAACAGGCTGGTTTGTGCAGGCCGTTGAGGCTCCAGTGCCTTTGGGTCATTTGCTCCAGTACTTCATAAATATTTAAGCTGTCACTAGCCAGAGCGAATATCCAGAATGAGTTGCCTAATACTTTTATTTCGGGTATAGTTTTTATGCCCTCGCGGATTTTATCAGCGGTTTCAAAAATGGCTTTGGTGGCTTTTAAATAACCATCCTCTCCTACTGCAAGCATGGCTGCCCAACAGGCTGCGCTTAGTGCACCGGGACGGCTACCGGCCAGCGTGGGCGACATATATAAACCACCCGGCCAATCAGTTGAGGTGTAGAATTGAAAATGCCGTAACTCTTCATCTCTATATAAAACAACCGAGGTCCCTTTGGCGGCATAACCGTATTTGTGGGTATCAACACTCATAGAGGTTACACCGGGTAAACGAAAATCTACCACCGGTACTTTGTAACCCAGCTTTTCGGCAAAAGGAACAATAAAACCACCCAGGCAACAATCAGTGTGGAAACCGATACCGTTCTTTAGTGCAATTTCTGATAACTCTTTAATGGCATCAATGGTACCATGCGGAAATGAAGGCGCGGAGCCAACAATAACTACGGTATTATTATTTACTGCTTTTCTTACCAGGTTTACATCTACAGTGTAATCGCCGGTAAAAGGAATTTTAACCTGTTTGATATTGAAGTACTGACCTGCCTTGTCAAATGCAACGTGGGCGGTTAAAGGCAAAATCATTTCTGGTTCGGTAATGCCTTTTTCTTCACGCGCACGGTCGCGGTAGGTTTTCATGGCTACCAGTATGCTTTCGGTACCGCCGCTGGTAACAGTGCCGCATACGTTGGTGTTATGGTCGGCGGTGCCTTTGCCATGCATGGTGGCAACCATGCTTACTATCTCAGCCTCAAACTTGGTTGCCGAAGGAAACAGGTCAGTATGCAGCGGGTTGCTTTGACTTTGCAGTGCATAAACTTTGTTCAGAAAATTAATATGTTCCTGGTCGCCGTGGTATATGCCACCGCTTACGTAGCCTTCGCGCCACTTAACAGTTTCAAGGTCGTGCATACTCTGCATTTCGCCCAAAATCTTTTCGTGGCTTAAACCTGAAGATGGCAACTTCGGATACTTCTCATACTTATCGGCATAAGGCTTTAGCGAATATTCAAGCACCTTCATCGTCTTGGCGTTCTCCTCATCCAACAGTTTTTTGATAGCCGGTATTTTCTTCATCCGCTTCTCAATAAAGCGCGTTGCCGGGCCGGGGAGCCAGGCCAGTTTTTCCGATATTTCTTCTATGTTCATTTTGCGTGTGTTCAGGTGTTCAAGTGCTCAGGTGTTCAAGTGTATTTGTATTCAACATGAACACATGAACACCTAAGCAGCTGAACACAATATTACTTATGCATCTTCCCCCAAATGGGTTTATTCTTAGCGTAAATCTCTAACAAATGAGCAAACATCTCATCATACATAGCCCGGTGTTTGGGGTTGGGTTCAAAGGTGTGGTTTGCTTCAACTACTTTGCTTACGTCGTCAATGCTTATCATATTTAAAGCCAATAGCGCTAACAACGCAGTGCCGCGGCTGTTACTCATCAGCGGCTCTTTCATCTGCCTTATCGGGCGGTTAAATATGTCAGCCACAATCTGGCTCCATACGGCGGAGTTTGCCCCACCACCTATAAAGTTGATAGCATCAAATTTCTTCGCTGTCATCTTTTCTACATAAAACAAAAGCCACTTCGCATTTAAACTTACACCTTCCAGCACCGAGCGCAGCATATGAGTGCGGTTATGGGTTAATGACATATTATAAAAACCACCGCGCACGTTATGGTCATCTACCGGGCTGCGCTCGCCATATAACCACGGCAGAAACTGCAGGCCATCGGCGCCGGGGGCTACTTTAGCTACTATCTTATCCACCAGTTTATAAAAATCTTTGGGTGCCGCACCAGTGTTCAGTTCATCCGGGTAATACAGCAGGTTATTTTTAACGAAGTTCAAACAGGCACCGGCCGATTCCTGTTCGTTGGCAATGATATACCTGCCGGGGATGCCCGAGGGTATGGTGCCCATGTTATGGAACATGTCGGTTTTTTTAAAAGGCACATGGCAAACCAGCCAACTGCTGGTGCCTATGTAAAAGTGGCCTTCGTAATCGCGCACGGCGCCGCTGCCAATGGCTGCGCTTTGCACATCGGGTGTGCCGCTTATTACTTTTACGTCAGGGCTTAAACCAAATTCGTCAGCTACTGCTTTGCTTACACTGCCTAACACCGAATTGGTAGGCACCAAATCGGGGAATTTGCTGCGGGCTATGCCGGTAAGTTTTACCAGGTCTTCGCTATAGGTGATGTTGTTGATGTCGCGGTTAACAGTTACCCAATACAGGGCTATGGAATCATAACTAGCCACCATGCGGCCGGTTAGCCAGTAGTTAATGTAATCTTTAGGCTCGAGAAACTTATGGGTTTTTTCGTATACTTTAGGCTGTTCGGCTTTTATATACAGCATGTGGGCTATGGTATCCTTACCGCTTTTGGTAGGGCCGCCACCGGTTAGCCTTATCCATTTCAGCAGCTTGCCTACACCATAGCCTTCTACGCGTATGGGGCCGTGGGCCAGTGCGCTTACGTGTTTGGCGCCCCGGGTATCCATCCAGATGATAGAGTCCATCAATGGCTTGCCTTTTTCATCCAGTGCTACTACGCCACTCCATTGGGCGGTGCAGTTAATGCCCACAATGCGTTTGGTATCTACACCGCTTTTGCTTATCAGCTTTTTGTAGCAGCTTTTAATGGCGCTCAGCCAGTCGGCCGGGCGTTGTTCTGCACCGCCGTTTTCGTATAGCAAAAGGGGGACATCTTCAAACTCGTGCGCCAGGCATTTGGCCTGTGCATCAAACAGGGCCACCTTGGGGCCCGAGGTTCCTAAATCAATAGTTAAAATAAGCGGATTGGCTGCTGACATGCTTCACAAAATTTTGCGGGCTGAAATTAAATAGTTTGGGGTAGAATAAAAGAGGAATGACGAAAAGTTAAACACGATTTTTGTCCGGAAGCCTCAGGCCGTCAACCAGATTTGCAAAAAAAGGGGGGTTACAACAGGAAAAGTGTAAACCCTTATTGATACTTAAGCAAAATTAATCATATCATTATCAGCTACATATCTTGTTTTTAGGTGTAAACCCAAATGTTAAAATTGGAAGAACACCCTGATTTAGAGTTAGACGAAATTAAGGCATGCCTTCTGTTTGCCGCCAAAAGGTCAAATTATCCCTTCCTTAACGCTGCATAGCCTCAAGCTACCGTACCCTGCTTATCCCCACAAATCTTCCGCACAGTCCTCCCCGCAAACACTAACTTGCATCGCATTAACCATAACCCATGAAACAATTCAAAACCATCATATTTAAACTCAGAAAAGCAGTTGAACAAAAAAGGCGGTTATTTTCAGTCTCAGAGCCTGATGCGCACCGCGAAGAGCTACTTAACCTGGCAGTTTTGCATATAGACAACTTAGAAAAGCAAATACCTGCCGAAAAGTTTTTTGAAACCACGCACCCTAATACGATAAAAACTATCCTTAAAAATTACAAACTGGCTGAAGATGTTGTGATGGATGAAATAAATGCGATACAGGAATCTTATTCCGCGTAAAAAGCCATTCCCCTCCTCCCGGATTTGACAACCTTTAAAAAGTTGTCAAATCCGGCGCCCGACATTTTGGGCGTGGAGTTTTTTTTTCGTAAAAAAATTTTGTCAATTCTGTTTTTGTCGTATTTTACACCAGAATCAATCCTCCGGTTTATGAAAAAATATATCCCCCTTTTAGTCCTTGCCATTTTATTTTCAGTAAGTGCAATACAGGCCCAGGCCCCTGCTCAGTTTAACTACCAGGCTGTAGCACGCGATGCCGCAGGCAATCCGCTAACTGCCGGAACGCATGTTTCCGTTCGGTTCCAGATTCATGATGGTTCGCAGGCAGGTTCAGTGGTGTACACCGAAATCACCACTGCCATTACCAACCAGTTTGGTTTAATTACATATGCCATTGGTTCAAACGGTAACCTTTCAGGGATTAGCTGGGGCACCGGTGCAATGTATTTACAGGTTGAAATTGACCCAACCGGTGGCAGCAATTTCAGCGATATGGGTACCACGCAATTGCTGAGTGTACCTTATGCTTTATTTTCAGCCAATGGCGGTGGTAATATAGGCGCTACCGGTATTACCGGAGCAACCGGCATTAACGGTGCGCAGGGTTTACAGGGGGCAACCGGTGCTAACGGGGCCCAGGGCCCAACAGGAATATTTGGCCCAACGGGCAGCAATGGTGCGCAAGGTATTGCCGGCCCTACCGGCAATAATGGAACACCGGGGCCAACAGGCGCCACCGGTTTAGACGGAATACAGAGCCCGGCCGGTGCTACAGGTATTGATGGCCTGCAAGGGCCTACAGGTGCCGGTGGCGCACAAGGCCCCACCGGTAACGATGGTATACAGGGGATAACCGGTGCAACCGGCATAGACGGAGTTCCGGGACTAACGGGCCCCACAGGTGTTGACGGAGTGCAGGGTCCAACAGGTAATGATGGCGTTCAAGGCGCTACCGGTATTGATGGCGCACAAGGCCCCACCGGTAACGATGGCGTACAGGGGATAACCGGTGCAACCGGCATAGACGGAGCTCCGGGACTAACGGGCCCTACAGGCGCTGACGGAGTGCAAGGTCCAACAGGTAATGATGGAGCAACCGGCCCGCAAGGCGCAACCGGGCTTCAGGGCCCAACGGGCAATAATGGCGCCACAGGCGCTGCCGGCCCAACAGGAAGCCCTGCAGAATTTGCTGATTTTTATGCACTGATGCCTCCCAATAATGCGGCTACCGTTGCACCAGGCACGGCGGTTGAGTTTCCTAATGTGGGCGCTGCCTCGGGAACAATTACCGGTTTAAGCGCATCAACATTCAATATTGCAGAAGTGGGTAATTATATGGTGTATTTTCAGGTAAGCGTAGATGAAGCAGGACAACTGGGCTTGCAGCTGAATGGCATCTTATTATCAAATACTATTGTCGGCCGCGCAACCGGAACCAGCCAGATATCAGGAACATTCATTATATCTACGGTTGTTACTAACTCCACTATTGCGGTAATAAATCCGCCCGGCAATTCAACTGCACTTACCATTACACCGCTGGCCGGAGGGGCCAACCTGGTATCGGCACACCTTGTTATTACCAAACTTGCAGATATGGGCGCAGCCGGGCCAACCGGTGCCCAGGGGATAACGGGCCCATCGGGCGCTATGGGTATAACTGGTGCCGGTATACAAGGCATTACCGGAGCCACCGGGCCTACAGGTATTGGTATACAGGGGGCTACCGGTGTAACCGGCCCCAGCGGAGATGACGGTGCAACCGGTGCTGCGGGCTCTGCCGGCAACGGTACCATTATTCCATATTCTTCAGGCTCTGCCATTTCGGTAACCACCATTTCCGGAGGCCTTAGCGGAACGGTGGCTGTACTGGGCTTTGGTAACAGCACCTCAGGCATCACAAGTGGCGCTACTATAGACATGACCTCTAATCCCAACTTCGCGTTTTCAATGCCGCGCAATGGTACCATCACCTCTGTTTCGGCCTATTTTACTAATACGACTGCCATGTCGTTGATAGGAACCACCGTAATGTTAAATGTGCAGGTGTATACTTCAACAACGCCGGATAATGTTTTTAGCCCCGTTGCCGGCTCAACCGTAACGCTCGCTCCGGCTTATACCGGCATTGATGCCATAGGTAGCGTCAGTAATGGCATAATAACAGGTTTGTCTATACCGGTAACGGCCCAAACCCGGGTGTTAGTGGTGGTTTCCGCAACAGCCACCGGGATTGGCCTGAACAATATTGTTACCGGTTATGCCAGCGCAGGATTGACCATTGAATAAGCTAAGAAACTATTAAAAATTACAAGCTGGCTGAGGATGTTGTGATGGATGAAATAAATGCGATACAGGAATCTTATTCCGCCTAAAATACCACCACCCAAACCCTTTAACCCGCAAAAAAGAAGAACCGCCGCGCCTTTGGGGCCTGCCTGTTTGCAAAATGGGAAGGATCCGGAAGATATTGATGTATTATAATCCATATCGTTGTGCATTAAAGCAAAACCTGCGAAAAAACAATTTACAAAGTGACATTCCTCATCATTATTTCTATTTTTTGTACCAAACTTTAAATCAAGTTTCAGATAATGTGATACGGCGCTGTTTCAGAAGGCGCCTTTGGTAGCCTCAGCCGGAGAATATAATGTGATTCTCTGCAGATAAAATGTTAACTATTTTCCTCAACTATAAACATTTTAAGCCATGAGCCCATTTATATTCTACGTCATTTTATCGGTTATATTTTTCATCCTTCTTCTGGTTTCCGTTTTTTTCGGAGAAGATTTCTTTGACGCCATTGGAAGGTCGTGGGATAAACTGTTGCATAAAAACAGGAAATAAATTTATTCCACCGCAGGTCCGCATTTTCTGAACAAGGTTTCAATAACACCTCTGTCTGAGTTTACATGCGTTGCCTTTTGCGCAGCTAAATCAGGGTCGCTGTAATTAAATTGCATGAATAGCCGGCCCTATCCTATTTCACTTGTTTCACCCCTTCTTTAGATGGCACAACCTGCTGTATACTGCCATCAGTGTTGTAGTGTAGTTCATCAACACAGATTGACCTGCGGTACCATTTTTTTATGCCGTGTCTTTTGGCAGTGGGGTTATTTTTAAAAAAGAGGTCGGAGGTATGGTAGAACAGATACCACTGGCCTTTGTATTCGGTAATAGAAGCGTGGTTGGCGCCACTATTTACTTTATCAAGCACAACACCTTTGTATATAAACCGCCCATAAGGATTATCGGCCACGCCATACAAAATTTTGCCCTGGCCTGAATATGACAGGTAATATTTGCCCTTGTATTTATGCATCCACACAGCCTCGAAAAAGTGCCGGGCCCCTTTAATAATCTTTACCGTATCGCTAAACGATATCATATCGGCATTCAGTTTAACAATATTAACCTGGTTTTGCCCGAATAAAAGGTAGGGTGTTTTATCGTCGTCAATAAATATACAGGGGTCTATCAGGTCGCGGCCCGTAATAACGCCGGGTGTTTTGCGACTTATCAGCGGTTTGCCAAGCGGGTCTTTGAAAGGACCATAAGGATGGTGGCTAACTGCCACGCCAATGTACTTTTTATCAACCGGGTAGTAGAAATAGTATTTTCCGTTAGCGTAAGCACAATCGGGCGCCCAGGCATATTTGGTTGCCCATTTCAGGCTATCAAGCGATAAGGCTACGCCGTGGTCGGTCCAGTGCTTTAGGTCGGTGGTGCTGAACACATGCCAGTCGCTCATGTTAAACCACTTTGCGTTTTCCTTATCGTGCGAAGGGTAAACGTATAGCGTATCGTTAAACACGCGTGCAGAGGGGTCGGCGGTGTATTGGTCGGTAATAAACGGGTTTTGTGCACGCAGTTGCGAAATAGTAAATATCAACCCAAGGGTAAACCAATGCCTCATTACTTTCGAAAATAGCAATAGCACCGGCAATTATCAGTAGGCCTCTTCGGAAAATCGTTAAAAGGAATATTCATTACTGTATTACCCGACTGTTTACTCTGTATTCTTCTCCGTGCGAAAATGTATTTTGGTATTAACCGAAGAACTCAGTTTTGTTAACCACTAACAGGTTACTCTCTTCCTTAGATTAGCCAAAACCACAACATCCCCGTTTTAAAAACGCGGAAGCCGGGCCGGGGATTGACGGACGTATTACTATGGATGCACAACAATTTCAGCACCGTGAGCATCGTGATGATAACCATGGTTATAAACTTCATGATGGTCGGGGTGGTTACGGTGCTCCCATCCCATAGGATGGTGGTAATGATGCCCGTCTCTTACCTCAACCTCGCATGAGGTTAAAAAAAATG
>Ga0182030_10018933_pt1 | contig 13156 bp, 11 predicted proteins | sample 812S3MmetaG_FD_121299 | JGI IMG/M metagenome (GOLD analysis project Ga0182030, IMG submission 121299) | Permafrost microbial communities from Stordalen Mire, Sweden - 812S3M metaG (Illumina Assembly) | ecosystem: Environmental > Terrestrial > Soil > Wetlands > Permafrost | place: Sweden... | reverse complement strand
CACACTTCCCCCGACTAGATTTTTTGCTGGACCCGAACGTACTGTGGCTGAGTCGCGGCATACCAGGGATACGCGCATCTCGTTGGCGACTTGTTGCGCATGACAATTGGCGGTTATCAAGAAAGAATAGGGCGCCCATGAAACCTCGATTAGAGCGTGGGTTCCTCTGCCTTTACGCCGCTTTGCGGAGCGCGATGGACACCTTGAGCCCAACACGCCCCGTGAGATCGAATAACGCGTCCAAGCTGAATTTGTCGATCTTGCCGCGCAGTAGATCATTGAGGCGTGGCTGCGTCAGACAGAACCGATCCGCGGAGGCCTTTTGAGACAATGCTCCTCGCATCGGACGCATGCGACGCACCGTTCTTTCGCTCTGAGGGATCAATTGTCCACGTTACCGTTCGCGCTTGGACCTTGCCCGCTCGTGCATTGCCCCGCAAGTGGGGAACGCGCCAAAACAGATCGTTGCCTCGGCGTACCAGATGCCCCCGCACGTGATGCAATCGCGGACCATGACGACCGCCGTGTCGTTGTATGGTTTGTGCAGCAGGAAATGCCGGAATCAATGGGCAATCTACCTCAATGTACTCGAGCAGGAGCGGCTTGCCCGCCTTGACCCGCGACGCATTCAGTCGGGATAAGGATTCCGAGCGGCGAGGCAGACTGGTGCGCGTGCCCAGAAGCATCAGAAAGGCCAGAACGACCGGAATCATGATGGCGATGGTACCCAATGTGTGCCGATTGAGCGCGGCCCGCTGCGATGATGGTAACGCGGCGCGGTCGTAGTATTCCTGCCAAGAACGTTCGTACCGAAAGCGAAAACATTGATTCATCACATCCTTACCCCGATGGATAGTATCTATGACGCGAAGGGCAGGTGAGGTGTATCCATCTAGTGGCTCGGGCGCATCGTCCGCCGTCACATCGAAATCAAAGTACGCTTCCATGCCGCTAGCAAGTGGCTCCGCGTCACCGGAATCCGACCAGAATGATCTTACGATGCCTCGCCGGCCATCCGGAGTCGAATGGAAAAGGAGGCCGCGGCGCCCCCTGAGGTCGGTCCCGGCAGTTATCTTGGAAAACCCGTATTGGGAAAGTCCACTTTCCCATGGCGCGGTACACCATTCTACCCATAACCAAGTGGCCGGCACCCGCAGCAGGTCCGCGCATGCAAGGGTTCGCGCGCCTTTAGAAAAGGCCAGCGCGGTGCACAGCCGTGTGAGCGCGTCCGTGAGCACAAAGCGCATCGGACATCGCTTCACGTCCTGCGCGCAGTCCGATGTATTGTTGAGCGCAAATGGCGCTCCCGAATTGGGTTGCACCACAAATGGGACGCGAGACTGCGCCACTTGATCTGCCAGGCTCATAGCGCATCATGGTATCGACCGAGCCGTCTAGTCGGCAGCGCTTTGTGACCGATTCAATCTTAGCAGGGATAAGGTGTATCAAAACGGGGATGAACGCCATGCGCGGCGCGGTCTGTTCAAGAGGACTCCCTTCAATGCGACACTCGAACCGCTTGCTCGCGGCGTCTCGTTATAGTGCCCGCGCCCGGCCGCCTTTTAGCCCGCAAAGAAGGCTTCGTCACCGCTCCAAAGTTGCGCCAATCCTTTTAGGTTTGCCCGATAGGTACGCGTCACATGAAATTCCTTACCGGTTTTTGTTCGCAGGAGATATTCACTACCGGCGCCCGGTCGAATACTCTCGACATGGGCTCCATTGATGAGAACCGATCGATGAATTCGAATGAACCCCTCGGGCGCAAGCTTTTCGGCGATTTCCGCCATCGTCTCGCGCAAAACATAGGATCCTGTCTTTTGTTGCAACAAGACATAATTACCATTGGCTTCGACGCTGATGATTTCCGAGAAATCCACAAATATGACCCGGCCCTTGTCCTTGATGGCGATGCGCCGAGTGCGCGGCGGTCGTAATCGTAAATCATTAAGCACTCCCAAAAGCCGCTCGGCGCGTTCCTGATGCGTGCGGCGCACCGCTATATCGAGGGCTTCGTGGACCCTGCTGGGTACCAGCGGCTTTAAGACGTAATCCACGGCCCGTTTCTCAAAGGCTTCCACGGCGTGCTCCTGATACGCGGTCACAAAAATCACGGATGGCATGGCCAATATCTGATGGCTCAATGCCTCGATGAGCTGCAAGCCCGACATTTCGGGCATATGGATATCGACCAGTAACACGTCTACCACCCGCTTGCGAAGCTGCGCGAGCGCCTGATGCGCATTGTCGAGCAACTCAAACTCCGCAATATCCCTGCGACTGGTCAAGATTTGCCCCAGCGCCGTTCTCGTGAGGGGTTCATCATCGACCGCGAGCGCACGCATCATGCAGGCTCCCCTTCTAAGAGATTTGCACCCGATAGAGGCGTCAAGGCGGGCACCCTCACGCGTGCGATGGCTTGCGCGCCCTCGATACGAAAGTCAAACGTCGCGTTCGCATCGTCTGCATACAAGTGTTGCAATCGCGCTTTCACGTTGGCCAATCCCACACCTACGCCGGGTTGTGAAGGGCCCGCAATGCTGTTGCGGATTTCTCCCTCCACGCAATTATCTAGAATCCTCAAGGATATCTCAATCCAACCTCCGTCACGCGCGTTTGCGATGCCGTGGACGATCGCGTTCTCCAACAGCGGTTGCAGCAGCAACTGCGGAATCAGCGCCTGTTCCGCCCCCGGCGCGATATTCCATCGCACGGTCAATCGCGGGCCGAGGCGCATGTGCTCAAGTTCTAGGTAAGCGCGCAAAAATTGAAGCTCGTCACCTAGGCTCACGAGATCGGCACTACCATGCTTCAGCACTACACGCAGCAGCGTGGCCATTGTAAACAGCATTGTTTGCGCCTTGTCGGGATCAGTACCGATCAGCGTGGAAACGCCTTGGAGCGTGTTGAACAGGAAATGGGGATGAAGCTGGGCTTTTAATGCCTGCAACTCACTTTGCGCAAGACTTTGCCTAAGGCGCAGACGATCCATCTCTTGTTGTTGACCGCGAATAAAATAAGCATAGGCGTGAGCGGCAATGAGTACGCCCAAGTACAACAAAAAGACGTCGGCGAAGGTTCCAGAGGCCAATTGGCTCAACGTCCAGAGTGAGCGCGCACCCCAGGATGCAGTGTCTTCCATCCACGGCGGCAGCACTAACCATCGAATCAACGCAAACGCGCAGGTGAACGGAATATAGCCCAACAAATATCCCCCGATGCGACGGAGTTCCGCTCCTGACACAGGCCAGCGGTTGACCCAATAGAAAATAGGCGGTGTAAGGAGCGCAACAGAAAAATATCGGGCGGCATACACCAATAGTTCGTTGGCGAGCACAACGGGAAGATGTTGTGTGCTCTCGATGGAATAGGATTGCCAACCGACCAGCAGTGAGAGTGGCATCCAAAATAGCAGCGACAGCGCGTAGGCGCGCACCACGAGCTTAGCGTTCTTAATATTGCGTTCCATCACAATGGTTGAGCAGTTGAGCTTGCAAGCTTATCCGCTTTATGTCTACCGGAAACACGGCGTGCAGCAGCCTGTCCTATTTGTTTCTCGTCTCGGCAATCGCAGGAAACCAGTCTCCGCACAATAGCGGAAACGGCTGATCATCCGAGCCGTCCATTAACACTAGGGCAGCAATCAACTGAGGACCGATAGCGACTCACTTCGACCCTGGTTTTTGCCGCTTAGTCCCGACATATCGCCAACTTGTCACATAACGCTTTCCTAAACCCGCGGTATCCCTATCGTACTTAAAAGGGATGGGTATGTGCGCGCTGAGTAGCCATCGTGGCGATGGCGCAACACAGTACGACGAGCCGCTTAATCCAATGGGTCCGCGTTTGAGTCATTGGTACATATCGGGATGGGAGAGGGCATGAACAGTAGAATATCTAGTCGGCTGTCGAACCACATTCCAGGCACCTTAGCCTGGTTGATTCGGGCATTAGGGACTGTAGCACTGACTCTAGTCGGTGCATGGATGACGCTCGCGGTTGCACAGTCCCCGGCCGCCAATTCCGAAACACCCGTCCTTGCGGAAATTATCGTCACTGGCTCACGTATTCCCGTCCCGGCCAACATCAGCGCGACTAGTCCGATCACCATCGTGTCGGACGAGGAAGTCAAACTTCAGGGACACACCGACATCTCGGATGCAATCAACCAGCTGCCGCAAGTGATCATCGGATCCAACAGCGATTTCGGCAATACATCCAGTCCCCTGACCTCGACCGGCGGCTTCACGACCGTGGATCTTCGCGGACTGGGTCCGCAACGCACCTTGGTGCTCGTCAATGGCCGGCGCTTAGGGGTGGGTGATCCAAGCACCGCGAATCAGAACGTTGCCTCCGACATCGACCAGATTCCCGCCCCGCTGCTCGAGCGAGTCGATGTAGTAACGGGCGGCGCATCGGCGACTTACGGATCCGATGCCATTGCGGGTGTGGTCAATTTCATCCTGAAGAAAGATTTCCAGGGTGTTCAGATTGACGGTCAGTACGGCGTCAGCGAGCACTCGCAGCACAATGGCTATGTGCAAGGGCTCCTCGGCGCAAATGATCCGAACACGGGCTTTACGGCCCAACCGGTTCCGACCGGATCAATACGCGACGGCAACAAACACGATCTATCGATGATCATGGGGACGAATTTTGCCGACGGTAACGGCAACGTGACGGCTTATTTCGTCTATCACGATCAGGATCCGATCGCAGCCTCGGCGCGCGACTTCTCGGATTGCCAGCTCATTTCAAATGGCCCTGGACCCAATAGCGGGGGTCTGGTGCCGGTAACTAATGGTGTCGAATGCGCCGGCAGCTCCAATTCGAATCGCTTTCAGGCGCTCGCACCCGCGCCAAGCACGGTCCGTTACAGCGTGGTGGGGAATGAGTTTCTGCCGCGGCCGCAGCCTGGTTCCAGCCCGCCCGCGGAATTTAACTACAACGCCTTCGAGTACCTGCAGCGTCAGGACAAGAGGTATCTCGCCGGGTTCTTGGCGCATGACGACATCAATGGCTCCGTCAAACCCTACATGGAATTCGGTTTCATGGACGATAGGACCAATGCCGTAGTCGCACCGTCGGGTTTGTTTGTCGGCAGCAATACAGCCTCCGCCGACACCAATTATCTCGTCAATTGCAGCAATCCTCTCTTGAGCGCTCAGCAACGTTCGTTAATTTGCACGCCCGGCCAGATCGCTGGCGACACGGCGGCTCCCGGCTCCGCAGGTAACAGCGCGGACCTCGTCATAGGCCGACGAAATATCGAAGGGGGCGGTCGTGACTCATTTTATGAGCACGACAATTATCGAGTTGTTGTCGGGACCAAAGGCGACCCTTTCGACGGCTGGTCATATGATCTGTATGGATCGTATTACTTCGTGAACACCTTTCAATCGAACTTAAACTATCTCGACTATTCGAAAATCAGCAATGCCCTGCAGGTCACGACGGATCCGGTCACGGGTGCACCGACCTGCATCGCCGGCGGCAAGAGCTGCGTGCCGTATAATATCTTCACGACGGGTGCTGTAACTCCAGCCCAGCTCGCGTATGTGTCCACGCCAGGAACAGCCTCCGGCAACAATACCGAGCAGGTCGGGCACTTCGATGTCACCGGTAATTTGGGTAATTACGGCCTCAAGTCGCCTTGGGCGAATGAGGGACTTGCCGTCAATTTGGGCGTCGAGCACCGCAAAGAGACCGAGACATTTGCCCCGGACGGAGCGGAACTCTCGGGGAACCTTGCAGGTTTCTCCGGTGCGCTGGTGCCGATTGACGTTCACTACGATGTCAACGAAGCCTTCACCGAGCTGCGCGTGCCACTCGCCCACGAATTGCCTGGAGTTCAGGATCTGACGACCGATGTAGGCTACCGCTGGTCCAACTACAACACGGCGGGCGTGACCAATACCTACAAGTTCGAAGTGCAATACGCGCCGGTCCAGGATGCCCGCATGCGCTTCTCTTTCGACCGCGCGGTCCGGGCACCGAATTTAATTGAGCTATTCGTTGCCCCCTCGTATGGGCAAGAAGCCGTGTTCACCGCCGACCCTTGCGCGGGAACGCCAACGTTGTCGTTGGTTCAGTGCATGCGAACCGGCGTGACAGCGGCACAATACGGTAACGGAACCACGCCCAACAACATCACGCAATGCGTGTCCGGCCAATGCGGCCAGGTGATCGAAGGCAATAGTCAGCTAAAACCCGAAGTAGCCAAGACCTGGTCGCTCGGCTTCACGTTCACGCCTACGGCGCTGCCTGGATTTAATGCCAGCGTCGATTACTACCACATTCGGCTGGAGGACCAGATCGGGAATTATCCTTTCTCCGTTATCTTCAACGGGTGCGCGCTCGATAATAATCCCCTCTACTGCAGTCAAATCGTGCGCACGCCAGCCGGGGCGTTGACCGGCGCCTCAGTAGCGAGCGGCGGCTATATCCTGCAGAAGGACTTTAATGTGGGCCTATCGATTGTCTCCGGTATCGATGTGGGGATGAACTACCGCCTGCCTCTGCCCGCCGGCTTCGGCGTGCTCAGCGCCAATCTGAATGGGGCCTATCTGCTGAAGAACACCACCACCCCGGTCCCCGGGGGACCGAGCTACGATTGCGCGGGTCTATTTGGCAGCACCTGCAACAACGGGTCAGTGAATCCGCATTGGCGGCACAACCTTCGCATCAGCTGGGATACGCCGCTCAACGTATTGCTGTCGGCGCAGTGGCGCTTCATCGGTCCCACATCCTTCGACAACAATTCGACCAACCCCTTGCTGGCGGGTGCGGAAGAGAGCGCCTATGACCCGTACAATGCGAGGATTCCGGGCTACAGTTACATCGACCTCACGGCCGTTTGGCACGCGACGAAAGGTCTCGATCTGCGCGCCGGAGTGCAAAACTTACTCGACAAGGATCCCCCGATCATTCCGTCGGGTGATATCAGCGGCAACTCGGGGCCGGCTAATTCTTGGGGTGCCTACGATTATCTGGGACGCCAACTCTTCGTCGCGTTCACGGCGAAGTTCTGAGCGTCCCGAATCTTTTTTTAGGTTCTCAGGAGTATGTTGGCCTCCCCCTGATTTCCGTGCCAAAAGTGCCGGTAAGGAGACCCGCATTTCCGCGGGATATTTCCGGGTATAGCAACGCACCGCATTGATTCAATGGGCCCTTTTGTTTCGGCGTAAAAGGTGGTTCTCACGGCGCATTTTGGGTCTGTTCAGGCACCGAGATTGGCGAGCAAGCTCAACGCGTCGGCGACAGCCTGCATTTCATCGTGCTGCCTGGCCTGGTAGCCGGCCACGCGACCGACATAGTCCGAGCGCTTACCAGGTCAAGGCCGATGGGCATGATCAACCTCTTTCCGGCAATCCCTACTACGACACTCTGAGCATGACGGCGGACGAAAATCGAACGGCTACGAAAATCGCGAAGAAGAACGGTAATAAGATCTTCGAATCCAAAATTACCGTGAGTGCCGACGGCAAGACCAAGACAGAGGTGCAAACCATGTACGACATGGCGCCGCGCCCGATTGAAATGACGACTCATTCCTCTCTCGTCGTCTCAAATCATGCCGAAGATACGATATTCAAAATCAGCGGTAAGACGCTGCAAATGTCCGATCGAATGGGTCGTTCTTTCTTCAGGAGCAGACCGGCCATAAGGTAGAGTAAATCGACCGCTTAACCGGACTTTCTGTTCCATCGCTCCCCAAAACCCGAACTCGTAACGACCGACATCGAGCAGCCCGCGATATATCTATTCATCGCCCGTACAAGTCGGGATCGTGGCGAATGTGTCTGTACGTTACCGAACACCGCACCGAGGAAACGGAATCCACTGACAGCGATACTGCGTGGTGTGGGACTCCCGGTAAGGGGGACTTACTGACAGAAGCGCCCTGCGGATGGTCTACCCTAATTGGGCTGATCTCCTGCGGGCGTCCACTAGGTAATCTTTATTAAGGCAAATTCAATGTTTGTCCAGACTCGGACTCTTGATAAGACGGTTGACACCATCGACAGGTCTAGGATCATTGCGGGCTTGGGGCGAGATTCCCTAAATGCAAACCGATAAACGTCCGCGGCCAACGCGAACTGAAAAAGCGCTTCTCAGTGAAGCGAAAGACTGGACTGCTGTGACGCTTTGTTTAGTCTCAGCGGGATACACCTACTGGACGGCGACGACCCGCGGCATCGACGTATGCTCGCCATTGCTCCTCGCTTGCGCCGTGTGGGTGTATGTCGGCGCATGGCGCGGCAATTTTTTCAGACCTTACAGTCCTGCGCTGCTAAAGCTTGAGGCACTGCGTGAACACCTGCTTACCGTCTCGCCCTTGTCCAAATCAATCTTCAAAGGCTCCGCTTCACTGGTTGCGGCCTATGTCATTTTTAGAACGAGTCAAGCATTTGTATGACCCTAAGCTTGGGGCTCACACGATTGCCGATCAACTGCCGCGATGCTTTTGGTTCCCGAATACTCCACTTGATTAGCATGTTAACCCACCACGGCGAAAAGACGCTGCCAATCCACATGGCGATCTCCGTCCATCGTAAAGACTGTAATTGGACCAGGCCTCACTGGGCATTGTCTGGCTGGTACCCCACACCGTGGCTGCTCATTCAGTATTTTTTGCGATGGGTCTGCGTAAACGCCGGGGAAAGAATCACGCGCGGAGTGAATTCATGTTTGTAAACTCAATTGGCACTGCGCTGCCCGAACGACGCTACCTCAAGAGCGAGTGCTGGGAAGCGTTTTCCCAATCCGAATGGTTCGAACGCTTGGGTCCCCGCGCCCACGCCGTCGCTAAAACCGTACTACGTCGCGATAACGGGATCGAGGAGCGGTGGCTCGCGGTCGATTCGCTTAAAGAGGTGTTCGCCATTGACCCGGATACGCTGCAGCGGCGATTCGTCACGCATGCACCGCGTCTCGCGACGGAGGCTGCCCTGCAGGCGCTTAAGCGCGCTTCTCTCCCGCCCGAGGCGATCGATGCGGTGATCGTGACCACCTGTACCGGCTACCTGTGTCCGGGGTTAAGCGGTTACGTCGTTGAGCGGTTGGGGTTGCGAAGCAACGTGCTCGGCTTCGATCTGGTCGGACAAGGCTGCGCCGGCGCGCTCCCCAATTGGCAAGTGGCGAGCGCGCTGCTCGGCGTTCAGTGCGATCATGTGTTGTCGATCTGCGTCGAGGTCTGCAGTGCGGCGATGTACTTGGATGATGACCCCGGAGTGCTCATCAGTGCCTGTCTCTTTGGCGACGGCGCCGGTGCCGCCGTCTTGTCACGCCGCCAGCCTTTAGATCGCCGCCGGGTTGAGTGGCGCGAAACTGCATCGCTGACCAATCCTCTGGAACGCGAGGCACTGCGGTTTGAACACCGTACTGGCCTCTTGCGCAACGTGTTGACTCGGCAAGTCCCGCGGCTGGCCGCCGAACACGCCGAGCGAGTATTGAAGGATGCCCTCACGCGCGCAGGCCTTCAGCGCACTGAGATCAAAGGCTGGATCTTTCATGCCGGCGGTCGCGACGTGCTCCTCGCGCTCGCCGATCGTTTCGAATTGCAACCAGCAGAACTTCGTTACAGCCGCGAGGCGCTGCGTCAATACGGAAACTTAAGCAGCGCTTTCGTCTATTTCGTCTTGGATGCGGCGCTTGCCGACTCGGCGCCCGGGGGTTGGTGGTGGATGTCCTCCTTCGGCGCAGGATTTACCTGCCACGGCGCCTTGTTGGCAGTCGAGTAGGACTTCAAATGACCGCACCTTCTCGGATCGTATTGCCCGAACAGCTCGATGAACTCCCGCCGAGCGATCCTCGCGCCTGTCGCTCGCGACGAGATTTGCAGCGGGTGCATCGTGCCATGGGGTCGCTGTCGATTTTAAAGTTCGCGATTACGCGGCTCAAGCTCGCAGCGCCTCCTCGACGAATACTCGAATTGGGCGCCGGGGACGGCACGTTAGTCTTGAGACTGGCGCAGACTATCAAGCCGCGTTGGCCTGAGGTTGAGCTGACGATACTCGATCGCCACGATCTGGTGAGTTCGCAGACTCGAGAGGCCTATAAAGCTCTCGGATGGCATTTGACGATTTTGCGGGAAGATGTCCTCGACTGGGCCGCGGGGGAAAACCCGGGGCATTTCGATTTGTGCATTACCTGCCTTTTTCTGCATCATTTCGAGACAGAAACGCTCCCCACATTGATGCGCGCCATCGCGAGGAACGCAGATGCGCTGATCGCCTGCGAACCACGGCGCAATGTCCTCGCCCGGGTGGGGAGTCAGCTCATTGGCCTGTTGGGTACCAACCGCGTCACGCGAGAGGATGCCGTTAAAAGCGTCGATGCGGGTTTTACCGCTGGAGAGTTGACGGCTCTATGGCCCTTCGAGGCGGCATGGGATTGCGAGGAACACGCGGCGCTCCCCTTTACTCACTGCTTTACCGCAGTCCTTCACAGTGCCCGTCGCGGATCGCCTCTAAAGTGATCGATAACAGCGATGCGCTCGTCATTGGCGCCGGCCCCGCCGGATCGTCCACCGCAATCCTTTTGGCCCAAGCCGGATGGCGAGTGTCTCTGATCGAGCAACATGCCTATCCGCGGCAAAAAGTCTGCGGCGAATGTATTGCGGCCGGTAATTTCGCGTTGCTTGACGAACTGGGAATCGGGCCAGCCGTGCGGCGGATCGCCGGCGCGGAACTCAAACAGGTGGGCTGGATGCATCGCGATACGACGATCACGGCTGATATGCCACCTTGTACGGAAAACGCGGATCGCTATGGCCGGGCCTTGGGGCGGGATGTCTTCGATTCTCTGCTGATTGCACGAGCGCGCGCGGTGGGAGTCAACATTATGCAACCGGCGCGGGTGCGCAAGGTGTGGGGCCAGCCCGGCCAGTTCCGCTGCGAAATTGATGACCTCAGCTTGAAGGGTGACGTTAAGTCGCCGACGAAGGCGACGCTCCGCGCCTCCATCATCATCGACGCGCACGGCTCGTGGGAATCCGGGCCGCAGTTCGATACCGCAGGAGAAGCCAGTCATTCCCTTCGGCTATCACAACGAGCTTCCGATCTGTTCGCCTTTAAGGCAACCTTTTCTCAATCCGCGCTGGCACCGGGATTGCTTCCTGTCGTGGCATTAAAAGGCGGCTATGGAGGGATGGTGCTCGCCAATGAAGGCCGCACGACCGTAGCGTTGTGCCTGCGGCGCGATGCACTGCGCGCGCTGCGCGCCAAGAAACCCGGCGTGCCCGCCGGGACGGCCATTGAAGCTTACCTGCAAGAGTCGTGCAGCGGTATGCGGGCAGCCCTGCGTGATGCGAAGCGCAATGGCTCGTGGCTCACGGTGGGGCCGCTGCGACCCGGCACGCGCCTGCACGCAATCCCGGGCATGTTTCGGGTAGGCAACGCGTCGGGCGAAAGCCATCCGCTGATCGGCGAGGGTATCAGCATGGCTTTGCAGTCCTCGAAGCTCCTGGTCGAAAACCTCTTAGGATCCGCAAACCGCGTGCCCCAGGGGCCGGAGCTCGGTGCGGCGCACCGCGCCTATGCGAGCGCCTGGCGTGAGTCCTTCTTGCCTCGCATGCGACTAGCTGCGCTCTATGCGCATATCGCTATGCGAACGCAATTGGCCGCGCCGGTTGCGCAGTCCTTGAGACAGTGGCCCGCGTTGCTCACGACAGCGGCACGCCTCGCCGGGAAAGCGCGGCCCGCCATCCATCCACCCCCTTAACGGAGGAACTGATATGAGTACGCTTCGAACACTGCAAGACATTTTGGTTAAAGATTACCGCCTGAAGCGCGAGGATGTGGCGCCCGAAGCCGTGCTGACAACGCTTGGCCTCGATTCCTTGAGCGTGCTCGAATTGATGTTCAAGATCGAAGATGAATTCCATTTGAAAATAGCCGATGACACGCCGACAGACCTCGTCACAGTTAGCGATGTAGTCGTCTATATCGATGGCTTGCTGATCCTAAAAGAGCAATCCCTCGCAGAATCTGAAGCTCGCTTGAGTGCTTAAAATGTGAAGCGACGCGTCGCTATCACCGGACTCGGCGTACTGTGCCCTCTCGGCAATTACGTTGATGCGATGGTCACTCAATTAACTCTCGGCCGCTCGGCTATTCAGCGCTTCACAGGACCCCGCTGTGAGCGGCTGCGATCGCCGATCGGGGCGTCGGTTAACTTTGACGGTACCGAGCACTTCGATGCCGTGCGGTGCCGCATGCTTGATCGCGTCAGTCAGCTGGCGCTCGTGGCCGCCGGCCAGGCGATCGGCGATGCACGGATCGACTTTACGGCCGAGCAGCGAGAGCGATGCGGTGTATCCGTGGGCTCGAGTATGGGAGGCGTCGAGACAACCGATGCGGCGTATTACGGCCTCTACTCTGAGCGTTCCGACCGGGTGCAGCCGTTGAATATTTTAGCGGCTATGACAAATGCACCGGCTGCCTGGATCGGCATCGAATATGGTTTGTCGGGACCCAACTTGACCTATTCCACTGCCTGCTCCTCCTCTGCGGTGGCGTTGGGCGAGGCGGCGCGGCGTATTCAGTGCGGCGATGTGGATTTGATGGTCGCCGGCGGGGCCGAGGCGCCCCTGACCTTTGGTGTGCTGCGAGCCTGGGAAGCGATGCGCACGCTGGCGACGACCGATGCGCTTGATCCTTCCGCCTCCTGTCGCCCGTTCTCCCAGAGCCGCACTGGCCTTGTGATCGGTGAAGGCGCGGCCTTCGTGGTGCTCGAAGACTGGGAGCACGCCGTAGCTCGGGGTGCCACTATCCACGCTGAACTCGCAGGCTACGGTCTCACCACGGATGTGGCCCACATTACTCGACCCACTCTCGAAGGTCAGGCCAGCGCCATGCGTGCGGCGCTGCGCTCAGCCGCCATGAGTGCCGAGCGCATCGATTATATCAATGCCCACGGTACGGCCACGTTGCAAAACGATGCGGTGGAAACCACGGCAATCAAGGACGTATTTGGTGCTCGTGCCTATTCGATTCCCGTCAGTTCTACAAAATCGATGCACGGACACCTGCTCGGCGCCGCCGGCGCACTCGAGTTCGTCATTTCGATCGCCTGCCTTAAGCGTGGGATCGTACCGCCGACGACGAATTTAGATTCCCCTGATCCGGCCTGTGACTTGGACTACGTGGCCGACGGT
>Ga0182030_10018931_pt1 | contig 13156 bp, 11 predicted proteins | sample 812S3MmetaG_FD_121299 | JGI IMG/M metagenome (GOLD analysis project Ga0182030, IMG submission 121299) | Permafrost microbial communities from Stordalen Mire, Sweden - 812S3M metaG (Illumina Assembly) | ecosystem: Environmental > Terrestrial > Soil > Wetlands > Permafrost | place: Sweden... | reverse complement strand
CGACCATCTCGTCTCCGTCGAGGGCCACGACCAGGCCGGCGACGGCGCCGCCGGGGACAAGGAAGGCCACACCTGTCTGGGCCGCCCGGGGAGCGAATGCGGCGAGGGTCGACCCGGCCACCACGTCGGTGAGGTCCGGATGGTCCGGGGCCAGTGTGGCCAACAGGCGCGAGGCCACCAGGTGCTCGATCACCGGGGCGGGGGTCAGGACCTGGCCGAGGGCCTCAGCAGCCGGGACGAGCACGCTCAGGTCGGCGCCTCCACCACCCGACTCGGCCGGTGCCCCCATGCCGGGGATGCCGGCTTGGACCAGCTTTTCCCAGATGGCGGGATCGAAGCCCAGGGGCTCGGACGCACGGACGGCCGAGAGCGGCACTTCGCGTTGCAGGACGAAGGTCAGATGGTCGCGAACGTCCCCCTGCTCCTCAGTGAGTGACAGGTCCATGGCCGCGGGCTACTTGGGGACGTCGCCGCGGATGGTGATGCGGTGCAGAACCCGCTCGGCACCGTTGGTGTCGCCCACCACCGAGTGCTGGGTGCTCCGGTTGTCCCACATGACGAGGTCACCTTCCTGCCAGTGGTGACGGTACTGGTACTCGGGCCTCTCGAACTGGCGGTAGAGGTAGTGGAGGAGCGGTGCGCTGTCCTCCACGCTCCACCCTTCGAAGTTGGCCACGTAGTTCCCGTTCACGAACAGAGCCTTGCGGCCGGTCTCTGGGTGGGTGCGAACGACCGGGTGGACCGACTTGACGGCCTCGGCGTCGAGGCCGGCGTCCGCGGCGAGGGCCGTGCCCTGGTGGACGGCCCGCAAGGAGCCGAGCGTCTCTTGGAGTCCCTCGGACAGGCCGTCGTAGGCCGAGTAGGCGTTAGCCCACATGGTGTCGCCACCGAAGGGTGGGATGGTCCGGGCCAAAAGGATGGTGAGGGAGGGCGGTCGCTCGGCGTGGGTGGTGTCCGAGTGCCATGTCTGGGTGATGGGATTGGGGTCGTAGATCTTCATGACCCCCGGGTAGCCCTCGATCGATGGGACGTAGGGGTGCACCGCAACCTCACCCCAGCGCTTGGCGTACTCCAGCTGGTCCTCCGAGGTCATGGAGGCCTGGCCGCGGATGCAGATCACGCAGTGTTCGAGAATGGCCTGGTGGAGGAGGTCGTAGGTGGCGTCGTCCATCGGCTTGGACAGGTCCAGCCCGGTGACAATGGCGCCGATGACCCCTGACTGCTTGGTCACGGTGATGGCTCCGGAGCCTGCTCCGACTGGGGCCTCAGTGGTTGTCGTCATCGGGGTCACCTCGTTCGTCCTGGCCTCCGGTGAGGCCGAGTCCATTGTAGCCAGCTCGTATGTCATTCTCTAGGCTGTCGCCTGGCTCGTCGGCCAGCAAGTTCAAAGTGAGACGCCAGCCGCCTGTCGGTCCCAACTGCGCTCGGAGAGCCCCCGGGACCGCAGCTCGAACTTCCGCACCCGCATCGACGTCTCGTTTCTCGGTAGGTCGCCGTCCACCACCTCGATGTAGCGAGGAATCATGTAGTGGGGCATCCGACTGGCGAGGAACCCGATCAGCTCGGCCGGGTCGAAGTTGGCTGGGTCCCGGGCGATGACGAACGCCAGGCACTCGTCGTCGCCGTGATCACCGGCCACGCCGATGGCCGCGCACTCGATGACCCCGGGGTGCTCGCCCACCATGACCTCGACCTCGTAGGACGAGATATTCTCACCCCGGCGCCGGATGGTGTCCCTCATGCGGTCGACGAAGTAGTACCAGCCCTCCTCGTCGTAGGTGAAGCCGTCACCGGTGTGGAACCAGCCGTTCCGCCAGGCCGCCGCCGTCTCGCTCGGCATCTTGTAGTAGCCCATGTTGAGCGACCAGGGCTCGGCGGATCGGACCACCAGCTCGCCCACCACTCCGGGGCCGACGGGCTCGTCGAACTGGTTGACTACCCGAACCTCGGTCCACGGGTAGTCCTTGCGGGGCTTTCCGCAGTTGGCCCAGGGGCCGTGATCCTGGTCGGTGGCGAGTGGGATGCCGGACTCGGTCTGGCCGTAGCAGGTCATGATCTCGACGCCGAAGCGCTGCTTGAAGTCTTCGATCTCCGGGATCATCGGGCCGCACACGACGGTATGGACGGGATTGTCGGCGTCCCGGTCGGTGGGCTCGGCCGAGTAGACGAGGGAGGTCAGCGGACCGACCAGGGCGAGCACGGTGGCGTTGGTCTTGCGGACGTCATCCCACACGTGGGTGGCGCTGAACTTGTCGCGGATGATCAGGCGCCCGCCCCGCACCAAGGTGAAGTTGAACGCCGCCCGCCCCGAGTTGTGAAAGAGGGGGAGGGCGCAGAACAGGCCCTCGCCGGGCTCGATGAAGTCCTCGGGCGGGAAGGACCAGAACTGGTGTACGACGGCCCACGGAGTGACCACCGCCTTGGAGGGACCGGTGGTGCCCGAAGTGAACAGGAGCGACGCCGTGTCGTGGTAGCTCGGGCCTTCGAGACCGGTGGCCGGCGTCGCGCCGTCGAGGAACTCGTCGCGCCCGATGACCCGGAGGGGTAGCCCGACGGTGGCCGGGCCGTCGATGACGACGACGGTCTCGAGCAGGGGGAGGGCGGAGGCGATGTTCACCAGCCGCTCTGCGAACTCGGCGGTCGTGACCACGATGGTCACGTCCGCGGTGACGAGGGCATGCTGCAGCATCCGGCCCGTGTAGGCGTTGTTGAGTGGGACCTCCACCCCGCGGAGCCAACCGATCCCGAGCAGCGTCCGGTGGGAGTCGAAGAAGTTCGGGAGCATGGTGGCGATGTGGGTGCCCTGTCCGACGCCGACACGGGCCAGCGCACCGGCGAACAGGAGGCTCTCTTCGAGGAGGGTTGCAAAGGTGACCGATTGGCCGTCGACGTGCTCGATGGCGGTGGCGTCCGGGGTGGCTTCGGCCCAGTGGGCGAGCGCGTGGGGAGCCAGGTATTTCTTGTCGAGCACGGGCCGTCTCCTAGTCGTCGGTATCGTCCGGCTGGCGATCGAACGCGCTGCGGGCGACGTCACGGTAGTACCTCGGGAACAGGCGGACACCCGTCGATCCGTGAGGGCACGGCCACCGCACAACCCCCGTGGCCACGTGGGGAAAAGCATAGACGACACCTAAAAGTCGGTTGACATCCCTGGCCCCTGGCGCGAAGGTTCGGATGACATATCGATGTCCTATTCGACATATCGAATAGTCGGGGAATTCTTGTGAAGGGGGAACAGCGATGAAGCTCGACGTGCTCTATGAGGTGGACGCGCCCAAGCCGTGGGGAAAGCCCCACCCGTGGGGTCAGCGTGAGGCCGAGCAGCGGGCCTACAAAGAGGCGGTCGAGCAGATCAAGCTGGCCGACAGCCTCGGCTTCAACACCGTCTGGGCCGTCGAGCACCACTTCCGAGAGGGCCGCTCGCACCTGCCCGCCCCCGAGGTCCTCTTGGGCGCCCTGTCCCAGATCACCGAGCAGATCCGCCTCGGCTTCGGCGTGACGCTCACCCCGTTCGGCTTCACCCCGCCCCAGCGCATCGCCGAGAAGGTGGCGACGACCGACATCCTGTCCAACGGACGGGTGGAGTGGGGGACGGGCCGGTCCACCCCGATGGAGCAGACCGCCTTTGGCGTCGACCGCGAGCAGTCCCGGTCGGACTGGGCCGAGGCCATCAAGATCATCGTTGGCATGTGGCGTGAGGAGTACTTCGAGTACCACTCCGACCGGTTCGACTTCCCGAAGCGCATGGTCACCCCGAAGCCGGTCCAAGACCCCCACCCGCCGGCCTGGATGGCCGCCACCTCGGAGAGCTCGGCCACCGTGGCCGGGCAGAACGGCCTCGGCCTCCTGTCCTTTTCCATCATGCAGCCCTTGGAGACCCTGGCCAAGGTCATCCGGGAGTACCGCACGGCGTCTTTGAACCCCACCCCCCTGACCGAGGTCACCACCAACAAGGTGGCCGCCTATACCCTGGTCAGCTGTGCCGACTCCATGGACACGGCCGTGGCCAACGGCATCTGGGAGTCCGTCGCCTGGTGGTACCAGAACCTGGCCCAGTTCACCTTGGACTGGGAGCTGCCCCACTTGTCGAAAGCAGAGCAGGACGCCACCTTCCCTCTCATGAAGCCCCTGATGGAGGGGAAGGTGCCGGTCGAGCACTTCCACGAGGCCGACATGCTGGTGGTGGGCGACCCCGAGCGCTGCTTCGAGAAGATGAAGCACTACGCCGACCTCGGCGTCGACCAGCTCATCTGCTACGTGCAGTTCGGCTACAACACCCATGAGTCGGTGATGAAGACCATCGAGCTGCTGGGCAGGGAGATCCTGCCCGAGATCGAGAACTACAAGGCCAACGTCGAGGCGTGATGGCCACCAGCCCCTACACCGAACTCCCGGCCACGGGACCCTACGACGTCGCCATCGGCACCTCGCTGATCACCATGGTGGAGCCCCATGAGGGGCATGACGAGGTCTACAACCGCTGGTACGAGGACGACCACTTCTTCTCGGGGGCCATGGCCATGCCATGGATGTTCGCCGGGCGCAGGTTCGTCGCCACCCGGGACCTCCAGGCCCTCCGCTACCCGGCGGACTCGACGGTCGCCAGCCCCATCGATCGGGGCAAGTACATCTCCCTCTACTGGATCACCGAGGGTCGCCACGAGGACCACGAGCGGTGGACCGTCGCCACCAACCAGCGGCTGCGGGCCGACAACCGGATCCACATGGAGCGCGACCACGTCTTCACCGCCTTCCAGCGGTACCGCGGCGTTAGCTACCGGGACGACGAGGTGCCTCGCGACATCCACTCGCTCAACTATCCCTTCGGTGGCTTGGTGGTGGAGGTCATCGACGCCGCCGACGGCCCGGGACGCGAGGAGCTGCTGTCGTGGCTGCAGGACCAGTACGTGCCCTCTGTCCTCGCCGATTCCGATATCGCACTGTGCCTGTACTTCGAGCCGATGCCGTTGCCCGCCGACAAGATGGAGTACGCCCCCGACGTCGCCGGTGCGGACCGCCGGTTGACCCTGCTGTGGTTCACCGAGGGTGACCCGAGGGACGTCTTCGAGGCATCGTTCGCCCCCTCGGGACAGGCGGTGGCGGACAAGGGACTCGGGAAGGTGGAGCTCGTCGCTCCCTTCATCCCGACCCTGCCGGGCACCAATCGCTACGTCGACCAGCTTCGCTGAGGCAGCGGTGCGAGAGGGCGGCGAGTGAGCGGCCGGTTGGAGGGCAAGGTCGCCCTCATCACCGGCGGGGCGAAGGGCCAGGGGGAGGCCGAGGCTGAGCTCTTCGTGGCCGAGGGGGCAAGCGTCATGATCACCGACGTGGAGGACGTGGGTGGCGTCGTCGCCCGTCTCGGCGACCAGGCCGACGGTGCCACGCTCGACGTGGTCGACGAGGCCCAGTGGGCGACCGCGGTGGCGGCCACGGTCGGTCGGTTTGGCCGCCTCGACATCCTGATCAACAACGCGGGCATCGGCATACCGCCGCGTCCGCTGACCGAGGAGACCATTGAGGAGCACCGCCGGGTCCTGTCGGTGAACAGCGACGGTGTCTACTTGGGCATCCGGGCGGTGACGGCGGTGATGTCTGAGCAAGGTTGCGGATCCATCGTGAACATCTCATCGATCGACGGCCTGGCCGGGGTGGCCGGCATGATGAGCTACACGGCGTCGAAGTTCGCCGTGACCGGCATGACCCGAGTGGCCGCCTTGGAGCTCGGCGCCCGTGGCATCCGGGTGAACTCGATCCATCCCGGCGTGATCGCAACCCCGATGGTCGACCACGCGCCCGACGAAGTGAAGGCGAAGATCCAAAAGATCCTCGACCGCCAGCCCATCGCCCGGATGGGCACGCCCAAAGAGGTGGCCTACCTGGCCCTGTACCTGGCCTCGGACGAGTCGAGCTACTGCACCGGCTCCCAGTTCACGATCGATGGGGGCCACCTGGCCGGTCCCTACCGCGAGGGCTACGGGGCAGACGACCTCTAGGACCGGTAGTGGTCCCAGTGCAGGACCTCTGAGACCGGCTTGCGGCGGACGGGGCCGAACGGCCTCGCCGGCCATCCGAGTGGGATGGTGGTGGCTATGCGGGCGACATCGGGAAGTCCGAGCAGCTTCTTGGTGGCCGCTTCGTCGATGCCCTGGAACTGGGTGTAGGTGGTGCCGAGGCCGAGTGACCGGGCGGCCAGCACCAAGTTCTGGGCGGCCGGGTAGAGGGTCGACCAGACATAGTGCTCGTCGGGCGCGTTGGGTGGGTAGCTCGGGATCCCGGCCACGAAGATCACGACCGGGATGTTGGGGAGGCTCGCCGCCAGGTTGAGCACGCCCCGTCGCATGGCTGAGTCCGGGGTGTCGGGATGGAGGTCGTGTTCGGTCCAGGCCGCGGTCAGCGGGGGCAGGAAGAGGTCGGACAGTTGTTGTTTCAGTGCCCGCTCCCGCACCACGATGAACTCCCATCCCTGACTGTTGGCCGGGCTCGGGGCGTAGGTGGCGGCGCGCACGACCGCCTCGATCAACTCGTCGGCCACGGGCTCGTCGGTGAAGTAGCGCATGGCCCGGCAGGTCGCCATGGCCTCGATGACGTCGCTGGTGACGCGTTCGGATCTCATCGCTTCGGTCATGGTCGCTCCTCAGCGGCTGGTGTCGGCGGGCTGATGCCGGTGGCCGCGCTGGCCGCTTTTCGCAGCAGGTTGGCCAGGCGGGTGATGTCGTCGGCCGTCGTGGCCTTGAAGAAATTGGCCAGTGACAGCACGGCCAGCACCCCCCCGTCGGGCCCGAACACCGGGGCGGTGATGGCCATGACGTCGTAGGTGGACCCTGAGTCCAGGTCGGCGAGGAGGTACTCCTCGTGGGCCATCTGGGAGAGCAGCACATCGAGCTCCCCGTCCGGTGGGGGGCCTGCGCGGCCTCCGTCCAACAGCTCGCCCACCCGGTGCCGGGTCGTTGGGTCGAGGGCGATCGAGTAGCCACGCTGGCGGACGTTGGCCAGGGCATGGCGGCATCGGGCGGAGTCCTCGCTACTCAGGGGAGGCTCGGCGCGGGACAGGTAGGCCTTGATCTCGTCGGGCTCGGCCCAGGCGACGTAGGCGGTGCCGAGGGGCGGGGTCAACGGATAGCGCTCGCCCGTCCGGACCCGTCGGCCGAACGGCTCGGGCGGCCCGGTCCTGGCGATGACCACCATCTCGTCCTGCTGGACGACGGTGGCGTGGCAGGTGAGCCCGAGGCTATCTGACAGCCGCTCCATCTCAGGGACCAGGTCATCGGCGATCCGGTAGCCGGTGCGGGCTGCGGCCCCGAGGGTCAACAGGGCAGGTCCGAGCGAGTAGGTGAGGTCGTGGATGTTGCGCCGGACGTACGAGGCGGACACGAGGGTGGCCAGCAAGGCGTGCATGGTGCCACTGCTCATGGACAGGCTTCGGCGGAGCTGGGAGAAGGTGAACGACTCCCCGGGCCGATCGGCCAGGAAGTTGAGGATGCGGATGGTCCGGTCGGCCGAGGGCGAAGTCTTGGATGCGGCCATCGACCCGTTGGCCGGCTGGTGGGGACCCAGTTCATCGACTGCTGGCGCAGCGAAGCTCACCGCAGCGCGACCGGGACCGAGGTGGGCATGCGAAAGAAGGTGCCGGTGACGTAGGGAGCCTCGACCGACGGGTCGAGGGCGATGTCGGGGAACCGGTCGAGGATCAAGTTGAGCGAGGACCGCATCTCCATGCGAGCCAGCTGGTTGCCCATGCAGAAGTGTGGCCCCCGTCCGAAGCCCAGGTGGGACTTGGGCTCCCGGAACGGGTCGTAGTCGTTCGGGTGCTCCCAGCGCCGGGGGTCTCGGTTGGCCGCCCCCACCCCGACGTCCACCAGGGCCCCCTTGGGCAGGTCCACTCCGTCGATCACGGTGTCCTCGGTGACCAGCCGGGAGAAGGAGGTGAGGGGCGGCTCCCAGCGGAGCACCTCTTCGACGCAGCGGTTGACAAGGGACCGGTCGGCTTTGACCTGGGCCAGGAGGTCCGGCCTCGAGAGCACGCTCAGCATCAGGATGCCGGTGGCCCGATAGCTGGTGCCGGTGCCGGCGATCAACAGCAGCCCGCAGAACCCCATGACCTCGGCATCGTCGAGCCGGTGGGTGGAGCCGTCCTCGTCGGTGAGCTCGCTCGTGACCAGCAGGCTGATGAGGTCGTCGCCCGGTGACATCCGCCGGTCCTCGATGATGGGGGAGAGGAAGCCCACGAGGCCAGCACTGGCCGCCTCGGACTCCTCTTTGGGCATGTTGGTGGCCGTGCGGATGATCCAGTCGTGGACCTGGGCCGTCTCCTCCTCGCTGATCCCGAGGGCGGCCCCGATGGTGTGGGCGGGGAAGCGGGCGCACAGTGCCATATACAGGTCACAGCGGTCGAGGTCGGCGAGCGGCTCGACCAGGCGCTCGAGGGTGGGCAGGAGCCACCGGTCCTGCCAGGACTCCATGGTGCGCAGGGCGAAGGCCGGCTGGGCCAGGGCCCGGTACCGGGCGTGCTCGGGCTCGTCCATCATCAACAGATTCGGCCCCCAGTTGGCCGCCGTCCCGGCATAGAGCTCCGAGGAGAACAGCTCGTGTTGCCGGAAGACGTACTGTGCCGAGTCGTGGCCGATGACGGTGAACCGGGGGGCCCCTTCGAAGCCGACGAAGTAGTCGAAGTCGGGCTGCCCGAAAAGGGTCGGCAGGCCGCCTTCGTGGACGTCGCCCGAGGCACGCAGGCCGTCGAACACGTCGGCCAGGTCGTTCATCACGCCGAGACCGTTCCTGCGGTTCCGCATCCGCTCCGCCTCGTTGACCCCGATGTCGAGGGCTGGCTCCACGTGACCTTCTTTCGTCATTTCGAACACCCTGTCGCTATGCCGAGACACAAGCTACCCTGGCCGACACAGGGACACAACGGGGACTGAACAGCTACTCGAGCAGTGCGGCGAGACTGTCGGGCACGGCGGCACCGAAGGGGGATGGAGCAGATGCGGATAGGTGCGATCGAGGTGACCCAGGTGATCGACGCCACCGCCACCATCGACCCGGTCGACTTGTGGGGACCGGCCGCCGTGGCCACCGGTGCGAAGGGCGCGACGCCCGACGAGTGGGCGGCCCACCCCACCCTCACCCGGCCTGACGGCCTGTTGGACATGCCCGTCGGAGCCTTTCTCGTCCGCCAAGGCGAGCGGCTCGTGCTCATCGACTTGGGCTACGGACCGACACCGCCGACGGCCATGGACGGTGGGAAGCTGCTGGCCAACCTGGCCGCTGTCGGCGTCCAGCCCGACGACATCACCGATGTCGTCTTTTCCCACCTGCACCCCGATCACGTCGGCTGGGCGGGGGACGGGACGACGGCCACATTCGGGCGTGCCACCTACCACTGCAACACCGACGACTGGCAGTACTTCGTGGTCGATGCCGCCGTGCCGGCCGTGTCCTCGCTCTTGTCGCCCCTGGCCGACCGGATGGAGGTGTGGCAAGGCGCCCACTCGGTCGTCCCCGGCATCGACCTCGTGGCCGCTCCCGGTCACACACCGGGCAACGCCTACATCGTCCTCAGTTCGGGAACGGCCCGGGCCTTCTTGTTGGGCGACATCGTGCACTGTCCGGTCGAACTCGTCGACGACGACTGGGCCGGCCTCGGAGATGTCGACCCCCTGTTGGCCAAGCGGGTGAGGACGAGCCTGGCCAGAGAGCTGCAGGGCACCGACGCGGAGGTGGCCGGTGCTCACTTCCCGGGCATGCACTTCGGCCGTCTTCTCGCCGGGAAAGGCACGAGGAGCTGGCGGTGGTCATGAGCGGCCGACCGGACGACGTAGCGCGTGCCAGGCTGGCCTGGCGGGCGGGAGACTGGACAACGGTATCGAGGAGGAGGACCACGCATGTTTGACCTGGTGATTCGAAATGGCACCGTCATCGACGGCTCGGGGCGACCGCGCTACCAGGCCGACGTCGGGGTGAGCGACGGCCGCATTGCTTCGATCGGGCGCATCCGGGACAAGGGCGCAGACGAGATCGATGCCGAGGGAAAGTTCGTCACGCCGGGGTTCGTCGAGGTCCACACCCACATGGACGCCCAGGTCTTTTGGGACTCGCTCGGCACGTGCTCGTCGTGGCACGGGATCACAACGGCCGTCATGGGCAACTGCGGCTTCACCCTGGCACCGTGTGCCGAGGCCGACAAGAACCTCGTGATGCGCAGCCTGGAGCGGGCCGAGGACATCTCCCGAGAGGCCATGCTGGCCGGGATCACCTGGCAGTGGGACACCTTCCCCGAGTACCTGGACGCCGTCGACAGAGTGCCGAAGGGCATCAACTACGCCGGCTACATGGGCCATTCGGCCCTCCGCACCTACGTGATGGGTGAGCGGGCCTTCGAAGAGCCCGGGACGGCCGATGACCTAGAGGCCATGTGCCGCCAGCTGGAGGAGGCCGTTCGGGCCGGCGCCCTCGGGCTCTCCACCTCCCGCACCCCGAACCACCAGACCTCCGACGACCGGCCCGTGCCCAGTCGGCAGGCCGAGTGGACAGAGGTGGTGGCCCTCGTCAACCGCATGGGTGACCTCGGGGCGGGCATGTTCGAGATCGCCAACGAACAGCACGCAGACCCCGAGTTGAAGCGGGACTACTATCGCCGGCTCCACGATCTGTCCGTCGCCTCGGGCCGTCCGATGTCCTTCATCATCGGGTGGTCCCAGGGGGCCCCACAGGTCACCCAGGACTACCTCGACCTGTTCAGCGAGGCGGCGGCCCACGGTGGCCGCATCTTCGGCCAGGGCCATACCCGTGAGTTCATGTCCATCGTGGGCTTCCCGATCCACCTACCCTTCGACTCGCTGCCTGGATGGAAGCAGCTGCGCAGCCTGCCACTCGAGGCCCAACGCCAGGCGCTCTCGGACCCCGAGAGGAGGGCCGAACTAGTACGCGAGGCGACCGAAGGCCCCTATCGCACGGCTGTCGGTGCCGAGGCCCGTCCTCCCCAGTACGACGCCCTCCGGGTTCTCGAGGCCACCGGCGGTGCGGTGCGAACGGTGGCCGATGTGGCGAAGGAGCGGGGTGTGGGCCCGGTCGACGCGTTGGTCGACCTCTGCCTCGAGGCCGACTTCGACCAGTTCTTCGCCCAGCCCTTTGCCAATCAGGACATGGACGAGGTGGTGCGAATCCTGCGAGACCCGAGGGTGGTGGTCGGCGGGTCCGATACCGGAGCCCATGTCTCCCAGGTCATCGACTCGTCCATCCCGACCTTTCTGCTCTCCCACTGGGTGAGGGAGCAGCAGGCCTTCACCTGGGAGGAGGCGGTGCGGATGCTGACCTTCGACCCGGCCATGGCCTTCGGCTTCGCCGACCGGGGGCTCCTCACCGAGGGGCACGCAGCCGACCTCGTCGTCTTCGACCCCGCTACTGTCGCCCCGGGCCTGCCCCACGCCGACACCGACCTCCCGGCCGGGGCCAGCCGCCTGAAGCAGGGGGCCGTCGGCATCGATGCCACGGTGGTCAACGGCCAGGTGCTGCTCCGGGAAGGGAAGCACACCGGTGCCCTTCCCGGCTCGCTGCTCCGGGGCCCACTGGCTTCCCGGTAGTCGGAGCGCGGACGTACTGTCGTGGGGTGGCGACCCGAGCCTCCTGTTGACATCTACAGGGTTGGGCGCGAGAGTTCGTTAGATATATCGATGTCTCGTTCGATATGTCGAATAGATGGGGATGTACGGCGTGATGCAGTGGGGAGTAGCCGTGACGCTCGACTTGGTCCGGCGTCGGGCCATTGGGCAGGTCGATGCTCCAAAGGAGCGAGTACGGGTGGCGGCGGGTGGCACCGTCGTGCTCCCGGCCCGCGGGCCCGGCGGAGCCTGAGGTGACCAGACCGGCGTTGGCGGCGGCTCGGGCCATCGCCGTCCTCAACTTCTTGGCCTCCCACCCCGACGAGAGCTTCACCTTGTCGGAGCTCTCGAGAGGCCTCGACCTCAACATGGCATCGGGGCTCTCGATCCTGAAGGCCTTGACCGACGCGGGCTATGTCCACCGCCATCACAGCCATAAGACCTATTCCCTCGGGCCCGCCCTCGTCGCCGTCGGCTTTGCCGCCCTGGCCCGTTACCGGGTCATCGACATCGCTCCCGATGAGATGCGTCGCCTGGCCGACGAGTGCCATGCCGAGTGCGTGGCCAGCGTCGTGGTCGGGGAGGACATCGTCATCGTGGCCCTGGCCGGCCGGCCCCAGCTGGAGGGGGCCGATGTGAGGGTGGGCCAGCGGGTCCCGATGATCCCTCCTCTCGGCCCCATCTTCCTGGCCTGGGGCGATGAGCAGCGGGTGGATCGTTGGCTGGACAACTTGGCACCCGAGGACGACGAGGGAGAGCGGCAGCACAACCGTCAGGCCTTGACCAAGGTCAGGCAGCGGGGGTTCTCGGTCGGCCTCGAGTCAGGTGCTCGGGCCCGCAGTGGGCGGGCCCTCATGGAGCTGCTCGACGACCCGAGGGACGACCGCCTACGGGGGCGGGCCCGCAGCCTGATCGCCGCCATGCGGCACGACTACCAGGTCGTCGACCTTGAGAGTACTGACAGGGTGCTGGTGTCGAACATGGCAGCGCCGGTGTTCGGATCCGATGGCGAGGTGGTGATGGCCCTGACCCTCCAGGGCTTCGCGCAGCCCATGGATGGCACAGAGATCAACGCGGTTGCCGAGCGCCTCTTGTCAGCCACCCGTCATCTGACTCGGGAGAGCGGTGGACATGCCCCCGACGGCTATCTGGACGGGCAGGCCCGCAGCGCGTCGAGGGCCTGAGCCGCCGGACCAAGTAGGTTCGCCTTGGCCAGTTCCGGTGTCCGCCGGTCGGCGGTCGGCGGTCGGCGGTCGGCGGTAACGCTCGGCTGGTGCAACACGGCAGGGGAGAGGAGACACGAGATGGAGCTGTGGGAGCTGGTGGCGAGGGAGTCCATTCGAGACCTGGTGGCGCGCTACAACGCCAACGGTGACTCGGGCCGGTTCGACCAGGTCCTCCAATGCTTCGCCCCAGATGCCGTCATGGAGATCGACGGCGAGGCCTATGAGGGTCGCCAGAACATCCGACGCATCTTCACTGACGCGGCCGCCGCCGCCCTGAGCAGCCCCGAGCCCGTCGTCATGCGCCACTACACGGCCACACTCCAGATCGATGTG
>Ga0182030_10018930_pt1 | contig 13157 bp, 6 predicted proteins | sample 812S3MmetaG_FD_121299 | JGI IMG/M metagenome (GOLD analysis project Ga0182030, IMG submission 121299) | Permafrost microbial communities from Stordalen Mire, Sweden - 812S3M metaG (Illumina Assembly) | ecosystem: Environmental > Terrestrial > Soil > Wetlands > Permafrost | place: Sweden... | reverse complement strand
GATCGTCGCTAGCAGACACCCGGTCTGCGTCGCTCCTCCCTCCTCGATATGAGAAAAATTGGCTCCCGTCGCTACCCCCTGGGAATTAGATGACAGGCCCTAGGGATCAGCTGCCGGCGAATGTTGTCTAATGTGGCACCGGTCATCCCAACCAACAGCACTGGCTGGGCACGGCACAACCGCAAGGTGCGCTGCGCCACATCTTGCCTCATGGGCAGCCGGCAATGGCCAGACCTGGTGCGAGAGGAAGTGCGACGCGGAGCCGGGTGGGGAGGATACGGTCACGAAGTGCGCTTCAGCCGGAAGGCTTGATCCGAGTTGTGCAGGGGAACTCGAATTCGGCCACACACGAACTGCCGATGGCAGTCTCTCTCCTTAGAGGGCCGATTATGCGGTGGCGCGCGCAGCTTATTGCGGCGGATGAATTACGGCTTGGAATGCGAATTCGCGGGTCTGTTCATTTATCCTGCTTAGTCAAGTCCGCAGGTGATCAGAGCGTGAATTCGTGTTGAGAACAGGAACAGGCCGAAGCTATCTGGGTTGGAAGCTGGCAGTCACAGCCCATTGCCTGACCCTTGGCGCGATGGCTTTAGGCGCAACAGCACCGCCGCCGGCAATCATTTCCAACTCGAGCATGCACGTGTATCTGCGCGCGCTGCGGAATGCGCCGACGCTCGAGTGGATGGAAGGTGCGCGAGCCGGAGGCACGAAGGATACTCTCTGGACAAACGAGACAACCGAACTGTTGCCCGCAAGCGTCCAGGTGAACGGCGCGGATGTTCCTCTCACGTGGCAACTGCATCCGCAACTCGGCCACGCTGATCCGCGCAAGGTCGTGTTTGTGTACGAGAGCATGGAACCACATCTGCGATTGTGCTGGGAATGGGAGGCACGCGCCGATTTCGGTCCCGTTGAGCATCGCATCACGATTGAGAACCTGAGCGGCAGGGAAATCTGGTTGCCGATGGTGGATTCGCTGCGGTTGGCCTGGCGGACTGCGCCGACGCGTCAGTTGCGCAACTTCTATGTGGAGAAGGGGGCCGACACGCCGTCTGCTGCGGGAACGCACCTGGAGTCGGTGGGCGAGGGCTATCGATGGACCGGCGAGTCCTCCACCTATGCGCATCCGGTTCCTGGCCGGCCGCGCGAGATCATTCCCGCGGAGATTGTCTATCGGGCGGATGGGACGCAAAGTGGATGGTATGCGGGGATCGAATTCCGCGGCAGGACGCGTATTTCTCTGGAGCGCAATGGGCAGAGCGTGAAGTCCACGCTCGGCCTGAACCCGGAGCCTGGGCCATTCCGCACGCGTATGGATCCGGGCGGCAGCTTTCAGACGCCGACGGTTTTTCTGGGAGTTTTTGCGGGTGGTCCGGATGGCGCGGGGAATCAACTGCGGCCGTGGGTGCGCGCGGTGCTGGGGAATCCGGTCACTTGGAAAGATCCGCAGTATCCGCTTACGGTGAACAACAGCTGGGGCAGCGGAATGCAGGTGGATGAGGGGCTGGTGCTGCGCATGATTGCTGAATCAAGAGAACTGAGTCTGGAGATGTTTCATCTGGACGCGGGCTGGTTTCGCGGTGTGGGCGACTGGTATCCGGACCCGAAGAAGTTTCCCCATGGGCTTGCCTACGTTGCCGACGCGGCGCATCGGCAGGGGTTGCGATTTGGCATCTGGACCGACTGGACGCAGGCCGGCGTGGACACGGAGCCTGGGGCGCTGAATGTGCACGACGCGAAGGTGCGCGACTGGCTGGTGACCGATCTGCCGACGGAGTGGAAGCCGGAGGAGTTCAAGGGCCAGACCACGGATCTGGGAGTTACGGCAGCGCACGATTACGCGGCCCAAGAGGTGAAGCGCATTGTGGAGAGCTATCACCTGGACATGCTGGAGCACGACGGTTACCTGGTGGCGCAGGGCTGCGTGCGCGGCGACCATCCGCATGCTGCGCCCGATCGCAGCACGATGCGAGTGATTCACGACTCAGGGTTTGACTTTGTGCTGGGGTCGAACTCGACGGACGTGAGCTATCACGCGGTGCGCGCCTACTATGACATCTACGAACGGATGCGCAGGGAGCATCCGGGGCTGCTCTTCGAGATATGCAATGACGGCGGCCGCATGGTCGACTTCGGCTCGGCGGCGCATGGCGATTATTTCTCGATCACTGATACATACAATCCGATCTCGAACCGCCGCGCCTTCTACGACACGAGCCACTTGCTGCCTGCGGCCATGCTGGAGAGTTACGTGGAGCAGTGGCCCACACCCAGAGCGGAGAACTTCCTGTACATGCTGCGCAGCGGCATGATGGGCTGGGTGACCATCATGCTCGACACAACCGCGTGGACCCCGGCACAGCACGAAGCGGCGCGTCAGGCCATCGCCTTGTACAAGAAGAAGCTCCGGCCGCTGATTCGGGACGCGAACCTGTATCACGTCTCAGAACGTCCGGATGGGATTCACTGGGACGGGGTTGAATTCTGGAACCCGCAGAGCGGCCGAGGTGTGGTGTATGCGTTTCACGGCAGCGTTGCGGACGAGAACGAGCATCGCTTTGTGCTGGCTGGGTTGGACAGGGCGAAGGGATACCGGCTGCATTTTGAAGATGGCAGCGCACCCGACCAAGAGGCGACGGGGAGCGAGTTAATGAAGCAGGGACTGAAAGTGAACCTGCCGCATCCACTGAGCTCTGAACTGATCTTGCTTGAGGATGCATCGGGAAAGCGATGAATAGTCCCCCATTCTCACGCGACCGGATCAGTGGGCATTTGTTGGAGGCGGCGCGGAGCCTTTTCCTTCCGTCAAGGCGACAAACCGATCGCTCGCGCCTCCTGGGAATTGCTCCGCCAGGCCGCTCGGCCAAAGCACCTCAATGCGATCAATCGAGGCGGACGTTCCCATTCCGAAGTGCAGACGCAGATCGTTGCTGGAGAGATAGCTTGAGCCGCTGCGCAGCTCCTGCATCCATTTGTGCCCGGCTGCGAAGACCGTGATGCGAGCGCCAATGCCGTCGCGATTCGAACGCGTGCCCTGGAGCGCAACTCCGAGCCAGTGGTTGGCGTTGGCCGCCAGATTGACCAGCAACATCGGCTTGTCATCCATGTCATTGATCACTGCCAACTGCCTGCCATCGTTCCAGAAGTCGGCGATCGCCAGTCCCCGGCTCGACATCGGCTCCGTGATGCCAGGGCCGCTCTGCTTGCTCACGTCCTTGAATTTGCCGTTGCCCTGGTTCCAATAGAGCAGACGTTTTTCAATCTGGGGGGCAGGTCGTACGGCTGGACGCAGGGCATCTCCGACAACTACAACGAAGCCACGGGCAGCTATAACGCGCTGCAGGTGGTGCTCAACAAGCGCGTCAGCGCGGGGCTTTCCTTCCTCTCGCACTACACCTGGTCGCACGCTATCGATCACGAGTCGTACGAGTTTGCCATCAACTCCTCGATCGGCCGCGGCAACAGCTACTACAACCGCCGCCAGGCTTTTGTCTTTGCCGGGAACTACGATCTGCCCTTCGGCAAGGGCAGGCAGATCGCCGCACTCGACGGCTCCATCCAAAATGTGTGCGAGCAGAATCGCGCTTACTACGCAAAGCTGCTCTCCTCGAGCATGAGCATCGAAACTCCTGACGCGAAGCTCAATGACGCCTTCTCCTGGGCGGAAGCTTCGGTCGATCAGCTCCGTGTGGAGACCACACCGGACCACGATGAAGAAGCACTCACCGCGGGGTTTCTCGGGTCGGGCGATTCGGTGAGACCAGGCTTCGGCTGGTTCTTCGGTCGCGACGCGCTATGGACGATCTATGCGTTGAACAGCGTTGGCCAATTTCAAACTACGCGCAAGGAGATCGAGTTTCTCCTCAATCGCCAAAGCCCCGACGGCAAAATTCTGCATGAGTGGTCGCAAACCGCAAATCTGGTTGACTGGAAGAGCTTGCCTTACGAATACAGGCCGCCGACTCCACAGCGCTCCTTCCCATGGCGATGAACGATTACCTGGGCATCAGCGGCGACAGGGCATTCATCGCCGCGCATTGGGACAATCTGGCCCGCGCCTGACAGTATGAGTGCTCGCACTCGACCGATGGCGATGGCTGTACAGCAACTCGGAGGGCAGGGCCTGGGTGGAATCGTGGGTGCCCGCCATGCCGCGTCAGGAAATCTATCTCGCCGTACTGGACGAGCAGGCGAGCCTTCCCGCAGCTGAAGGAATGTGGGATCAAGCAACCGGAAGCCGCGGAGAAGCACTCCGCGATCCGTTGCTTGTCCGCCATCCGTAACTGCTGGACATGGAATCGTGCTACTTCCTGCCAGCTTCCAGAGCCAAGTTCGAAATTTTTCTTCCCACTGAAATTGAATGGCTTAACTCATAGTTGCACCGGTATGTGTGCAAAAACGAGTTGACTTGGGAGCGCCAATTAAGGCGAAAATAAAGCGAAGACACGTCGATGCCCTCCGCTGCCACAATACGGCTCCAGATTGAGACCGCGCTCGCGGATCGCATTCCCTCTGCGCTTACCCCGCGGGCCAGGATCCTCCGCCCCGTCGCGCCGACCGGCGTTGCCGAGCTGGATGAACTGCTCGACGGCGGCCTGCCGCTCGGAGCCATTGCGGAGATGACCGGGCCAGAGTCGAGTGGACGCAGCGCCGTGGCGCTTTCTTTTGTGAGCGGTCTTACCCGTGCCGGGAGTGTATGCGCATGGGTGGACGTCTCTGATGCGTTCGACCCGGAATCAGCCGCGGCAGCGCGCGTCGATCTGGCGCGGCTGCTCTGGGTGCGATGCGCGGTCAGCACAGAGCGGGCGCAGCCGGCTGCCGATTACAAGTTTGCGCTTCCGGAAAAGTACCTTGTTCCCGCGCCGGTGCAGCGTGGCCTGCATGGTGGAGGCTGCGGCGGGCATCCACGCAATGAAATCAGGGGACTCGCCGGTGCGGTGAGCGGTCTGTTGCGGCCGGAGGCAATGGCGTCGCATTGCGTCGAGTCGCAACCCAGGGCGCGAGCAGAACGGGAAATCTTCGTACGGCCGCAACCACGCGCACCGCTGCCCAACCTGCGAACTGCAGCAGGCAAGCCCTGGGCGCGTATCGAGCAGGCTCTGCGCGTTACCGATCTGCTGTTGCAGGCCGGCGGGTTCAGCGCCATTGTGCTCGACATGGCGGGCATTGCGCCGGAACATGTCTCGCGCGTGCCGATGGCGACATGGTTTCGCTACCGGGCCGCCGCGGAACGGACCCAGGCCAGTGTGCTTCTCCTCACACAGCATCCATGCGCCAAAAGCAGCGGGGAATTGCTGCTCCGATTTCAGCCTGGGAATCCGTGCCAGGATGAGGCAACGGTATTCACCGGAATCGAGCATCGCCTGGAAGTTGAACGGCAAAGGTTTCAGGCGCCGCAGAGCAATGTCATCCCGCTGCGCAAGCTCCCGCAGAGTGTGCGCGCGGCGCGCTGGAAAAGTCAAACCACCTGGGCAGGTACGCGATGAGCAAGCCCGCCGAACTCTACGCATGCCTCTATGCAACGCAATTTGCCGCGCAGGCGTTGCTCCGCCTGCGGCCGGAACTGCGTGAGCGTCCGTGCGCGGTGATGGAGGGCGAACCGCCCTTGCAACAGGTCTGCTCGCTCAATCGAAGGGCGCGCTCGCTCGGCATGGTGCGCGGCATGACCCAGGTCGAGGTAGATACCTTTTCCGGCATCGCCGTGCTGCACCGGTCGCCCAGCGAAGAGGCTGCCGCGAAAGCAGCCCTGCTTGAATGCGCTGGCGGCTTCTCGCCGCGCGTCGAGGATCGCAGCGGAGACGGCGCATTTCTCGCAGTAGCCGACATCGCCGGAACACAAGCGTTGTTCGGCCCGCCGGAAACGCTTGCGCAGAATCTTCTCACTCGTGTTCGCGCACTTGGAATCAGTGCCAGCATTGCCGTGAGCGGCAATCTTTATGCGTCTGTCGCGCTTGCCAGGGGAATCTCCGCGCACACTGTGAAAGTAATTCCCAAAGGTGAAGAGTGGGCGGCGTTGGAACCGCTCCCGCTGACGGTGCTCGATTTGAGCGAGGAACAGGCCGCAACATTTTCGCTGTGGGGGATTCGCACCCTGGGCATGCTGGGCGCCTTGCCGGAGAAGGAACTGATCGCCCGGATGGGACAAGCCGGCAAGCAGCTCCGCCACAGATCGCGCGGCGAACTGCCGCACCTGTTTCAGCCGGTAGAGCCTGTCTTCACACTCACAGAGCGAATGGAGCTGGACTCGCCCGTAGAAATTCTTGATGCGCTGCTGTTCGTTGTGAACCTGATGCTCGATCAACTTATCCGCCGCGCAACGGAGCGTGTGCTGGCTCTTGCTTCGGTCAGCGTCACGCTTGCGCTTGAAGGCGGTGCAACGCACGCGCGTTCCGTTCGGCCCGCATTGCCCACCAATGACCGCCAGCTCTGGCTTAAACTGCTGCATCTCGATCTCGAAGCCCATCCTCCGCAGGCCGCGATACTGGCCGTTGCACTCGACGCGGAGCCGGGGAGTGTGAGCAAAGTGCAGCTTGGCTTGTTCACGCCACAGCTGCCGGAGCCATCTCGGCTCGATGTGACGCTGGCGCGTGTCCGCGCGATCGTCGGCGACGAACATGTGGGCCGTGCAGTGCTCACAGATACGCACCGGCCTGATGCATTCCGCGTGGAACCATTCAGCGTTTCGCCTGCGAAGCCATCGGAGATTCTGTTCGTCCCGCTGCGCTCGGCCATGCGGCGGCTGCGCCCGCGGGAGACGGTATTCGTCACAGTGCAGAGTGAACGGCCCAGAGAGTTTGTCTTTCGAGACCGGCGCTACGCTGTGGAGCGGGCTTATGGTCCCTGGCTTGCAGGCGGGGAGTGGTGGAGCGCGACGCTTTGGGGATACGCGCAATGGGACCTGATTGCCCGTGCCAAGGACGGAGCCATGCTCTGTTGCTGCCTTGCCAATGACCTGCTACGGAAGCAGTGGCAGATGGTGGGTTTGTATGACTGAGCAGTATGTCGAGCTGCACGCCGCCAGCGCCTTCAGCTTCCTCGATGCAGCTTCGCAGCCGGAGGATTTAATCGAGCGCGCGGCTGCGCTGGAGATGCCGGCGATGGCGCTGCTCGATCACAACGGTGTTTACGGCGCCGCGCGTTTCCATACCAGCGCGGAACGACGCGGGATCCGCGCGCATATCGGTGCGGAGATTTCTGTGTCGAGTTTCGCGCTGCGCATGACGCCTCCGGCGTGGCTGCCGCACCAGTACAGGAGTGAACCCGCTCGCCTGCCGCTGCTATGCACCTCGCGCACGGGTTACCAGAATCTTTGCCAGCTCATCACGCAGTTCAAGATGCGCGAGACAACAAAAGGCGATGGCGTGGCTACCTGCGATGACCTGTGCCAGTACGCCGCAGGCCTGGTCTGCCTGACCGGGGGCGATGAGGGCCCATTGGCAGCCGCGCTCATGCACGGTGGTGAAGCAGCGGGCCGCGAGACGGTCGAGCAGTTGACGCGCATCTTCGGCCGCGACAATGTTTACATCGAAATCCAGCGCCATCGGGAACGCGAGGAAGAGTGGCGGAATCAGGCTGCGATTCGCATCGCCCGTTCTCTCAACATGCCGCTGATTGCCACCAACGGCGTCCGCTATGCAACCGCGTATGACCGCGAAGTGCAGGATCTGTTCACGGCGATCCGCCATCATGTTGAACTGGATCAGGCGGGCCGTCTGCTGACCGTCAACAGCCAGCGGCATATGCGCAGCGCGCAAGAGATGGCTGCACTCTTCCGCGACGTTCCCGGAGCTGCTGCGAACACCATTCATCTCTCATCCCGGCTCAATTTCGCATTGAGCGATCTTGGTTACCAGTTTCCGCGCTATCCGGTGCCTGATGGAGAGACGATGGACAGCTTCCTGCGCAAGCGGGTTGCCGAAGGCATCGAGCGGCGATATGGACCGAAGCAGGACCGGCAGTTGCTGGAGCGGGCAAAGAAGCAGGTGGAACACGAACTGGCGCTCATAGCCAGGCTTGGCTTCGCAGGCTACTTCCTCATCGTGTGGGATATCATCTGCTTCTGCAAGCGGAATGGGATTCTGGTGCAGGGCCGGGGCAGCGCTGCAAATTCAGCAGTATGTTATTGCCTTGAGATCACCGCCGTTGATCCGGTGGAGATGGAGTTGCTCTTCGAACGCTTCCTGAGCGAGAGCCGCAAGGAGTGGCCAGACATCGATCTCGATCTCCCCTCGGAGGACAAGCGCGAGCAGGCGATTCAATACGTGTATCAACGCTATGGCGAACTCGGCGCCGCAATGACTGCGAACGTCATCACCTATCGTGGCAAGTCGGCGGCGCGGGAAACGGGCAAAGCGCTGGGTTTCGATGCAGACACGCTGGGCCGCCTGTCCAGCCTCGTGGGCCAATGGGAATGGCGCGGGAAGACTGATACGATGGCGCATTCTTTTCATCACGCCGGCTTTGACATCCGGCACCCGCGCATTGCCAAGTACCTGGAACTATCAATGCGGATTCAGAACTTGCCGCGCCATCTGGGGCAGCACTCAGGCGGCATAGTGATCTGCCAGGGGCAGTTGAATCATGTGGTGCCGCTGGAACGTGCGTCCATGCCGGGTCGCACTGTGGTCCAGTGGGACAAGGAAGATTGCGCCGACTTGGGGCTCATCAAAGTGGACCTGCTGGGCCTGGGCATGATGGCGGTGCTCAAGGATTGCCTCGAGCTGATTCCCGAACACTACGGCGAGCGAGTCGACCTGGCGCAGCTGCCGCAGGATGATGCGGTATATCGAACCCTGCAACGGGCAGACACGGTGGGCATGTTTCAGGTGGAGAGCCGTGCCCAGATGGCGTCCTTGCCGCGAAATTATCCCACCCGGTTCTATGACCTCGTGGTCCAGGTTGCGATTATCAGGCCAGGTCCGATCGTGGGTCAGATGATGCATCCTTACATGCGGCGGCGGCAGAAGCGCGAGGCGATCACCTATCCACATCCATTGCTCGAACCTGTGCTGAAGCGCACGCTGGGCGTACCGCTGTTTCAGGAGCAGCTGCTGCGCATGGCGATGACCGTCGCCAACTTTACAGGCGCCGAGGCCGACGAACTGCGCCGTGCTGTTGGGATGCGCCGCTCCTGGGAGCGGATGAATAACCTCGAGAGCAAGCTCCGCGCGGGCATGACAGCCAATGATATCGCCGTCAAGACCCAGGACACGATTGTACAAAACATCAGCTCGTTTGCTCTGTACGGATTTCCTGAGTCGCACGCCGCGTCGTTTGCCCTGATCGCATACGCCTCGGCGTACTTCAAAGTGAAATATCTTGCCGCATTCACGGCAGCCATCCTCAACAATCAGCCAATGGGCTTCTACTCCGCCGCAGTTCTGGTGAAGGACGCGCAGCGGCATGGCCTGCGCGTGAAGCCCATTGACGTGCAGATATCCGACTGGCCCTGCACTGTTGAGCATGAAATGGATGGAACGCTTTCATTGCGCATCGGGCTCGGCTACGCGAAGAGCCTGACGAGGCTGGCTGCGGAGGCATTGGTCACATCGTGCCGGAAGGATGGACCTTTTCGCTCGGCAGAAGATCTGGTGCAGAGGGTTCCGTTGCTCAACCGAAAGCAAATGACCCGGCTGGCGCAGGTCGGTGCGCTGAATCAGCTCGATGGCATCCGGCACCGCCGTGACGCACTCTGGCAGGTGGAGCGAGCCGGAAAACTGGAAGGACCTTTGTTCCGGCAGGACACCGAATCGCTGCGCGAGGATTCCGACGCGCTTCCCTTGCAACAGATGAACGTCGAAGAGCGCCTGGTGGCCGATTATGCCGGAACCGGCCTAACCGTTGGCAGGCATCCGATGTACTACCGCAGGCCTGAACTGCGCCGTAGCAATATCCTGTCCGCGCAAGAATTGCGGACGTGCCGGGATGGAGAATTCGTCCGCGTGGCCGGATGCATCATTGCTCGGCAGCGGCCAGGCACGGCAAAGGGATTCATCTTTATTTCAATGGAAGATGAAACAGGCATTGCGAATGTCATTGTCACGCCCGATCTTTATGACCGGGATAGAATTGTCGTCACGCGCAGCAGATTTCTTCTGGTCGAGGGACCGTTGCAGAATCAGGACAACGTGATTCATGTGAAAGCAACACGGCTAACGGCCATGTCGGACCGAGCCCTGGAGGTACGCTCTCACGACTTTCACTGATCGAGTCCGCCTGCAGGCGAGCCCGGCAGCAGGCGGACCCATGTGTGCAGTGAACGCCGTGCAGCCTGCTTCTACGCCGGTGTGTACGGAATCCAGACCTGCATGGCGGCGGGGCCTCGGTTTGCCCAGGCGTAGTAGGGAATCAGCTTGATGGTGGCCGGCCGCTGCTCGGAGTGGATCCCATCGGTCGCCGGGTAGTAGAGGCCGAGCGACTCCGGCGTGCGGTTGATCACGGCGGGATGGTCGAGAACCATGACCCCGTCGAGAAGATGCGGCTCGAAGTGTGAGGTTGTGGCCGCATGCAGGTCCACAGCGTAATCGGTCAGGGCCACGTCCTGCCCGCGTTCCGGCTGATCCGGATGCTCCATACAGAAGACGATGGGGCCGCGCTGAAATGCGACCCGGCCTCGATCTTCGCTGACCGCGGGATTGGCCTTGAGCAGGCGGGTGGTCATATCGAAGGCTAACTCAATCGTGTCGCCGGCAGCCCAGCGGCGATGGAGAGCAAGATACTCACCCCGCTGCACCCCACTTACTACGGTGCCGTTGACTTTGACTCCATTCTTCTGAGACCACTCGGGAACGCGGACATGGACGGCAAACTCGCCCGGCTCAGCGGGAGTTACAGTGAGCTTGACCTCGCCGCTCCATGGATAATTCGTCTCTTGCCTGATGCGCAATGCGGCGCCGTCCTGGAGGCGCCAGTTCATCTCCGAGTTATCGTACAAGTGCACATAAATTCCATCCGCACTGGTGCTGTAGAAGTAACCAGGCAGGGAGGCGAAGGTGCGTTCCAGGTTAGGCGGGCAGCAGGTCGTGTCATACCACGGATTGCGAATGTTACCCTCCGGATCGTGCCGGTCACCGGAGTTACCCGATGGGTCAAAGGCCAGCGGGTTCCGATAACAATAGGTGGTACCGTCCAGAGACATGCCGGAGTTAATGCCGTTATAGAGAGCGCGTTCGATCACATCCGTGAAGCGCGCCTCTCCTGAGGCGGCGAGCATGCGCCAGTTCCACATCATGTTGCCGATGGCTGCGCAGCTTTCGCCGTAGGCGCGCGCGTTGGGCAGCTCATAGGCGTCGCCAAATGCCTCGCCGGCCTCCCGTGCGCCAACGCCGCCGTTCACGTATAGCTGGTGCTCGGCCAGATCCTTCCACAGCGTGTTCAGCGTGGCCCAGTAGGCAGGATCGCCGGTCTCGAGGTAGTAGTCCGTCGCACCGCAACAGGCATACATGGCGCGCACGGCGTGGCCTTCCAGCCTGGTGCGCGAGGTGAAGGGAATGCCGCAGAACATATAGGAGATCTGCTGCGGTCGCAAGGGAATGCGTTCATCGCCGTGCAGGATATAGCCGGCCAGGTCGACATAGGCGCGCTTGCCGGTGGTGCGATAGAGTTCCACCAGCGCCATCTCAATCTCCGGATGGCCGGCGACAATGCCTGTCTGCTCTTTGCCGGGCCCATAATTGGGAAGTAGGAACTGATCCACAAAGCGGATGCCAGCGTCCAGCAGCGTGCGATCGCCGGTGGCGCGGTAGTACGCAATTGCGCCCTGCAGCATATGGCCGATGTTATATAACTCATGGCCGGTGGTTTGGGTCGGATAGGTCATGCGCAAAGGCTTTCTGTCGCCGACATAGTAAGTGTTGAGATAGCCCCCGGGCTCCTGGACAGCCACCACGTCGCGAATCATCGCTTCGGTTGTCTTGCGCAGCTCGGGTTGGTCGTTTGTCTGGAGTGCGAAGCCGACCGCTTCAGTCCACTTGTAGATATCCGAGTCCGAGTAGACGGGGCCTTTCTGCGGGTCGGAAGAGCGGCCGGTCAGGCGCAGGAAGTTATTCATCCTTCCATGCTCCACTAACTCGTCGTGCATGGTGGGAATGCTGGAGGCTAAGTTGGTCCTGCGGCGTTTGGACCAGAATCCATCCTGAATCGTAACCGCGCGCACGGGTACGGACTTCAGCTTGGCGTAAGGCGAGCGGGAGAGGTCGATCACTCCCGCGCCGCTCCAGGCGTCTGGGGTCGCGGCATCGGGTTTGGGCGTGTCGCCCAACAGCGATAGCAATCCGCCGGGCGCCGGTTGCGCGCCGGTCAGGGCGGGTGTGACGACAGAGACAGCTGCGGAAGCAAGAAATGCGCGGCGAGACAGGCGGTTCTTCATGGTGGTTCACCTCCGAATGGTTGTCGATGCAATTTTCATGGGTCGGTCCGGCTCAAAGTCAAGGATGGGCGGTGCAGCCGGCAAGACTGCGGCTGACCTCGGTATCGTCGGGCACCACGGCGAGTATCTCCTTGCCGTAGGCTGCGGCGGCCTTGCAATCCGAACTCCGGATTGCGCTGTCGAACTGCTCGCGGTAATTGAGCTCGATTCCCACGTCGATCTCAGTTTGCGCGGCGTTGGGATCGAGCGCGCGGCCGCGCTCGAGGTAGGGGTTGGCTTCAGCGGTTTTTCCCTGCCACATCAGCAGTTCGCCAGTGTAGAGCAGGGCCTTGGTGTTGTCGGGATCAAGTTCGAGAACCTTCTTCCACGCAGCGATCGCCTCCTCCATGCGCCCCTTGGCGGTCAGCTCCGCAGCCAGGTCGACCAGGCGGTACGATTCGGCTGCGGGCACATCGATGTTCACCATTCCGTCCGGTGGGATGTTGACGAACTCGGGAAGATTGACGGCGCGATTGGCCGCGGTGGCGTTGTCGATGAGGATGGCGGGACTGGAGTTTCCCTGGTCGTCGAAGTGGGTGAGGAACATCTGCGTGTAGGGCGAGCGGCTCTTTGAAGAGAACACCATCCAGCGGCCGTTGGGCGAGAAGCTGTGCCAGGAGTTCATCAGCGAGGTGTTGCAGCGCAGGCGCCGGGCCGCTCCGCCTGCGAAGGGCACGATGTAGAGCTGGCTGTCGGGGCGCATCAGCAGACTGTTGCGGGCTTTGACAAAGACGATCCAACGGCCGTCGGG
>Ga0182030_10018927_pt1 | contig 13159 bp, 9 predicted proteins | sample 812S3MmetaG_FD_121299 | JGI IMG/M metagenome (GOLD analysis project Ga0182030, IMG submission 121299) | Permafrost microbial communities from Stordalen Mire, Sweden - 812S3M metaG (Illumina Assembly) | ecosystem: Environmental > Terrestrial > Soil > Wetlands > Permafrost | place: Sweden... | reverse complement strand
GCGTCGGATAGAAGCTCGAGGCATTGTTGATCAAGATGTCCAGGCGCCCGAATTCTCGCAGCGCCGCGGCGACGAGTTTGTCGGGCGCCTCCGCATTCAAAAGATGCGCCGCAAAGATGGCTGCAGAGTGAGCCCGCAGTTTGTTGAATTCGTCGGCCAAGGCCATGGCCGCTGCCGCCGAGGATCGATAGTGGATCATTACATTCGCGCCCGCCGCGTGCAGCGTGCGTGCAATCTCCGCACCGACACGCCGCGCGCCGCCGGTGATCAGCACCACCTGATCGCGCAACCCGGAATTGTCATTGACGACTGCCATGCGCGGCAAAGATACCCCAAGGCGCGCAATGATGTTGGATGAGGCCGCGGCCGAACACAGCACGCTGGCGCGCAATTATATAAAAGATCAAATTGCCGCAGCCGGCGGCTGGCTCAGTTTCGAGCGGTTCATGGATCTCGCTCTGTACGCGCCCGGGTTGGGCTACTACAGCAGCGGCGCCCGGAAGCTGGGGATAGACGGCGACTTCACGACTGCTCCGGAAGTCTCCAGTCTGTTCGGCCGCTGCGTGGCGCTGCAGTGCGCCGAAGTGTTCCGGGCATTGCGCAGCCCGTCGATTCTCGAAATTGGCGCAGGCACGGGGCGCCTCGCCGCGGATATGCTGGCGCGCCTCGAAGGGTTAGGGCAATTGCCCGAGAACTACCGGATTCTGGAGATCAGCGCCGACCTTCGCGAGCGCCAGCGCACACTGCTTACGGAGCGCGTGCCGCATTTGCTCGAGCGCGTTGCCTGGCTCGATCGGCCTCCCGAAAATCCCTTTGATGGGATCATTCTCGCCAACGAAGTGTTGGACGCCCTGCCGGTGGCGCGTTTTCGCTGGCATGAGCAGGGCATCGAGGAATTGGGCGTCGCGACCGATGCGGGACAGTTCGAGTGGGCCGCGCGGCCGGCGAGTCCGGCGATGGCGCAAGCCTGCCGCCGTTTGTACGAAGCGAGCGGAGGTTGGGACGAGGGATATGTTTCGGAGTACTGTCCGCGCACGCTCGCGTGGACTCATGCCGTCACGCATGCATTGCGCACCGGTGCCGTGCTGTGGTTCGACTATGGCCTGCCGCGAGCCCAGTATTACTTGCCCGAGCGGCACGATGGTACCCTGGTGTGCCATTACCGGCATCGCGCAAGCGGCGATCCATTCGCCCATGTCGGATTGCAGGACATCACGGCTTGGGTGGACTTTACTTCGCTCGCGGAAGGCTCGCGCGAAGGCGCATTCGAATTGGCCGGCTTTACCACGCAGGCGCATTTTCTGGCCGGCGTCGGCATCGATCAAGAAATGCGGCTTGCGGCGGGCGATGATGAAAATGTATTCGCGCGTCTTGCCAATCAAGCGCGCCAATTGATGTTGCCCGGCGAAATGGGCGAACGCTTCAAGGCCATGGCATGGCTGCGAGGACTGGATATTCCGCTGTCGGGCTTCGGACTATTGGACCTGCGGCACACCTTATAGGATATAACATGCACGCGATGACACAGAACATGCACGCGAAAATCGCGGTACTCGATGACTATCAGGGCATGGCGCTCAAAATGGCAGATTGGTCGGCCGTCGCCAAACGAGCGCAGATCGATGTGTTCAACGACCATCTCGCCGAGCCCGACGCAGTGGTCAAACGCCTGTTTCCGTACGACATCGTCTGCGTCATGCGCGAACGCACGCCGCTCAAGCGCGGCATCCTCGAACGATTGCCGAATTTGAAATTAATCGCCTCCACGGGTCCGCGCAATGCCTCCATCGACCTGGAGGCGGCGGCTGAGCGCGGAATCACGGTGGTCCACACCGGATATTTCGGCAGCCCCACGGTCGAACTCACCTGGGCGCTCATTTTAAGCAGTGCACGCCACCTCACCGCCGAGGCCGCCGCGCTCCGCAGCGGCGAGTGGCAGCACACCATCGGCGATGATCTGTCGGGCCAAACGCTGGGGATCATAGGTCTTGGCAACCTCGGATCGAAAGTGGCCCAGGTGGCATTGGCATTTGGGATGAATGTGATTGCGTGGAGTCAGAACCTCACCGCGCAGAAGTGCGGTGCAGCGGGTGCCACGCTGGTGTCCAAGGAAGACCTGTTGCGGCAATCGGATTTCGTTTCGATACACCTGGTGTTGAGCGACCGCACTCGCGGTCTCATCGGCGCTCGCGAATTGTCATTGATGAAGCCCAGCGCGCGCTTGATCAATACCTCACGCGGACCCATCGTGGTGGAGGCCGACCTCATTCGAGCGCTCGAGTCAGGTCAAATTGCCGGCGCCGCCATCGATGTCTACGACACCGAACCACTGCCGGCGGATCATCCTTATCGGCGCATCGCGAACCTGCTCGCGACGCCTCACATCGGCTATGTGTCGCGCGGGCTGTACGAGCGCTTCTATCGCGACACCGTGTCAAACATCCTTGGCTGGCTGGATGCGCGGGGCTAGCTCGGCGATGGCCTCGAGGCGCCGCTCGTGCAGGCGCTGCGCAATCTCCGGACCGGTATGCCCGGCAATATCCTGCGGCGTGGGCTTGATCACGGCTGAGGCGTCGCGCGCGGACTGTAAATACTGCCGCTGTGGATAGGGATTCTTCTCCAACCCCAAGCGCCCGCGCGAATCAGCTTCGCAGGCAATAAGCGCCTGAGCGAATCGTTCGGGACGGCGGAACGCGTCCGTCTTTTCCAAGATACCTAAAATGGTTTTCGGCCGCAGTTCAAAGGCGCGATGCACATTGCCGTGATAGCGCGCCACGATTACGGCGAGTTCGCGGTACTCGTTCGGCAGCCGTAGCCGCTCGCTCAATGCTTCGATGAGCGCCACGCTGCGCTCCTCGTGCCCTTTGTGGCCGGGCCATTCCTCATGCGGCGTCGTGGCCTTGCCCAAGTCGTGCACCAAGGCTGCGAAACGAACCTTTGCGTCGCTACTTAAGCGCACTGCCTGATCGAGCACCATCATGGTATGCACGCCGGTATCGATCTCGGGATGCCATTTTTCAGGTTGAGGCACACCATAAAGGGCATCGATCTCCGGATAGATCACCTTCAAGGCGCCGCATTCGCGCAGAACCGCAAAAAAAACGCTGGCGCCCGACTCGTGCAGCGCTTTCTCGGTTTCCTGCCACACGCGTTCAGCCACCAAGGCATCGACTTCGCCGCGCGCAGTCATGTCGCGCATCAGCGCCATGGTTTCAGGAGCCACGTGGAAGCCCAAGGATGCAAAGCGCGCGGCGAATCGCGCCACCCGCAGAATGCGCACCGGGTCTTCTATGAAGGCGGGCGACACATGCCGAAGGATGCGAGCTTGCAGATCGCGCCGGCCGCCATGAGGATCGAGCAGTGAACCGTCCTCGGCCTCCGCGATGGCATTGATGGTCAGATCGCGGCGCGCGAGATCTTCCTCGAGCGTTACCTCAGGCCCAAATTCAACCGCGAAACCGCGATAGCCGGGCGCCACTTTCCGCTCCAGCCGCGCCAGCGCATATTCTTCGTGGGATTCCGGGTGCAGGAACACTGGAAAGTCGCGGCCCACCTCGCGATATTTCATGCGCAACAACTCGTCTCGGGTACTTCCGACGACGACCCAATCGCGTTCCTTGACGGGCAGACCCAGCAGAGCGTCCCGAACCGCGCCGCCAACCAGATACACTTGCATGCGTGAATATTAACAGCATGGCCGCCACAATCCGCGTAGGTCTGGCGATCGCGCTGATCGCTGCTTCAAGCGGCGGCTGCTACCTTTTGGAAAGCGCCCAAGGCCAGTTGGCGCTGATGTCCAAGCGCGAGCCCATCAGCGGCGTCATCGACAAGCCCGGGACGCCGGCCGCCCTGCGCGCGCAGCTCAAGCAAGTTACCGCGATTCGGGACTTCTCCAGCCGCGAGTTGGGATTGCCGGACAACGGCAGCTATAGAAAGTATGCGGATATCGGGCGGCCCTATGTGGTGTGGAACGTGGTCGCCGCGCCGGAATTTTCCGTCGATCCCAAGCGCTGGTGTTTCCCCATCGTCGGGTGCGTGGGCTACCGCGGCTATTTCGTCGAGAGCCGGGCGCGCCGGTTCGCGGCCGGATTGCACGCCAAGGGTTTCGATGTGGTCGTCGTCGGTGTTGCCGCTTATTCCACTCTGGGCCACTTCGATGATCCCATCTTGAGTTCCATGGTGAGTTGGAACGACGTGGAATTGGCATCGATTATTTTCCATGAGCTGACCCATCAATTGCTTTACGTGCCGAACGATGCCTCCTTCAACGAGGCGCTTGCGACTACCGTGGAGGAAGAGGGCGTGCGCCTCTGGCTTGAAGCACAAGGCCGCGGCAAGGATTTAGCGGATCATCTTCTGGAGCAACAGCGCTATCTCGAGGTGATTGCTCTCATGAACGACACGCGCGGCCGTCTGCGCACGCTGTACGCTTCAGGCTTGCCGCCGCCGCTGATGCGCGAGCGCAAGCGCGAGACATTCGACGCAATGCGCGATTCTTATGCTGCCCTCAAAGCACAGTGGGGAGGACATGCGCCGTTCGATGCCTGGTTCGCGCAAGACATCAACAATGCCCATCTAGCCTCCATCGCCACGTACTTCACTTGCGTGCCGGGTTTCGAACGCGAGTTGAAGGCAGTAGGCGGCAACCTTCCTGCCTTCTATCGCCGCGTGCGCGAACTGGCAAAACTTGGCCAACAGCAGCGAGACCTCCTGGTCTGCGGAACATCGGAAGGATCTTGAAGACCCTCTGCGCGCTGGCCGAACTATTGCCGAAGCCCCATGAATCGTCGGGGCGAAAGGGAGTCTAGCGGCTTGCCCTGGCCCGGCCGGCTGCCGCGCGGTTCTGGCTGAGGCGCGCATTGTCCTCTTGGGCGCCCAAGAAAAGGCGCGCCGATGCCGCCATCGACTGCGGCTTGATGCCCAGCTTCGAGAAGCCATCCTCAGTGCATACGCTGTCGACCTTGAGCGACCGGTAGTTATCGCTGGAGAAGGGACGTCCTGGCACGAAATTCATGAAGAACGCCTGCATGCCGCCTAAGAAATTCGGCAGGCCGATGATCCAGCGCCGCCGGTGCGTCAGTTTCGCCACCAAGCTGACAATTTCGCGCAGGGTGTAGACCCTAGGTCCGCCGAGTTCATAAGTTTGACGGCTGCTGGCGCCGCCATGCAAGCACGGCAGCATCGCATTCACGACATCGTCCACCGATACGGGCTGAAGACGAGCGTTCGGTCTTGCGAGTGGAAAGACCAAGGGAATCGCCGCCAGCAATCCTGCCAAGCGGTTGAGAAAGGAGTCGCCGGGACCGAACATCACGGACGGCTGAAAGATGGTCCAATCCAAAGCGGTGCTCTGATCGCGAATCAGTTTTTCCGCCTCGCCCTTGGAGCGCAAGTAGTAGCTGGGCGCGCCGGTGGCAGCCTTCAAAGCGGACACCTGCAGCAAGCGGGTGACGCCGGCGGAACGGACGGCGTCAAGGACATGTTGAGTGAGTTCCGTGTGCGCGCGGCGGAATCCGGCTCCCCCGAACCAGCGCTCATTGAGGATCCCCACCAGATTGATCACCACATCCTTACCGCGGAAGCGTTCGCTCAGTTGCGCTTCCTGATAGACATCGCAGTTCTCCAGCGTGAGACCGGGCAGCACCAGCAGGTGTTTGTGCTGTTCGCGGTCTCGCGACAGCACGGTCACCTGATGGCCATCCTTGATCAGCCGGGCAACCAGCCGCGTGCCCAAGAATCCGGTGCCGCCGAGAACGACTATGGATAGGAGGCGCATGATTCAGCGGACCGGAAGCAAAAGAGTGTCGCTGCCGCGACGAACCCTGAGCAGCAGCACGGATGCTCCCTTCACTGCTTCTCGAAAGGACTTCATGTTCGTGATCGGCGTTCGCCCCACACCCACGATGACATCGTTGGCGCGCAGTCCCGATTGGGCCGCAGCGCTTGCTTCCTGAACCTTGTTCACCACAACCCCGCCTCCGTCCGGCGCATCGGCCAATTCGGCGCCTTCGAGACCCTTGTTGATATCGGCGGCGCTCGCGGATTCTACCTCTCCGCGTTCGGCGATCAATGCGGTGACTTTGCGAGGTTTGCCGTCGCGCAGCAGGCCCAGCTCGACCTTGTCTCCGACATGCAGCATGCCGATGGCATTGCGCAGCTCGCCGGAGCTTTTCATAGTGGTGCCGTTGAGCGAGGTAATGATGTCGCCGGTCTTGATGCCGGCGCGTTCCGCGGCCGACCCCTGCGCCACGCCGGCGACAAGCGCTCCGGTCGTCTCGGTCAGCCCAAATTCCTTGGCGATGTCCGGAGTGACGCTGTAGAGCTGGACGCCGAGAATTCCGCGTTTGACCTGACCGTATTTAATGAGCTGGTCCATGACGCCGCGAACCATGTTTACCGGGATGGCGAAGCCGATGCCGATGTTGCCGCCCGTGCGCGACAGAATTGCCGAATTGATGCCGACCAGCTCGCCGCGCAAGTTCACCAACGCGCCGCCCGAATTCCCGGGATTGATCGAGGCATCGGTCTGAATGAAATCTTCGTAGCCGCCGGCCCCCGGATTGATGCCGCTGCGCCCCAACGCGCTGACGATGCCCGCGGTTACCGTATGCTGCAGACCGAATGGGTTGCCGATGGCCACGACGTAATCGCCGACTTCGAGCTTGGCCGAATCGCCCAGCGTCATGGCTACCAGATTGGGCTGTTTGGCCTGCAGCACGGCGATATCCGCGCCTTCATCGGTGCCGATCACTTTGGCGGTGAAGGTTCGGTTGTCGAGCAGCGTGATGGTGATCTCGCTGGCGTTTTCCACCACATGATGATTGGTGATGATGTAGCCGTTTTTGGCATCGACGATGACGCCTGAACCGGCGCTTTGAAATTGCCTTTCGCGCGGCTTCGAATCAGGCGGCGCGTCGAAGAAACGGCGGAAAAACGGATCGTCCAACAAGGGATTGCGTCCGGGCTGCTCCTTGATCGTGCCGCGGGTGGCGATATTCACGACGGATGGAGAGACACGCTTGACCATCGGGGCAAGCGAGGGCATGGGAGCGGCATCGAGCGGGGCGGGAGGGGCGGCGTAAAGCGGCCCGCTGATCGCAGCCGCTGCGAGCGCGGCTGCTGCAAACTTGAGACGCAGATTCATGCGCAGTCCTTCGGGATATCGTGTATCGGCTCATGGCCGAGGCCGGACGTTTTCGTCCGGCCTCCTCGCCAGTCGACGCGATATTACACGGAAGGACGCGCGCCAAGGATCCCCTTAGGCAGCTTCCACCTGGATCCTAAGCGGCTGTACCTGCGCCACCTTGGGAATGGACACTTCCAGCACACCATTGGTGACCTTCGCCTTGATGTTCTGAGCGTCGGCGGTCTCCGGCAGGCTGAATCGGCGCTGGAATTCGCCGCTAATCCGCTCGATGCGGCGGAAACCCTCTGCGGACTCCTTGCGTGAATCCTCGCGCTGCCCGCGAATGGTCAGCACGCCCTGGTCGGATGTGATTTCGACAGCCTTCGGATCGACGCCCGGCAGATCCACGTGCAATACGAACTGATTCGCATCCTCATGGATGTCCACCGGCGGCAGCCACGCGCCGGAATCGGCAGCGGTCGTTAACGGCGCGCCAAATAAACGGTCAACTTCCTTCTGGAGCCGGCTGACGAGTGCCCACGGCTCATAACGTACTACGGTCATACTAAAACTCCTGATAAAGATTAAATAATTGGGTGCAATCTTCTGTGAATCGAAAGTCACGCGCGTGGCTCAAGAATTGGGCTCAAGAATCGGATTTCAACTCGCGTCAGAAAGGCGCAAGCAAATTTGCCGGCGTCGGCAAACTTCATCTGAAGCGTTGGCAAGCGGGGCGACGAGCGGCGGTAAGCGGGCGAGAAGCGGGGGGCGACACGCGCCGGCGAGCGGACGGCAAAGTGTGACGCAGTTCAAAGTCAATGGGACATAATGTGGATATCGTGTGGAAACACAATATCTTGCGGTTTGCCCTTTTTTCTCTTGACCTGGCGTTCCAAAAGTGTAATCAGCTAATTTCTCGGAACATTTCTCTATCTTATTGATATATCAGTGTTTTTTTGATCGAAAATACTGTGAAAAATGTCTTGACGCTGATTGCCATCGCGCCGTACCCTCTCGGCTCAAACACAAGATGTTGTGTTCGGCGGGTCCGTTGATTCCCATCAGTTACGTTAAGTCATCAACGCCTTTTATTTCGCGAGAACACCGCCATTGTGTTCGATCCTTTGCTCGATAATTATAAGGGAGCGGCGTAAATACCCATGAATACGGTGGTCAAAATACAGCCCAAAGACGTCGGCAGCATTCCTTATCAAGAAGCGTCCTTCGACATCTGGGATAAGAAGTACCGGCTGACCGCGAAAGATGGTTCGCCCGTCGACAAATCGATGGACGACACCTACAAGCGCGTCGCGCGCGCGCTCGCCGATGTGGAAGGCGAGAGTTGCCGCGAGCAATGGTACGAGTCGTTCCTCTGGGCATTGCGCCATGGCGCGATTCCGGCCGGCCGCGTCACGTCGAATGCCGGTGCGCTCGAACACAAGCCGGCCACCTCGACCATCAATTGCACCGTCTCGGGGACGATTCGCGATTCCATGGACGATATCTTGAAGAAGGTTCACGAAGCCGGACTCACGCTCAAAGCGGGTTGCGGAATCGGCTATGAATTCTCGACCTTGAGGCCGCGCGGCGCGTATGTGTCGGGCGCGGGTGCCTATACGTCGGGTCCTCTGTCGTTCATGGATATCTACGACAAAATGTGTTTCACCGTGTCTTCGGCCGGCGGCCGGCGCGGCGCACAGATGGGCACGTTTGATATCGGACATCCCGATGTGCTGGAGTTCATTCGCGCCAAGCGGGAGAACGGCCGCCTGCGGCAATTCAACTTGTCCTTGCTGGTTACCGACGAATTCATGAAGGCGGTGAAAAGCGACGGCGACTGGACGCTCGCATTTCCCATCGGCCGACAAGAATATGAGGCGGAGCTGCCTGATCTGACGGACACCCTTAAGTTTGTGTGGCGCGAATGGCCCTACACCGAAGGCTATGTCGCGAACGAGGAGGGACTGGTTGCCTGCAAGATCTACAAGACCTTGCCGGCGCGCCGCGTGTGGGACGTGATCATGACCTCTACGTATGATTTCGCGGAACCGGGCTTCATCCTCATCGACAAGGTCAATGAGATGAACAACAACTGGTGGACGGAGAATGTCCGTGCCACAAATCCGTGCGTGACTGCGGACACCCGTCTGGCAACGCAATTCGGTATGGTGCGGATCGGCGATCTGTACGAGGCTCGGGTCGACATTCAGGCGACCGTCGATGGCCGCGCCCTCGGCGAGGGCAGGGGCGTTGCGGTTCGGCCGGCTGTTCCGGCTTTCATGACTTCATCGTCCGCGGATGTTTACCGCGTTGTGACGCAGGATGGCTACGAGATCAAGGCCACCGAATGGCATGATTTCTATACAAGTCGCGGCAAGATCAAGCTCAAGGATCTCAAGCCTGGCGATGAATTGCTGATTCAGTCCGGAAAGGGTCAATTCGGCGGCTGCGGCAGCGCGGAACTCGGCCAGTTGTTGGGCTTGCTGACCGGCGATGGTCATTTCACGAATCGCGGCAAGGGCAAGGAGGCGGCGGTCGTCAATCTGTGGGGAACCGACCGCGCTGTTGCCGACACCGTCGTTACCTACGTCAACTCATTGATTGCCGCCTTCGCCGAGCGCCCGAGGAACTACAGCGTGAGCGCGATTGCGATTCCGCAGCGCAACTTGGTGATGATCCGTTCGGTGATTCTCGCTCGTGTGCTGGCGCAGTACGGATTCACTGCGGAAACGAAGCTCAAGGTTCCGGAAATCGTTTGGCGCGGCAATGAGGACTGCGTCAAAGGCTATTTGCGCGGATTATTCCAAGCCGACGGCACGGTCAACACCTCGGGCAATGACGGCACCAGCTGCTCCGTGCGGCTCTCGTCCAGTCAACCGTCACTCCTCAAGGACGTGCAGATGCTGCTGGCCAATTTCGGCATCTTCGCTCGCGTGCTGAAGCGCCGCGAAGCCGGCGCCCGTTTGTTACCAGACGGAAAGGGCGGCGCGAAAGAGTATGCCTGCAAGGCGGACTATGAACTGATCGTCGATGGAGAATCGCGCGACTACTTCATGGCGAAAATTGGATTCCTGACCGAAGAGAAGAACGCGAAATATGCGCAGTGGGTGCAAGGAAAGGCGCTTAAACAATCGCAACGTTTTACCAGCCGAATCGCTGAGATCTCCTACGTCGGACGGGAGGCTGTATTCGATACCACGCAGGAGGATTGCAACACCGTCATATTTAATGGCCTCGTTACCGGACAATGCGGAGAGCAGCCTCTTCCAGCCTACGGCTCATGCCTCTTGGGCTCGGTGAATCTCACCAAATTCGTGGTCGAGCCTTTCACCGAGGACGCCCGATTCGACTGGGAAACCTATCGCAAGGTGGTCAAGATCTTCACGCGTATGCTGGACAACGTGGTCGAGATCAACGGCTTGCCCTTGCCGCAGCAGCGCGAAGAAATCACGCGCAAGCGCCGCCATGGCATGGGGTTCTTAGGGTTGGGTTCGGCCATCACCATGCTGTGCATGAAGTACGGATCGAAGAAATCAGTGGCGTTTACCCAGAATGTCTCGCGGGAAATGGCCGTCGCGGGTTGGGAAGCGGCCTTGGATCTCGCCAAAGAGAAGGGGCCGGCGCCGATCATGAACGAGGAATTCACGGTGACGCGCGAAATGCTGCGCAAGCGCCCCGAGATGGTGAAGGACGGCTGGCGCGTGGGCGCGCGCGTGGCCGGCCGCGTGCTGCATGCGCGCTACAGCCGATACATGCAGCGCATCGCCGAGGCATCCCCCGAACTGGTCGATGAACTCGCCGAGGTCGGCGCGCGCTTCACGCATCACACCTCGATCGCTCCGACCGGGACCATTTCCCTGTCGCTCGCCAACAACGCCTCCAATGGCATCGAGCCCTCGTTTGCGCATCATTATTTTCGCAACGTGCTGCGCGAAGGCAAGAAATCCAAGGAAAAAGTCGATGTGTTCTCTTTCGAGTTGTTGGCCTACCGCGAATTGATCAATTCACGCGCAATGGCGAACTCGCAAGTTCCCGCTGAGAAGCTGCCGGACTACTTCATTTCCGCGGACGACATCGGACCCAAGGAGCATGTGGATATTCAGGCTGCGGCGCAGATCTGGATCGATTCCTCGATATCGAAGACGGCGAATGTGCCCACCGATTACAAGTACGAGGATTTCAAAACCATCTACATGTATGCCTATGACCAGGGTCTCAAGGGCTGCACGACGTTTCGATTCAATCCGGAAGCCTTTCAGGGCGTTTTGGTCAAAGAAGACGACTTGAAGAACACGACCTATATATTCACGCTCGAGGACGGGACGGAAGTCGAAGCGCGAGGCGATCAGGAGATCGAATACGACGGTGAGATGCATACCGCCGCGAATCTCTTCGACGCGCTGAAAGAAGGCTACTACGGGAAGTTCTAAATCATGGCTCAAATCAAAATCGACAAGAAGATCGCGAAGTATCGCGTGCAGAAGCCTGAAGCGAAGGAGACGCCCGCGGCCGCGGCCAAAGAGGCGCTGAAGACTCAAGATAACGTCATCTGGATGCACGAGAAGCTGGAACGGCCCGAAGTTCTGATCGGTTCAACCTACAAGATCAAGACGCCTGTTTCCGATCACGCGATGTACGTCACCATCAACGACATCGTCCTCAATGAGGGCACGCCGCACGAACAGCGTAGGCCCTTTGAGGTGTTCATCAATTCGAAAAATCTCGATCACTTCCAATGGATCGTAGCGTTGACGCGCGTCATTTCAGCGGTATTCCGTAAAGGCGGCGACACCACGTTCTTGGTTGATGAGCTGAAAGCGGTATTCGATCCGAAGGGCGGGTACTGGCAGCCGGGCGGCAAATTCATGCCCTCGACGATCGCTGAGCTGGGCTACGTGATTGAGCGGCACTTGCAGTCTATCGGCTTGCTCAAGAAGCCGGAACTCGACGTCCATCAGCGAAAATTGGTGGATGAGAAGCGGGCCGAGTTCGAGGCTCGCACCAAGCAGACCGACGCCTTTTCAAAATCGCATTTTCCGGAAGGTGCGCAGCTATGCGCCAAGTGCAGCACCGCGGCAGTGGTGATGATGGATGGCTGCCATACCTGCCTGAATTGCGGCGACTCCAAGTGCGGATAAATTGCGCGTGAGGCGTGCGCGCCGCGCATGCCGTGACGCCCTCGGCGACGTTCCTATGTCTCGGTCGGCGCAGCGCCCTTGGAGCCGCTGCGCGAATTGGATCTAGGGAAGGAATCGGCATGAGCAGCAATCTGAATCACCATGCACCGGGCCGGCTCGGCGTGGGCTTCGTCGGCAGCGGCTTCAATGCGCGCTTCCATATGCACGCTTTCCAAGCCGTGCGCGACGCCGATGTGCGCGGTGTGTGGAGCCCCAATCTCGGCAATGCGAGTTCGGCGGCCGCGCTGGCGCGCAGTTTGGACATCGGCGCAGCGAAGGCCTATGCATCCATCCACGATATGGTGGCGGATTCTCTGATCGAGGCGCTCTGGCTCACCGGGCCCAACCACGCGCGCCTCGAAAACATGGAAGAGATCGTGCACGCCGTCGAGAGCGGCGTGGGAACCTTGCGCGGCATCGCCTGCGAAAAACCGCTGGCGCGAAACGTCGCCGAAGCAAAGCGCATGCTGGCGCTCATGCAGCGAACCGGCATCGCGCACGGCTATCTGGAGAATCAGGTATTCGCGCCGCAGATCGAAACCGGCCGAACCCGGCTTTGGGCCCGCGGCGCGGCGAGCACCGGCCGGCCCTATCTTGCACGCGCGTCCGAGGAGCACAGTGGGCCGCATGCCCCCTGGTTCTGGCGCGGGGAATTGCAGGGCGGCGGTGTGCTGAACGACATGATGTGCCACTCGGTTTTGCTGGTGCGGCATTTGCTGACGCAGCCGGGGGCAGCGCGCTCCTCGGTGCGGCCGGTCCGCATCACAGGGCATATCGCCAGCCTCAAGTGGTCGCGGGCTCCCTACGCCGCAAAGCTTGCCGCCGCCTTCGGCAGCGAAGTCGACTACGCCAAGCG
>Ga0182030_10018926_pt1 | contig 13161 bp, 7 predicted proteins | sample 812S3MmetaG_FD_121299 | JGI IMG/M metagenome (GOLD analysis project Ga0182030, IMG submission 121299) | Permafrost microbial communities from Stordalen Mire, Sweden - 812S3M metaG (Illumina Assembly) | ecosystem: Environmental > Terrestrial > Soil > Wetlands > Permafrost | place: Sweden... | reverse complement strand
GAGTGGGTGGCGACCCGCAGTTGGCCGGCGGACGGGGTGGCCCCGGCGGCGGCTTTGGCGGGGGCGGACGGGGCGGGGGGGGCGGCGGTGGTGGGGGGGGCGGCGGCGGACCGGGTGGCCCCGGTGGACGAGGCGGCCGCGGTCCTCGCGATCGCAATGGCAACAACGCGTTCATCGGAAATCGCGCGCGGGGCAACACCAATCGCATCACTGGATCGTTGTTCTACACCTTCGGCAATTCCGATTTGAACGCTCGCCCGTTTTCCGTGGATGGCCTGGTGGCTCCCAAGGCCGCGTACTCGCAGAATAAATTCGGCGTCTCGGCCGGCGGACCGCTGTTCGTTCCGAAGTGGTTCAGCTTCGATAAAATCACGTGGTTTTTCAACTACACGGGTAACCTGGTGCACAGCGGGGTCGACCAGCCCTCCAGCCTGCCCACGGCGGCGATGCGGACGGCCAACAACGGCTACTACGACCTTTCCTCGGTCAGTTCGATCATTTACGATCCGCTCACGGGCAATCCCGATGGCTCGGGGCGCCTGCCGTTTCCGACTGTGAATGGCCTTCAGAATCAGATTCCGGCCTCGCGCGTCAGCCCGATCTCACTGGGCCTTCTGGAGTTCATTCCTCTGCCCAATCAAGCCGTCGGGACCACGAATCAGGACTACCGTCTGATTGCCGCCAATCCGAATAATTACCAGGCGCTCAACACCCGGCTCAACGCCACCGTCACGCCCAAGGACAACCTGGCCTTCGTCGTCAATTGGCAGGGACGCAACGCCTCGAACGACCAATACTTCGGTTGTTGCGACGCAACCAGCGGCAACGGGTTCAACGGGACGGCAACATGGCGTCACCGTTTGGGGACGCGAAGCTTTGAATCGATCACTTTGAGTTTCAACCGCAACACCACCCTCGGTACGCCCTACTTCGAAACGCTGGGCCAGAACGTGGCCTCGCAGTTGGGGATTCTGGGCACATCGCAGACGCCCACGAACTACGGACCGCCGAGTCTCAGCTTTACGAACTTCAGCTCGCTCAGCGATTCGGTCGCGACCAGGAGTGCGGTCGAGAACTTCGGCATCACCGACACGCTGACCATGCACAAGGGCAAGCATAACTGGAGCTTCGGCGGTGGTGTCACGCACTATTTGAATAATCTGTACACCGACTCCAACGGCCGCGGCGCGTTCAGTTTCTCCGGCCTCTCGACCGCCCAATACGTCAACGGCCAGCAGACCAACGGCACTGGATTCGACTTCGCCGACTTCCTGCTGGGCCTGCCCGAAACCAGTTCCATCCGCTTTGGCGACACCAGCACCTATTACCGCAGTAATGGCATCAACGGCTTTGCGGTGGACGATTACCGCCTCAGCACCGGCCTCAGTCTGAACCTGGGCATTCGTTATGAATATTTCCAGCCCTGGTCGGAAAAGTACGGCCACGCCGCGAATCTGGCGGTTGCGCCCGGCTTCTCCGCGGTGGAACCGGTGTTGCCGGGGCAATCGGCGTACGGCGTCACCTACCCTAATTCGCTGCTCAAATCGGACAAGAACAATTTCGCGCCGCGCATCGCGCTGGCCTGGAAGCCGAATCCCAAGGGCAGGATCCTGATTCGCGCCGGCTACGGCTGGTATTACAATCCCAGCCAGTACAATAAATTCGAAACGTCGCTGGCGGCGCAGCCTCCTTTCGCCGTCACCAACACGGTTACCACCAGCACGGCCTTCCCTATTACGCTGGCCACCGGGTTAACGCAGACCTCCGGCAAGAGCGTCACCAATACTTACGCCGTGGCGCTCGATTATCGCGACATGTATGCGCAGAGCTGGAACGCGGGCGTTCAGAGGGACCTGCCCCACTCGATGGTGATCGAAATCAGCTACAACGGCACCAAGGGAACCAGGCTCGATGTGCCGGAATCGCCCAATCAGGCTCCTCTCGGATCGGCGCTCACCTCTTCCGAGCGCTACCCCATCGCCAACGTCGGCAACTTTACGTACGACACTCCGGTCGGCAATTCCATTTATCACGCCGGGGTCGCGCGTCTGACCCGCCGCTTCTCCAAAGGCGTCTCGGGCAACCTGCTCTACACATACTCGAAAGCCATGGACGACGCGGTGCTGGCGCAGAACTTCTACAACCAGTCGGCCGAGCGCGCTCTTTCGACCTTCAACCACACGCACGTGCTGGCGTTGAATTTCGTACTGGCCTCGCCCGTCGATGCCACCAAGGGATTCCTGTCCCGCCCGGCGTTCGTCGCCAAGGCTCTGAAGGACTGGTCGCTCTCGGGCTCCGTCAGCGCGCAATCGGGCGCCCCGCAAACCGCGACGGTGTCGGGCAATCTCGATGGAACCGGTTCCAGTGCCGCGCTTCGCGCCAACGCTACTGGACTTCCTGAAAATGGCGGCACAGGGTGGTTCAACACGGCCGCATTTTCCGTTCCCCTTCCGGCGACCTTCGGCAACGCCGGCCGCGATACCATCATCGGACCAGGGTCGGTGGTGCTGAACCTATCGCTTTCGCGCAGCATTAATCTAAAATCGGAGCGCCGCCGCCTGGAATTCCGCATCGATACTACGAATTTCCTCAATCACGTGAACCCATCCGGATTGATCACCGTGGTGAACTCCTCGCAGTATGGCGAAATCACCAGCGCGGGCGGCATGCGCGCGGTCACCGCTACATTAAGGCTGAGGTTCTAACAATATGAAGAAGTCGCTGCTGGCGCTGATTCTCGCTTGTGTCGTCGTGATGTCGCTCTCGGCGCAATTCACAGCGGAAACCCGCCTGGTGATCGTCAACCTTTCCGCCAAGGACAGGTCGGGCAAGCCGATTCTAACCCTCAAGAAGGAAGACGTCGAAGTCTATGAAGATGGCGTCAAGCAGGACATTAAAGTGTTCGAGCTGCAAAGGCTCGAAGGCGAGCAACTGGCCGCCATTGCCGACACGACTCCCGCCCAGTCCCGCACAATTGAGGAAAAAGTCAAAACCGCGCCCGGCCAGGCCCGCGTCGCGCCCGCTTCCAACAGCGTTATCAAGTATCAGGACCGCCGCCTGCTTTGCCTGCTGTTCGACATGACCTCCATGCAGCCGCCGGAACAGTTGCGCGCGCAGGAAGCCGCCATCAAGTTCGTCGAAACGCAGATGACCTCGAACGATCTGGTCGAGATCATGACGTTCAATTCGAACATCAAAGTCGTCGAGGAGTTTACCGCCGACCGCGAACGCGTCATCACAGCTCTCAAGAAATTGACGGTCGGCCAGGGCTCCGATTTCGCCGACCTGGCCTCGACCTCGGCTGATGAAGGCGACGATAGCGGCAGTTTCGCCGCCGACGATACCGAATTCAACATCTTCAACACCGATCGAAAATTGAGCGCGCTTGAAGACGCGGCCAAGAAGCTCGGCGCGTTTCCCGAAAAAAAGGCGCTCATTTATTTCTCCAGCGGCGTCGGCAAAACGGGCGTCGAGAATCAGTCGCAGATTAAAGCCACCACCAACGCCGCGACGCGCGCCAACGTTTCGTTTTATCCGGTGGACGCCCGAGGCCTGGTGGCCACTCCTCCCGGAGGCGACGCCTCGCAATCCTCGCCCCGAGGCACCGGCATCATCACCGGAACCAAGCAGGCGGGTCTCAAAGCGAGTTTCCAGGATTCCCAGGAAACACTCACCACGCTGGCGGCCGATACCGGCGGCAAGGCCATGCTCGATACCAACGATCTGACCATGGGCATCCGGCAAGCGCAGGAAGATATCAACAGTTATTACATCATCGGCTACTCGCCGAAGAACTCGGCCGACGATGGCAAGATGCGGCGCATCGATGTGCGGCTGGCGAACAAGACTCTCAGCGCCAAGCTCGATTTCCGCAAGGCCTACTACGCCAACAAGCAGTTCAAGAATTTCAATTCTTCCGACAAGGAACGCCAGCTCGAAGAAGCGCTCACGCTGGGCGATCCGGTGAGCGAGCTGCCGCTGGCGCTTGAAGTCGATTATTTCCGCGTCGCCAAGGATCGTTATTCGGTTCCCATTTCCGTGAAAATTCCCGGCTCGGCGATTGGGCTTCAGAAGAAAGGCGCGAAACAGACCGCCGAGCTCGATTTCGTCGGCCAGGTGCGCGACGCCGCCGGCAAATTGATCACCGGCGTGAAGGACAACATCACCGTCAAGCTGGGAGAAGGCGACGCGGCCGCTATCGGGCACCGCTCCCTGCAATATGACACCGTGCTGACGCTGGCGCCCGGAACTTACACCGTGCGCTTCCTCGCCCGCGAAAATTCCAGCGGCAAGATGGGCACGTTCGAAACCAAGTTCACCATCCCCGACCTGAGCGCCGCGAAAACGTTGCGCGTCAGTTCCATCATCTGGAGCAATCAGCGGGAAGCCATCTCGGCGGCGGTGGGCGCGGCCGATAACAACAAGAAGCTGCTGGCCGCGCATCCCCTCGTCCAGGATGGACAAAAAGTAGTCCCCAGCATCACGCGGGTCTTCCGGAAAGATCAGACCATGTATGTGTTCTTCGAGGTCTATGATCCTAGCATCGATCCCGACCGCAAAACCCCCAGCCTGAGCGCGGAAATCGAACTGATCTCCGGAGGACGGCGGGTCTTCACTTCAGCGCCGGTGCGCCAGAACAAAATGGTAGATAAGCGCCCGGGTGTCGCGCAGTTCAGCTTTCAGATTCCCTTGGCGAAGCTGGCGGCTGGTCAGTACATCTCCCAGGTCAACGTCATCGACGAGACCGGGCACAAGTTCGCCTTTCCCCGGAATGAAATCGTGCTGCTCGCCGCCGAAGCGAAAACGCAGGCGAGCGCCGACATCAAATCAGCCAAATAGGGAACACTTGACCCGATCCGGTGTCAACTCATGTAGTGGACGCCGATGATCAGGCCGCCAAATACAATCCCAGCGCCGATAATAACCAGAGCCCAAAACATCATGCGGCCTTTGCTGGAACTGACTTTGTCCTCATCCCTGCGCATCTGATCGTCGAGGCTGTCAAACATGGGAACCTCCCCTGAAATTAAGACGTGAAAACGCGGTCCGATCTTCAGCTAGGGGAAGGATACACCTATTTTTTGCCGAAAGGAAGCCCCCTGTTCACCGCCCGTGCATTTCTTGCATCTTCCTTGGGAGGATCGCTCCCTCCGGCCGCGGCTCAGTAAGCCCTTGATAGACATAGCCTCGACACCGAGCCGCGACCGCGGGGAGCGATCTTGAATTTTTGGCCCGTCGACTGCTTTACCAGAATCGTGCCCATCCTTCCGCGCCGCAGATCCGCCCAGACCGGGGGCGACGGCGAGTGGTCCACGCTGGCTCTGTTTGGGACGCTGGTGATGGCGCTGGCTGTTCTTTACCTTGCCAGGGAAATCTTCATTCCGTTCGCCTTCGCGCTGGCGCTCAGCTTCATCCTGACGCCGCCCGCTACTTGGCTCCAGCGAATTCACCTGGGACGCGTCCCCTCCGTGGCGATCGTGATGGCGGCCGTTGTCGCCTCCACTGCCGGCGTCGGCTGGATGGTGGCCAATCAACTGGTGGACGTGGCGGACCACCTCCCCTCCTATAGCGAAAACATCCACAACAAAATTCAAGCATTCCGCGCGCCCGCCACCGGTGTTTTGGGACGGGTGGAAAAGAGCGTCGCCGCCATCGGCAAGGAGCTTGCGGCTGGGGATCCGCCAGGGCAGGCCAAGGGGCGGCGCGCGCCCACCACCGCGGCCAATCCTCTGCCGGTCGAGGTCGTAACGCCAGAGCCCAGCCCCCTGGCTTATCTACAGGAACTGACCTCGCCATTTCTCGCGCCCATCGGGATGCTGGGCTTCGTCCTCATCCTCACCGTTTTCATTCTCATCAAGCGGGAAGATCTGCGGAACCGACTCCTGCGCCTGGTGGGCGTCGGCCAGCTCAACGCCACCACCCAGGCTCTGGACGACGCCACGCAGCGCATCAGCCGCTATCTTGTGCTGCAATTCGCGGTGAACGGACTGATGGGTGCGGCCATCGCCGGAGGCCTGTTCGCGATGGGCGTGCCCTACGCCGCGCTCTGGGGAGTCATCGCCGGTCTCCTGCGCCTGGTTCCGTACGTGGGAATCCTCTGTGCCGCCGTGCCGCCGTTCGCGCTCGCGCTCGCCGTGTTCGACGGCTGGGTGCAACCGGCGCTGGTCCTGCTGCTCTTCTTCGTTTTGGAAATGATCGTCGGCAATTTTCTGGAGCCCTGGCTGTATGGAGCCCATACCGGCATCTCCTCGCTCGGCCTTCTGGTCAGCGCGATTTTCTGGACTCTGCTGTGGGGTTATCCCGGCCTGATTCTTTCCACGCCTCTTACGGTCTGCGTGATCGTACTGGCGCGTTATGTGCCGCAGCTTTCTTTCCTCCATATCGCGCTCGGCGATCAGGACGTGCTCACCACGGAGATTCAGCTCTACCAGCGGCTGCTGGCGATGGACCACGCCGAAGCCCGCGACGTGGTCGATCAATTCCTCAAGGATCATCCGCTGCTCGATCTCTACGAACAGGTCGTGATTCCCGCGCTCGCGCTGGCCGAGCAGGAGCGCCATCGCGGCACACTGGAGCCCGCCCGCGAGGAATTCGTCTTCCTGTGCCTCAACGAGATCATCGCGGAACTGGCCGAGCAATCCGACGAATCTCCCAAACTGGAGCACCCCGGCCGTGTCTTCCTGATCCCCGCCAAAGACTCCGCTGACGAGACATCCGGCGCACTCTTCGCCCAACTGCTGGAGCGCGAAGGCTTCGCGGTCATCTCATTTCCATTGGGAACGAACGATCTGGCCGTTCTGGAACCGGGTGCTGACGATGTCATCTGCGTATCGGCCCTGCCGCCGTTCGCGCTCAGCGCCGCCGCGAAACTATGCGCTCAGCTTCGCTCGCGCTACCCGAAGGTGAGAATCATGGCCGGCATCTGGGGATTTCCAGAGGGCAGGCAACAAGTCCTGCGCCGGCTGGAAAAATCGACCAATATGACCGTAGCCACCAGTCTTGCCCAAGCACTGGAACAAGCCGCAAGCGTCCCGGTCGGGGTCTAGAGCTGCGACCGTATGATTCAGAGTCTGTGTGAAAAGTCGGAAGAAACCGCTCCCTGCCCTTGATTCCACAGAAGCAGATACTGAGCCGCGACTAAAAGGAGCGGTTTCTTCCTGGTTTTCACGCCGACTCGTCAGCTTGTTGGACATGGCGGAACGCCGTCCGCGTGAAAACAAACTATTCACGCGGTCACTGCACTAGAGCAGTTTTGCAGTTCCTATAGACCGTACGGTTCGTCCGTCTAGGGGTTATAACCCCGTCCCGTCAGGGTGGGGATTCGGGGCCGATCTGTGGAACCCCGAACAGTAATGGAGGGGATGCTTTGCGACAGCAACAGGATAAACCGAGCCGCGTCCGCAGGGTCCGCGCCGACGCTCTTACAACCCCATCCGCTCGAGCTTCCGATAGAGAGTCTTCCGCTCAATCCCCAAAATCTTCGCCGCCTTACTCTTATTCCCATTGGTAGCCGCCAGCACCCTGCGGATCTGCTCCGCCTCGGTGTCAGCCAGGGACTCACTGGCGCTATCGCGAGAATCCATCTGTTCGATGGCTTGCTTCACCGCCGCGCTATCGATCCGGCCGCCCGGCGCCAGGATCGTCAGCCTCTCCATCATGTGCTGAAGCTGCCGGATGTTGCCCGGCCAGCTATACTCTTCCATCGCCTTCAGGCCCGACTCGGTCAGCTTCGTATCCAGTGAATAGCGGCTGTTGTAGCGATTCAGGAAATAATGCACCAGCAGCGGAATGTCGCTCGACCGTTCGCACAGCGGAGGCACGTTGATTCGCACTACGTTGAGCCGATACCAGAGATCCTCGCGGAACTTCTGCTCGTCGACCATCTTCTGCATGTCGCGATTGGTCGCCGCCACCACACGCACGTCGACTTTGCGGGCTTTCGGCGATCCCAGCGGCCTGATTTCCCGCTCCTGCAAAAATCGCAGCAATTTTAGTTGAAATCCAAAATCAATATCGCCGATTTCGTCTAAAAACACCGTGCCATTGTTGGCCGCCTCGAACACGCCCATCCGGTCGCGATCGGCTCCCGTGTAGGCGCCCTTCAACGTTCCGAACAACTCGCTTTCGAGCAGCGACGGCGCGATCGCCCCGCAATCCACCGGAACAAACGGGTGATTCGCCCTCCGGCTGTTGCGATGAATCATGCGCGCGATCAGGTCTTTTCCGGTTCCCGTTTCGCCCTCAATCAGCACCGTGGCGTCGGTCGGCGCGACTTTGGAAATTTGTTTATAAATCTCCACCATGCGCGGAGAACTGCCGATCATCTCCGTCTCCGGCAGATCGTCAATCGCCGCCGCCTCGTCCTCGTCCTCAATTCCCGTGAACGATTTTTCCGCCCGCTTGATGGTGTCGATCATCTGCGACATTTCGAAGGGCTTGGCCAGGTAATCGAACGCCCCTCCGGATGTCGCGGCCATCACCGTTTCCATGCTGCCGCGTCCCGACATCAGGATCACCGCGCCCGCCGGATTATGCAGGCGAGCCGTCTTCAGCACGTCGATTCCCGTTCGGTCGTCCAGGTAAATATCGGAAATCACAATCGGGTACGGCTGTGCTTCCAGGAGATGAATCGCCTCGCGCGTCGACGAGACGGCCTCCACCGCATAGCCCTCCAGTTCCAGCACCGTGACCATGGTGCTGCGAACGGACGCGTCGTCCTCAACGATTAAAAGTTTCTGCATTGTGAGAATCGGCGGGATTTTCCGCCGCCGGCGGAACCTTTGGATTGGACGCGGACACTATTATAGTAAAACAACTTCCCTTTCCAGGTTCGCTCGCGACTTCCATGCGCCCGTGATGATGAGTCACTATTTGTTCGACGATGGACAGCCCGATTCCGGTACCAACTTCTCCCGAGGCTTCCGCCTTCTTGGTCCGATAGAACTTTTTAAAAATGCTTTTCAGCTCTTGCGCGTCCATTCCGATGCCTTGGTCGCGCACCGACAGGCGAAGCTCCCCGTTAAGAAGTTCCGAGCCGACATGAATTTCCGTCTCCGCGGGCGAGTATTTCACCGCGTTGGTCAGCAGGTTGTAAAACGCGTACTCCATCAGTTCGCGATCGCCTGTCAGCTCCGCTTTCACAGGCGTGTCAAGAAAAATCTGGATGCTCTTCCGCTCCGCAATCGGCCGTACGCGTTTGAGACAAGCCTCCACCACATCGCCCGCCGCGAACGATTCTTTTTTCAACTCTATTTGACCGTCGGCCAGCCGCTCGACATCTAAAAATGTCTGTATCATCCGCGCCAGCCGCTTTGACTCGGAATTGATCATTTCGCTCAATTGTTTGCCTTTTTCCTCCGGCAATTTGTATCGGGTCATGATTTCGCTCGACCCTTGAATCGCCGTCAAAGGCGTCCGCATCTCGTGGGCCACCCAGTGAATCGCCTGCTGATACCGCGACTTCTCCGATTCCGAAGTGCGCAACTGCCGGCGCACAAAAAAGTATTGGAAGGTGGCCGCGCTCGCGCTCGCCAGCCAGGCAACCGAGATCGGCGCGAAAAAAGGGAAAACAATATCCTGACGAAACGCCTGGAGCGGAATCCAGAACGCCGCGGCCAGCAGCAGCACATCCACCCCGTAAGCCCACCATCCTGGAACGAAGACAAAAATCAATCCCGCGGCGATGGTGAACGCCACGCAGATTATCAGCACGTACACCGAATGCGCCCGCATCATGAAATGGCCCAATTCCATGGTTTCGAACGCTTGTGCGTGAACCTCCACGCCAGGCACGCTTACATCGTAGGAATTCGTTAACCGGTCGTGCGCGGCCGACAACGCGGTGATTCCGAGAAACACAACCGAGTCGTGGATTCGTTCGCGGTTATTCGCGATTTCTAGAACTGAAATCTTCGGAATGGTACCCTCAGGCAGATAGCGCACCCACATGGGGCGGCCGCTCATCTCCAGAGGTTCGGGGATCACCGTCGACCCGATCTGCAAATTCGCATCCGAAGTGGATTCGACGATCGGCTGCCCTTTGAACGCCGAAAAAGCCTCCAGCGACAATGCCCAGCGACGGTTTCCTCCGCCCTTCTTCTCCAGAGGGATCTGCCGGTTCACTCCATCCACCGAATTCTCCGGATCGTCCAGATGGACATGCCCCAGCGGGGCGCTTCCCTTGAACAAGGGCAAGGGATCTTCCCATTTGTTCCCGATCAGCTCGCAGGGCAGGATCAGCTTCCTGGTCGCCAGCAGGGAAGCTCCCAGCCTCGCGTCGTCCGCTTCCTCCGTCGGATCGGCCAGCAGAACGTCGATCGCGACCACCCTCGGTCCCGCTTCCTTGAGTTGATCGAGCGCGCCGGCGAGAATCTGCCGGACATTCCGCATGCCATGCTGCTTCCGTAAAGTCTCTTCATCGATGGCGACGACCACCGCCGAAGTTTTCAACGAGGCCGCGCTGATGGCCGACGCGTAATTGGTCAGCACGTCGTAACCCAGGTTGTCGATGCGCTTGCCGATTGGCGTCAGTCCTCCGCCCACGCCCACCACGAAGCATCCCGCGAGGATCGCGATGTAGAAAATCGTGTTCTTTCTGGCCCCTGTTTTACTTGCCAACCAGCCTCTCGATTTCTTCCACTTCCTTGGGCAGCCCGCCGCTCAGGATCTTGCATCCGTGGTCGGTCACCAGAATCGTGTCCTCAATCCGCACGCCGAGGTTCTCTTCCGGAATGTAGATGCCCGGCTCGATGGTGATCACCATACCGGCCTTCAATTCCACGTTCGGTTCCGACGGATCGTGAACGTCCAGCCCCACGTGATGGCTCAAGCCATGGGTAAAATATTTCCCCAGCGGCGCGCCGTGCGAATCCTTGCCGTGCGTGTTGATGTAGTCGTAGGCGATCTGTTGCAGCGTCCCTTCGCCTCGGCCGGCCTTCATGCCCGGCTTCACCGCCGCGATCGCCGCCTTCTGCGCGCCCAGTACGATCTCGTAAATCTCCCTCTGCCGCGCCGAGAATTTTCCGTTCACCGGAACGGTACGCGTCACGTCGGTGGCGTACTCACTGCATTCCGCGCCCACGTCCATCACCACCACTTCGCCCGCGTCCATGCGACGCTTATTGGCGGAATAGTGCAGAATCACGCTGTTCGGCCCGCTGCCGACAATCGGCGCGTAGGCGCTGCGTTCGCAGCCTATGCTGAAATACGTATCGGTCATCACTGCCGCGATCTCGTACTCGGATTTGCCGGCCTTCATCGCATGCCACGCGGCCAGGTGCGCGGCCACCGTCGCGTCCGACGATTTCTGAATGAGTGCCAGCTCGGCCGGCGATTTGAACTCCCGCAGTTTCGCGATGAGCGACGTCGCGTTCCCCTCTTCATGCAGCGGCGCGAGGCCCTTCAACTTCTCCAACTGCACATCTCCCCGCACGCCGTAAATCTTCGGCGACGCCTCAATCAAACGCAAAAACGTCGTCTCTATCGCCGACCTCGGCAGCACAGCGTTGAAACCCGTCTTCTCGAACACGTCTTTATCGTTCGGATCGATCACGCGCCCGTAAAAAATCTCCGACGTCCGGTTGCGCGGCGGCAGAAAGAGGATCTCCTCGTTTGCCGTCATCATGAGGACCGCGCCCGGATCGCGCCACCCGGTCAGATAGAGAAAATTCGGCTCCTGAATGTAGTCGCGCAGATCGTCGTCGGCCTTGGCGAACAGCACCAGCACGCCATCCAGCGTTTTCCGCAGCTGCGTGCGCCGTGCCTTGTATTCCTCGCGCGGAATGCCGTCGCCAAACGCAGGCGCAATCAGCAGCAGAAACCCCACCAGCACTCTCATGCAGAAAAGTATAGCGTGGCGGCCTACTGCGCGATCTTCGCCAGCACCAGCCGCAGAGGCTCGTCTTCCTCGTCCGGCGTCTGGCTGCAGTCTTTCTGCCGGACCTTCCAAAGATCCTCGGCCATGCTGAGATTCGTCTCCGTCGCGTCGCTCATATGCGCCGCGCCGACCCTCGCCTTCATCGCCTTTTGCGCGTCGTCCGGCACCACTCCGCCGCATCGCCCGATGGCGCCCGTCACCAGTTCCAGCATTCTGAAGCTCCGCTGATACCGCTCCTGTGGCCCGAGCCCTCGCTGCATCGGATCCAGCGCCAGCACTGCCGAGCACAATTCCAGACGCCCCCGGATGCCCTCATCCTCAGGCCGCAGATTCGACGCGACCCGAAAATCCGCTCGCGCGGTCTGATAATTCCCGCGGGCGAATTCGGATTCTCCCAGCCCGGCGTAGGCGTCCGCGTCCTGTGGATGCTGCTTCAGAATGTCGCGAAAAATTTCCCCTGCACGCACTGGCGATGCCGCCACCAGAAACAGGTGTCCCATCCGTTTCCGGACTGACAGGTCGTCGGGCGACATGTCCAGCAGCGGTAGCAGCTCCGCCAGCAGTTCCTCTTTCGAGCCCTGCTGCGCCAGCACGTTCACCAGCTCGAATCGCACTGCCAGGCGGTTCGCCTCCGCATCCTTGTCCCAATGCCCGTACACCGCGCTATGGTAGGCCGAAACCGCGTCCGTAATCCGGCCTTCCTTGATCAGCACGCGAGCCAGCGCCAGGTTCGCCGCCCCGGCGGTCGAGTCGCGCCGCAGCAGCTCGGTCAGGCTCGTCTCGGCGTCGGTCAGCTCGCCCGCGTCCAGTTGCGCCTGGCCCAGTTCCAGCCAGTAAGCCCGATTCTCCCTTTCAATCGCGATGGCGCCCTTGAATTGGGCGACCGCGTCGGCCGGCGTCCCCTTGTCGATGAGCGCGCGCCCCGCCGCTGCCAACCGATTGGCCTCGGCCCGATTCTCCTGGCGTTCGGTGCGCGCCAGAAACGTGTCGACGCCGGACAAGACAACGATGGCAATAGCCACCAGCCCCAGCGTGCCGAGCACGGAGCCGCCGGACGAAGTAGTTTCGCTTGGTGTCACTAAATCCATCGTAGCGTGGGGCCGCCAATATTGGCGGCAGCCGCCCTTTCAAGGCGGCTCTAGTGGCCTGTATCTGCGAGTCCGTTAGCGTACCCCCTCCATTACTGTCGGGGCTCGGTAGTGGAGTGGTGGCGCGCCTGCGGAGCTGGGACTTCTTTCCGAGCCCCGACAGTAATGGAGGGGATGCTAATGTTTTCCCGGCGACAG
>Ga0182030_10018925_pt1 | contig 13161 bp, 10 predicted proteins | sample 812S3MmetaG_FD_121299 | JGI IMG/M metagenome (GOLD analysis project Ga0182030, IMG submission 121299) | Permafrost microbial communities from Stordalen Mire, Sweden - 812S3M metaG (Illumina Assembly) | ecosystem: Environmental > Terrestrial > Soil > Wetlands > Permafrost | place: Sweden... | reverse complement strand
TCCACGTTATAAAGGCGCCCAGATAGCCACATACGGACAAGTAAATCCAGGGAGCTCCTATGATGTTCCAGATCCAGGCGGCAATATGTTCTGGCGCAAAGGATACAGGAAAGAAAGCAAGACCCGCATGAGCAGCGAATTTAAATCCAAGCTGAGCCATTGTGTCGAAACACATGAGCACGAAAAAACCGATTAAATAGAAACGAGTCACTTCGAAAACCCGCCCCAGCCCACAAGGGCCACACCAAAAGCAATCAAGAAAGTGGCAAGCACCCTGTTTGGTGTAAGAGATTCTTTGAAAAATATTCGGCCACCAACCATGACCGCCACGATGTTCAGACTACCCATCAAAACCCCTTCAGAGAGGGGCACTTTACTCAGGAATGCCAGGTAGACGAAAAATTCAACTACATACGTCCCTATTCCTAACCACAGCCATGGAGTCATCAGCATCGCCCGCCAGCGTGAAGCAATGCCATCAGCAGACGGGACATGCGATGCAGCTTTAAATGAAAGCTGGCCGAAAGTATCGATAAAAAGATTGGTGATCCATAGCAGTGTCGCAAGAGGACTCAAGACGAATTCCTCTTCGATGGTGTCACGGGGCTTAAAGAGGTAATCACTGACCTCGTGTCCATCCAATCTGCCTGCCGACGAGCTTACCGTGCAGCCTAGTAAGCGCTACCAGCTAAGTCTAGCTTGCGCTCCAGCCAGACAAGCTTAGCTTTTATTAAATCGATTGCCGCACACAGCCATTTGATAGAAAGGTGTCAGAAGAAAGAGAAAATGTAACGAAACTAATTTAGACGCACCAGGCGGCGCTCAGACCAGTTCGTGATAGAAAACCAGTTGTGACTCTGTATGTTGAGCAGCATTCTTCGCCACTTCAGCAGCAGAAAGTAACAGACTCAGCTCCAGCGTGTCTTCTGGAATACAAGCAGAACCAAAGGTCATCTCCACACAATCTCTCTGTGCACCGGGAATGAGAGGCTCTTCTGTCACCGCTTTCGTGATGCGACGAATGAACGCCTCCACACCGACTGATTTTGTATTCGGCAAAAGGAAGGCGTAATCGAAAGTTTCGTAATGAGATAACAAATCTACATTGCGCTTCACTCGGCTCATGCGCCTTACTGCTTCGCTGAGGGCTTCAAATGTTAAAGGCTCTCGCACAGGATCATTTGGATCCTGGCTCTTCATGCGCATTTGGAAAATGACCACTGACAGAGGGCTGGCTGACCTGTAAGCCCGGAAATATTCCTGTTCCAGGAAATACAAGAACGCAGGATAGGTAAACATGCCGGTATCGCCCCGACGCAAGCTCATCATTACGTTGTGAATTGCACGCTTATCAATCACTTTCGGCTCGAGTCGAGAAATAAGCTTCTGTCCATCCATACCTGCGTTTATGGTGATCAAATCACAGCGCAGCATGTTGCACATGATGGGCACCCACTTACTGCGGGGCAGCTTCATGCTTCGGGCAATTTGTTCAGCTGTTTTTAAACCATCGATAGACTGATAAAAGTTTTTCTGAACGTCCATGTTCAGAGGAGCACCGTTCGAAACTATCGATTGAAAATCGCCAGCAGACAGCCCGGCATGCTTGGCTGTAATAACGGAACCTGGTCGTAATCCAGCATTCGCAAGATAAGCTTCATTGTCGATTAGTTGCATTCCCTGCAATAAAAGCGAATCAAGTGGTTGCTTGATCGTGATCTCTTCAGCCTTTTTTTCCGGCTCGAAGTGAAAGTCGCCTTCTTTCCACCCTAACAGCTCAAAAAGAATCTCTTCGCCCACTGATGGAGAGTACCCAGCCCGCGCGTGGGTAGGCACACCGTTCACGAAGAAAATCTCGGCTTCAGCGTCATCGAGTTTAACCTCGAGGCATCCGGTCATTTTTGCCATCAGGACAGACTGCAATAATGTCGGCATCTGTACGTGCGCGAGATCCCCATTTAGCGCTCCGCGACTGCGTGCTGATTTCAATTTCCCAGAGCGAGCAGGGGTTTGTGCTGTTGACTCAGTGTAGGCAGGATAGCCGCCGCTCGTGCGAGTCGGGGAAGCATTCGGGCTGCCAGCGTAAGAATCCAATCGATAGACACTATCTTCAGTACGGTTGCCACCATTTTGATCTCTAGCACCGCCGTGGGAAGGATTTTTCGATTGACCTGTGGACTGCAAAACCAGATTGTAAACAAGCAAAACGTCACAGCTGACATAAGCCCAGAGCATGGAAGAATTTTTGCCGCTACCAGCAAACATGGACCACTCGGCATCGCCGCCTCGTGGGGAGGACTGCACCTTAAGCCTGTATTCAACCATGCCATCGGGAGGATACCAACTTATCTCTATAACTTCCCCGCGATTTTCCATAGTGCGGGTGAGAAAGTGATGGATGTCACTCATGGACGGGTTGCTTGGCAACCTTGGAACTGGCTTTATGGTTTCGGACCCAGACAAATTATCCCCTTCAGCCGATTTTGAGCAAGCTTTTCAAAAGCGCCAAACATACTCTCTCTTGGATTTTATGCCCCGCATCCACTTAGATAACACTCGGAGCGATGGTGGTTGTATACGTAAAACCAGACATGCGCGAGATGCCCCAAAGAGCCTACAGCGAACTGTTTTGCCTGCAAGAATGGCGACACCTTCATTATCCGACGCTCGAACCGAGCCGTATCAAGAATCAATGCATCCGGCATGCGAATGAGATATTAACGCAAAGAATTGGTTCTGTGCCACTTCCCGATCAAGTGGTCAGAACATTGATGGGTGTGCGTCTTTTGATACCGCAAAAAGATATTCAAATAAACCACTCAAATCAATCAACCAGTTGTTCAAAATCTCTCATTTCATTCTCAAAATTGAATGAATGAATTTTGGAAGAAAGTCAGTTTTCACAAAAAGAAGGCTAACCGAACGAAATCTAATCGAGCAATGGGACCAAATCTGAGTCATTTCTAAATCAGTCATTTGAAAATATGACTGGCAGATCAATGCAGCTATAACTTAAATTGCACCGCTAACGGTTCATTCGATATCGAATTGCAATGCATTTGTCAGGCTCTGGAGCCGCAATAAGACTATCGCCATGCAATATATATACAAACCATGCAGATCAGTCACAGCATATTATGGAAGGCTGGGATAAACTGAAAGTACTGACAAATTAGTCATAAAAGCTTTAAAATGCCCGTGGGATCTGATCATCGAGCGGTGCCTTTTCCGCTTTGCCTTCAAAAATCTTGACACCAAATGCAGTGTGTAGTCTAATTCGCACTGTGCGGGCACTAACGGGAGTTGTTGTTTGCGAATAAAAGAAATTGAACTTGATAACTTCAAGTCATTCGGCAAACATACGCTCGTTCCCCTACTGGACGGCTTTACGACGATTTCCGGTCCAAATGGATCGGGAAAATCAAACATCATCGACAGCCTTTTGTTTGCTCTGGGTTTGTCGTCGACCAGGTCTATGCGCGCAGAGCGGTTACCTGATCTGTTGAACAATTTGAGTGGAAGGAAAGAAGCGTCGGTGACTGTGCGTTTCACCAACGACGCAGATGCCCAGCTCGAAGTTAAGCGTCGCGTCAAAATCAAAGACAACGGTTATACAAGCTCGTATCAGTTGAACGGTAAGGGAGCCACCCTCACCGATATACACGAAGAGCTGATGAAATATAACGTCAGTCCTACCGGCTTCAACGTGATCATGCAAGGTGACGTCACCGGCATCGTCACCATGAGCGCCAGCGAACGCCGCAAGATCATCGACGAATTGGCGGGTGTCGCGGAATTTGATCGGCGTATCGACCAGGCTCAGCACGAGCTGGATTCGGTCACTGAAAAAATCGACCATCAGAGGATTGTCCTGACTGAAATCCTCGATAGGCTCGAGATTCTTCGCACAGATAGAGATCAGGCACTTAAGTATTTGGATCTAAAGACGCAGAAAGAATCCGTAGAGAAAGATCTTATCTTTGTCAAAGCTCAGGACCTCGAAAAGAAAATCTCCGTTGAACAAAACGAGCTGGTGAAGCTCAATCAACGTGAAGTCGAGCTCAATGAAAAGCTCGAGAAATCTGAAGTTGCGCTATTCACGCTGCGAGCTCAAATGTCGCAGCTCGATCAAGAAATAAAAGAGAAGGGTGGCAACGAGCAACTTTTGCTGCGCCAGGAGCTAGAGACTTCTCGAGGCGAACTGACACGTGAAGAGAACAAACTATCTAACCTCAATGGCGTCATTGGCGAGAAAAACAAATTTTTAAAGAGCCTTCACCTTCAGATTAAAGCAATCGATAAACACCTCGCTGACATTGCAAAGCAAAAGAAACAGCATAAGGAAGACCAGCAAACGGTAAACCTGGGTCTGCTTGAAAAGCAAGGCGCCTTCAGTGCTGTAATGGCTGAAATTGAAGTGCGCCGTCACGAGAAAGATAAATCATCGGACAAAGTGACCGAACTGCACAGTGAGCTGCAACACCTGAGAGATCAAAAACATAAGTTCGACGTGAAAAAGACTGAGCTCACCACCCGCAAGCTCTCCCTTCACAAAGAGCTCGATCTGTTGCGTACTCGCGCCACAGAGCTCATAACTAAGTCGGCCCAAACAAAAAATACTCTTGGTGGATCGGAAAGAAAGCACCAGGATCAGGAAGCCACTGTTTTCGGAATAGAGCGAACGATAAGACAGCTCGATCAGGAACTCGAATCGACTCGCGAAGAAATCGAATCGAAGCGCACCGCGCTAGAGACAATCAACAAGCGCCTGGTGCAACTGGAGACCACCCGTGAAGTAGCTGGCGAAAGTGGCTATGGTCGGGCAGTCGAGGCGATTCTGGCAGCTAATATAAGCGGCGTGCACGGCACTATCGGGCAGCTCGGCGACGTTGAAGATCGCTATTCCACAGCTCTTGAAACAGCGATTGGACCGCGACTCGGACACCTCGTCGTTGACGATGATGTGATAGCGCAAACCTGCATCGAGCTGCTAAAGAAAAATCAATCAGGTCGGGCGACCTTTGTGCCGCTCAACAAGATCATGGCTCAGCCCCCTGGCTTGCTGCCGAATCGACCTGGTGTAATCGACTTTGCTTATAACCTGATCAACTTCAACCCTAAGTTCACACGGGCATTCCAATATGCATGCGGTCAGACGATCGTTGTAGACGGCATGGAAAACGCTCGTAAGATGCTGACCCAAGCGCGCATGGTGACGCTTGAAGGTGAGTTGTTCGACAAATCAGGCAGTATTGCTGGTGGATTGGACCAGAAAAAGAAAATGGGCTTCTCAGCTAAAGGCGAGACAGACCTTGCCGTCGTAAGGCAAACCGCCAAAAATCTTGTAGATCAGTTGCGCTGGCTACAAGATTCCATAAAAGAGCTGGCTGCCAGCTTGAACGAAGAGCGTGACAAACTCGGTGACGCGAAAGCAGCGCTTTCTCAACGCACTACTGAGTTTGAAAATCATCGTAAGCTAATCACCGAGCTCGAACAGGAAATCGAATCGACGAAACCTAAGCTGCGTGCCAGTGGCGACGAAATCGATCAAATCGACCAGGAGCTCGCCGCACTTGAAATAGAGCTTAACGACGTAAGTAAGCAAATCAGCAAGCTAGAAGAGACACTTGAAGGAGTTAGAGACGCAGGCGGTAAATCGGCGATCGAAAAACTAATCATCGAGTCCGAAGAGTTGCGCCAGGACGTCGAAGCTGTCGATAAAGAATACAAAGATATCCAGCGTTTCATCGACCAGGCAGTGACGGAAGAACGGCTCGAAGAAAATAACAGAGCAAGCTTGCTTACCCAACAGACTGAAGCGACTCAGGAAGTCGAACAGATTAGTACTCAGAAGCCGCAATATGAGCAATTAATTGAACGACTGGTTAAATCCATCAACGAAATGGAAGCCAAAGTCAGCACGCTCTCAGAAGAGCTTGAACAGCTGCGCAAGACAAAAGAATCGTTGTACGAACATATAACGGCATCTGAAATCGAACGCACTAAGACAGATCAGGACATCGTGCGTCTGGCCGAATTGAGAAAAGAACGCAACTTCACCAAATTCGATCTGGAGCGTGAATTAGAGACGTTACGCGTCGAAATCGACCGGTTGCGTGAAGCTAATCCAGATTATGAGCCACCTTCGGCAGCTTCAGTCGAGCAGTTGAAGCACCAGGTCGACCGCCTCGAAAAACGTATGCGTTCACTGGAGCCTGTAAATATGAAGGCTCTAGAAGAATTCAACCAGACAGATGAGCGTCAACGCGAGTTGAACGACCATCTAAACACGCTGGGCAACGAGCGAGACGAAATCGGACAGCGCATCACAGGTTACGACGAACTGAAACGTCGCACCTTTATGGAAGCATTCGACGCGATCAACACAAATTTCCAGGATATCTTCGCTGAACTGTCGCATGGACACGGCAAACTAGAGCTGGAGAATCCGGAGTTCCCGTTCCAGGGTGGTCTGATCATCAGAGCGCAACCAAGAGACAAGAAGATGCAGCGCATAGAAGCGCTCTCAGGCGGCGAAAAATCATTGACGGCTCTGTCGTTCGTGTTTGCCTTCCAGAGATTCGCACCGGCTCCGTTCTATGCATTCGACGAAGTCGACATGATGCTCGACGGCTCGAACGCAGAGCGACTCGCTCGCATGGTCAAGCGTCAATCAGCCAGTGCGCAGTTCGTAGTCGTTAGTTTGAGAAGACCGATGATCGAGAATGCGGACCACGCCATCGGTGTATCACTCCGAGCGGACGGCTACTCCCGTGTTGTCGGCATCCGTGAAGTGCACATTCCAGACGAACCCCAAGCGGTCGGGGCACACTAACATGGATCCAGATTACAAAGCTTTCACCAATATCGAAGTAACGGCTGAGACACCAGCTATGGTGTCCGATGAGCAGGCGAAGATCGAGCCCGTACATGCTTCCTTAAACAGCAGAGCAGTACGAACTACGAATTTCGCAGGCAAGGCATCGCCTGAAACAGCAAAATCTGGTGGGGGTAAATCTGCTACTGGCTCGGCCGGAAAGCCTGCTTCCAGGCGCGCCACATTCCGCACTCACACGTCCAAAATCGACGAGCCTGTTACCGAAGAAACGGTGCAAACTCAAACTGTGAAAGAGCCTGTAATGGCTGACTCCGCCGACGGTATTGAGATTCTGGTGAAACTCGCGGCAGCTGGTGAGTTTGATCCGAAAAACATAGATATCATCGATGTTACAGATAAATTCTTGCGAGCCATAGCCGCTGCCCCGAAAGAGAACTTACGCCAGAGTGGCAAGATTTTATTCCACGCAAGCGTTCTATTGAGAATGAAGGCAGAGGCGCTGCTGGCAGCCGTGGTGCAAGATGTTGATCCACAAGACGATTTCCTAGATTTCGACGAAAACGGCAGCGGTTTAATTTACGACTCACGCAAAGAAATCGTCGGTAGACAAATCACCTTAGATGATCTGGAACGAGCCCTTGTGCGAAAAACACATACTCGACAGAATCGTCAACGTAAAGTAACCCTGGAACAACTGATCGACGCTCTGCGACAAGCTGAAAAAATCGAAAAGACGCGGGCCGAGAAAAAGCCAGCAAGAGCTGTTATCGAGCTGGCTGGGCAACACGAAGCAAGAGATGTCGATGACCTGCTTGATCTGGCACATGACGAGGATATCGAAGATACCATCGAACGTATAGAAAGGATGTTGGTCGACTACACCACATCCGGTGACATGATCAATCTACTTGCATTGATCAAGATGCTCGATGGCAATGGTGATTGGGTGGATGCATTTTTAGCGGTGCTATTTTTGTCAAATGCCGGTAAGATAACGCTAGAACAACAAGAATTCTATGGCCCACTTTATTTAGTCCGCGCGGACGAACCAGAAAAAAAAGCCAGCTCGCTCGCATAAGTGATACCAATGAAATTAAAATCCCAATTAGAAGCAATATTATTTCTCTCTGATAAACCGGTGAAAGCAGCCGCCATGGCGCGCATCGTCAGTCAGGATGTGCAAATTGTGCGACAGGCTTTGCTCGAGCTGATTCACGACTATGAAGAGCGTGATGGGGGACTGGAAATCGCAGACGATGATGGTTACATCATCCAGGTGAGAGATGCATATGCATCTATAGTCGATGAGTTTGCTCCGATGGAGATGCCGGTTGCTCTTATACGTACACTGTCGGCAATTGCGATCAAGCAACCTGTTGCTCAATCTGAAATTATCAAAATTCGTGGAGCCGGTGCCTACGATCACGTCAAAGAGCTCATTCTCAGAGATTTAATCTCTAAGAAAGAAGAAGGCGGTCGCTCGCCGATGCTTGGCACCACAAAAAAATTCCAGGAGTACTTCCGCCTTACTCAAGACGCAAAAATGTTGCGCACTCAGCTGGTCGACGAAGACCGAGCGTCTAAGAAAGCCGCTGGCATTGGTGCTGATGCCGTTGAAGGCGATGATGGTGCTAATTTCGCACCTCTTGACCATGAGCAAGAGATTGCAGTCGAAATTTTGGAGACTTTGACAGTTGCAGAATCTTTGGCAGCCGTCGAATCTATTGAATCTATTGAATCTATTGAATCTATTGAATCGGTTGAATCTGTTGAATCTATCGAGACGGTAGAGACTGTCGCCTCCAAGGATGTTGACCGCCCAGAAGAGCGCTTGGAAACCAAAATAGATCTGGAAAAAGTGTTTGCCACCAGCCCTGATGCCTCTTTTGTGTTCAGACCACCAACAGAATCAAAGGCATCGCGAGTCGCAAGAAAAGACTCCCAGGAGCTTTCAAACCCTGACGATAACGCGGCTGAGGGAAGCAGCAATTGAAGTTTGCGGCAGTTGTCACAGCCGCAGGTACAGGCACCAGATTGCCCCTTTCCGACAAAGTAAGGGCTAAGCAATTCTACAATCTCGGTGGCTGGCCGATCTATTTATGGTCTTTGAGCAGGCTGGCATTACACAAAAAGATCGAAAAAATTGCACTGGTTTTAGCGCCGGATTTTCGCGAACTGGTTGAGCAAGATCTAGCCTCTTTGCCACCAGAACTATTCAGCGATAAAGTTCTCCTAATTGATGGTGGTGCCACCAGACAAGACTCTGTTAGAAAAAGCCTGGAAGCTCTTGAAAGCCTCAATCCTGAATACGTGCTGGTTCACGATGCCGCGCGCCCGTTTTTAACAGAAGAGATGATCGACCAGAGCATGGACCTGGTAACCGAATACGGTGCCTGCTCACTGGCTATTCCGGTCGCAGACACAGTCAAAAGAGGAGCAGCCGATATACTCGGTGAGACTATCGACAGAACCGGTTTATATCTCATACAGACCCCACAGTCGGCGCTCTTCAAGTGGCTCATGGCGGCCCATCGGCACGCCAATTCTAATAATTTGAGCACTACGGACGATGCGGGAATTTTAGAAGCGGCTGGTCACCAGGTCTATATCGTTCAGGGGTCAGCTCATAACCTAAAACTTACAAAACCTGACGACTTAGCGCTATGCCAGGCTCTGGCGACTATATATTCACCTGCATTGAAGCACGTATAACGGCTGTCGATCAGGAGTACTTGCTTTATGTGTGGAATTGATTAGAATGATAAAAACTGATGCACCATGGGAGATGGCATCAAAGAGCGGATTTGAGATATGCAAGCAGATATTTCCGATTGACGATTTAATTAACGGTCTCACCGAGTGCACTTGCAAAGGATAGATATGGTTGACGATATAAAAGATGCTCCGCAGGACAAACCAGCCGTAAGCACCACTGGTCGCACCACTCCGACGACAGGCAACAAGCTGAAAGACGTAAACATCTTTCCAGCCCTGACCGATCGACGTGGCATACCGATGACGCCTCGGCATGAGACATCACGGCTAGGCACACAAATTTCGATTTTTTGCCCGGTGACCTTTGAAGAGGCACTAGATATAGTTGAGTGTTTGCGCGGACGAGCCGCAACCACCATATCTCTTGAAAATATGAAAAAGCTCGACGCGAGCAGGCTTGTTGATTTTGTGGCAGGAGCCTCTGCCGCTCTTGATGGAGACTTCCACAAACTGAGCGAGCAAGTTTATCTGTTCTGCCCGAGCAACATCAAAATCACAGCGCCAGGTAAAGATGCAGCAGCTGCTGCTGCCGCCACAGGCGGTATCATCAGCAATCCGCTCGGTTTGAACGGCGAGCTGGATTTCCTCTACCCAAGTGCTACAGCCACCCTCGGAAAGGCTGGTCTGAATAATCCATTCGGATCAACCCAGTGGCCGACCACTCTACAGTAGTCGTTTTCAAAGAAAACTGTTTAGTGAGACATCAACCGGTGTCTCACTTTTCATTTGCGACAGATTAAACCAATTCCACCTGTATTAAGCCGGAGTTATCAGAAGCACAGGTCAAGTGCTAACTTCGACAAATATTAATGAATTCTAAACATCCACCCGATTGGGCATTCAACAATATGGAGTTCAGATTTTTTAACAGCTAACTGATCAGACCGCTGCTATTATGTAGTGACAGGGTGCAAGACGGGAAAAGCCGCCGGGTGCCATGTTTCCTCCTTACCTAATCCACCACAACAACTTCTTCCCCTCCACCTTACCAGGAGGGGAAGTATTGTTTTTAGGGATAAACGCATGATCAACATCGGCAATGTAAGATAGCAATTAGCTAAGCTTTTTCCCTTGAAACACGAAAGGCGTATTCTTTTTTTAGCTGATAACAGCCGGGTCGTTCAATGAAAATCAAAAATTGTCTGGCAACAGTAATGACACTCTTCTGTACAGGTCCCGCCGCTCTGGCAGATGATTTAGCAGAGGGTAAAAACCTTTACAGCAAAGGTGAGTACAACAAAGCCGCCGAAGTTTTTAAAAGAGCAATTCAAAAAAACGGTCGCAATTCGACAGCCCATTACTACATGGCAAATTGCTACGTCGCCAAACATGACTGGGGTGAAGCAAAGTCCGAATATAAGTATGCTGCTGATCTCACCAATGACGACAAAATAAGAGACTACTGCATGACTGTAATCGCCAACATTGAAGCCAGTCATCCTTCCTCTAGTAGTAGCTCTGGTGGTGGCTCGCAGTATGGAAGTGGCGGACCATCGTCTTTTGATAAAGCCGCCGCGCGCGGACAATCAGTTATGAATAAGTCTCAATCCGAAGCCAAATTTGTTATGGAGCAAGCTGAACGGGAATGCGCCGCAGTAGCGCAAGAGCGCAGCAACGCTTTGAGCTCATTTCAGGGATTCAATGTGCGGTCGCAGACCGCAGTAAGCAGTGAGGAAGAAAGGGAACAGGTTGCTGCTCCTTACAATAAACGCATTGATGATATTCGAAATAGGGCAAAATCCAGAGTTGATGGTCTCATGCGACAGGGAGAAGAAGCTGCCCGCAGTGCTGCATTGCAGTAAGCGCTTAAGTTGTGCCCGGCAACTCCGACACCTTGCCAGGCACTTTATCGGCTAAGAGACTACTTTTCTTGCTCCAGTCCAGTATGGCTGCAGCAGCAGTTTCCAAACGATCTGAACAAACCTCCAGAGCAAAAGGCCGTTGTTTAAGTATATGTCCGTCATAGAGTGGGTCGTAATATTGAACAACTAACTTCTCAACCAGCTCGGAGAATTCACCACGTGAAGCGTGGTCGTTCAGTTCGAGGACCATTTGCTTACCTAATTTAGTCGTGAGCAGAGGCAACATCTGCGCAGCCTTCGCGACCAGATCGAGATTGGTTTCTGGCAAATATGAACTGAGTAATCTCTCGACTCTGGCGCCTGTCGCTGAAGTCAGGAGTATACGTTGCCCCATATTAATGCGCCGCATAATGAAATCGGGCAAGTTTAGATTACCAATTTTTCGCCCCTCGGCTTCAATGAAGAGCGGTCCTTCGTGCACCGTCTGCATGCGTTCCCAGAGACTCCCTTCAAAATTTTTCTGGGTGGGCTGACCGTGAAAACCAAGCTCCCCAAAAACTGAACCTCTGTGCTTGGCCAGCCCTTCTAAATCGAGTACCTGAGCACCGAATTTCTGCAGCAGATAAAGCAGCTCCGTCTTCCCCGTGCCGGTGCGACCATGCAATATCACCGGCGTAAATAAATAAGGGTCACGCTCAAATTCTTTAAGCACCATATTGCGCCAGGATTTGTAGCCGCCTCGCAAGCGCCAGCAGTCAATACCTACAATACTGAGAAAACTGGCAACGGCCTCACTGCGAAGCCCACCGCGCCAACAATGGACGATAAGCGAACTGTCCTTATGCCTGAGTTCAACTATCTGATCGACGATTTCCGGAATTTTGGGTGCTATAAATTTCAAGCCAAGCCGCCGCGCCACCACCTCGCCCTGCTGGGCATAAACGGTACCAACCTCGGACCTCTCGGAATCCAAGAGAAGTGGAATATTGATCGCGTGCGGAATACGCTCCAGGGCGAATTCACATGGCGAACGAACGTCGACGATGACCTGGTTACGCAGAGTTTTAAGATTTTCAGCATCGATTTCGCGCCAGGTCATCTCATCGATCTCCTTCAGGCGCGATGAACTTAATTGGCGCCAGGGTCGTTAGGTATGCGAACAACTCTGGTCGTAGAAGGCTCACCCTTATTTTCAGAACTCGCCGCTCGCTCTGAAGCAGATTGAATGCTTTTGTGAATCATCGAATAATCGCCATTTGAGACATCTTGTATAAGAACCTGAACCAGAGGTTTCGCTCGCATTTTTTCAGCGAAAAATCGATTAAGGGCGCCTAGCAAGTAGGCTTGCAGATCTCTTATCTCCAATTTCTCGACAACCGAACGGTTATTCAGAATTGCGCGCGCTTCAGCTTGCACGGTCGCAATAAACTCTTCGATTGGTAATCCTCTGGGAAGAATGACGCCTTTCAAAGTGACATCAGGTCCAACCAGAACTTTGTGCTGAGCATCAAGACTGACTGCGACGATGACCAGACCGTCTTCTGCCAGATGTCGGCGCTCGGCTACTATCGAGTCGTTAATATGCCAGGCGCGCGATGAGTCGACAAGTATAATGCCAGACTTGATCCGCCCATTTTTACGAGCTGTCTCGGCTGTCATCTCGAGAACATCGCCGTTTTCCAGCACAAAAGTATTTTGTTCGGGAACGCCGCAATCGGTTGCTAGTTCGCAATGCATAACCAGCAT
>Ga0182030_10018924_pt1 | contig 13161 bp, 9 predicted proteins | sample 812S3MmetaG_FD_121299 | JGI IMG/M metagenome (GOLD analysis project Ga0182030, IMG submission 121299) | Permafrost microbial communities from Stordalen Mire, Sweden - 812S3M metaG (Illumina Assembly) | ecosystem: Environmental > Terrestrial > Soil > Wetlands > Permafrost | place: Sweden... | reverse complement strand
CGGCGGCGGCCCCGTATCGGGTTCCGGCTCCTGCTCCTGCTCGGTCGTGACGAGGACGAAGTTGGGCTTGTCGCTCATGCGGGCCTCCGGCGCCGGGGCGGATCGTAGCAGCGCCAGTTGGATTGATCGCGGGCAGGGCGCCTGCTCGCAGCAAGGCAAGTTGGTTCTCACAAAGCCGAAGCAAGCGAGCCGAGCTTCACGAAGCGCGTGTGCTACCCCCGCGGCTGCCTCGCCCGCGGCAACAAAAAAATCCTCTTGATGAATCCTCAGTATGCTTCCTTCAGCTTTGTGAGAACCTCCAGCCGTCTGGCGGCACGGCCCTAACCGAAGTTGCCCCGGCCACAACAACGGCGAGGCCACCGAACCCCACCGTTGCCGGCCGATCGCGCAGTTCTTATCACTCCGCCGCCGCCTGCGGAATCGGCACCGTATTCGGCCCGAACCGATCGAGGAACGGCTGCGTATCGATCTCCTCCAGCTCGATCTCGCGGGCCAGCACCTTGCGCTTCCAGTCCTGGTGCTCCGGCTCCTTGGCATGGAATTCCGGCATCACTTCATTGGCAAACAACTCCAGGCTTTCGCAGATATGCTCATGCGCATTCTTGCCCGCCTGGTTCAGCAGGATCACCTGGTCGATGTTCGACGTCTCGAACCGCCGCAGCTTGCGCCGAAGCGTCTCCGGTGAGCCGATCAAGCCGCCCGAGATCGCGCGCGCCGCGGCCTCGGGATTCTCCCGCTTCCACTTGTTGTATTCGTCCCACATGTTGACGGTGTACGGGTCCGGCCGCTTGCGTCCGGAACTCGCACCGTAGAAGCGCAGCGCGAACTGGAAGAACGTCGCGCCGTCGGCGCGGCGGCGCGCTTCCTCGTCGGTCTCGGCGCACATGAAGTAGCTGACCAGCGCGATGTTCGGATTGGTCTGGTAGTCGGTCAGCTTTTCCTGCCGCTTGACGAAGCTGTTGTAGTAGGCGTGCACCCAGGCATGCGCCGCATCGGCCGACAGGAACTGGAAGCCCAGTGCGCCCATGCCGCGCCGGCCCGCCATCTCGATCGTTTCGAGTTGCGAGCACGCGACCCATAGCGGCGGATGCGGCTTCTGCACCGGCTTCGGCAGCACGTTCCGCATCGGCATCGTGTGCCACTTGGTGTCGAGTTCGACGCCTTGGTCGCGGAACATCGGAATGATGCAGCGGATCGCGTCTTCCCAGACCTCGCGCTTGGTTTCCATGTCACGATCGAACCCGCCGAGCTCGGTGATCGACGCGGATTCGCCAGTGCCCATCTCGACCCGGCCGTTCGACACCAGGTCCAGGCAGGCGATGCGCTCGGCGACGCGCTGCGGCGGATTGGTGGTGAGCTGCACGATACCGTGGCCGAGCCGGATGTTCTTGGTCCGCTGGCTGGCCGCACCGAGGAACACCTCGGGAGCCGGCGAATGCGAATACTCCTCGAGGAAATGGTGCTCCACTTCCCACGCATAGTCATAGCCCAGCCGATCCGCCAGTTCGACCTGCGTCAGCGCATTCTGGTACAGCTTCTGCTCATCGCCCGGGTTCCACGGACGCGGCAGCTGGAGCTCATAGAAGATTCCGAATTTCATGGTCGTTCCCCGTGCTACTGGCGAGTAGTCGGCCGGAGTGCGCGCGCCGAGTCAAGCCTGCGCGGATCAGGTGGCGCGCATCGCTCTCCGTCATGGCCGGGTTCGATGTTTCGTCCGAGGACATGGGGACCCGGCCGTCTGCGCAGGACGATCGGACCCGCTTACGAGCGACGCCCGATCGCCAGTGGGCCGATGGCCGGGTCGTGCGCGGCGACGACGCAGAGCCGGCCGGCTTGGGCCGCGAAGGGGAACGCCATTGCCTCACGAAGGCACGATCCCCGCCTTGGAACAGCCGCACTCTGGCACTCAGTTACCGGTCCCAAGCGCCCGAAGGCGCGAAATTGCATGGAGACGCCCCGCATGCTTCCGAAACATCGCCGCCCGCCGAACGCCGTGGCACTCCTGCCTCTCGCCTTCGCGGCCGGATTGGCGATCGTGCCGGCGGCTCGCGCCGACGATACCGATCCGCCGACACGGGTCGGACGCATCGCGGTGCTGCAAGGCACGGTCAGCTTCCATCCCAGCCCCGACGACCAATGGGCACCGGCCGAGTTGAACGAGCCGGTCGCGCAATCCACCGCACTCTGGGCCGATACCGACGGCGAGGCTGAGGTCGGGCTTGGCGAGGCCCGCATCCGGCTGGCCAGCGGCACCGAGCTCGACGTCGTCCAGCTCGACGACCAAAACGTCATTCTTTCGGTCCCGCAAGGTCGCGTCGATATCGCGATCCATGGCATGACCAACGGCGAGCGCTACGACATTCAGACTCCGCGCGGCGATGTTGATTTGCTCAGCGATGGCAATTACCGTGTGTTTGCCGGCACCGACAGCGATCCCACCCGGGTCGCCAGCTTCGCCGGCCAGGCGCAGCTTGTCGGCGCCGCCAGCTCGATCACTGTCGCCGCCAACCAGGAGATGGTCGCCACTCCTGCCACGCCGGTCGCGTATAGCATCGCGAGCGCTAGCCAGGATGACTTGGACAATCGCTTCTTCCAGGCCGTCGCGGTGGTCTATGCGCACCCGGTGCCGGCCTACGTGCCGCCGGTGCCGGGCGTCGAGGAGCTTTCGACTTACGGGACCTGGCGCGACGATCCGCAATACGGCCATGTCTGGGTCCCGCGGCAGGTCGAGGCCGGCTGGCAGCCCTACCGGCGTGGCCATTGGGGCTTCGTGCCGCCGTGGGGTTACACCTGGATCGACGATGCTCCGTGGGGTTTTGCGCCGTTCCACTACGGCCGCTGGGTCGAGGTCGGCGGCGCCTGGGCCTGGGTGCCGGTCGAGCGCGGCGTCGCGATCGCGCCCGGCTACCGTCCTGTCTATGCGCCGGCGCTGGTGAGCTTCATCGGCAATCCCGCTGCGCTCACGGTCGGCATCGCTGGGGTCTCCGCCAGCGTCGGGTGGGTGCCGCTGGGTCCCGGCGAGCCGTGGCGACCGTGGTATCCGCACAGCGACACTTATTTGCGCCAGGCGAACATCGTCAACGTGAACCGGACGGTGATCACCAACATCACCAACACAACGATCATCAACCGGACGTTCATCAACCAGCGCGCCGCAGTTGTGGTGCCGCAGGCTGCGTTCGCCGGAGGTCGCCCGGTCGCCCAGGCCGCGTATCACATTACGCAGGCGGCGTTGGCGAAGCCGGTCGAGCCGGCTCGGCCTGCGACGATCGAGAAGGTGCTGCCGGCACCGGTGGTGGTCGGAGGCGTGCATAAGGCGGTGCTGCCACCGGCGCCGAAACTGGCGATGGCGCATCCGGCGGCGGCGTCGGCCGCTGTCTTCCATGCGCACCCGCCGCCGCCCGTCACCGGGCCGGTCAGCGCGATCCCGAAGCCGGGCTCCAACGTCGTGCCAAAGGGCACGGTGATCCCGCCCGCGGCGAAACCAGCGGCGATACTGCCGGCGGCCGAAGTGGTGAAGCCGGGCAGCCCCGAGGCGCAGCAGCCGAAGCCGGGAACGCCTGAGGCGGCGCATCCAGGCGTCGCCGCACCGCATCCCACGACGATCAATCCCGAAGCGGCGAAAGGCAAGATCGGAGAGCCACAGCAAGGCGCACCGGTAAAGCCGGAAGCGGCAAAGCCCGGCGAAGCAGCCCCACATGCGGCAGCGGCTCCGAAGCCAGGGACGGTCAATCCCACCGAAGCGGGCCAGAAGCCGACCGAGAAACCGGCGCCGCAGCCGCAAGCGGAAGCGCCGAAGGCAGTTCCACGTGCGGCGGAGCAGCCGAACGCGGCTGCGCATCCGGCGGAAGAGCCGAAGGCTGCTCCGCATGGGGCGGAAGAGCCGAAGCCTGCGTCTCACCCGACGGCGGAATCCGGCAAGCCGGCACCCCATCCGACCGAAGAGCCGAAGGCTGCTCCGCATGGGGCGGAACAGCCGAATGTGAGCGCGCACCCGGCGGAAGAGCCGAAGCCCGCGCCTCATCCGACGGCGGAACCGGGCGGCCACAAGCCTGGCGAGGCGCCTTCAAAAGACGAGCCGAAGAAGCAAGAGTAGCTCGGAGCGAGCGGCGGAGCATTACGCTTCGCCGCTCGATTTGAGTACCGAGGGCAGTTTGGCATCTTTCTCATGGCAGCAGTTCGTCATGATGAAGCTGTTAGAGCGTTTTCAACGTGAGTGGAAACGCCCAGCCAAACCTGTCATTGCGAGGCGCTCGCGCCGAAGCAATCTCCTGCCTGACAAACCAAGGTACGCTCGTCAGGCAGGAGATTGCTTCGGCGCGAGCGCCTCGCAATGACAGGGTCGGGACGTCACCTTACGTAGTCTTCGCCGGTGACCCGCGCAGTGCGGGTGCATTCTCTCCCCGGTGTAGCCGTGGCCCCCGCGCCGCGCTCTGCCCTGGTCGGGAGAGGACTCAAAAAAGCTGCTTGGTCGCTACCGCAGCACCTTCCGCCAGCGTCTTCAGCTTCGCCCAGGCGATTTCGGGATGCACGCGGCCGCCGAGGCCGCAATCCGTCCCCGCCAGCACGTTCTCACGTCCCACCAGCCTGGCGAACCGCACGATCCGATCAGCCACCAAATCCGGATGCTCCACCACATTGGTGGCGTGGCTCACCACCCCCGGAATGATCAGCTTGCCCGCCGGCAGTTTTACCCCTTCCCACACCCGCCATTCATGCTCATGCCGGACATTGCCCGCTTCGAACGAGTAGGCCTGGGCATCGATCGCCAGCATCACATCGACGATTTCGCGCATCGGGATGTCGGTGACGTGCGGGCCGTGCCAGCTTCCCCAGCACAGATGGAACCGGATGCGGTCCTGCGGCAGACCCTTGATCGCGTGGTTCAGCGCCTCCACCCGGATCATGGAAAACTTGCGGTACTGTTCCACCGTCGGCGCCGGATTGATCTGGTCCCAGTTCTCGGCAATCGACGGATCGTCGAGTTGCAAGACCAGGCCTGCATCGATGATCGCCTTGTACTCCTCGCGCATCGCGTCGGCGCAGGCGTAGACGAATTCTTCCTCGGTCTTGTAATACTCGTTACCAATGCGCGAGCAACTGCCCGGCGCGATCGAGGTCATGAAGCCTTCCTCGATCCCCGCCGCCTGCAACGCCGCCTTGAAATGCGCGATGTCGGCGGCGATCGCGTCGTGGCCGGTGTAGGTCAACTTGTCCACGCAGACCGGCAGCCGCATGCCGGGACCGCCGCGATTGGACGACACGCCGGAGTCCGGATCGGCATAGGCGGTGGGAAACAGGTTACGATCGCGCCGGTCCGGGAAGGCGGTCAGGACGATCGCGTCCCCCTCCCGCCGATTGGGCGGCATGCGATACATGTAGTCGCCGAGCCGCAACCCGCCGAGCCGCTGGAACGAATAGCTCCACCACGCGCCGTAATTGATCTTCTGGCCCATGCCTTTGCCGTATTCGCCGTCGCCGGCGATATCGATGCCGCACTCGCGCTGGCGCCGCACCACGTCCTGCACCGCCGCGGCAAGCTGCGCCTGGTAGGCGGCCTCGTCGTTGGTTTCGCCTTCCTGACGCGCGCGGGTCAGCTCGATCAGGTGGTCCGGGCGCGGCAGGCTGCCGGCCTGCGTCGTGAGGATGCGATGCTGGCTGTTCTTCATGATGGCGTTTCTCCCGGCTCGGCGTCGAAGCAGAGCGCGCAGGTTAGCGCGCGCCCATCGCCTCGGCTATTCCGCACACCATCGCATCACACTGCACCGGCAGAATGATAGCCGATTGGTCCAGGATGGTCAGTGCAGCGTCAGGGGAAACGGCCCCTCCCAGATCAGCTTGATCTGAACGGTACGCAGGACTTCGGCCCAGGAAAGATTTTCGCCGACACCGCGGCAGGCGTCGCCGCGCAATTCGTCGAGTTGAAATCCTGATCCGGTCGCCGAAACGATCAGAGTGGGAGCAATCGGGTCGTCAGGATCTTCCGGCATGATGACGAGTGCCGCCTTGGCATCCTCGTCGTAATGCAACTCCACCGACCAGTTCGGTGCGAGCCCGGCGATCACACCGGAAAGGTGATGGCGGCGTTCTAACCCCAACAATTCGACACGGTATGCGGACGGTGGGTGCGCGCGCTTTTCTAGATGTCCGGTAGGCATCAGGGTTTCCTCGTGGTCGGCAAATCAAGGCCGCCAGGAGTATTAAACGTTTTTTCGACGGCAGGATAGTGTCATTAAGGCAGAAATGAATTAAAAACAAGAATAATGGTTGCGGGCCGGTTGCATTCTCGCCCATTGGGGCCAAACGCGATCGCATGCATCGCACGCGCAACCTTGCAACGCAGTGGCAAGCCGACCGTGGCGACGCCCGGTTTCCTGCTGGCCCAACCTCTGCCACCATCCGCCGCATGACCGATCCGATCACCGTCGCGGTTCTGCAGAACCGGCTGAACGCCATCGCCGAGGAAATGGGCGAGGCCATGCTGCGCACCGCCTATTCGCAGATCCTGAATTCGTCGCGCGACTTTTCGATCGCGCTGATTGACGCGCGCTGCCGCCTGGTGGCGCAGGCCGACCACATACCGGTGCATGTTGGGGCCATGCCCTGGGCGGCGAAGGCGCTGGCCGCGCGGTTTCCCAACCCCGCTCCGGGCGACGTCTATCTGCTGAACGACCCGTATCGCGGCGGTTCGCACCTTCCCGACCTCACCGCCTTCGTGCCGGTCTTCGCGGGGGACGCGCTGATGTTCTGGTCGGTCGTGCGCGCACACCACTCCGACATCGGCGGCGCCACGCACGGCGCTTACAACCCGGCCGCAACGGAGATTTGGCACGAGGGCCTGCGCATTCCGCCGATGCGCCTGACGGAAAATGGCGTGCTGCGCGAGGACCTGCTGGAGATGCTGGCGCTGAACGTGCGCCATCCGCGCGACTTCCGCGGCGACCTGGCGGCCCAGATCGGTGCGGCCAAGCTGGGCGAGCAACGCCTGGCGGCGGTGATCGCCGAGTTCGGCGCGGCAACGCTGGCCGACGCTGTGGAAGCAATGCTCGACGCGGCCGAGCGCCACGCTCGCGCCATCGTCGCCGCCTGGGCCGACGGGGTCTATGACGGCGAGGCGGTGCTGGACGATGACGGCTTCGAGCGCACGAACATCGTCATCCGTGCCCGCGTCACCAAGCAGGGCAGCGACGTCACGGTGGACCTGTCCGAGTCCGATCCGCAGGTGACCGGCTTCATCAATTCCTCCTTCGCCAATACCCAATCGGCCGTTTCCATGGCTTTCGCCTTTCTGCTCGATCCCGACATCACCAAGAACGAGGGCGCGTTCCGGCCGCTGAAGGTCGTGCTGAAGGAGGGCACCATCGTCTGGGCGCGCGAGGGCGCCCCGGTGACAATGTGCACCAGTCATTGTTCCAACGAGATCATCGAGGCGATCATCGTCGCGCTGGCGCCGGCCTGCCCCGAGCGTGCCATGGGTGGCTGGGGGCGGCGGCTGCGCATCGCGCTGAACGGGGTGGACCCGCGCAACGGCCGGCGCTTCATCTGGCACATGTTCCAGGCGCGGCCGGGCGGCGGCGGCTCGATCGCCGGTGACGGGTTTTCGACCATCGGCGAGTGGCACTCGGCCGGTGGCATCAAGTTCGGCTCGATCGAGGTGGCGGAGGAACGCTTTCCGCTGGTGTTCGAGACGCACGAATACCGTCCGGGGTCGGCGGGGGATGGACGGCACCGCGGCGGCTATGGGGGAGACATGCGGCTGCGCGTGGAGACCGACGGTCCGGCGCTGGCCAACACCGCCGGCGAGGGCATCGTGCATGGCGCGCGTGGGATACTGGGCGGGCAGGACGGGGCGCCGCACGACTACACGCTGCTGCCGCCGGGAGCGCCGCCGCGGAAGCTGCGGAGCAAGGAGGTCGGCGTGGTGGTGCCGCCAGGCAGCGTGCTGCACGTGTTGTCGGGCGGAGGCGGTGGCTGGGAACCGCCGGAGGAACGCGATCCGGCGGCGCGAGAGAAGGACGCGACGGAGGGTTTAGAGGGGCGCCCGAGTTGCTGCTAACATCGATTCGATCCGGGCGCTGGCAGCATCGCAAGTAATTCACCACAAAGGCACGAAGGCACGAAGATAAAACTGAATCTTTGTGCCTTCGTGTCTTTGTGGTGAATCTACTTTCCGACTGACACGTCAAAGCGGCCGGACAAGGGTGGCAAACAATCGAGACCAGCCCTCACCCTTTCACTGCCCCGGCCGTCAGCCCAGCCACCAACCACCGCTGTCCGAGGAATGTGACGACGACAGGCGGCAGGGCGATCAGCGTCGCCGCCGCCATCAGTGCGCCCCAATCCGTCACGCCCTCGCCGACGAAATTGAACGCCGCAACAATCAGCGTGCGGCTGTGGATGTCGCTCAGCACCAGCGAGAACAGGAAGTAGTTCCACGCGAACACGAAGCACAGGATGACGCTGACAGCGAGACCAGGCCCGACCAGAGGCAGCACCACGCGCAGCAGCACCGCCGTGTCAGAGCACCCGTCGATGCGCGCCGCTTCTGTCAGTTCGCGCGGCAATGCGTCGAAGAACGGCAGCATGGTCCACAGCGCCAGCGGCAGCGTGATCGCCGCATGGGTGACGATCAGCACCCAGAAGCTGCCCACTGCGCCGATTGCTGAGAACATCACGAACCACGGCAGCAGGAACAGGGCTCCGGGCGCCATGCGCGCTGCCAACATCAGCAGTGCCGGCCAGTGCATGCGGTTCCATGACACCGCGAAGGCCGCGGGCACGCCGAGCAAGACTCCCAGGATCGTGGAACCTCCGGCGATCACCACGCTGTTCAGGGCGAAGCGCAGGAATGGCATGGTGGTCAGCACGGTGGCAAAATTCCGCAGCGTGGGATGGAACAGCAGTTGCGGCGGGAGTGCCGTTACAGCGTCGGAGTCCTTGAAGCCGGCGGTGACCATCCACAGCACCGGCGCGACGAACACGATCCCGACGATCGCGACCTGCAGCGCGTCCAGCAACGGGGCTGCGCGCGCAGCGATTCTGCGCGCTACCATGTCGCGGCCTGGCGTAGCCGCATCAGCACCAGCACGGCGCCGATCACGATGGCGGTCAGCGTCACCATCAGGGCCGACGCGTAGCCGATATCGAGGAACACGAATCCTTGCTTGAACGCATAGATGTTGAGCGTCTGCGAGGCATCGCCGGGACCTCCTTGCGTGGTGATGTAGATGATGTCGAAGAACCGCAGCAGATCGACGCTGCGCAGCGTCGCCGCGGTGATGATGCTGGGCGCCAGCAACGGGAGCGTCACGCGACGGAGCAGGCCCCAGCCTCGGGCGCCGTCGATCGCGGCGGCCTCGAACACGTCGGGGGGCAGGGTCTGCAAGCCGGCGAGCAGGATGAGCGCGACGAAGGGGGCCCATTGCCAAGTGTCGATCATGGCGACGGTCGGCACCACCCAGTCGGGCGAGGCCAGCCATAGCGCGGGCGAAATCCCCACGAGTGATAGTAGCCAGTTGGCGATGCCGAGCGACGGATCGAGGATCACCAGCCACATCATGCCGACTACGACCGGCGGCATGACGAAGGGCGACACCAGCAGTGTGCGGAGCAACCCGCGCAGCACCCGCGTGCGGTGCAGCAGCAGTGCGAGATACAGCCCGGCCAGTAACTGCCAGGTGAGCGACAGCAGGTACAGGGCCAGGGTCACGCGCAGGCCTTGCCAGAATTTTGCGTCGTGCAGGAGTGTCCCGTAATTGGCGAGCGCAGCGAAGCGCGGGTACGAGCCGAAATTGAAATGTTGCAGGCTGAGCCACAGGGTATCGAGCAGGGGAAAGCCGACCATGAGGGCTATGAATCCGAGGGCGGGTAGGAGCATCCAGCGGAACGAGCCTTGGGAGCGCCAGCGTCGGCGGAGCGGTATGGCGGCGGCCATCAGCGACTGGAGCCTCGGCTGAAAGGGTCGTTGGTGCCCGCTGTCCTTCCCGTCATGGCCGGGCCTTGACCCGGCCATCTACGCCGGAGCCGTCATGTTCGAATTGACCGATCGTGCTCCACGGACCGGGGGTAGATGGCCGGGTCAAGGCCCGGCCATGACTCGGGAGGTTTCGGCCGCACGGGCAGAACAGGCAGGCCAACTCAACGATCCCCGCGATCCGGGACCGGTCTCGTGCGGCGCAGCGGGTCGAACGGCCGCAGATCCATCGCGGGTTCGCGCCCGAGCACCTGATCCGCCAGCAGCCGCCCGGCGAACGGCCCGATGGTCAGGCCAACCGCGCCAAGCCCGTTGCCGACATACAGCCCGTCCACACCGCGCACCGCCCCTAGCAATGGCAAGCCATCGGCCGAGGCCGGGCGGAAGCCGATGCGGGTCTCGATCACCGTCGCCTCGCCCAGGCCTGGCGCGACATGCAACGCGTGCTGCAAGACCTCGGCCTGCCCCGCCGCCGTTACCCGGTAGTCGAAGCCCACGCCGACCTCGCGCGTCGCGCCGACGACCACGCGGGAACCCTCGAACGCCAGCAGGTAGTGCTCGCTCATCGGCAGCACGACCGGCCAGGCGGCGGTGTCGGCGCCCGGCAGGCGCAGATGCACGATTTGCCCCCGCATCGGCGCGACCGGCAGTGCCATGCCGACCGGTCGCAACAGCGCTGGAGCCCAGGCGCCGGCGGCAACCACCACGGCGTCGGCGGTCAACGTCTCCCCCGCCACGCGCACACCGGCGACGCGGCGGTCGGACAGCGTTAGTTCCGCGATGCCCTCACGCAGATCAGCGCCCAGGCCGCGCGCGGCACGCCATAGCGCAGCGGTCACGAGCCGCCCGTCCACGCGCGCTCCGCCGGTCACGAGCACGCCCGCCAGCCCGGCCCGCAATGGCGGGAACAGCGCGCGAGCCTCGGTTGCGGAGACACGCCGCACCTCGCCGGCGACCGGGTCCTCGGCCGCCCGCGCCCGCACGTGGTCGGCGATGAAATCCAGCTCCGTCGCGTCGTCCGACACGCACAGACCGTCGACGCGCGCATAACCAAGGTCGTGCTCGCCGCGTGCGCCAAGCAGCGTGACCAGTTCGGGATAATAACGGGCGCCGCCGGCATACAGTTGGTAGAATGGACCGTCATCGGCGCCCGATACCCACGGACAGACGATGCCGGCGCCGGCCGCGGTGGCGCGGCCGTCCAGTGCCGCATCGACCAGCACGACATCGGCACCCGCATGCGCCAAATGCAGCGCCGTGCTTGCGCCCAATACGCCACCGCCGATGATTGCTACTCGCATGATCCGACGCCTCAGCTTATCGCACCGCCAACGCGCAACGCGGCGATCTGTTCCGCGGAATAGCCCAGGGCACGTAGCACCTCGTCGGTATGCTCGCCGGCGGCGGGGGGCTGGCGGCGCAAGCCGGGCGCTTCATCGTTGAAACAGATCGGCGTGGTCGGCAGCTTCGCCACGTTGCCCTTCGGCATAAGCAGCGGCAGCATCCGGCCATGGGCGTTGAGCTGCGGATCATCAAACAGGTCCGAGGGGGTCTGTACAGGCGCGAAGGGGATGTTGGCGGCATCCAGCAACCGTTGCAGTTGGGCAATGTCGTGATCCCGCGCGATGGCAGCCACATTGTCGCGCAGAGCCGGATTGTTGTTGACTCTATCTGCGTTGGTCGTGAAGCGGGGATCGGCGAGCAGATCGGGCTTTTCGAAGGTGGCGCAGAAACTGTGCCAATGATTGTCGGAGGTGATGCCGATGAACAGGTTCTCGCCGTTCTTGGTGGGGAATGATTCGTAGATGCCCCAGGAACGGCGGCGGATCGGCATCGGCGGTGTGGGAACGCCGGTCGCGGCCTCGCCGGCCATATGTTGCGCCACCAGGAACGCAGCGGACTCAAACAACGAACTGGTGACCTTGCGGCCGATGCCGTCGCGATCGCGCTGCCGCAGGGCGGCGAGCACGCCGATCACACCCATCACGCCACCCATGATGTCCACCACCGATGCACCGGCACGCAGCGGCTGTCCTGGCGGACCGGTCATATAGGCCAGGCCGGTCTCGTACTGCGCCAGTTCGTCGAGCAATGGCCGATGTTCGGACGGTCCGGGCAGGAAACCCTTCATCGCCAGATAGACCAGGCGCGGATTCAGATCGTGCACGGCGTCCCAGCCGAGGCCGAGACGGTCCATCGTGCCCGGGCCGAAATTCTCGATCAGCACGTCGGCGTTGCGCGCCATGTCCTGCGCCACTTTCAGCCCGGCGGCGGATTTCAGGTCGATGCAGATGCAGCGCTTGTTGCGGTTGAAATAGACGAAGAAGCCGGTGGCGAAACCATGCAGGCGGCGGGTGCGGTCGCCATCGGGGGCTGGCTCCACGCGGATCACGTCGGCGCCGAGATCGGCCAGCACCATACCGCAGGACGGGCCCATGACGGTATGGGTGAATTCGAGGATCGTCAGGTCCTCGAGCGGCGTGATCGACATAAGTCCCAGTCTCCGGTTGATCGTCATTGCAAGGCGCAAAGCGCCTAAGACCCTATCTCCTTCCAAAGCTTGAGGCGACCCACCCTCGATGGGGATACGAGGGTGGTTCGGGATGGTCCGGACCGAGCCCCACCCAAGGAGGCAGAGCCATGACGGAACATAGCGCCGCCTACGGGGTATGACGCGGCCCGGAACGCGTTCGACGCCACCACGGGGCAGCACGGAGGCCGGCGGAATGCTGCCTGCGCGCGAATTGACCGAGCGAGTCATCGGGCTGGCCATCGAGGTGTATCGGCTGACAGGACCGTTCACGCGGCACCGCGCCCTTCCTCGACTCTACTGGTCTTCGTGTTAAATGCTTGCGACCGAGCGTGCCGCACGAACCATCCATCGATGTCGCACAGTCCCGCTCCACGCCCGCCAGATCGCAGCCCACCCGGCGCTGCGCCAGCCCCCATCGCGCGCATGCAGGACCGGTTCGCGAGCCTCGCCGTTTGTCGCCGCAAACCGTCCATGCGGAGCCATCTCCGCAAAATGAGCGACTCAGGGAGCTGGCGGACCCGAGAGCAGTACCGCTGCCAGCTCGCGATCCGGCCCGTCCACGTGGCGGAACAGCCACTCCTGCAAGTACTGCAGGATGAGGCTCGTGCTGACGCCCTCACCTTCCAGCGCAAGGCCGGAAATATCGGCGAGCAAT
>Ga0182030_10018922_pt1 | contig 13162 bp, 10 predicted proteins | sample 812S3MmetaG_FD_121299 | JGI IMG/M metagenome (GOLD analysis project Ga0182030, IMG submission 121299) | Permafrost microbial communities from Stordalen Mire, Sweden - 812S3M metaG (Illumina Assembly) | ecosystem: Environmental > Terrestrial > Soil > Wetlands > Permafrost | place: Sweden... | reverse complement strand
TCGACGCCGCCGATCTGCCCCAATTGCGAAGCCGTGTAAACGATCACGCCGGCCTTTCGGGCGAGCATGGCCGGCAGCACGGCGCGGGTCATCAAGAAAGCGCCGCGGACATGCACGGCGAACATCCGATCGAAATCCTCAGGCGTCAGTTCCGTGAACCGGGCTTGATGCACATGGCCGGCATTGCTGATCAAGTGAGTGGGATCGCCAAAAGCGGTTCGACAAGCCGCCACAATCGCAGAGACATCGTCTTCAAGGGAAACATCGCCGCCGATGGCGATAGCCTCCCCGCCGTCGCTCCGGATTTGCGAGGCGACGCTTGCGGCCTGATCAAGATGAATGTCGTTCACTGTCACTCGATAGCCGTCGCTGGCTAACCGCATCGCGACGGCGCGCCCGATGCCGGAACCCGATCCCGTGACGATCGCCGTTTTCATCCTGTCGCCTCTTGAATTGCCATGCGTGTTTCGCTCGCCGCACGCTGAGTGTCATGCCTTGCAGGAGCCGTGTTCCACCAATGTCGCTCAATCCCGGTGGTAGTCGTGACGAGCCCCGAGTCCAAGCCGACGAGGACCTCGGGGACGATCATGCCCGGCACAATCAACTATGCCTCCGGTTTTGCCGGGGAATTCTTCCCGAACGCCTGCGCGGCCATGACGCCAGGAACCGTGCAGGTAATCATGGTCAACCTCTCCCGCGCCGCATTTTGCCGCCTGGGGTATCGTCAAATCCGCGGCGGCGCGTTCCCCACATCAGCCAGCCGAAGCTTCTCGGCCGCCCTGCGCGCCTCCGACTCCGAGTCATACATCGGAGTACGGAACACGCGCAGCGGGGTCGTCGCGTCGGCGTGGACCTGCCCCACGCACCATGCCTTTCCCTTGATTGCCTCGACGATGACATAGAAGCCTGGAACGGGTCCGGGGCGATGGCCGTTGATCATGAACAGTATTGTGGCGAACGGGGAGAACTCGCCCTCGTCCACACGGGCCCGCAGCGGCTGCGCGGTGGTCCTGTCCTCCGGCGAATCCAGAAATTCATAGGTGCCTATCGGGAACTCCGGCAGACCGTTAAGCTTGATGTCCGACGGGCCCTTGAACTCGATGGGAGCCTCGGCGGTATAGCCGGGGTTCATCCACCAGGGCCGCTTCTTTGCCGCCACTGTCATCTTTTTATCCTCATCGGTGAGCGGAGCGTCAAGCGACGTCATGGCAATGGACCCTCCTTGAGGAATCCACGCAGAACGTTTTCCGTAATGCGGGATACATTGTTGTCGTAGTCATTGTGCGAAAGGCTTCCGCACCATGTCAGGGATCCGGGCGCCCAGGTGGCTCCGTCATTGGCGGTCTTGTAGTATATCATGTCGGCACGAACCATCGGGTTCTCGTCGCCACCACCCCAATAGCCGCGCGCATAGTGCAGGATTTCCTCATTAACCTGCTGCATCAGGTCGCCGTGGCCCTCCGACCGCGCCAGCACATACACCTGATGCGGCGTGCCCACATCGGCGGCGTAGCGGTCGATCTCCAGTCCCGCCGCCCCACCGCCGACGAGCCCGAAGTCGCCGATAACCTCGTCCTCGCCGACCCCATCGAATATCCACGAACAGGTTGGAAGGTTGCCTTCAGGCATGCGGCGATAGTAGGAGCCCACGTCAAATCCGTAGGCAGCGAAGGTCAGGCCGCAAACCTTGCTGGGTGCCCGCCCCCGTGCCCGCCACATACCGCCGAAGCCGCCGTCGAACGCCTGGGAATACTCGCCCGGATCGGTCGTGTATGCCCGGTTGCCCGCCTCGCCCTTGCGGACCTCCACGATATTCTCGTTGTCGGGATGGAAGGAAGTACACCAATAGAAGCCGTCGCCGCCAACATACATGAAGCGGCCGCCCGAATGCTGGTAGTTGGCGAAACTCTCGATCATCTTCTCGGTAACGTATTCCGGATGGGTACCGGTCAGAATGGTCTTGTAGCGGTTGAGCAGGCCGACGCCTTCCCGTTCGAGATCGGCATCGGTGTAGACGTCGTACTTAAATTCCTTTTTCTCAAGCCAATCGGTCAAGTGCAGGTCGGCGTTGAACTGCCAGAGCGAGGGCGACAGCCAATGCCGGTATTTCGGCCGGATGTTCAGGATCGGACGCAGACGGGACGAATAGAACACACCCGACCCGTCCGAATGGACCGAGTAAAGCGAGAGGCCGTATTCGCGATGGGAGTTCATGTGCAGGTCCGACACCTGCATCACGGGAACCGCCCCGCGCAGCAACTCGGCGATGACCGCGTCGGTCGCCAGATTGTCGTTGGAATAGGCGAGATAACTGCAGATCGGCACGATCAGTGCGATGTCGGCAGTGGTAGTCCCCAGCGGCGGGCGGACGAAGAAGGGAATGTAGTCTTCCGTATCGGACGACGAGATCCCGCCGATACGAAGGCGGGCCGCATAGATGCCGCTCGGCAGGTCGTCGGGAATCTTGAATGAGAAATCAGGCTCCCAGCGCGCATCGTCGATATCGTCGTCGTGAAAGTGGATCGCGCCGTATTCATCCGGTGCGTGGCGGTAAGATATCTCGTCGCCAGTCCAGTTGTATCCGGTCATTCCGCGCGACGGCATGTTGACGGTGAAGCCATCCAGGCCGTTCTGGGAGGTGTCGACGATCTTGGTCGAGGCGATGTTCTTGCCAATGTTGGCCTGGAAATCCCATGCGGCGACCACCTGGCTGCGCAGCGTCGCGGGGCAAGCGCGATATCCGCGCACTAACGCATCCATGTCGCCGCGCCCCAGCACGGTGCTGGTCAGGCGGGGGCGATCGATCTTGCCGTTGTAAGTGTCCGACTGGATCGGCAATGCGATCGGCGACTTCGCCTCACGATAGTGCGCGCCGAAGATCGATCGGCCGGAGACCGTCGTTTTGGTGAGCGCGCCTATCAGGAAGGGCGCCTTGCCCTTCTTCGGCGCGCCGACCGGCCGGCTGAATTTCATGACCGCGAGCGATTCTTCGATCGGATGCACGAGCAGCATGCCGATACCGGCATTGGTCGACGTCGGCGTTGGGATCTGGATGAGATGGATTTCGCCGGTCGCGCTGTCGTAGGAAGCAGCGACCTGGTACCAGACCCGCTTCAGCATCGGCTTCCCGGTCGACACCTTGGCAACGCCTCGTTCGCCGGCGATCCACAGCCCGAGGCTACCGTCCTGCTCGATGACGAGGCTGAACCCGGTTCCGTCGTCGGCCGACCAGTTCCCCATGATGCCCTGCACACCCTTTTCCGGCGTGGTCGGGAAGATCATCGCCTGCACTGTGAAGCTTTCGACATCAAAGCGAGCATCGTGCGGCACGATCGCATAGGAACCGATATGAATCGACTGCGGTCTGCCCGGATAGAGCTTGTCGGAAGTTTTGGCGATCTCCTCTTCCTTGTAACCTGGCCCTTCCGGATTGGTGTCGCCGTGGATGAGGCGCACGATGTCCGCGCCGAAACTCTCGCTTTCGGTCGAGCTGACGTAGAAGGTGATGGTTTCACCCGGCGTGACCGAGTGTTTGTCGCTATATCCGACGATGTTCAACATAACTACACCTCTATGTTTCTGTCTTAGGCCGATTTCGCCGGAGCGGGGTACTTGGCGAGCATCATGGCGACGCGCCGAAGGAAGATGGCATGCTCGCATTCGTCTCCAGTGCTGTAGATCACGTCGTCCAGGATCTTGACCGGCTGGCCCCGCTCGCCCGGTAGAATGCCGATCGCATATTTCTTGAACGGTTCGATCTCGATGCGTACCTCCTTGCCTGCCAGCGGCGCCCGGCGAAGCTTGTCGAGCACATGCGCGAGATCGTCGCTGTGCTGGACGACCGGCTTGCCGGCCTTTCCCGGCTTGCCGATCGGGTTGCCGCGATGTTCATCGATGATGGCTTGTCGGCGCTTCTCGTCCCACAGGATCGGCATCACATGATTGAGTGTGATGAATTCATCGGTCGCGTGGTAGGACGCGTTCTGTGAAAGGCTCGTTGAGTTCCGCAACATCAGCTAACTCCTGATCGTTTCAAGTTGGTTGCATTCAATTGTCCTCGACACCCTGGCTCAGGACGCGCTTGGTTTCCGCTTGGAACGAGGCGAACATGTCGCTGGTGTAGTCCATCTCGGCGATCTCTTTGTGCTTGAAGCAACGCACCATATGCCCTCGCTCCACCGTGGTGATGGGCGGCATATTGTTGATGGTGTGAGTATCGGCGAAGGGGCAGCGCGACGCCAAAAAGCAGCCTTTGGGCAGATCGATCGGGCTGGGGATTTCTCCCTTCAGCTCGATCCGCGGCCTGCCCTTGAGCTTGGGGTCGGGCAGCAGCACCGACGAAAGTAGACCGATGCTGTAGGGATGGCGCGGCTTGGCAAAGAGGTCGGCCGCCGGGCTCTCCTCGACGATCATGCCCAGATACAGGACGGCTACGCGGTGGCTGACGTAGCGGACCGTGCTGAGGTCGTGCGAAATGAAAAGGTAAGCCGTTTCCAGTTCGCCCTGCAGCCGGATCAGCAGATCGATGATTTCCGCTCGAGCCGTCGGATCGAGCGCGGAGGTCGGCTCATCGAGGACTATCAGTTCGGGACGGGTGACGATCGCGCGGCCTATGCCGACGCGCTGCTGCTGTCCAGCGCTCAACTCGGCTGGAAATGCATCGAGCGCCGAGTCCGGCAGGCCGACGCGCCGTGCGATCTCCAGGACGCGCTTGTCCCGATCGGCCCGGTTGAGCTTTTGCGCACGCAGCGGCTCGGCGATGGTCCGTCCCACTCGCACGCGCGGGTCGAGCGATTCCGCCGGCTCCTGAAACACGAGCTGCAGGCGGCCACGAAGCGACGGGCTGCGGATGGTACGGTTGCCGCCCATTCGTGCGCCGTCGAAGGTGACGGTCCCGTCCGTTGGTTCGATCAAACCGAGCACGCAACGGCCGATGGTAGTCTTGCCCGACCCGGATTCTCCGACGAGCGACAGCGTCTCCCCCTTGTTCAGGGTGAAGCTGACGGCATTCACCGCCTGGACGACTTTCTTCGAGCCAGCCAGCGGAAAGGCCATCGACATGTCGTTTACTTCGAGCAGTGACGTCATGAAGGGGTACCCACCGGAAAATGACAGCGCACGTCGTGTCTGGGCCTGAAGCGTGAGAGCTTCGGGTGCTCGACAGCGCAGCGCTCACGAGCCCGCACGCAGCGGAACCGGAATGGACATCCGCCGGACAACGGAGCCGCGCCGGATAGGTCGTCCGCTTTCTTCGTCCATTTTGCGCGCAGCGCCGGGTTGTGCAAAAACGCCGAGAGGAGCATCACGCTGTAGGGATGGGCCGGTCTCTCGAAAAAGGATTGCGTGTCCGCAATCTCGACGATCTCGCCGGCATACATGACGGCCACGCGGTTGCAGAAATGCGCGGCGATGCCGATGTCGCGGGTAATGAAAAGCATGGACGCGCCGCGATCTCGCACAAGCGTGCTCATGAGCTCCAGCACCTGGGCTTGCACCGTCACGTCGAGGCCGCTGGTGGCATCGTCCGAGATGATGAAGCGCGGCGAGCAGATCAGGGCGATCGCGATGATGACGCGCTGCGCCATGCCGCCACTGAGTTCGTGCGGATAGGCATTGAAACGTCGCTCCGCGTCGGAAATGCGCACCGACCGCAGCATCTCCATCGCCTTCGCCTCGGCCTGTTTGCGAGAGATCCCGAGATGCTCATGGGCGACGTTCGAAATCTGCCGGCCGACCGTCAGCAGTGGGTTGAGTTCGCTGCGCGGGTTGGGCACCATCATGCTCAGGTCGCGGCCGCGAATCGCGCGCATCTGCTTTTCATTCAGCGTCGAGAGATCGAGACCATCAAGCGAAACGATTCCGCCCTCGACAATTCCCGGCGGCGGTACCATGCCCATCATGGCCCGGGCAAGCGTGGACTTGCCGGATCCCGACTCGCCGACGAGACCGACCACCTCACCGCGCGGAATGTCGAGCGAGACGCCGTTCACGGCTCGCTTCGTCGTCTTGCCGTAGGACGGGAATCCGACGGTCAGGTCCTTGATGGATATCAGCGGAGTCTTTGCCTGTTCGGTGCTGACTTCGCCAGCGAATGCCGAAAGCGCGACCGACTTCGAATTGCGACCGTCGCGCGTGCTCTCGCTCGCCAAATGCCCCTCTTTTCCCGAAGCCTCGACCCTGATCATCCCGTCACTGCCGAATTCCCCGGCGATCGTTCTGGCAGTCATGATCACGCCCTCATCCGCGGGTCGATGGTGAAGCAGATCAGATCGACAACCAGATAAATAAACAGGCACAGCACGGCCGAGAACACGACGAAACCGAGCACCGGATTGATGTCGTTGTTGAGCACGCCCTGCACAGCGTATTGACCGGCACCGCCCCAACTGAAAACGATCTCCACCAGCACGGCGCCGCCGATTAGGAAGCCGTAGAGCACGCTGATGATGGTGACGATCGACGGAAGCGAGTTGCGGACAGCCTGCCGCAGCACCGTGCGCGGCGAAAGGCCAGACAATTCTGCATACTGGATGAAGTCGGAGGTCAGCACTCGCTCCATCGTCGATTGTGTGACCTTGAGGATCGGCCCGGCGTTGATTAGCCCGAGCGTAAGGACGGGAAGCACGAGGTGGCCCAGTGTCGACCCGAGCACCTCAAAATCGCCAATCAGGATACTGTCGATGATGTAGGAACCCGTGACCACCGGTGGGGTCAATAGAGACATATCCACGCGGCCGAGCGGCGTCGGAACGATATGGAAGATCGTGTAGAAGACGTAGACGAACACCAGGGCCAACCAGAAATCGGGAATGGCGCCGGCAACCAGTCCATAATAGTCGGTGAACCTGCGGATCGGGCCGCTCTTGTGGCGGGCGGCCAGTACGCCGAAAGGAACCCCGATCAGCATGGCGAGCAGAAGCCCTAGCGTGACCAGCTCCAGCGTCGCGGGAAACCGAACCACGAGGTCCTCGACGACCGGCCTTGTGGTTTGCCAAGAGGTGCCGAAATCGCCATGCAGAACATTGCCGAAATAGATAGCGAATTGCTGAAGGAGTGTTTTGTTGAAGCCCATGCTCTCGCGCAACGCCTCGATGCTTTCCTGGCTGGCGACAGGTCCAAGCATCATCACCACGGGATCACCGGGGATCAGCTTGACCATCATGAAGCTGATCAGAATGATCCCGAAAAGCTGTGGCGCGACATAGAGGAGCCGGCGCAGGATGTAGCGGATAAAAGTCATGGCGCGGTCCTACTTCACGGTTCCTGCGAGTACGCGACGCCGCGCCGGATCCGCCAGAATCTCGATGCTGCCGCCAACCAGCGAGAAACCGAATACGGTCAGGCCGAGAGCCAGCCCCGGGAATATCGAAGGCCACCACTGTCCGGTGACGATGTTCTGGTATCCCATCGAAATCATGCTGCCCCATTCCGGCAACGGCGCGACGACGCCGGCGCCGACGAAGCTCAGACCGGCCGTCAACAGCACCGACCAGCCGATGTTCACCGAAAGCTGGCTGAGCACCGCCGGGATGGCGTTCGGGATAACGTGGCGCATGATGATGCCAAGGTCGGACGCCCCGGATACATAGGCCGCCTCGACGTAACGCATTTTGCGGATGGACAGAACCTGGCTGCGCATTAGCCGCAGGTAGATCGGTGCGTTGACGAACGCGATGGCCGCGATGACGCTGCTGATCCCCTGTCCAAAGACCGCCACCAGCGCGATGGCGAAGACGAAAACAGGGAACGCCTGCAACACGTCGGCCGAACGCATCACGAGGGCGCTGGAAAACTTGCGCCACGTGCGGCCGCCCTCGTAGAAGCCGGTAATGGCACCGAGAAAGGAGCCGAAGGACGCCGAAATCAACGTGCCGATCAGCGCAATCGTCAGGTCGATCCGTGGCGCGTAGAGGACGCGGCTGAAGATGTCCATGCCGGTGGAATCGGTGCCAAGCGGGTGCGACCACCGCGGCGACAGGAGATACTGCGACGGATCCGCGTTCATCGGATCGTACGGGACGATCCAAGGAGCGAAGATCGCGATCAGACACACCAAGGCAACGATGAAATACCCGAATGCAAAAGACGGTTTGTTGCGCAGTACCGCCAGGAAAAACGATCCGGCACCGGTCTCAGTGCGCCGCCCGCCTGGCCCGGACTCCTTCGGGAGCCCGGACGTCGGCGCAGGCCCACTTGAGGCCTGCGCGTCGGCGGCAGCAGCCGGATCCGGAAGGTGCTGGGCACGATCTGGCTTCCCGATTGCACTGACTATCATTGGTGGCAACTCCGCCATCCCGGGGCATCAGCCCTTGGACAAATCCTGGAAGCGGATGTTGTTGGACGTGTAGTAGGTGAAGCCCTTGACGTCCGCCTTGCGGGCCCAATGGTAGTTAGGATAGGCGATAAACACCCACGGCGCCTCGTCGATCACGATTTCCTGCGCGCGCTGCGACATCTTCACGCGTTCAGCCTCGTCGGAACTTCTCGCGATCTGGTAGAGCAGCTTGTCGACTTCATCGTTCTTGAAGTTGCTGTAGTTAACGAACGACTTGGAGTCGAAATACAGGATCATCGCGTAGCCCGGATCTGGCGTCCAGGGGTTGTCCTGGTAGAAAATCACCGGCTCCTTGCGCTCCGAGACGGCATTGTAGAACGTTCCCGCTGGATATTTCTTAAGCTGCAGATCGATACCTATCTTGCGAAGCGACGACTGGTAGAGGATCGCGATGGATTCGTGCACGGGGTCACCGGCGTTGTACGACAGCGTGGTTGAGAAGCCGGCTTCCATGCCGGCTTCCTTCAGCAGGGCCTTTGCCTTGTCCAGATCGTAGCCGTATTTCCAGTACTTGTCGGTGAAGCTCGGGTAGAACCATGGCATCGCACCGATGAGCGGCGCGCCGAGGCCCTGAAACACGGTTTTGATGATTTGCTCCTGTGGAAAGGCAAAATTCATTGCCTGCCGCACCGCCTTGTTGTCGAACGGCTTCATCTTGGCGTTCAACTCGATCCAGAGCATCGACGTGGCGTCGATCGTGTCCACGGCGACGTTGGGCGCGCCGCGTAGCTGTATGACCTCCAGTGGCTGGAGGAACTGCGCGACGTCGACAGCGCCGCCTTTGAGCAAGGAAACGCGCGCCGCGGATGTCGGAACCTCACGGTAGATTACGCGATCGTAAAACGGCTTGCCGCGATAATAGTCCGGACGCGCCTTGAACACCGCCTGCTGGCCACGGTCGAGACGTTCGACGACGTACGGGCCGAAGCTCGCCGTGTTGTTGCGCAAGAACTCCTTGGCCCAAGGATCCGACGCTCCTCCAACTTGCTTGCACTTTGTTGCGTCGAACACATGCGTGAACAGATTGGCCATGATACGAACCAGGATCGGGTTCGGATTGTCCGGGGCGAATGAAACCGTGTACTTGTCTTCGGCCTTGATCTGCTCGGGTTTTGTCAGGCCGAGTGTCGAAAGATAGAACAATCCGACTCCGCCCAGTTCGAACTTGCGGTGCCAGCTCCAGACCACGTCTTCGGCGGTGAGTTCATTGCCCCAGTTGCTCATCACTCCCTTGCGCAGCGTGAACTTGGCCCACTTCGCGCCGGGATCCATCTCCCAGCTCTCGGCAAGCTTGCCCACGGCGTTCACGCCGCCCGGCTTGTCCGGATAGGAAGCTGTATCTTCGCGCATTACGCCCGGGATCTTGGGATCGGGAATTTTCGCAAACTCGATAAGGTTTTCATAAAGAACACCGACGGCGTCCACTGTACCGAGACTGATGTCGAACTCGCTATCCAGACCCTGCGGCGTCTGGGGTGAGGCAACAATCAATGTGTTGACGTCTGCGGCGAATGCCGAGCCGTCCCCGAGAGTTGATAGGGCCGAGATGCCGGCAATCGTTACGCCGCCCTTGAGAAGAGTACGCCGATTTACTCCCAAATCATTCAGATCGAATGGATGTCTCATTTGGTTGTTGCCCTCTGCGATATTATCTTTCCCCACATTCTAGTCACAACCTCGAGACTTCCGCAATTGATATTTCTTAATGATAAAACCTTTTTCTTACCAAGACGAGATGGTGCCGATCAGCGCCGTCCGGTCCACGCTCCTTTTCGATACTTCGGCCGCGCCCGATCTGGTCCGCGCAAATGGCAACAGCAGGTTGCAGCCGTTACTATTCATGTACCTGCGGCGGTTGTCCTGTGCGGGCCGAGAGAACCCGTTCACTTGAACCTCAGCTCGGTCCGGTAGGTATTGCTCCGCTCAGACGGCGCAGCGGATCAGAACACTGTTTCCTGCGGAACAACTTAGTTTCATACAAGTATTGTGCCAGTGGCCCCGAGATTTACAGCCCGTTTTCTGGGAAGAAAATGAATTCTGCCTGGTCCGCAGCTGTTCCGAGGCCCGGTCGCGACCCATCTTAGGCTGCGGACGGTTTACCGACATCTCGGTCAAGTCGGGCAACAGCTGCATTCAATGTATCGCTGAGAAGACAGGCTATTGTCGCCGGCGCGTTCGACGGCCTCGTCAAACGCAACATTGCCGACCAGCCGATCGACACCCGGCGATTTCGTAATGCTGTGCACTTTCGCGAGGTAAACCGGTTTGCTCTTTATCGAGTGAAGAAACCTGGTTTCGGGTTACCTCCGCGTAGACGACTGGTCGTCTACTTCGCCGTCCGCTTGAGCTTCTTTGGATCGTCAAAGTTGATGGGATGAGAAATCGCACTGCATTCGATCGATTTACCTTTAATCTGGAGCTTGGTACCTTCCCGGGCCGCAGCAACGCTCATTCGCGCGATCGCCATCGATCGTTTTGTCAGACGGGAGTACATCCCGCAGGTGACGACGCCGATCTTCTTGCCATCGGCGAGTATTAGATCACCGGCATCCAAAGGCTGGTCCGTATCGGCCAATACCCCATAAATCTTGAAGCGCTCCTTGCCCTTCAGCCGATAGTGTTCCTCGGCTCCTCGGAAACCCGTTTTCTCCGGCGAGACGGTAAAGTCCAAGCCGAGTTCCCACAATGTATCGCCGGCGGGCTCGTCATCGAACGGATACATCTGGGAGTTGTCGTAGGGATAGAACAGCAGGTAGCTCTCGACCCGAAGCCAGTCCAGGGCCACGAACGAGGCCGGCACGATACCGAGCGCTTTTCCCTCGCTCACAATCGTGTCCCAGATCTTGACGGCGTCTTGGGCCCGGCAAAAAATCTCGTAACCTCGTTCGCCAGTATACCCGGTACGTGAGATCATCACATCGCAACCGAAGAGTTGCGCCTGCATGTGATGGAAATATCTCAGGTCGCGAATTTCGGGAAGATGCTTGCTAAGATATTCGACGGCCAGGGGCCCCTGCAACGAAAGGTCCTGCAAGTCATCGTCGAAGATCAGAGAAGCGTTCTTGCCCGCAATATCCTTGGTAAGCTCTTCGTACCCGGTGCCTGAACCGATGACAACAAACCATGAGTTAGGCCCCGTTCGATAGAGAATGCAGTCGTCGGTGAACTTGCCGCCGTCGTTGAGCATGCACGCGTAGACGGCCCGCCCCGGATAGATCTTGCTGACGTCTCGCGTGGTGGCACGCTGAAGCACGTGATGTGAATGGGGACCGACCAGATGGATCTTTCGAAGACCCGAGACATCCATGATCGCTGCCCTGGTGCGGACAGCCTCATGTTCATCGGGAAGAGAGCTGGCCGTATACGTCCACGCCGTCTCCATTCCGTTCCAGTCTTCGAGATTCGAACCTAGTGCCCGGTGGCGCTCGGCCAACGGTGATCTGCGCCAGGACATCACGCTCATTTGGTCATCTCCGCTTAAGGACTTCGATCGGTCTGATTTCGGTCTGCTCGTTGGTCAGGGTGATAGTTTCTGATGACGAAACTAGTTTGTCTAGCAAGAAATGAAATTCTTCGTCGCCGAAAGCGGATACGGGCCTCACGAGCAACCAAACTCACCGTTTGGTTCTCTAGCGGGGTTGATCGCACGTTCGGCGTGTGAATCGATTTCCGCATGCCGCTTTTGCAAGTCGGTGAGCGCCCCGAAGGGTCGCATCTTCATGCCGCGGTCGTGAGGGATAAGCCAAATATTCGTTGCAGCACAGAAATCAGGATGACGACCAATCCCGGCTGAACCGTCGCCGCCACGATTACCGCTCCGAACCATCCTGAATCTGGCCGTCAATCCGGATCGGGAGGGTGGACCGTCCGGGTCCATCAGGCTGGCATTAACTTGCCAACGGAAATGACGAACGCGAGGATTGCGCCTGCTGTACTGCAAGGCAAGGGACTGGCGGTCTAATCGGCAGTCGCAAGAAGTTGATTGATGAGACCGGGCCTGCCTAGAAGAGCTGTCCAATCATAAATCCGGATCACCATGATCGGCTGCAACGGAGACAACAGAATAATTAACAGCCGCTTGTTGCTGCTTTCGATCGAAATCTGGATAGAAAGTAAGCGCTCGGATAGCCGCATGGCGCGGCGACCGGGAGGGCGGCGTGGTGCGCGCCGACGTTCGGCCGAGAGCCATGAAAACACTAACTGCGGCGGGGATAGATAATAATCGATAGATAGGTCATCGGAGTACTGATCAATTCTTCCGGGCCGTGCCGCCCAGCCGCGTCAAAGAACAGCGCGTCGCCTGGCTCCAACAGGTAGCTACGGTCAGCGTGTCGGTACCTGACTCTACCGGAAAGCATATAGATGAACTCGACCCCGGCATGACGAAAGTCTGTGTAGGGAACCGCGTCATTTCTTAGAGTGATCAAATACGGCTCGACCGTTACATCTCCTCCGAGCGAGTGCCCGAGCAGATCATACAGGTGACCCGCCTTCGTACCACGACGTTCGATTCGTACACCCGTACCGCCTTTAACGAACGAGCAGTCTCGCTGCTCGTCTGTTTCGTGAAATAGACGGCTTATCGGCACGTTCAGAGCTTTCGCCAACGACGAGAGCGTAGCCAAGGAGGCGGAAATTGTTCCGTTCTCTATCTTCGACAACATGCCTGCCGAGATACCGGAAGCGGCGCCAAGTTCGGATACAGTCAGATCAAAACTCTTGCGGAGCTTGCGGACTTCGGTGCCTATCTCGGATTCAAGCGTTGCCGCAATTTCCCTAGGCGCCAACGACACAGTCCGCAAGTCCTTGGCCTTGTCCTTGGCCTTG
>Ga0182030_10018921_pt1 | contig 13162 bp, 13 predicted proteins | sample 812S3MmetaG_FD_121299 | JGI IMG/M metagenome (GOLD analysis project Ga0182030, IMG submission 121299) | Permafrost microbial communities from Stordalen Mire, Sweden - 812S3M metaG (Illumina Assembly) | ecosystem: Environmental > Terrestrial > Soil > Wetlands > Permafrost | place: Sweden... | reverse complement strand
CGCCCGGATCCCTGTGCCCTCCAGGCAGTCCGCAATGCTGACCAGTTCGCCGATTGCTACCAAAAAAAACCCGGCGGGTGTTTAGTCCGCCGGGCCGCGTCGTTCAAGTTTGACCCTGTATTGGTATCTTCCTGGTCCCCTTCGGATCGGGGTAGGGTCTCCATTACTATATCACCGAATCACGGCCTTTTTGATAAAATCCAACCGCGGAAAATGGCTTTCCAGATACGGTGTTCCCTGCCTCTGGATGAGATCGGGATCCGGCCCTGGTCCCCTTGGCGCCATGTCGCCATAAAACGAGTACAGGCTCTCCACCACATCCATCCCTGCCGTCACTTTTCCGATGGGCGCGAAGCCATGCCCGTCGAGAGCTTTGCGATTGTCCGCCAGGTTGATGAACAACTGCGTCGAACGCGTATTCGGTCCGCGCATCGCAAATGTCACTGTACCTTTGACGTTGTGCTCTTTCACCGGGTCGTCCACCAGCATCGCGGATGCCCACAGCGCGTTGATTTGCGGATCGCCGTTGATGCCGAACTGCACCACGAAATCGTGCACCACGCGGAAGAACCGCTCGTCATTGAAGAAACCGGTGTGCACCAACTCATAGAAATGATCGGCGCCGCGCGGCGCCCAGTCGCGGTGAATCTCCAACTCGACCAGTCCCTTGGACGTGTCCAACTGGACGTGATAGAGGTCCGGAACCGGCTCCGGTTTGGCGGCTGGCGCCGGTGCTGCCTCTTTCTTAGTTTCGCTGGCCGGTGAGCATCCGCCCATCACCATCGCGGCCGATGCCGCCAGCACGCAAGCCATTCGTCGCGTCATCGACCTTAAGGTATCACGGTGTATTCGAAGTGGGCGGACGATCATTTGACCCGCTCGGTTTTTTGATGAAATTTCGCGGGACCGGGCTTCGCCCGGCTGACAGGCCACGAACCCGATGTCCTGTCCCACCTCAGGCCATGATGCTGCTGCGCTCATTGCCGGAAGCGGCTTCGTCGAACGAGCGCTCTCCGCAGGTCCGGAATTCGTAGTCGTTCATCTGCACGATGGTTCCCCGATCGTCCGTCTTCATGACCTTGCCGAACACCAACAGTTCCAGCGGACAAACATTCTGCAGCAGAAACGGCCACGCGATCCGCACTTCCACTTCGCTTCCATCGGGCGGTGGATTTTCGCTGGTGAAACGGACACCGTAGCGGCTCAGATCCTGCGTCTTACCGGATCCAAAATGCGTCACTCCCCGCACTCGAAACGTGAACCGCAGATCCATCACGTAGTGATAGCGCCGTTCTTCCCTTCGGTCTCCGCGGATGAAGTCGTCCGGTCTCATCGCCTACTTGCAATCATCGGCATTTCTCGCACTTTCAGCCAGTCCTGTAGGTACCTTGGCGCCTGATAGTTCGTAATGGTGCAGTACCTCTACCTCAGTACCTTTTTGCATTTTGCCCCTTGTTCTAAGCACTTTTTCCTATACAAAGTGGAACTGTAGTGTGGTACTTCTATCTTCATAAGGGGAGTTCAAGTAAGTGCCAACCGCCAAAACGAAAGTGGCCGTCTTTCCGTCGGGTAAGAAAGTCTCAGCCCAGAGGCCATCGCGAATGCGAGTTCCGGCAGCCGCTTCCCGCCTGGTCACGGAAGCCTTTGACGCCGTCCCCACGACCTTCGGCCGGCTGGTGCTGGCATCGTACCTTCTGCACCACGACACGGGGTTGTACGTCTGCCCCCTGGCGTCGATCGCCTATGGGTACCACGAAATCAACCTGCTGCTCGATACGATGCACCGCAAGCTGTTCGGCGTGTGGCTGGGCATGACGGAAGCGCGTCAGATTTCCGACGTGCAGAATTATCTGTGGGCGGTGGATGACGAAAGCAATTCCCTGGCAGCGTCGATTCTGGACAAGCGCTCCTTTGGCGCACTGCTGCCCGTGGGAGTGGAGGCGAACGGCCGGAGGAATTTTATGCGGTCCGTTGCCCACGCCTTGAAAGCGCCGCGCACTTCACAGATGGCGGCCAACTGCAGCCCGTCTTAGTCCCGGACGCCAAACTACAGATTGAACCAGCTGTCCGTACCTGGAAGCCCGGCGCGCGTTCGGCCTGCTCAGGGCTCCAGTACTTCCATATCCTCCGGCGCGGGCGCTATGCCTGGTCGAGCGGCCGCACTCTTTGCAGCACGCTCACCAGTTCCGCCATGCCGATTGGCTTCGAGACATAGTCGTCCATGCCGGCTTCCAGACAACGCGCCCGGTCTTCCGGAAATGCCGCCGCCGTCATCGCCACAATGCGCGGCTGTCTCTCCGCCGGAAATTCGCGGCGGATGCGGCGCGAGGCCTCCAGTCCGTCCATCTCCGGCATCTGCACATCCATGAACACCACGTCGTACACTTCTTGGCGCAGACGTTGCAGCAACTCCATCCCGTCGACTGCGAAGTCCGCCTGGAAACCCAGCCGCTTCAGGAAGGCCAAGGCCACTTTGCGGCTGACGTTGTTGTCATCCGCCAATACAATGCGGAGCGCCGGCAGACTGTCCGCCGGAATTTCGAACCCTGAGTCGGCCCGTTTCGCCGGGGGAACTTCCGCCGCCACTTCCACCGGAATCGTGAAGAAGAATGCCGACCCGCGGCCCAATTCACTTTCCACCCACAGAGCGCCGCCCATCTGTTCGGCCAGGGTCTTGCTGATGGCCAGTCCCAGTCCCGTACCGCCATACTTCCGGTCGATGGCGGCGTCCACCTGGCTGAAGGATTCAAAGATCCGCTGTTGATGCTCGGGCGGAATCCCCGGGCCCGTATCGCGCACCACGAAGGACACGCGGCACCGCCCATCCGCGCCGCTGGTGGCGTTCACGGTCATCGAAACTTCGCCGGCCCCGGTAAATTTCACGGCGTTCCCCAACAGGTTCACCAGCACCTGGCGCAACCGGCCCGCATCACCCACAATCGCTCTGGGGACCGCGGGATCTATGGCGCACGAAAGCCTGAGCCCCTTCTCCACGGCGCGCCCCGCCAGCAATCCGACCGTCTTTTCCACGGTGGTCCGCAGATCGAGCGGCTGCGACTCCAGCTCCATTCTCCCCGCTTCGATTTTGGAAAAGTCGAGGATGTCGTTGATAAGCGTCAGCAGCGCCTCACCGCTCGACCGGATCTCCTCCACGTAGTCCCGCTGTTCCGCATTCAGGCCGGTCGCCGCCAGCATATTGGCGAAGCCGATCACGCCGTTCATCGGCGTGCGGATCTCGTGGCTCATGTTGGCCAGCATCAGACTCTTGGCCCGGTTCGCCGATTCGGCCTGCAGCTTGGCCTGCCGCAGCGCTTCCTGGGTTTGCCTCCGCGCACGCCGCTCCGCCAGCATGGTGGCCGCTTCCGCCGTCAAGATTCGTATCTGCACGGCGCGGTCGGCGGGCACTTTGCCGGCGGCTTGCATCACCAGCAGCCCTTCCACGCGGCCGTCCACCGAAACCGGCAAGACCAAGTCGGCGCTTTGCAGAATCGGCGAATCCTCGTCCACTTCGAGCGGCAGATCTTCCATTCCCGGCGCCACCACGGGCACCGAAACCGCCGGCCGCACCACGCCATTGGCGCCGCGGCCATACCATACGCGGTGGAATCCATACTCATCCACCAGGCTCCCCAGGAGTTCCTGCCACAGCATCTCCTCGGAAGCTTCCACGCCCACGCCCCGCAGAGCCACCAGAGCGCATTGGAAGGCGATCAGGTCGGCCAGCTTCTGTTCCAGCTCGACCGTGCTCATCGCTTCAAACCTCCGCGGTTCTGCTCCAGGGTCGCACGCGCGCGGCGATACCAGTCCTCAATGCTCTCACCGGCCTGGTACGCAGCGCCGCCATAGGCCACCTGGGCACTGACCGCTTTCTTGGGACCACCGTCCGCGGTGAAGTAGCCGCTGCTGGCGAAGCCTTCGCAGATTCCCCTGCCCTGGTCCAACCGCGCCGGCAGAGACCCCTCGGCAATCGCCAGGAATTCGTCGGCGCCCCAGCGGAATAGACACCCTTCGCCCGGAAATCTCTCGCGCAGCTTGTGCGCCAGGGCCTGCAAGATTTTATCGCCGAACAAAGTGCCGTAGCGGTTGTTGATGTCGCGGAAGCCTTCAATGTCAAACAGCAGCACACAAACCGGACCCTCCCGGCGGGGCGCCCGCTGCAGAAACCGTTCCGCTTCCCGGCGGCTGCCGAGCCCGGTCAAGCGGTCCACGCCGGTCTCCTTACGGGCCTGTTCCACACGCTCCTGAAATGAGGTGACCTGGCTTTCCAGCCGCTGGGCGGTCTCTTCACTCTCCCGGCGCATCTCTTCCACCGATTGCCGCAGCCTGCCGACATCTTCCTTCAAGCGCCGCCGCAACTCCGTGACATCCTCAACCCGCGCGAGCGCCTCAAAACCGTCGGCCAATTTGTTCAGATTCGAATTGTGGCGTACGCCGTTTCCCTTGAACCCGCTGACGGCTCCAGCTACGGTGGCCACCACGTCCTTCAAGACCGCATCGCGCTCCTCCATGGCAGTCTTGTTGGCCCGGCAGACTTCCTCAATCTGCAGCACCGCCGCGCGTCCGGCCCGATCGATAGCCGGAACCGCGGGCTCACCCTTTAGAGTGGCGGCCGCATCCTCCAGGTTCTGTTTGCATTGTGCGGTGAGTTCGGCGTTGCCGGGGAGCACCGTCTTCGGAAGCACATAGAGCAGTTCCAGGAACGCACGGAGCAACGCCCGTGAGCGCAGCGCCGCGTTCTCCGATTCGTCCATTTGTTTGCGAAGAGAAATCACCCGGACCTCCAGGAACCGCTAACAAGAGATGGTAACAGGGTAAAACCAAGGCTGGGAATATTTTGGCGCGCGAAATTTTTGCAGGAAAGTGCGCCGCATCTGCCGATGAGGCCTAATAGGGACTGTGTGGCTCGGTTGCGCCGTCCAGTAACCCACTTTGGCCGGAGGTCGCTTTGCAGGCTCCCGTTACGCAGGCTCCCGTTACCACGCTACCGGCTGGCGCCGACAAGACCGTCGCCGCCCGCCGTCAGGCCGCCGTTGTCTGTCTTTCCAAGCTGCCTCCGTTTCATCCGGCCGCTCTCCGGCTCTTGAATCTATCCAGCGAAAGCGCCTCCGCCATTCACGACTTCGAAATGGTTTTCAAGTCAGACCCGGCTCTCACGGCCGATCTTCTCCTGGTGGCGAATTCGCCCCTGTTTGGCAATCGGGCGGAAATCGCCACGATCCGCCACGCTCTGACCCACCTGGGCCTGGAGCGCGTCAAATCCCTGGCTACCACGATTGCCGTCGGCTTCTTTGTCCGCAACCATCCCCGTACGGGCCACGTCCGCGACATCTGGATGCACGGCATCGCCACGGCCTGCATCGCGGAGAAGTTGAGCCTGGCAGCCGGACTCGCCGATCTTTATACGTCCGGCCTGACTCACGATCTGGGGCGCCTTGGCTTTCTACTCAGCATGGGCGCCCGCTACGAAACCGCCATCTCAGCGGAATTCGGCAGCATTGCGGAAGCCAATCAAATGGAAACCGAACTGTTCGGTATGGACCACGGCGAAGTGGGCGCGGTGGTCGCCGGCCAATGGGGTTTTCCCGCGGCGCTCAAGGAGTGCATGGCTCACCACCACGAAAGCCATACTGGCCAGCAGGCCGAGCCCGGCCAGCCTCTGGTGCTGGTTCGCATGGCGTGCCGGATGGCCGATTCCATAGGCTTCCCGGAGGTGAAATGGCGGGAAGAGCCCGAACCCTTCGAACTGCCCGCGCCATTCAGGGGGCGTCCCGAACTCGCTCCCGAGCGTCTTGCCGAACAGATCGAAGCGCAAGCCAGCGCCATCGCCGGCTAAGCGAAGACGGAACGGATTGCCGCTGAATTGAAGCGCGAGTCCCGCCAGGGGCCGTCAGGTATCATTAACTCCCGCCCGCCGATTGCCGGTACGTAACGATAGATCCGCCGGTACTCAAACACCTTCTTTAAGTTTTGGCTTTAGTGCATACTTCGGCTCATGAAACACTTCATCGTTGCTTTCTTGAAAGATGAGCGAGGGCAGGATTTGATTGAGTACACGCTGTTGCTGGGTTTTCTGGCACTCGCTTCGTCGGCTCTTTTCTTCGGATCGGGAGGAAGCATCGGCGGCATTTGGAGCACGACCAATAACCAGCTGGCGCAGGCGAACGGACAACCTTCCTAAGTTGCAGTGCCCGCGGTTTGACGGCTTGTTCATTCGATCGCCTCGCCTTGACGGCGCACGCCCGTTCATCGATCATGGGGGGACCGTCATGAATGCTGCCGTGTTTGGTGCCTTCGATCAAGCTCCGCGCTACCCTTCGTTTGCCGAGCCGGCCGCCGCGGAGGGTGAAAGAGTTGTGAGCGTGACCGCGGCTGGTCTACACCCCATCGTGAAGTCGCTCGCCAACGGCACGCACTATGGCAGCACGCCCGCTACCGATCGGCGCCGTTTAGTACGGGTACGCCGATAGTAAGGACAGCACTAGGAAAGCGCTCCACTTGGATCAATGATCATGTTGTATGGATTGTCCGGACACAGGGAGCGGACAGGAACGCAGCTCCCGATGGCCGACACCCAGCCCGGAGGGAAGAATGAGCGCTGCCGCACAACCAGATCACGGATTCTCCGCACGTCCCAAAATGTTGCGGTATTGCCGCCACTGCGAACGCGAAACCACCCATGAGATCCACTCCACCGATGGCATGAGTATCGCGGTTTGTGTCCGCTGTATCGAACGCGCCCGGTTCTATGAACTGGAGCGGGATTAAAGCCGCGGGTGCAACTCCAGTTCGGGCGTGGCGCATCGTCATCTCAAGTCACGATGCGCAGCCGCGGTGAAATCAGGCCGGCCATATCGTTCCGCCTTATCGCGGAGCCGAATCCTTCGGCGTCGAAAGATAGCCGACAATCTGGTCTTTGCCCACCTGGTTGATGACAATCTCATAAGGCGTGTGGCCGCCCTTGGCCGTGTAAAATTGCACCGGCTCATTGAGACTCTTGTCTTTCTTCTCGGTGAGTTTATCGTCGGCCATCACATCAATCGTGAACTTGTTTCGCTTGGCGTCCACTGCCTTCAGTGTCAGCGTGATGTCGGCGAACCGCTTGGCCTTGTCTTTCCTGTTGAGCTTGATATCGGTGTAGTTGCGCTCGCCTTTCAGCCGCAGCGCCGCCAGTTCGTTCGCATTGGTGGCGATCAAACCGCTCTGCACGCCCAGGTCTCCGCGCGCCGACTTCAAATCCGAAATGGTCTTCTGCAGTTCCGCGTCGGTAGCGCTCAAATGCGTCTTCACGCCGCCCACATCGGTCGATACATCCGCAATCTTCGCGTTGGCCTGGGTGGCCGCCTGCTGGACGTCGTTAATCTGCGACGCCTGCGCCACCTGCTGCGCCCGCATCTTGGCCTCTTCTTCGGCAATCTGGCGGGCCAGCGCGTCGGTATGCGCCGTAGCTTCCTTTTGCGCCTGCGCCGAAAGGTTCTTGGCCTGCGCCGCGTTGGCGGTGCGGGTAGCTTCCAGGTCTTCCTTCAAGGCTTCAATGCGCTTCTGCTGCGAGGACAGCTTCTCGGTCGACACGTCTTTCTGGTTCGACATCTCTGCCATCATTTTGTCCTGCACCTTCGCCAGGTCGGTTTGCAGGTGATCGATCTGCACGAACAAATAGATGACCGCGGCCAGCAGGGCGATAATCGCGCCGGCCACCAGCGCCGTCATCAGGCCCGAACGGTCTTTTTCGTAGTGTGTGGGGCTCACGTAAGACTCCTTTGTACTCTTCAGTATAGATGGATCGCCGGGCTGTTTTGGTTACGCTTATTTCAATTCAAAGCTCTGGCCGGGCGACGGAACCACGGCTTCCACCCCGAAACGGGTGTGCAGCAGTTTAGCGAAAGTCTCCGATTGCAGCGGCTCTCCATGCACCAGAAACACCTTCCGCAGCGTGGCGGCAATGGGTTCCACCCAATGCAGCAGTTCGCTCTGGTCGGCGTGGCCGCTCAACTCGTCCAGGCTCGAAATCTCTGCCCTCACGCGTAGCGGTTCGCCAAAAATAGCGACTTCCGTCCATTTTTCCACTAATTTGCGCCCTAACGTGTCCTGCGCCTGGAAACCCGTAATCAGCACCGTGTTGCGCGGATCTTCAATATTATTGCGCAGATGGTGCAGAATCCGTCCCTGCTCGCACATTCCGGAGGCCGAAATCACCACAAACGGGCCGTGCAGGTCGTTGAGCTTCTTCGAGTCCTCGGCCGACCGCACATATTGGAGGCGGCTGAAACCGAATGGGTCCTCGCCGTGGTTCAGGTATTCGCGGGTCTCGTCGTTGAAGCACTCCGGGTGATCCCGATGCACCTGGGTCACGTTCAACGCGAGCGGGCTATCGACAAAGATCGGGATACTGGGAATCTGCTTCTCGTTCGCCAGTTGGTGCAGCAGCAGCACGAGTTGCTGCGTGCGCCCCACCGCGAAGGCCGGGACAATGATCCGGCCGCCGCGTTTGGCCGTCCGGATGACCACCTCGCGCAGTTTGTTGACGACGTGACTGGTGCTCTTGTGCAGGCGGCCGCCGTAGGTGCTTTCCATGATCAGGTATTCCACCGGCGGCAGGCTCTCCGGCTGGCGCAGAATCGGCACATGCGGGCGCCCCACGTCGCCGGAAAAGCCCAGCCGCACGCTGCCACCATCCAGTTGCTCTTCGAGCGCCACGCACGAAGAACCCAGAATGTGTCCCGCGTCGTACGGCACGTAGCTCAGCCCCGGCGCCAGATTCTGGGGGGCGTGGTATCCCGCCGGGCAGAAGAGCGGCAGCGTCCGTTCCGCGTCCGCGGTGGTATAGAGCGGCACCACCGGCTCGTCGGCCAGCCCCAGATTCTTGCGGTGCTCGCGCCGCTTGTTCAGAAACTCGGCGTCCTTTTCATGGATGTGCGCCGTGTCGCGCAGCATCCAGTTGCACAGGTCGATGGTTGCCGGCGTGGCATAAATCGGCCCGCCGAATCCACTCTTGACCAGGGTCGGCAGATTGCCGCTATGGTCGATATGGGCGTGCGACAACACTACCGCGTCGATGGTCGACCCGTCAATCGGCAAATGGCGGTTCTTGGCATCGGCTTCCTTCCGCCGTCCCTGGTTGAGCCCGCAATCCAGCAGCAGCCGTTTCCCGCCCGCTTCCACGAGGTGCATGGAGCCCGTCACGCCGCCCGCCGCGCCCCAAAAGGTAATCTTCATCACGCCTCCGCAACCCGTAATGGTAGCCTGTCGCGTCCATTTGGTGGGACGGCAATTCTACCGTCAGCCGGCTTGGGATGGCGCTGAAAAAGCAAAATTGATCGAGCCGCCGATGAACACCGCTAAACACGGATTGAAAAACAATATGCTTATCCGCCTTCAGCGGCGTTCATCGGCGGCTCGAAACACTTCCTCGGACTTCTTCGGCATCTCTTATTAAGCCGGTCTTTCCCAGGCCCGGCCTTTCCCAGGCCCAAACCCCTCGCGCTTCCCAGTGATAAACTAAACGTACAATTTTTCAAGGAGAAACCACTCTCTATGTCTCGTTCCAGCCTACGTCTGGTGTTGCTGGCAGTATTTTATTGCTGCGTTCACGGCATGGCGCAGCCTGCCGGCCCGCAACTGAACCCCGTCGTCAGGAAGATAGTCGGCGAGGTTTCCGAAGAGCACATCGGCGCCATCATGCAGAAGCTCGGAAGCTTCGGCACGCGCTACGTAGGCTCAGAGAAGGACAACGCAACACACGGCATCGGCGGCGCTCAGAACTGGATTATGGGTGAGTTCAAGAGCTACAGCCCGCGCCTGGAAGTCAGCCTGCAGAAGTTCACGGTGCCCAAGAGCCAGCGCGTCCCCACGGAGACGGAGCTGAACAATATTGTGGCCGTGCTTCCCGGAACCATCGACAAGGATCGCTACGTCATCATCTCCGGCCATTACGATTCCATCGCGCTGCGCCGCACGGCCAACCAACCGGTCCGCGCCGACGACAACGGCCCAGCCTCCGCCGCGGATGCCGATCCGCTGGCCCCCGGGGTGGCCGACGATGGCTCCGGCACCGCCGCCACCATGGAACTGGCGCGCGTGATGAGCCAGTACACGTTCGATAAGAGCATCGTCTTCGTCACCTTCGCCGCCGAGGAAATCGGCCTGAACGGCAGCCGCGCTTACGCCGCCAAGGCCAAGGAAGACAAGATGCAGATTGAAGCCGTTCTCAATAACGACATCATCGGCAGCGACATTTCCGGCAACGGCCGCTCCGCCAACAATCACCTGCGCGTATTCTCCGAAGGCCCCGAGGATTCCCCCAGCCGCTCGCTGGCCCGCTACACCAAGGAAATCGCCGAGCGCTATATGCCTTCCATGACCGTCGACCTGATTTTCCGCCACGACCGTTTCGGCCGCGGCGGCGACCATACTTCTTTCGTCGCCCAGGGGTTTACCGCTGTCCGTCTGACCACTCCCAGCGAGAACTTCTCGAATCAACACACCGCTACCGATACCTTCGCCAACGCCTCCGTGCCCTACACCACGCGCGTGGCTAGAATGAACGCGGCTGTACTGGCGACCCTGGCGCTGGCGCCCAAGCCACCCACGGTGGCGAATCCCCCACGGCAAGGCGGCGGAGCAGCAGGCGGTGGATTGGGCGGCGCCCGCGGTGACGCTGCCACGGGAACAGCCGGCGCAGCCTCCACGGCAGACGGCGCACCGGCACGCGGCGGCCGTGCCGCTGACACTGCGGCAGCCGGTGGAACCAATCCCCCGCCTCCCGGCTCGCCAGCCGCCGCGGCCGGCGGCGCTCGCGGCGGGCGCGGCGGCGGACGCGGCCCGGGCCTCGGACTCAGCCGCGGTAACGGCTACGACGCCGTGGCGCGCTGGGCCATGCCCAACCCGGAACCCGACTTAGCCGGCTACTCGGTGCTCATCCGCGATACCACCTCCCCTGTCTGGCAGAAGGAAATCTACGTGGGCAACGTGACCGAATACGCCATGCCCGACGTTTCGATCGACGATATTGTAATCGGCATCCGCGCTTATGATAAGGACGGCAACCCCAGCCTGGTCTCAGCGTACGAAATGGCGCCCACGCGCCTGATCGAGGCGACTCCAGCAACGCCGCAGCGCCCGCCCGCAACGGGCGGCGGCGGCCAGTAGCGGTGGGACCGGCTCTCTGGACGGTCTTTTCGAATTATGAGTAACCTTGTCAAACGGACAGACAGGCCAGGAGGCCTGTCCTACCTACTCTGAGCCCATGGCGCGAGACCCTTATCTGCAGGCCGCCATCGATCAAGCCCGCCAGAGCCTGGCCGAAGGCGGCATTCCCATCGGCTCCGTGCTGGTGCACGAAGGCCGCGTCATCGGGCAAGGCCACAATTGCCGAGTACAAACCGGCAGCCCCATCGACCATGGCGAGATGAATTGCCTCCGCAACGCGGGCCGTTTACCAGCCAGAATCTATCGCGATTGCACGCTGTACACTACGCTGTCACCCTGCCCCATGTGCAGCGGCGCTATTCTGCTTTACAAAATCGCCCGCGTGGTGGCGGGCGAAAACCGCACCTTCCTCGGCGCCGAAGACTACCTCCGCGCCAATGGTGTGCAGGTAGAGGTTTTGCAGGACGAGGAATGCGTTCAGTTGATGGCGGACTTCATTGAAGCCAACCCCCGTCTCTGGAACGAAGACATCGGGGTGTAATAGTGGGGCAGCCTATCCAGGCTGCCGCCGGCTTTCCAGCCGGCGCGGGTTTGATCCTATTGCAAAACCCCGCGAATCAGCCCGCAGTTCATTCCAGCAAGGGGTCCCACGCTGGATCTTTCCCCGCGTACGAGCAGCAGCAATGCCGATGTCCTTCCCCTGAGCTGGCGCAAGGCGGCTAACAGATCCTCTTCCGGTGAGCCATCCCGAAAGCCTCTCGCCAACCATAACTCGTAGGCAAGATCCACAACTGCCCGATCGGCCTCGGAGATAGATGGGTTCCGCCGTATGAGAGTGACTATCTTTCGTTCTTGCCTTGGCACCGTACTCCGTCCCTTCCCGTCATGCCTGGCGCCTGACCGCGTGAATTCGTGCTTCAGGGTGTCGCGGACGCTCCCTTACGATCACGGCTGCTCCCATGGGTTCGCACCTCTTCCGAAGGTCAAGCGGTCACGGCACCAGCATGAGAGCGTGACCGGCAACTGACTTGGAGGAATCAGTCGCGGTCACGCCCAATGGGGAGCGGACGGCACTGTAAGCCGTCGCTCATCCGGATCAGAACGGTCCGAGCCTCCCCATCTCTCTTATGAAGATAGCTCCCTGGCGGCCTCGCTACCCGGAGGAGTAGCGGGCGGCCTCCCCGCGTCTTCGCCTACCCTACTGTGTTTGGAAATCTATCACATCTTTCGGCTTACGGCTGTCCAAGATTGACCACTTTCGAGATACTGTGTCAATATTTTCACTGGCCTTCGGGGGCTCACTCGTCACACAGTGCCGGGGCTTGCAAGGGCACTTGTTTTGGAGTATTTTTTGAGATAGTCATAAGGAGACGATGAAAGCGAAACCACCAGCCAAATCCCGCTTCGACCTGAAATTGTTTCTGACGAAGGACAATGGCGGCAGAACGCGAATTGAGTACCACACCAAAGATCGCATCTTTCTGCAAGGCGAAGCAGCCAACGCCCTGTTCTACATTCTCGAAGGCAAGGTCAAGCTCAGCGTCCTGTCGCGACAAGGCAAGGAAGCCGTCGTCGCCATTTTGAAAGATGGCGATTTCTTTGGGGAAGGCTGCCTGGCAGGCCAGCCCGTGCGGATGGGAACCGCGGTGGCATTATCGGCCTGTTCCATCATGAAGCTGAAGAAGGCGGACGTCATCAAAGCGCTGAAAGAACAGCCGGCCTTCGGGCAGGTCTTTGTGGCCCACTTACTATCCCGCAATATCCGGATTGAAGAGGATCTGGTGGATCAGCTCTTCAACTCGAGCGAGAAGCGCCTGGCGCGCGTGCTTCTGCTGCTGGCCAACTTCGGTAAAGAGGACGCGCCGCAAGCCGTCATTCCAAAAATCAGCCAGGAAACCCTCGCCGAAATCGTGGGCACCACCCGCCCGCGCGTCAGCTTCTTCATGAACCGCTTCCGGAAGCTCGGCTTTATCCATTACAACGGCGGCCTGAAAGTTCACAGCTCGCTGCTAAACGT
>Ga0182030_10018920_pt1 | contig 13162 bp, 9 predicted proteins | sample 812S3MmetaG_FD_121299 | JGI IMG/M metagenome (GOLD analysis project Ga0182030, IMG submission 121299) | Permafrost microbial communities from Stordalen Mire, Sweden - 812S3M metaG (Illumina Assembly) | ecosystem: Environmental > Terrestrial > Soil > Wetlands > Permafrost | place: Sweden... | reverse complement strand
CGAAGGGACGGGGCCAATTTTCCCCATCTCTTCGTCGATCGTCGCTAGCAGACACCCGGTCTGCGTCGCTCCTCCCTCCTCGATATGAGAAAAATTGGCTCCCGTCGCTACCCCCTGGGAATTGGATGACAGGCCCTAGCGTAACAAGTCTTCGAGGGTTGTGGACAGGTCGGTTTTGTCGTCGCGGTATTTGACAATGACGGGGGCGTAGAGGCTGAGGCTCCAGGCTTCACTGTTGGGATGGCCTTTGCCCTTGCTGACGGCACGCGAGCCGGGAACGATCACGGCGTTCTCGGGGATGATGAGGGGCAAGTCGGCCGTGGCGCGCAGGATTGTGCCGTTGACCAGGTCGAAGACCGGCGTGCCGCGGGTGAGGATGGTTCCCGCAGCCAGCACTGCGCCCTTGCGTACGATGGTTCCCTCGTAGACGCCGGAGTTGCCGCCCACCAGGACATCGTCTTCAATCACCACCGGGCTGGCGTTGATGGGCTCCAGAACGCCGCCGATCTGGGCTGCCGCGCTGAGATGAACGCGCTTGCCGATCTGCGCGCAGGAGCCCACCAGGGCGTGCGAGTCGACCATGGTGCCTTCATCCACATGGGCGCCGGCGTTGATGTACATGGGCGGCATGCAGACCACGCCACGCGCCACGTAAGCGCCGGCCCGAATCGACGAACCGCCCGGGACCAGCCGTACCCCGTCGGCTGCGCTGAAGTGGCGAACCGGGTAGGTGTGCTTGTCCACAAACGAGAGCTCGCCGGCCGGGAAATCCCGAAGCGCGCCGAGGCGAAAGCCCAGCAGGATGCCCTGCTTGACCCAGGCGTTGACGCGCCAGCCGGTGGGGGAAGCCGGATCGGGTGAGGCAGAGCGCAACTGGCCGCTCTCGATCGCGGAGCGAAGGGCGAGAAAGGCGGTCATGGCGGCGGGATCGGCAACTGCGGCGGAACCGGCGGCAAAGTGCCGCTCAATGGATACTTGGAGGGACTCTTGAGGCGCGGTGAAGGACATGGCAGTTCAGAGTCTATCAAGTCAGAGTATGAAGCTGGGGACAGGAGACGCGAACGCAGAAACTGCAAACTCCACTCCGCGATAGAGCAGAGCCGGCAATCGTCCGGCGTGTTCAAGCTGCGGGAGGCATGATCTGCTTGATCTTCGCCTGGCCGTTCAACCGCACCGGCTGCAGCTTGAAGCAGTTATTTCCCGCGGGAATCATCGCCAGCGGCACCGGCGTCCGGTCCGGCTTGGTATGAAACTGCTTCGACTCAAGCCAGGCACAGAGCCTGGGATCGAAGATCTCCGGTTCGCCCTGCCAAAAGCCTGGATTCAAACCGCATTGAATGTGGAGATGATCCAACTGCAACTCAATGACAGCAATGTCTCGTGGAAAATAACGGCGAACATTCGTAACACCGACGTGAAGTCCGGTGAGGCCGCGCCCCTTGCACTGTGTTTTGACCACCATAAGCGCCTGCTCTTCGACTTGGAATGAAGTCAGTTTAGGGAGCCTGCGTGCATGTATCCCTCTGAAGGTTGTGGGAATCTGCAAACGGATTCCCAAATCAACACACACCGACAGAGTTACCTTTTTGGGAAGATGGTGCGCTCCTTTTCATCCCCTGTCAAGGTAGCTTTCGATGAATTTTTCGCCAGCGAGCGGGCCTTCCAAGCACATAGATGCCTGGCCGTGGATGCGGGTTGCAAGCATCGCAGAGCGGCGCAGCGTAACCGCAGAATCTGGCAGGATTGGGGTTGCCTCAGGTTCACAGACGGAGCTGTGGGGGGAGTTTCGCAATCGCAGATCGAGCTCAGGCGATTGCCGGCGCATTCACTCTGGAGTTTGACGGGGAATCCAGTTTGCCAATATCGGCCGGCCTGCCGCGGCGCCCCCACACGGCCTGGCGCAATCAGCCGCCAGAGGCTACCTTGCGTGTTGCAGGCACTCCGCCAGTGCACAGACCACCTGCTCCTGCTCGCCGGCTGTGATGCGGTTGAAGAAGGGCAGCGCCAGCGTGCGGCGGGCAATAGTTTCAGTCAGAGGAAGCCTGGCTGCGACTGCGCTGGGATGGCTGCGCCAGGCCGGCTGCCGGTGGATAGGAGCAAAGTAGCGCCCGGTGGCGATGCCGCGGCCGGCCAGCGCCGCGCGCACTCGGTCGCGGTCCGCCGCTTCCGGCAGTCGCACTACGTAGACAAACCAGCTGATGGTACGCCGGGGCAGGGCCAGGGCGGGCCGCTCCAGTCCGGGAATGCGGGCTGCTGCCAGCAATGCGTCGTAGCGCTCGGCCGCGGCCCGGCGCAGGGCAAGTATCTGGTCGATGCGCCCGAGTTGCGCCCGTCCCAGGGCGCAGGCCAGGTCAGAGAGCCGGTAGTTGTAGCCCGGCTCGGCGTGGTCCAGCCAGTCGCCGGTCTCCGTGCGTCCCTGGTTGCGCAGGCTGCCGAGGCGCGCGGCGTGGCTTGGGTCGCGGGCAAGCACCGCCCCGCCTTCGCCGGTGGTGAGCTGCTTGTTGGGGTAGAACCCGAGCACCGCCAGGTGGCCGAACGAGCCCACACGGCGCCTGTTGGCGGCATCGCCAAACTCCGCGCCGATGGCCTCGCAGGCGTCTTCCACGATCGCCAGGTTGTGCCGCCGCGCCAGCTCTTCCAGCGCGTCCATCTCTGCCGGAATGCCGAAGGTGTGCACCACCAGCAGCGCGCGGGTGCGCGGCGTGATGGCCCGCTCGACCGCGGCCGGATCAAGGTTCAGCGTCAGCGCGTCAATCTCCGCGAACACCGGCGTGGCGCGCACCTGCAGCACCGCATTGGCTACGGCGATAAATGCGAACGAGGGAACAATCACTTCGTCGCCCTCGCCGATGCCCAGCGTAAGCAGCGCCAGGTGCAGCCCCGCCGTGCCGGAGCTGACCGCAACCGCGTGCGCGACGCCGTGGTAAGCGGCCAGCGCAGCCTCAAACGCCGGCAGCTCCGGCCCCAGGCTGAGCCGGGGCGTGCGCAGAACCCGGGTCACGGCGTCGATCTCGGCCTCGGTGATATCCGGCGATGAGAGCGGGATCGTCATCAGCTGCACGCGGGTGGAGTGAGCGGCGCTGGAGGCTTGATCAGCAGGCCTTCGAGAGGCACGGTGGCGAGTACGTGGGCAATGGTTTTGGCCGCGTCGCCATTGCCATAGGGGTTGTGCATGCCCCGAAGCGATGCGCGGAACTCCGGAAGCAACGCGCGCGCGATCGCGCTCTGAATTGCCTGCGCATCGGCTTCAACGTCGATCACGTTGCCCGCCCGCTCGCGTCCCTGCTGCCGCATGCCCACGTTCACCACCGGCAGCGCGAAGGAAGCAGCTTCCATGATGCCCGACGACGAGTTGCCCACCATCGCATCCACCTGGCCCAGCAGGCTCCAATACGTGATCGGGTCCAGATTGACGTAGACGGACGTATCGGCGCGCGTGGCGGCCAGCTTTTCGGTCTGTTCGATCAGTGCGTAGCTGCCGGCGTCGCTGTTGGGGTAGACAAAGATCAGCTGCCCCGGAGCCGCGGCCAGCGCGGTGAACAAGGCATCCGCCTCCGCGTTGGTGTCGCGCAGAATGGTCACCGGATGCCATGCAACCAGCACCGCCGGCGGCTTGAGTGCGAGCTTGAGTCTCGCTTCTACCCCGGCCCGGCTCAGCAACGATGACCGCCGCATGTGATCGAGCGAGGGCGCACCGGCGTGGTGGACGCGGGCCGGCTCCTCGCCCATGGCAATCACCCGCCGCCGCGCCGTTGCCGTGGATGTGAAATGGACATGTGCCAGCTTGGTGAGCGCGTTGCGCACCTGGTCGTCGATGGCGCCCTGGGAAACCTCGCCGCCCTCGATGTGGGCTACCGGAATGCGCAGCGCCAGTGCGACCGAGGCCGGCGCCAGCATCTCATAACGGTCGGCGATGAGCAGCAGAATGTCGGGCCGCCAGGAGGTGAGCGCGTCGGCCAGGCCCAGCATGGCCACGCCGATGGTCTTCGCCATTCCAGTGTCCGTGTCCGAGCTGAGCAGGCACTCGATGCGCGCCTGGATGGGGAAGCCGTCGCGTTCGATCTCCGCGATGGTCGCGCCAAACCCGGGAGAAAGATGCGCCCCCAGTGCAAACACGCCAAGCTCCACATCCGGATGAGCGTCAAGCTCGCGCAGGGGCCAATAGAGATGGCTATAGTCTGCCCGCGACGTGGTGACGACGCCAATGCGGCGCTTGCTGGAGTTCAATTTACTCATGGAGACGGATGCCCGGAGAACAACTCACACCATGCAGTATAGATGGAGCGGGGATCGAGGTCGTGCGCGATGAAAGTGTCATACCTTGCGCCGATGCACTTCCGGCGGCCGCTCGCATACACTGGAGGGTTGCCTGCGCATTTTCGGCGGGCCGAGCGGGCAGTTAGCCGCATTGGGGAAGACGGATGATGCGAAGCATTGGGGCCGCGGCCCTTGTTGCCGGGTTGGTTTGGAACATTACAGTTGCTGGCGCTGCGCCGGCGCCCTCGCGCTATGACGCCGACGCGGTGCGGCTCAACAATAGCGGCGTGGCGCAGATGGGCCAGCAGTTGACAGAGAAGGCCGCCGACACCTTTGCCGCGGCCATGAAGAAGGACCCCAAGCTCGCGCAGGCGGCCATCAATGACGGCATCGCGCTGATGACCCTGCAAAAGCTGGACGAAGCGAAGAAGGCTTTGCAGGCGGCCATCGCTCTGGACCCCAACAGCGCGCAGGTGTGGTACAACCTCGGTCTCGCTCAGCACGCCGGCAACGAACTGGAGCCGGCGCTCGAGAGCTTCAAGCAGGCGGTCAAGGCCGATCCGCGCGATGCCGACTCTTACTACTTTGAGGGCGTTTGCTACGCGGACCTGAAGGACTTCGACAAGGCCATGGTGGCGCTGCAACAGGCGCTCGCCATCAATCCCCTGGAGGCTTCAGCCGAGTTTGCCATGGCGCGCGCGCTGCAGCGCACCGGGCGCAGGGCGGAGTCGGCCGATCACTTCAAGCGCTTTCAGCATTTGACCAGCACCAAGATCGGCGCTCCCATCGGGCTGGCGTATGGCGAGCAGGGGCACTACTCCACAGTGACACCTGTGGAGGAGCCCGAAACGGCAAACAAGCCGATGATTGCGGTGAAGCTGGTAGCGCGGGATTTGGTTGGCGGTCTCTCACCGTTGCCGCAAAAACAAGTGCGCGGCAAGGATGGGGCACCCGGCGCGTGGACGACGACTGGCGGCGCCTGCATGATGGACGCAACCGGCGATGGGCACATGGACCTGGTTCTGATGCAGTCCGGAGCGCAGGCCATTCGCGTGCTGCACGCCAGGGGCGACGGCGCATTTGAGGAGTTGGACGCGGCTGGAGCAGGCCTGAAGGCCTCAGGTCATGCCGTCGCCTGCGCGGTGGGCGACTACGACGGCGACGGTCTCAACGATCTGGCCGTCGCGCTCGACGATCAGGTCTTGTTGTTTCGCAATCTCGGCAAAGGCAAATTTCAGAATGTGACGACGGAGGCAGGTCTCACGCCACGCAACAAGCCTTCAGGCATTACCTTTGTTGATTACGACCACGACGGCGATCTGGATCTCTTCCTGACCGGCTCGCCCTTGAAGGACGGCAATGCGCCGAACGTGCTGTGGCGCAACGACGGCAACAAGACCTTCACCGAGTGGACCGAGCCCACCGGCCTGGGCGGCAGCGGCAAGACCAGCGCGGCCATCCTCACCGACTTCAACAACGATCGGGCCGTCGACATTGCAGTCACCGGCGCCACCTGTGGTGGAGCAGACGCTGCTTGCGCGGCAACAGCGCCAGTCATCTACGTGAATCCGCGCGAGGGCAAGTATCCCACGCAGGCGCTCTACGAAGGCCAGAATCTGCCCGCAACCACGGGCATCGCCGTGCTCGACTACAACAAGGATGGCTGGATGGACATCGCCGTTACCCACGACGGCGTGCCCGGCCTCACGCTGTGGCGCAACGTCGATGGTCCCGAGCACGTTGGCCGCCGCTTCGAGCGTGTGCCGCTCCCGCTCAACGGCGCGCTGCGCGGTTGGGGCGTCACCGCCATCGACATTGACAACGATGGCTGGATCGATCTTGCAGCCATCGTTGAAACCAGTACGGGCTCCGCGGTGCGCGTGTTTCGCAATCGCGGCAATGGAACGTTTGAAGACGCGAGCCATGCGCTTGGGCTCGATGCGGTAAAGCTGCATGAAGCGCGCGGCCTGATTGCGGCGGACGTGGATGGCGACGGCGCGGCCGACTTGATTGTGACGCAATTGAATGCGCCGCCGGTGCTGCTGCGTAATGTGGGCGCCAACAAAAATCATTTCGTGCGGCTTGATTTGACCGGCTTTGCCGACAACAAGACGGCGATTGGCGCGAAGGTTGAGACATTCGCAAATGGGCACTGGCAGAAGTGGGAGCTGGCCGGCGCTTCTGGCTACCAGACGCAGGGGCCGCCGCAGGTTCTCGTCGGCCTCGGCGATGGCGACGGAGTCGATCTGCTGCGCATACTCTGGCCCACTGGCGTGCTCCAGGACGAGATCGATCTGCCCAAGCTGACCAATGGCCGCGCGGTCATCGCGATGAAGGAAGCTGATCGCCGCGGCAGCTCCTGCCCGGTGCTGTTTGCGTGGGATGGGCACAAGTACAAGCTGGTTACAGACGTGATTGGCGCTGGCGTAGTGGGCCACTGGTTCACGCCCGAGCGGCGCAACATTCCTAACCCAGGCGAGTGGATCAAGGTGGATGGCGCGGCGGTCGAGCCTGTCAACGGACGCCTGAGCATGCGCTTCATGGAGCCCATGGAAGAGGTCAACTATATTGATCAGCTGCGCCTCGTCGCCGTCGATCATCCGGAGAATGTAGAGGTCAATCCCGACGAGCGCTTCCTCGACGATCCGCCCTTCGCTTCGGGACGCGTGGTGGCGAGCGACGGCGCGCGTCTGCCGGTGGGCGCGTGGGACGGCGAGGGGCGAGACGTGCTGGATGCGGTGAGCCGGCGCGATCACACGTTCGCCAGTGGATTCACGCCCGCGCCGTATGACGGCTTCGCGAATCTTCACACGCTGATGCTCGATTTGGGTTCGCTGGACGCGCAGAAGCAGCTCAGGCTGCTGATGACCGGCTACGTGAACTACTTCAGTGCAACCTCGCTCTACGCCGCATGGCAGGCGGGCATCAAGCCTGTCTCGCCCTACGCCGAGGCGCAGTTGCCCGATGGCAGTTGGACGCGCATTGCGGACGATGTGGGATTTCCCGCCGGCCTGGAGCGCACCATCGTTGTGGACCTGACCGGCAAGCTGCCCGCCGGCGCACACAAGATTCGACTCACGACGAATCTCGAAATTTACTGGGATCAGGTGCTGGTCGACAACAATTCCGAGGCGGAAGCCAAGACGACTGAAGTGCCGCTGGCCGCCGCCACGCTGCACTTCCGCGGTTATCCGAAGCAGATTGACCTTGCCAGCAACGGCGATCTCGATTACGACTACGACCGCGTGAGCTTGACCGGACCCTACCAGCACCAGCGCGGCAACTACACCCGCTTTGGCGACGTCACGGCGCTGGTGAAGGGCATCGACGACCGCTACGTGATCTTCGGCAGCGGCGAGGAGATTGCCGCCGAGTTTGATGCCGAGCAGCTGCCCGCGCTGCCGGTGCACTGGAAGCGCGACTACTTCTTCTACGCTAACGGCTACGTGAAAGACATGGACTGGTGGGATGCATCGCCGTTTACCGTGGCGCAGCTGCCCTTCCACAAAATGAGCACCTATCCCTATCCGGCCAACGAGAAGTTTCCTGACGATGCCGGCGGGCTCGAGTACCAGCTGAACTGGAATGACCGCTGGGACTCAGGCGAACCGGTGCGCTCGTACCGGTTCGATTACCGGCTGATGCGCGCGACGCCAGCCGATGATTTGTCGCCTGTTTCGGGCACGGCTGCGCTGCAATGAACGACGGGCTTTATCCGCTGGCGGAAGCTGCGCAGGGTTAGAGGAGCCGAACAGGGGAGTGCGCTTTGCGTGTTTGGGATCGATCAACGCGTGTTTGGGACAGATCAGCGGCGATTCTCTTTGCGCTGTCCGTTTGCTTTGTCTATTGGGCGCTTTCGATTGCGGCGTCATTTGGCCCCGACTTCACGATCACAGTACATCCTCTTCAATTTGCCATCGATACGAGGTTCATTCTTCTGATGGCCGCGTCATTCCTACCCGCGCTCTACTGCTTCGCTGCTTATCCAGAATGCAGATCATCGCTGGAAAAGGTAAATACGAGCTGGAAAGTCTATTTCGTGGCCATTGCGGCCGGTTTCATTCCTGTTCTTAGCTATTTTGGCTCCCACTATCCTGCTTTTCCATGGGGACGCCCAGTCGCGGTGCACCTCGCCAGGGCCTTTGCGAACAATTTGTTCTTATCGCCTTTGTGGGAGGAGATCATCTGGCGAGGATGTTTCCTGAGGAAAGTCAGGTCATTTTCTTCAGCATCGAGTGGGATACTGCTCATGTCGGTCGGATGGACCATTTGGCATGGGGGGTATATCGCGTTTCTCATGAGCGGCGGCGTTCCAATCAAAGTGCTTTCGGTTTTGCCGTTCACTTATTTTTTCTCGGGGATCCTATTGGGTTCGGTGTTTGAGATGGGCCGGGGAAGTCTCTGGCCTTGTGTATTGCTGCATTCTGCGCTCAATGCCACTACCGCTATTTATTACTCGGGCTTTAATCGAGCGTCCGAATTGGGTTCATATGTATCTGAGCTCACCTTTATGGCAATCGTGGCTGCCATCGTCTTCATCATTGCGGTTCGAAGTGGCCGATGCGCCGGACCCTCGTCAGCGCTGTCCGCAGTGTGAAGTTGGCGTCAACCTGGAAGCGAATCGCGGAGTTTTATGGGGAATGATTTGGTGCTTGAGCCAGCGGTGAGGCAGTTGGAACTGCTGCGCACCCGCGCAATCTCTGTGACGGAGCTGGCCGAGGCGCACATCCGGCAGATTGAGCGGCTGAATCCCACGCTCAATGCGCTTGTCGATTTCGATGCGGAACGAGTGCTGGCGCGGGCCCGCAAGCACGACGCATGGAGTGGCACCTATGCGCGCAGACCATTGTTTGGCTTGCCGGTGACAGTGAAGTCTTCCATTGCGACACGGGGCCTCAAGTGCGAGATCGGCAGCCTGCTGCACAAGGGCGAGACTCCCGTGCATGACGCGGTGGTGGTGGCGCGTCTACGCGCGGCCGGCGCCCTGATTCTGGGCACGACCAACTGCCCCGAGTTCCTGATGGCCTACGAGACCGACAACTTGCTGCATGGGCGCACGCTGAATCCATGGGACCTGACGCGCTCTCCCGGCGGCTCGAGCGGCGGCGAGTCCGCGGCGATTGCGGCCGGCATGTCCGCCGCGGGACTGGGCTCGGATAGCGGCGGAAGCGTGCGGGTCCCCGCGCATTTCACGGGCATTTGTTCCCTCAAGCCCACGCCGGGACGGATTCCGGGGCGCGGTCATCTGCCGCCCTGCGTGGGGCCGTTTCAGATTCTCGGCGCCATCGGCCCCATGGCGCGGACGATGGCCGATGTGACGTTGCTGTTCAAGCTGCTGAGCGGCCACGATGCAGCTGATCCGGCCAGTGCGCCGGTGGAACTGCGCGACCCGAGCCTCAATGACCTGCGATCGAATCGGATTGGAGTGTTTGAGGACGATGAACTGGCTCCGGTGACTGCGGAGACGCGGGCCGCGGTGCAGGCGGCTGCGGCAGCGCTGCGCGAGGCGGGGTTCAGCGTGGAGCCGTTCCGGCCGCGGACGCTGGAGCCGCTGCGGCAGCTGTGGTGGAAGTTCTTTGTCCAATGCGGCGCGATGTTTTATGCGCCGGAGATTCGCGGGCGCGAAGACGAGCTCAGTCCGATCTTCAAAGAGTTTTTGAGCATCGCCGCAACCGCATCACCGCTCACAGCGAACCAACTGCTGAGCGCGTGGGCCGAACTTGATTTGCTGCGGGCCAGGACCCTCGAAGAGCTTCGCAGTTATCCAGTGCTGCTGTGCCCCGTGGCCAGCGTACCGGCGTTTCGCCACGGCGAGCGCAGTTGGAATGTCGAAGGGCAGACGGTGGAATACCTGGACGCTTGGCGGTATGCGCAGTGGTTCAATGCGCTGGTCGCGCCCGCGGCCGTAGTGCCCGTTGGCCGTTCGCCCGAGGGGTTGCCCATCGGCGTGCAGATCGTCGCACGGCCCTATGAAGATGAAACGGCGCTGGGCATTGCCGCTGTGATTGACGCGGCGTTCGGGTATCGCGCGCCCCCGATGGCGCTGGGGTGAGTGGGATTCAATGGAGGGTGAGGTTCGTGCTATCCCACCCTTGTGCACAAAACGCACAAAGATCGGGCACCCAGTCCAAGTCAAGTTCATCCGTCACAGACCAACGTTCAAATTGCAGATAAAAGCAAGAGAACGGGTGCGATCGGGTATGCGTCACCTCAATCGTTGGGTGGAGGCGGGCCGCATGCCATCGCGGTACTCTGGTGCTTCCGCTTCCCCAGAAACGGAGCGCGCAGGGTGCGCGAGACCTGGCACGAGCGATTTGCCGAATCCCCTGACGTTCTGAAGAACGCGCGACACGACCAGACCGTCGTGCCGGTGCTTGATCTTCAGATCGGTGGCGATGAATTCATCACCATGGCGGGGCCCTGCTCGGTGGAGACCGAGTTTCAACTGATGGCCACGGCCAACCAGGTGCGGCGGGCCGGTGCGCGCATTCTCCGTGGCGGCGCCTTCAAGCCGCGCAGTTCTCCCTACGCATTTCAAGGACACGGCCTTGCGGGCCTCAAGATGCTGGCGCGGGCTCGCGAAGAGAGCGGCCTGGCAATCGTCACGGAAGTCATGTCAGAAGACGACGTGCCCATGGTTGCCGAGTATGCGGACATTCTGCAGATTGGCACGCGGAACATGGAGAACTACGCGCTGCTTGAAGCCGCGGCGCAGAGTGGCCGCCCCGTGCTGCTCAAGCGCGGCATGGCGGCCACCATTGCCGATTGGCTTCGCTCGGCGCAGCTGATTCTGGATCATGGAAATCCCCATGTCATCCTCTGCGAGCGCGGCATTCGCACCTTTGAAACCGCCACGCGCAACACCTTCGACATAGGGGCAATTGCGCTGCTCAAGCAGATCGTGCATCTGCCCGTGATTGCGGACCCGAGCCACGCCGCCGGCCATCGCGAACTGGTGCCGGCGCTGGCTCGCGCTGCGGTTGCGGCCGGCGCGGATGGCCTGCTCGTCGAGGTTCACCCCAATCCCGACAAGGCGTGGAGCGATGGCGAGCAGTCGCTCGACTTTGCCGGATTTCACGCCATGATGGAGGGATTGGAACCGTGGCTGGAGTTGCGCGGGCTTTGGCAGCGCCAGCGAGCAGACGTGCAGCCCATGGAGGCAGTGGGATGAAGATTCATTTCCCTCTGCTCGCCGCGGTTGCATTTCTGGTGCTGTTCGTTCCCGCGCGCGCGCTTGAGAGCGCTGCGGCACAAAGCACAGATGCGCCGATTGGACCCGATGTGATTGTGACTGCAGCGCCGGCCTATGCGGCGCTGGCTGCGCTCAAAGGCGGCGAGCGGTTCCCAAAAGGCGCGCAGCTATTGTTGATTCACGCAGCCAAAGCGGAGCCGCTGGTGACGGGCCTCTGGGCCACTGCGGATGCGAACGTTTCCTTTGACGGGACGCGCGTGCTGTTCGCGGGCAAGCAGGGAGCGGGCGACCCTTGGCGGATTTGGGAGTTGAACCTGAAGGATCGTTCTCTGCGCAAGCTCATCGCGGGCCAGGGCGATGCGATTCGACCGTTCTATCTTCCCTCTGGCCGTCTGGTCTACGCACAACACAGCACCCACGGCTTTCAACTCATGATTGCGGGTAGTGAGGCTGTGCCGCTGCTGGCCCCAATCGATGACAGCGCGCAGCAGTCGATGCTTCCGTTGAGTTACATGCCGGGCAGCGCAGTCCCAACGGAAGTGCTCCAGGATGGCCGCATTCTCTTCGAGTCGGGATTCCCACTCGGCTCCGGTACGACGCCGGAGATGTACCTGGTCTACTCCGATGGCTCGGGGGTTGAGTCGTACCGCTGCGATCACGGCCGCGCGCGCTGGGGAGGGAAACAACTCGGCTCGGGCGACGTAGTGTTCACGCATGGGACTTCGCTGGCCAGGTTCACTTCGCCCCTGGCGCACGAGGAGCAGATTCAAGCACCGCATGCCGACTATGCGGGTTCGATTGCGGAGACGGCCGACGGGGATTGGCTGCTCAGCGCGCGGGCTGCTGCGGGCGCACACTACGCGCTCAAGCTGTGGAAGCCCGGGACAGCGACCCTGAAGACAGTCGTTGCGATTGCCGGCAAGGATCTGCTGGAGCCGGTCATTGTGGCGCCGCGTGTGCGGCCCAAGCGGCATCCGTCAGGTTTGCACCCGTGGAGTTATGCCAACATGATGGCGCTGGATGCGCGGATGTCGCGCGAGGGCGATTTGAAGGCCGCACCAGCTGCGGTGCGGCTGGAGACGATGGACGCTGAAGGTCGCGTGGTAGTCACCGGTACCGCGCCGGTAGACTCGGACGGCTCGTTCCTGGTGCGCGTGCCGGGCGACCGGCCGATCCGCTTTGCACTGCTCGACCAGAAAGGCGCGGTGTTGCGCCAGGAACACGGATGGTTCTGGATCCGCGGTGGCGAGCAGCGCTATTGCGTCGGCTGCCACACCGGGCCGGAGCGCTCGCCGGACAATCATGTGCCCGCGGTGCTGTTGCGCACCACCACGCCGGTGGATTTGACGGGAGCAAAGCCGTCGCAGGAAAAACCCGGCACATCGGGAGGCAATTGAAATGTTGAAACACTTGCTCGCTGCGGTTTGCATTTGTTGGCTTCTTGCGGCGTACACTTTCGCCGGTGCGCAGGCAGCTCCCACTGTTGCCAATGCCGCGCAAGCGGCGTCTGCCCCACTGCCGCTGCCGCAGGGGACGATTCTTTTTGAGGACGCGAGCGACAAGGCGGGCATCAACTTTACCCACAGCTTCGGCTCGCGACAGCTTGGCTCGCTGCTGGAGGGAACGGGCGCAGGCTGTGTGTGGTTCGACTACAACAACTCCGGATTTCCGTCGCTCTACGTCGCGAATGGCCGCCCGCTGGACGACTCCATG
>Ga0182030_10018919_pt1 | contig 13163 bp, 13 predicted proteins | sample 812S3MmetaG_FD_121299 | JGI IMG/M metagenome (GOLD analysis project Ga0182030, IMG submission 121299) | Permafrost microbial communities from Stordalen Mire, Sweden - 812S3M metaG (Illumina Assembly) | ecosystem: Environmental > Terrestrial > Soil > Wetlands > Permafrost | place: Sweden... | reverse complement strand
CGGCGGGTACCTGAAGCTCGTCGATACACCGGCCGGCGTGCTGCTCTACCAGAACACCTTCATCGGCCAGGCGCGATATTCCGGCCCCGCCTCCAACGTTCACTTCCGGAACAATCTCATCCTCGCAGACGGTTGGACGTCCGGGCTGTTTTCACTCAAGACCTACACCAGCTATTCCGACTCGGACTACAACGGCTTCCGCCTCACGCCGGGCGCCGACTATTCCTTTGAATGGGATTCGCCCGCGGGCGGCCTCGCCACTGACTATCAGGGCAAACTCGAAGTGCGCCGGTTCAAGTCTCTGCCTGAGTTCCGGGCGGCCACCGGCAACGAGGCCCACAGCGTTCTCGTGGACTACGGCATCTTCGTGAACGTGCCGATGCCCGATCGGTCCGATCCGCAGCGGCTCTACAATCCCGAGGAACTGGATTTCCGCCTGAAGCCCGGCTCCGCGGCAATCGACGCCGGAGTCGAGCTGCCGACCATAACGGACGGATTCACGGGCAGCGCCCCGGACCTCGGGGCATATGAATTGGGAAGGCCGCTGCCGCATTACGGACCGCGTGTGGCCCCACCCGGGGCACCGGGCGCGGATGCCCCACGCTCGTTCCGGGGGCCACCGGCCGGCACCTGAGAGCGCGGATGCCTAGCCGCCGACGCTTCGTTGCGTTGACCGCGGCGGCGCTGCCCGGGCTGCTGCTGGCCGCGCGCAGGCGCCTGACGGCCTTGCCAGCAGCCCTGGCGTGCCTGGAACAGGTCAACGGGGGCCGCCTCGGGGTAGCCGTGATCGATACGGCTACCGGGGAGCACGCGGGGTATCGCGGGCGTGAGCGCTTTCCCATGTGCAGCACGTTCAAGTTCCTGCTGACATCCGCCGTACTGCAAAAGGTTGACCACGGCCAGGAACGCCTCGACCGCTCCATCGCCATCCCGCCGGAGCCGTTGCTGGCGCATTCACCGCTGACCCAGCCCCACGCGGGCGGCACGATGACGATCGACGCGCTGTGTCATGCGGCCCTGAACCAAAGCGACAACACCGGCGCGAATCTGCTCCTGGGAACAATCGGCGGGCCAGCGGCAATCACGCAGTTCGCGCGCTCCATCGGCGATACCGTGACGCGTCTGGACCGAAACGAACCGACATTGAACGAGTCGCGGGACCACGATCCACGCGACACCACCTCCCCTGAAGCCATGGCAGGTAATCTGCGGAAGATCCTGCTGGGCAACGTGCTGACTGCAGATTCGCGCAATCAGATGCTGCAGTGGATGCAGGGCAGCCTCACCGGCCTCGACCGGCTGCGCGCGCGCATCGGCGAGCTGGTCACGGAGTCACTCGTTTGAGGACGCAGTTCAAGGACTGCACTGCCACATTTCACCATGATCGGGGCATTCTGACGCCATTTTACCGCGCAACACTTCCTTAGGAATAAGACGCCATTGAGTAGCCACCCGATGAAAATTGCAGTTCTGTTCGGCGGTACCAGCGAGGAGCGCGACGTCTCCATCGCCAGCGCCGCCCAGGTCATTCCGGCGCTGCGCGCCCTGGGCCACGAAGTCTATGCCGTCGATACGGCCACCGGTCGGCTGTCGCCTGCGGCCGAGCAGGGCTTGCTCGCCAGCCGCGTCGCGCCCACCCCGCCCTCCACCACTGCGATCGAGCAGATGCGCGCGCGGGCGATCAACCTTTCGCCGGAGCAGTTCGATATCCGTGCCACTGATGTCGTGTTCCTGGCTCTGCATGGCGGCGCCGGCGAGGACGGTCGCATCCAGTCGCTGCTCGATCTGGCCGGCATGCCGTACACGGGAAGCAACCACATTGCCAGTGCTGCGGCCATGGACAAGGACCTGGCGAAGCGACTGTTCCGCTCAGCCGATGTGCCCACTGCCGACTGGCTGATGGCGCCCGCGGCTGCGGCTGATGTCGAGCGCCTGCTGGGTTGGCCCGTAGTGGTCAAACCAAGCAAACAGGGGTCGACTGTCGGCTTGAGCGTGGTCCGGCATGCTGACGGTCTGAACGCTGCGATTGAGGCCGCCCGGGCCTTCGATGATGAGGTCATGATCGAGAAGTTCATTCCAGGCCGTGAATTCACCGTCGGTGTCCTCGACACCCAAGCGCTTCCCGTCGGTGAGATTTTCGCACCGGGTGAAGTCTTTGATTATCAATCGAAGTACCAGCAGGGAGGCGCCCGGGAGGTTTTTCCGGCAGACCTCCCCGCCGCGGAGTCGCAGGTTCTTCAGGGCCATGCCCTCAAGGCACACCGCGCACTGAAACTGGGGACTTACAGTCGCATCGACTTCCGGCGCGACGCGCAGGGCCGCTTCTGGTGCCTGGAAGCCAACTCGCTGCCCGGACTGACCGCCACCAGCCTGTTGCCGCAGGCTGCCAAAGCCGCGGGCATCGATTTTCCCACCCTGCTGGAGCGCATCTGCAAAGGGGCAATCAAGCCACGATAGATCAGTGAGGAGCCCCGCAGGAGAAATTCGCGGCATCATCAATGCTCCCGGTGCCATTGTAGCGGGCCACCTTTGGATACGCGCAGAGGGGTCTGGTGCGATCCACCTGACCCTGGGTCTTATGTGCCGCGACTATGCGATCGGGCGCCGTCCCCTGCTCCACCCAGTTCTCCAGGGCGCTCAAGCTGTCGAAGGTATCCGGCCCCTCGCCGCCGCCGCAGTGACCCATGCCGGGAACCATGAACAGCCGGACCCAGTGGTCGGCCTGCTTCGGGTCCGGACTCAGGCTGCGCACCGACTGGTAGAACTCGACGGTGGAACCCGGCGCGACCTGCTGGTCGGCCCAACCGTGATAGAGGATGAGCTTGCCGCCATGCTTTGCGAATGCGGCCAGATGCGGATCCAGTTCGTCGATGTCCTTGTCGACGGCATTCGCTTTCGCGGCGTCGCGTTCGAGATCAAAGGTATGCCAGTCCCAGTTGGGATCCTGGTAGACGACATACCGGAACTGGTCGACGAACAGGTCGACCGGCTGGGGACCTGCGGCGAGGCGACCCCAGCTCAGCTCCGTTCCGGGTTCGAGGCGCGGGAACAGCACCTGGCCCTTCGCCGTCATCGCGGGGCTGATCATGGTCTGCGCGGTCCTGACCTGGGCTGCGGTCAGACACTCCGGCGAATCCCCCGCCTTGCACTGCAGGCTCGAGAAATCCACATGGCAGCTTTCGGGTTCCTCGATCAAGCCATCCTTCAGCCCGTCACTGGCGTCGCAGGCGGCAAGTACCGCCTTGTGGATCATGGCGTACTTGCTGGCCGGGATGTAGGCAGCGGGGTCGCTCAGGGCCTGTTTCGCAAGCCAGAGCGCCCAGGCATTGCGCCGGACATTGGCCGGATCGCCCGCGATGATGCCGTCGAATTCATCGGGGTAGCGGTACGCCTGGATCAACCCTTCGCGGCCGCCACCGGAGCAGCCCTGCCAATACGAATGACTCGAGCCTCGCGCGTACACCGCTTTGATGAGCGCCTTCGCCTCGAGTGTCGTCTCATGCTCGGCGCGATAGGCGAAATCGATGAACTTCTCGGGATGGCCCATGATGAAGCTGGCGCCGCGATTCCTGTGGCCATCGTCAGTCGCGGCGACGGCGTATCCGCGTCGCAGGGAAACCGCCATGTCGTCATAGTAGTTGATGGCGCCGCCCCAGCCGCCGTTGCCCAGGACCAGCAACTTGGTATTCCAGTTTGCGGGCAGCCAGATTTCAGCGCCGATGTCCGAGTCACCGGTGGGCTTCAACTTCACCACCACGCGGCAGAACGCCGGCAGTTGCGGCAACGCCCCGGGGGCATCGGGTGGCGTGAAGCTACCGGCGGCAATCGCCTTGGCCTCGACGATCTCGACCTTGGGTATCGACAGCGTTGCCAGAGTCTCGCAGGTTCCAGCGTGAGCGCCCACCGACCAGAACGCAGTCAATGCGGCCAGCGATACCACTCTGATATGGATCATGGTCAGCTCCCGCGCGCGGCGACTCGGGGCCGCAACGCGCCCATGAGGATGACGTTCTTCCATTCTCCATCGATGAACTGCGCCTGCCAGCAGAACTGCAGTACCTGCCGCGTAGCCTCCTTGCCCGCACCGCGGCCGCGATCGCCCTCCTCGCCGATGCGAACCCCAAGTTCGGCGGAGCGGTGCACCGCCGAAATGTTGCGCAATATTACGAAACCGATGATGCCAGCGTGGCCCGTCCGGCGGATCGCGAACCAGATCTGGGTAGGGTCGGTACCGATGCTGGTGATCCACTTCTGGTGGCTGATGCCGTCGACCGGCCGCCAGGCGTAGTCGAGTCGTGCGGCCTGCGGGTCATTGAACCATCGAAACAACGGTTCCGAATCCTGGGTGGTAATCGGTCCGATCTGAATTTGCTCGAGGGGGGTGGGTGTGCTCACGCCCGCGATGATAGCGCGCACCCCGCACTACAGCGACAGCAAACTGGCGTTGCCTCCCAGCGCGGCAGTATTGATCGTTACAGTTTGTTCGGTCACAAAACGTTGCAGGTAGTGTGGACCACCGGCCTTGGGACCGGTGCCGGAGAGGCCACAGCCACCGAAGGGCTGTACGCCGACAACCGCACCAATCATGTTGCGGTTCACATAGACGTTGCCCACCTGCACCCGATCCGCGATGGCTTGCGCGGCGCGGTCGATGCGCGTGTGGATACCCAGCGTGAGCCCATAGCCCATGCGATTGATATCGTCGACAACCTTGTCGAGGTCCGTCGCGCGGTATCTGACGATGTGCAGCACCGGCCCGAACACCTCACGCTCGACCGCGGCCAGGCTGGCGACCTCCACAGCCAGAGGCGCGAAATAGCGGCTTGTGCCGACCACGGCGGGAAGTCGTGCGCGATGGTGCCACTTGGCACCCACCGTCACTTCAGCGGCATAGGACTCGAGAACACCCAGGGCTTCATCATCGATGACCGGTCCCACATCCGTATCCAGTTGCGTTGACGGTCCGACAATGAGTTCATCCATCTGCCCGGCGAGCAGTTCCAGCACGCGCGGCGCGATCTCGTCCTGCAGCAGCAGTATGCGAAGTGCCGAACAGCGCTGACCTGCGCTGTTGAACGCGGAAGTGACGCTGTCCAGGACCACCTGCTCCGGCAGCGCCGAACTGTCGACAATCATCACGTTGATGCCGCCGGTCTCGGCGATCAGCGTCGCAATTGCGCCCGACCTCCCGGCAAGTCGCTGTTCGATACGCCGTGCTGTCTGCGTGGAGCCGGTAAAGACCACCCCGCAGATACGCGCATCGCCGGTGAGCGCCTCGCCGACCTGCGGGCCACCCGGCAGCAACTGCAGCGTGTCGGCCGGAACGCCGGCGCGATACAACAGATCGACGGCCAACGCGGCGGTGAGCGGTGTCTGCTCGGCAGGCTTGGCGACGACCGCATTGCCGGTGACGAGAGCCGCGCTGACCTGGCCTGTGAAGATGGAAACCGGGAAATTCCAGGGGCTGATGCAGGCAAACACACCCCGGCCCCTGACCCGCAGCGTATTTTGTTCGCCGGTTGGACCGGTCAGCAGCGCCGGCGCGCCCAGGACCCGCGCCTGCGCCGCGTAGTACCGCAGGAAGTCGATGGCCTCACGGACTTCGGCGGCGCTGTCGGGCACGGTACGGCCCGCCTCCAGCACGCAACGCGCAATCAGTTCCGCGCGGTGTGCCTCGAAGAGTTCCGCAGCCCGTTCCAGAATGGCGGCGCGCGCCGCGACGGGGCGGCGATCCCAGGCAGGTTGTGCGGCGCTGGTGCTGGCCAGGGCCTGGTTCACCTGTTCGGGGGAGGCCTCCGCCACCGCACGGATTCCCGGGACCGCCGCGTCACATGCATCGAGCAGCGCACCCAGCTCAATGCCATCCGCCAAATTGATGCCGCGCGAATTGGGCCGCTGCACACCGAACAGTTGCCCCGGTGGCGCGATGCGGGGCTCTGCGGCCGGCTCCGTGTGGTCCGCCTCCGCAACCGGATCCACGATGATCCGCTCCGGCGGCAGCCGCTCATCCAGGATCCGGTTTACGAACGAAGTGTTGGCGCCGTTCTCCAGCAGACGACGGACCAGGTACGGCAGCAGATCCTCGTGCGGTCCCACCGGCGCGTACACACGACATGCAGGAACACCGATGACCTGTTCGTAGAGTTCCTCACCCATGCCGTGCAGTCTCTGGAACTCGAACCGATCAGCGGCCGCCGCAGACATGATGCTCGAGACATAGGCCACGGTATGCGCATTGTGGGTGGCGAACTGCGGATAGATCACATCCACGTTCTGCGCCAGCAGTCGCGCACAGGCCAGGTACGAAACATCAGTGTTCATCTTGCGGGTGAAGACCGGAAAGCCGGCGAGCCCGCGCTCCTGCGCCCGCTTGATCTCGGTATCCCAGTACGCGCCCTTCACCAGGCGCACCGTGATCCGCCGTCGCAGCTGCTGACTGCGCCGGATCAGCCACTGCAGTACGCCATAGGCGCGCTTCTGATAGGCCTGGAGCGCAAGGCCAAAGCCCTCGTAGCCCTGGGTGAGTTCACTCGCGAGTACCGTATCGATGAGCTGCAGCGACAGCTCCAGTCGGTCGGCCTCCTCCGCATCCACGGTCAGGCCGATACCGGCCTCACGCGCCTGCCCGACCAGTTGCGCAAGACGCGGCGCCAGCTCCCGCAGCACCCGCTCGCGCTGCAGGTATTCGTACCGCGGGTGCAGCGCTGAAAGTTTGACCGAAATACCAGGACGGGTGGCACCTGCCGCCGACTCCCGCACATGACGGCCGACCTCACTGATGGCATCGCGGTACTTTTCCAGATAGCGCTGCGCGTCGATGGCGGTGATGGCAGCCTCACCCAGCATGTCGAACGAGTAGGCGTAGCGGCTTTCGCTCCGGCCCACCGTGCGCTGCAGTGCCTCGCTGATGGTGCGTCCCATGACGAACTGATGGCCCATCACCCGCATCGCCTGGCGCAGTGCCGCGCGTGCCACCGGTTCACCGATGCGTGCCGCAAGGCGGCCAAACCATCCTCGCAGGGATCCCAGCTCGCCGCGGTCCAGATCGACCAGACGCCCCGTGAGCATCAGCCCCCAGGTCGAGGCGTTCACCAGCAGCGACTCACTGTTCCCCAGGTAGCGCTGCCAATCCCCTTCGGCAAGCTTATCGGCGATCAACCGGTCCGCGGTGTACGCATCCGGAATCCGCAGCAGCGCCTCCGCGAGGCACATCAGGACCACGCCCTCGGTCGAGGCCAGATGATATTGGCGCAGCAGGGCATCGAGTCCGCCGCCGCCGGAGCGTGCGCCACGCACGCCCAGGACCAGTTGCAGGGCGTGCGCCTGCACCGCGGCCTGCTGTGCCGGCGGCAACCGCGCCAGATCGCACAAGCGACGCAGTGCCGCATCCTCGGGTGCCAGGTAATCGGGATTCACGGCAGCGCCCACCACGGAGGTCAGCGCCCCCGTGGTGGCCGCGAACACACGGCTACTAGCCGAGGGTCGCGCGGCCATCAGCAACGCCCAGGGAGAACGGCGTGAAATTCGTGTCGCGGTCGTAGAAGTCCTCGTGCTCCGTACGCTTCAGGAAGTTCACGAGCTTGTACGTGAGGGGTGTCGACAACACCTCCCATCCGGACTTCAGTACGTACTGCGTCGCCATTACCGTCAGTAACTCGCTGCGCGTCCACGTGCCCGCAAAAGCGATGGTATAGAACAACCCGGAGTCCACCAGTTCGCCGCATAGCGTTGAACCGATGGTGCGGGTCCACAGCCAGCGGCCCTGAGTCAGGATCTTCATCTTCGCCAGCACGTAACTGTTCACGAACGATCCGCACCAGAAGGCGACGATGGAGGCTGCGATGATGCGCGGTGTGCTGCCGAAGATGGTCTCGACCGCCGCCTGTTTCTCGCGCCAGAAATCCGCCGGCGGCAGGTACACGATGACCAGTGACATCACTGAGGCAAACAGCAGCGCCCCGAAGCCGGCCCACACTACGCGCCGATCCCGCGCATAACCGTAGACCTCGGTGAGCACATCACCAAAAAAATACGAAATCGGAAAAAACAGCACGCCGGCCATGAAGGTCACGGATCCGATTACCGGTAGCTGCAGCGTCGTTACCTTGGCGGGCCCGATCAGGTTGGCGCATAGAAGCACGCACACGTAGGCGCCAAGGATCAGGTCGTAATACCGATAATTCTTCAATCCCGCCCCCGGATGCGTCGCAACTCGCGGCGCTCGTGCTTATTGGGTCGACTGTCCGGGCGCGGTGCGAAGGCTGTGGCCAACCGCATACGTTCGGCGAACTGGGCCCGGCGGGCCACGCTGGCCTCGGACTCACGGTAACAGGCCGCGGCCGCGGGCGCCGGTCCTCGACGCAGCGGCAGCGCCGTCACCTCGCAGTCGAAGGGCACGGCCCCGCGGTTGAACACTACCGTGTCCCCGACGCGGACGACACGTGAAGGTTTTACGCGCTCACCGTTCACATGTACCCGGCCCCCGGTGACGGCCTCACTGGCGAGGCTGCGCGACTTGAACAGGCGGACAAAGAACAGCCAGCGGTCGATCCGCATGGCTACTGCACAGTGCAGAAGCAGTAGGCGTAGAGCCGATCGGCGCGGTCGAGGTGACTGAGGCGCGCAACTTCGCGGGCCAGCGGTGCGCTCCGGGCCAGGTTCGTCAGGCCGCCCAACGGCGCAAGGCCGGTGAGGTCCGCAAGCCCGGTGCTCGCCAGCACCCGTACCGCCCGCACCTGCACCTGCATCGCCAGACTCTGGGCCCAGGACCGTTCGGGCTCCAGGAACTGCAGCTTGTATTCGCTGAGGTGCGCCCGCCGGGCAGCCGCCTTGACCGCATCATCAAAGGTTCCGAGCTGATCCACCAGCCCATGGGCCTTCGCGTCCACGCCGGACCATACCCGTCCCTGGGCGATCTCATCGACCTGCGCAGTGGTCTTGTGGCGCCCGTTGGCCACGCGCTCCAGGAACTGGCCGTAGCCGTAATCCACGTTGGCCTGCACCAGCGTGCGGGCGGCGTCGGTCAACGGCACGTCCAGCCGCTGCAGCATGCCGTCCAGTGGCGTCGTGCTCAACCCATCGACGCCGACCCCAAACTTGGTCAGGGTGCGATTGATGTTCGGCACTTCGGCAAAGATGCCGATCGATCCGGTGATGGTCGCGGGACTCGCCCAGATCTCATCCGCCGGAGCCGAAATGTAATAGCCACCGGAGGCGGCGTAGTTGGCCATCGACACCACGACCGGCTTGCCCGCCTTGCGCAGCGCCTGAACTTCCCGATAGATCTGCTCTGAGGCCGTGACACTGCCGCCCGGGCTGTCCACGCGCAGTACGACGGCCTTGATCTTCTCGTCCTGCCTCGCCTCGCGCAGCAGCCGCGCCATGGTGTCGCCACCGATGGTGCCGGGAGACTGGTTGCCATCCAGGATGTCGCCCTCTGCGACGATGACCGCCACGCGCGTCTGATCATGACGGCCAAGCGCCGTTTCGCTATTCAGCACCCGTGCATAGTCTTCCGCCGACACCTGGTGGAAGCTGCCATTCTCATCCGCGCCCGCGATTTCAGCGATGCGATGTTCAACGTCGGGGGCGGACCTGATGCCCGTGATCAGGTGATCCCGGAGGGCAATCTGGGCCGCGGCACCCTTCGCCGCCACGGTCGCCTGCGGCAGCGCGTTGACGTAGTTGGCCACACTGCCGGCCGGCAGGCCGCGGGCGCTGTCGACGGTCTTCTGGTAGCCCGCCCAGAGCGCGCCGAGGTAAGCCTGGCTCTCCTCGCGGTCTTCCGGGGACATTTCGCTGCGGGTGTAGTCCTCTACGGCGCTCTTGTACTTGCCGACCCTGAAGACATTGATGTCGACGTTGTACTTGTCCAGCAGGTCCTTGTAGTACCACCGGTAGCGGCTGTAGCCCTCCACCAGCACGTAACCTAGCGGATCGACGTAGATCTCGTCCGCCAGCGAGGCGAGGTAGTACCCATCACGCTCGTAAGTCTGGCCGTAGGCGATGACTTTCTTGCCGGAAGTCTTGAACTCACGAATGGCCTGCGCGAGCTCCGCCATGGTGGGCTGGCCGGCCACGCCGTCCATCTGGTCGAAGTTCAGGACCAGCACCCGGATGCGCGAGTCCTTCGCGGCGGCGCGGATGGACGCAGTCAGATCCCAGAGCAGTGTCTCCTCGTGGGCCCCGCCGCGCGCCTGTGCGACCACGCGCGACAGGGGATCCCCGGAAAGCTGCTCAACGAGAGTGCCGGTGGGCGCGACGACCAGCGCGGCCTGTTCGGGGATATGTGGCACCGAACCATGCAGTGCCCCAAACACAAATCCTGCGATCACCAACAGCACCACGAGGTGCAGGAAGCGTCGCAGGAAGTCGAGGCCGCGCCACAGCCCCGAGAATATCGAACGCAACAGACGCACTTATCTGCGCCGCTGCGTCAGACCTTCTCTTCGATGCGCGCGGCCTTGCCGGACAGATCGCGCAGATAGTAGAGCTTGGCGCGACGGACGCTGCCGCGGCGCTTCACGGCCAGGTCGCTGATCGACGGGCTGTAGGTCTGGAACACGCGCTCCACGCCCTCGCCGTGCGAGATCTTGCGCACCGTGAAAGAGGAGTTGAGGCCACGATTGCTCTTGGCAATGACCACACCCTCGTACGCCTGGACGCGCTCGCGGTCGCCTTCGGTCACCTTGACCTGCACGACCACCGTATCGCCGGGGTTGAATGGCGGCAGCTGCCGCGTCATCCGGCTCTTCTCAATTTCCTGAACGATCTTGCTCATGGTCTTCACCTTTATCAATTTCGCCGCCGCGCTCCCGCGCGGCGAGATACTCATCCAACAACCTGCTCGCCTCAGGCGAAAGCCCGTGGGCAAGGATCAGGTCGGGCCGGCGCTGCCACGTCCGCACCACCGCCTGGCGCAGACGCCAGCGGCGGATGTCGGCATGGTTCCCCGAGGCCAACACCTCGGGCACGCTTAAGCCCGCAAACACTTCCGGTCGCGTGTAGTGCGGCCAGTCCAGGAGGCCCTGGTCAAAGGACTCCTCGACGCTCGAGCGCTCGTCACCGAGTGCTCCGGGCAGCAGCCGCGCCACCGCATCAATCACCGTGAGCGCCGGCAGTTCACCGCCGCTCACCACAAAATCCCCCACCGACAGCTCGCGATCGACGCCGAGCGTGACGATGCGTTCGTCCAGTCCCTCGTAGCGCCCCGCGATCAGCACCATTCCGGCAGCTCCGCGAGTTCCCGCACCCGCTGCTGGGTGAGCCGCTCGCCCTGCGCCGACAACGCGATCCGCACACTGCCTGCCGGCAACCGCGCGTGTGCCGCGTGTATCGCCGCAAGCATCGGCCCCGGCTTGAGCACCATGCCAGGCCCGCCGCCATACGGCCGGTCATCCACCGTCCGGTGCACGTCGGTCGCGTAAGTCCGCGGATCCTCCGTCCCGACGCTCAGCAGGCCACGCTCGATCGCGCGGCCCAACACGCCGAACTTCAATCCCCCGGATACCAGCTCCGGAAACAGCGTGACGACTTCAATTCGCATCGGCCGACCAGTCCACGCTCAGCGAACGGCCTTCCAGGTCAACCTTGTGCAGGTACTGGGGTATCGCCGGGATCCAGTACTCGTCCGTCCCGACCACCACCATCATGGCGCTGGCCACTCCGTCAACGAAGCGGTCGAGCTTGCCCAGCTCCACCCCTTCGAGATTCCGCACCACGCACCCGACCAGGTCCGCCCGGTAGTACTCGCGCTTGCCCAGCAGCGGCAGCTCGCTGCGGCGCACCTCGATCATGGCGCCGCGCAGGAGAGCCGCAGCATCGCGGTCCGACACCCCTTCGAGCCGCGCCACCACGCCGCGCCCCTGAAGCCGTCCCTCCACCAGCCGGAAGCTGGTTTGCGAGCGCGGTCCCGGACGCAGGCTCCAGAGCGGGTAGTCGAGAACTGCCTCCGGCGGCTCCGTAAAGGACTGGATATGCATCCAGCCCAGCACGCCGTACGGGCTGCCTATCCGCCCGAGTTCCACCCATTCCATACGGTTGCCGCCTTGCGGCGGCCCTCGCTAAGGCCGCTTACCGGTTCAGGCCGCGAGGGCCGTTGCCTGCTTGCGGAAGGTCGTCACCAGGTGGCGAACCCGCTCAGACTGCTGCGCACCTTTGCTCACCCAGTAGTCGATGCGCGGCAGGTCAAGCTTGAGCTTTGGCTCGCCCTTGCGCGCGATCGGGTTGAAAAAACCGACCTGTTCGAGACTGGCGCTGCCCTGGCGCTTGCGGCTGTCGGTGACGACAACATGATAGAAGGGCTGATTCCGCGCGCCACGGCGCGTCAGACGAATCGTAACCATTGGATCTCCGCGGCCCATCAGGCCGACTGACTCTTGAACTTAAGGAGGCGAAACCCGCCCCGTCCCAAAAAGAGCGCGGATTCTACGCAATGAAGCGCTAATTATCTATTTGTTTTCAAGGTTGTGGCGGGAGGCCCTCAGCGCCCCCCCGGGAACCCCGGCGGCATCCCACCCTTGAGGGCACCCAGCATGCGCCGCAGCTTGCCGCCTTTCATGCTTTTCATCATCCGCTGCATGTCCATGAACTGCTTGAGCAGCCGGTTCACGTCCTGGACCTGGACCCCGGAGCCCTTGGCAATACGCCGCCGGCGCGACCCATCGATCACGCTCGGCAGACGCCGTTCGCGGGGGGTCATGGAATTGATGATGGCGATCTGCCGGCGCACCTGCTGGTCCCCGGCATCCGCCGCGACCGCGCCCTTCTGGGCAGCCGCCCCGGGCAGCTTGTCCAGCAGCGCCGTCACGCCGCCCATTTTCTGCAGCTGCTGCAACTGACTCTTGAGGTCGGACATGTCGAAACCCTTGCCCGAGGCGACCTTGCGGGCCAGCCGCTCGGCCTCCCCGGCATCGACATTGCGCTGGACCTGCTCCACCAGCGCGACGACATCGCCCATGCCCAGGATGCGCGAGGCCATGCGCTCCGGATCAAACGGCGTCAGGGCGTCGGTTTTCTCGCCCGTCCCCAGAAACACGATGGGCTGACCGGTGATCTGTCGGACCGAGAGGGCCGCGCCGCCGCGCGCATCGCCGTCGGCCTTGGTGAGAATGACACCCGTAAGATTCAAGGCGCCGCTGAAGGCCTTGGCCGCGTTCACCGCG
>Ga0182030_10018918_pt1 | contig 13163 bp, 13 predicted proteins | sample 812S3MmetaG_FD_121299 | JGI IMG/M metagenome (GOLD analysis project Ga0182030, IMG submission 121299) | Permafrost microbial communities from Stordalen Mire, Sweden - 812S3M metaG (Illumina Assembly) | ecosystem: Environmental > Terrestrial > Soil > Wetlands > Permafrost | place: Sweden... | reverse complement strand
TCGGCGCGGGCTATTCGTTGACCCGGCTGAAACTCGACGAGCTCACGCAAAGCACCCCGGGTCTGGCGGCGATCCGCCTGCGTGGTCCCGAGATTTTTGTGCGCGCGAGTTTCTAGGCCCTAGACGGCGCGCTCTTCCCGGTCCACGGCACGATAGCCGATGTCCCGACGGTACTGCACACCCGGCCAGCGGATCGTATCCGCGAGCGCATAGGCCTGGCGCTGGGCGGCGCTGACGGTTTCTCCCAAACCCACGGCGCACAACACGCGGCCACCATTGGTGATCACCGCAGTCGCATCCGCGCTGCGCAGGGTCGCGGCGTGGAATACTTTGCCGGGAAGCCTCGCGGCTGCATCGAGCCCGCTGATCACATCGCCCCTGCGCACGCCTTCGGGGTATCCGGCGGCGGCCATAACCACCCCCAGTGCTGCCCGCGAATCCCATTCACAGCTCGCCCGGTCGAGCTGGCCGTCCAGAGCGGCCAGACACAGGCCGGTGAGATCCGAGCGCAGTCGCGACAGTACCGGCTGGGTTTCAGGATCCCCGAACCGACAGTTGTACTCCATCACATTGGGCGTGCCATCGGCTGCGATCATCAGCCCGGCATACAGGAAGCCGGTATAGGCCGTGCCATCGGCCGCGAGACCGCGCAGGGTCGGATGGATGACCTCACGCATGATGCGCGCATGCAGTGCCGGAGTGACAATCGGAGCCGGTGAATAGGCGCCCATGCCGCCCGTGTTCGGGCCCGTATCCGCATCGAGCAGGCGCTTGTGGTCCTGTGAGGTCGCCAGCGGCAGGACATGACGACCATCGGTCATCACGATAAAGCTCACTTCCTCGCCTTGCAGGAAGTCTTCGATGACTACCTCGGCGCCGGCCGTGCCGAACCGCCCGTCGAACATCTCGTGCGCGGCCCGGATCGCCGCATCATGACTGGCGACGATCACGACGCCCTTGCCGGCGGCCAGGCCACTGGCCTTGACGACTATCGGCACGGGGCGTGAGCGCACATAGGCCTCATCAAATGTGGACCGGGTGAAGGTCCGGTAGCCGGCGGTTGGAATGCGGTGGCGGCGCAGAAACTCCTTGCAGTACGCTTTCGAGCCTTCGAGGCGCGCGCCAAGCCGCGTCGGCCCGAAACACTTCAGGCCTTTTGCCGTGAAGGCATCGACCACGCCTTCGACCAGCGGTCCTTCGGGACCGACGATGGTCAGATCCACCTGCTCGGCCAGTGCGAGGTTCAAGAGGCCTTCGACATTCTCGGCATCGACGGGGACATTGCGCACGCGCGGTTCGGCCGCGGTGCCGGCGTTGCCGGGCGCGACCAGGACTTCATCGATGCCGGCTTCGGCGGCGCATTTCCAGGCGAGGGCATGTTCACGACCGCCGCCACCAATGATCAGAACCTTCATTGCCCCTCAATGCCGGAAATGGCGCATACCGGTAAAGACCATCGCCATGCCGTATTCATCGGCGGCCGCGATGACGTCCTCATCGCGTTTGGAACCTCCCGGCTGAATGACCGCGCGGATGCCAAGCGCAGCCGCCGCTTCGAGTCCATCGCGGAACGGGAAGAATGCATCCGAGGCCATCGCCGCTCCGGCGATGGCCAGGCCCTGATCCGCCGCCTTCATCGCCGCGAGCCTGGTCGAATAGACGCGACTCATCTGCCCGGCCCCGACGCCGAGCGTCGCGCCATCGCGCGCGAACACGATCGCATTGGACTTCACGAACTTGCACACGCGCCAGGCAAAGTCCAGATCCAGCAGTTCCGGCGTCGTCGGCGCGCGACGGGTGACAACCTTCAGGCCCGCGGCCGATATCTGCGCTGCATCGGGGGTCTGGACCAACAGCCCGCCGCCGGCGACGCTGCGCAGGTCGACGTCGCGGCCGGCGATCTCGGTAGCGACATAGGCCGCGCGCGCCAGTTCGAGTACACGGATGTCCGGCTTGCCCGCGAGCACGGCACGTGCGTCCGTGGACACGCTGGGAGCCGCGATGACTTCCGCGAACTGTCTTCCGACAATGCTGCGTGCGGTGGCCGCGTCCAATTCATGGTTGAACGCGATGATGCCACCGTAGGCCGACAGTGGATCGGTGCGGTAGGCGGCCTCGTACGCCGCCAGCACCGTCGCAGCCTGCGACACTCCGCAGGGATTGGCGTGTTTGACGATCACGCAGGCCGGTTGCGCAAATTGTCGCGCGCACTCGATGGCGGTGTCGGCATCGGCAATATTGTTAAACGAAAGTTCCTTGCCTTGCAGGGCGCGGGCAGCGGCGATACCCCCGGCGGGGACTGCCGTCGCACGGTAGAACGCCGCCTGCTGATGCGGGTTCTCCCCGTAGCGCAGATCCTGCACCTTCTCGAATACCAGCGGCAGTGTCGGTGGGAATGCTGCGGTGGCCATGCCGTGCTGCCGCATAAGCCACTGCGACACCATCGTGTCGTAGCTGGCCGTGTGCGCGTAGGCGCTGGCCGCAAGGGCCGCGCGCAGCTCGAAATTCGTATGACCGTGGTGCGCATCCAGCTGCTCCAGCAGCCGCGGGTAGTCGGCCGGATCGACCACCACGGTGACGAATTCATGGTTCTTGGCGGCGGCCCGCAGCATCGCGGGGCCGCCGATGTCGATGTTCTCGAGGCCCTCCTCGTAGCTGCAGCCTGGCTTGGCGACGGCACGGGCAAAGGGGTAGAGATTCACGACGAGCAGATCGATGGGAATGATCTGATGCTCGGCCATTGCCGCATCATCGATCCCGCGCCGACCCAGCAGGCCACCGTGAATCTTCGGGTGCAGCGTCTTGAGCCGCCCATTCATCATCTCTGGAAAGCCGGTGTAGTCGGCGACATCACGCACCGAAAGCCCGGCCTCGCGCAGCAGGCGTGCGGTGCCGCCGGTGGACAGGATTTCAATGCCGCGCGTCACGAGGGCACGGGCCAGATCCGTGGCACCGCTCTTGTCGGACACTGAAATCAGCGCCCGTCGCACAGGTTGCAGCATGGAAGTCACGTCTCCCGCGGCCCGTCCTCCGGGCTGCGTGGCAGGGGTATCAGCCGGCGATGCCGTGCAGGCGCAGCTTCTTGCGCAACGTACCGCGATTGATGCCGAGAATATCGGCGGCGCGCACCTGGTTACCCTCGGTGTAATCAAGCACCGCCTTCAGCAAGGGCTCTTCGACCTCGCGCAGCACCAGATCATAAAGATGTGCCGGCCGATGGCCGTTGAGGCTGGCGAAGTAGTCGATCAGGGCCCGTTCAGTGTGGGTGCGCAGCGGGAGCTCTTTGCCGTTGGACCTTGCCGTAGAGGCACTGCGGGTCCGACCATTCTTCCTGACTACCATGTACGCTCCCCGACCGCGTCCCACAGATCAAGCGGCCCGATTCGCCTCGGCCCAGCCCTCAAAGTGATTCTCAGCCAGCTCGAACTGTTCGACCGTATTCCCTGCAGCCAGCAATGCTCGGCGCACACCTTCCGGAACGGAAAGTCGGTCGCAGTACCAGCTTATATGTTTGCGTGCGATCCGGACTCCCGACGGCTCGCCGTAGAACTCGTACAGGGAAACCAGATGCTCAAGAATAATATCACGCAGCTGCTGGGGCGCCAGTGCAACGGGTGGCATCTCGCCAGCCAGCAGGGCGTTGACATCACGAAAAATCCACGGTGCGCCATGGCTCGCGCGACCGATCATTACTCCGTCAGCGCCGGTATGCGCAAGTACTGCGTGCGCCTTCTGCGGTGAATCAATATCACCGTTAGCGAACACTGGAATTCGCACCATGGATTTGATATGGCGGATCGTGTCGTACTCAGCTATGCCTTCGTAGCGATCGGCGCGGGTGCGTCCGTGCACGGCAAGCGACTGAATGCCGTGGCTTTCTGCCAACTGTGCAATTCGCACGCCATTGATCGAGGCGCGATCCCACCCGGTACGAATCTTGAGCGTTACGGGCACGCTGACGGCGCGCACTACGGCATCCAGGATGGTGGCAACCAGTGACTCGTCGCGCAGCAATGCCGAGCCGCAGCACCGGCCGCACACTTTCTTGGCGGGACAGCCCATGTTGATATCAATGATCTGCGCGCCCATGTCCACATTGAGTCGCGCCGCTGCGGCGATAACCGCGGCCTCGGCGCCCGCCAGCTGCACGACCCGTGGCTCCGGTTCGCCGGTGTGATCCAGCCGGTGCCGCGACTTTGGGGTGTGCCACAGGCTCGTGTCGCTGGTCAGCATTTCTGAGGCGGCCAGTCCGGCGCCAAATTTGCGGGCGAGGATGCGAAACGGCCGATCGGTGACGCCCGCCATCGGGGCCAGCACGGCGCGCGCTGGCAGTTGCCACGGCCCGATGCTGACCGCGGGACGCATCAGCGGCTGCTCGGATCGTTGGCACAGCTTACGGTACGGTCACCGCGGGCCATGCAGGCGTCGATCTCAAAGCCGGTGGCAGCCTGCCCTGGATCCTGGAACGCCACCTGCACATCCACACGCTGCCCGGGCGCCATGAGGCTCACCGGCGGCGCACCGGGCCCGAGGTACTCGGCGGGCTGCAGGTCCCGTGCCGCCACCCGGTTGCCGAACCGGTCCTGCATCACCACCCGCAGCAGCGGCAGCGGCTGCACGCGCTGCGCACGATTGCTGATGCTGGCCCGCACCACCAGATCGCCCGGCGCTGCACCATCGGTGCTCGCACCGAGCTGCCGCACCTCGTAGCTTGCGATGTCCCAGCGCGGCTCCAGCGGTTGCCCGAGGCTGTGGTAGATCGCAGTCAAGGGGCGATGCAGGACAGAGGTGTCGGCGAGGTCATCACGATAGTGGTGTACCACTTGAGCGAGCAGCGAGAGGGCCAGTACCCCTGCTGCACCCCATGGCACCCAGCGCGGAACTCGCGCAGTTGCGTGTGCCGGATCCAGCAGGGCCGTCTCGAGCGTCGCGGCGGCGGCCTGCTCAGCAGTCGCGGACTCGGTACTCGGGTCCGCCGCATCGAGCGCGTCAGCAATTTCGCGGGCCTGCGCCGCGTTGACGCCGGGCAGCTCAGTGGCTCTCGGCATCGGGGACGACCAGTCCGCCATGAACGAGATTTCATCCTCCGCAGGCGGCTTCGCGGCGGCCGGCAGATCCATGACCGGGCTCGAACGCTCAGCGGTTTTCGGGATCGCGGCGGGCGCTCGCTGCGGTCCGTTGACGCCGTGGTCGGTGGGGAGCGGCGCGGCCGGTGCCGACAGCGCCTGCGGGACAATAATCTGCTCCTCGACGACCTCGGGCTCGGGGAGTTCTTCGCCGCCGAGGATAATGGACTCAAACGTGCCGGTGCGCTCATCCCCGGCCGCCTCGATGAACACTTCGTTGATATTGGTCGACGCCGGATTGAATTCCAGCGAAGTGTCGGTCGCGGCATCTTCTGCCCGTGTGTCGGGCGTCTCGGGTGGTGGCTCGGGCGCGGGCGGCGTCAGTGCCGGGTTGCTTTGGGTGTTGGTCGCCTTGTCGGCCGGACGAGCCGGGTCATCCGCGAGTGCCGCAAGCGCATTGAACACGTTGTGGCAGCGTCCGCAGCGGACATAGCCCTGCGCCGCACGCAGATCGGTGGCGGTCACGGTGAGCCGCAGGTTGCACTTGGAGCAGACGGTGAACATACCGGCGTTCGGTCCTAGGCGGTCCGTACCACCCGCTACGCGCGGCGCACGGCTTGCATTGCGACCCAACCATCGCGCACCGCAATTGGGGTCGTATCAAACCATGCGTCATAGGCTGCTGTCACCTCCGCTTCCTGGTGCTCCATGAGTCCGGAGAGGATCACCTGACCACCTGGGCGGACCAGCGCTGCGAAGGATTCGGCGAGCGCGCACAACGGACCCGAGAGAATATTTGCCAGCAGCACATCCACCGCGACCGGCAATTGCTCAGCGCTTGCGCAGATGACTGTTGCGGTGGCGATCCCGTTGGATTGCGCATTTTCGGCGGTGGCGAGCAGGGCCTGCGGATCGATGTCGTAACACCAGGCACGTTGGGCGCCGAGCTTCAGGGCCGCGATCGCGAGAATCCCCGAGCCACAGCCAAAATCGAGCACCCGGGCACCGACCGGAGCATGGGCGTCAAGCCAGCTCAGGCACATCGCGGTGGTCGCGTGGGTCCCGGTGCCGAATGCCAGACCGGGGTCCAGCAACACCACGACCGCTTCCGGGTCGGTGACGACCTCGTGGCCCGGACAAACCCACAGGCGCGCCCCGAACGGCATGGCGTGGAAGTTCTTGAGCCACTCGCGCTCCCAGAGCCGATCGGCAACAACCCGTGGCCGGATACGGCTCGGATCCACGCCGAGCTGTTGAGCCAGGCAGGCGACGAGCCGCGCGGCGTCGGTGCCATCGGGGAACAGCGCCTGCATGCGGGTGGCGGGCCAGAGTCGAATCTCCCCGGGCGCCGGTTCGAGCACCGCATCATCGCCGCTGTCCGTCAGGGTGACGGACAGCGCGCCGCTGGTGAATGTGGCCTCTTCGGCGACATCGGGGGCCAGCCCCTGAAGGTCCAGGGTCAGTTCCAGAAACGGCATGGCGCGCTCAACGCACCCCGAGGCGCCTCTCCAGGTAATGGATGTCCTGGCCGCCTGCACCAAAGGCCTGGTGACTGAAGATCTCCTGATGCAGGGCAATGTTGGTCTTGATGCCTTCAATGACCATTTCGCCCAGCGCGTTCTTCATGCGGGCAATGGCCGCCTCGCGCGTCTCGGCATGCGTGATGACCTTGCCGATCAGCGAGTCGTAGTTGGGCGGGACGTTGTAGCCGGAGTAAACATGGCTGTCGATGCGCACGCCGGGGCCGCCGGGAGGGTGCCAGAGGCGGATCGGTCCCGGGGAGGGCATGAAGGTCTTCGCATCCTCGGCGTTGATGCGGCACTCGATCGCGTGGCCGCGGAACTGCACATCAGCCTGCGTGTAGGGCAGTTTCTCGCCAGCGGCGATCAGCAGCTGCGCTCTGACCAGGTCGATTCCCGTGATCGCCTCCGTCACCGGATGCTCCACCTGGATGCGCGTGTTCATTTCGATGAAGTAGAACTCCCCGTCCTGGTAGAGGAACTCCAGGGTGCCGGCGCTGCGATAGCCGACCGCGCTCACGGCGTCGATGCAGCGCTCGCCCATGATCTTGCGCTGGCGAGCGGTGATGCCGGGGGCCGGCGCTTCCTCGATGACCTTCTGATGGCGGCGCTGCATGGAGCAGTCGCGCTCACCCAGATGAATCACATTGCCCTGACCGTCGGCCAGTATCTGGAATTCAATGTGCCGTGGTCGCTCCAGGAATTTCTCCATGTAGACCTGGTCGTTGCTGAATGCCGCGAGTGCCTCGGCCTTGGTGATGTTGATGGCATTGAGCAGCGAGGCTTCCGTGTGCACCACACGCATGCCGCGTCCGCCGCCACCGCCCGAGGCCTTGATGATCACCGGATAACCGATCTCGCGCGCGATACGCAGGTTCTCTTCCGGCTCCATGCCGAGCGGGCCGTCGGATCCGGGGACGCAGGGTACGCCGTACCCTTTCATCAGGCGAATCGCCGAGACCTTGACGCCCATCATGCGGATGGTCTCGGCCTTGGGCCCGACGAAGATGAAGCCGCTGTTTTCGACCCGTTCGGCGAAATCCGCATTCTCGGAGAGGAATCCGTAGCCCGGATGGATGGCGCCGGCATCGGTTACCTCAGCCGCACTGATGATGGCGGGCATGTTCAGGTAGCTCAACTGCGAGGCCGGTGGCCCGATGCAGACACTTTCATCTGCCAGCAGGACGTGCTTGAGGCTGTAGTCGGCCGTGGAATGAACGGCGACGGTCTTGATGCCCAGCTCCTTGCAGGCACGCAGGATGCGCAGCGCGATTTCGCCGCGATTGGCGATGACGAGTTTTTCGAGCATGGGATTATTCGATGACGAACAGGGGCTGGCCGAATTCGACTGGATCACCGTTCTGCGCCATCACCGAGGTGACCCTGCCGGCCTTGTCGGCTTCGATCTGGTTCATCATCTTCATGGCCTCGATGATACATAGCACCTGGCCGGCCTTGACCTCGTCCCCGATGTCGACGAAGGCCTTGGCGCCGGGCGTCGCTGCCGCATAGAACGTACCCACCATGGGCGCCGTCACGACGTGTTCGTTGGCGCGAGGCTTGGCGGCCACCTCCGCAGGTGCCGCGGCCGCGGGTGCCGGGAGGGGAGCCGGAGCCGCCATCATGAGGGGTGCGGGCGCGTGCGTCGCATATGCGCCGGTGGGCATACGGCTGATCCGGACCGCTTCCTCGCCTTCCTTGATCTCGATTTCCGCGATTCCGGATTCCTCCAGCAGCTCGATGAGCTTCTTGACCTTACGAATATCCATGCCGGCTGCTCCCCTGAAAGTCTTGTGTTCTGGTTGTCCGCGTTTTACGGGTGGCTGGTCGGCTTGCGCGCCAGCAGTCTGGCTGCGGCGCGCACGGCGAGCTCATAGCCATAGGCGCCGAGCCCGACTATGGATCCAACCGCGATGTCCGAAAAATACGATTGACGGCGGAAAGCCTCCCGCGCGTGCACATTGCTCAGGTGCACTTCGAGAAACGGAAGTCGCACAGCAGCAATTGCGTCACGCAGTGCAACACTCGTATGAGTGAAAGCGCCGGGGTTGAGGATCAGGAAGTCCGTTGATTCGCGGCCCGCCTGATGAATCCGTTCAATCAGCTCATGCTCGGCGTTGCTCTGGAAGGTCGCGAGCTCATGGCCGCACTCCTTGGCGATCGCCACCGCCCGGGTTTCGATGTCGCCGAGGGTGTCGGCTCCATAGATCTCCGGCTCCCGGGTACCCAGGAGGTTGAGATTCGGACCGTTGACCAGGAGTATTCGCGCCATAGGGCAGTCGGACCTTCGTCCACTCAAGCAAAGCGCGGCGAATTTACCCTAAGTTGCAGACGTTTGGGTACCTTTAGGGGTAAATTTGCGTGAGATCACGACTTTCCGCCGCTGCTGGCGATGGCCTTGGAAGGCTGTTGCGCGCGCGCAATGGCGAGGCTGCGCAGCCCGGCGGACACATCGCTGCGGGCGGCAGCCAGCCCCAGTTTGCCCGCATCCACGGCCGTGACTTTTCCGAGAATCATCGTAGCTTCATCGGCATGCAGTTCGCCGACTTTCACGGCCACGATGTTGCCCTGGGCGTCGGCGAACACCGTAAACGGCAACACGGTTTGCATCCCCAGGGCGTCCACGGCCGCCAGGCCGTCCTTCTCCCCCATCAGCAGCGGGTAGTTGATGCCTTTGGCCTGGGCGTAGGGAAGCACGTCCTTCTGAAAGTCCACTGCCACACCGACGATCTGAAGGTCCTGGCCGCGTTGCTGGTGCAGTGCGGTCAGCAGGGGAATCTCACGCCTGCACGGCTCACACCAGGTCGCCCAGAAGTTCAGCAGCAGGGGACGGCCGCGATACTCGGCCAGATGATGCATTTTGCCGTTGCTGTCGGGCAACGCGATCGACTCGGGCAGGGTCATCGGCGTGGCCCCGCGGGTACTGGTGGTCTGGGTGGGCGCATCCGGGGCGCCGGGCCCTGAGGTGGGGGCGGAGGCGGGTGCCGAACTCAGGGGCGCGCTCGATGCGGGCGGGGCGGAGGAGCGCACCGGCAGCGGGTGGCCGTTGAAAACCATGTGGTAGATCAGGAATCCGGCCGGTCCCGCCCCGGCCACCAGGACCACGGCGAGCGCGGCTCGTGCGACCGGCGTCATGTGGTGGCCATTGCGGTGCTGGTGGTCGCTGCAGCCGCCACGGCCTTGGCGCTCAGGGCGGCGAATTCCGGTGCCTTCATGAAACCCACCACCCGATAGGGCGCCCGTTCATGGCCGTCGATCCCATAAAAGGCGATCGTGGGCGGCCCGTAAATTCCGAAGCGTTTCAGCAAGGCTTGATCATCCGTGTCGTTGGCCGTGACGTTGGCGCGCAGTCGCACCACGTCCTTCAGTGTCGCGCGAACGGCCGGATCCGTGAAGGTGTACTTCTCCATTTCCTTGCACGACACGCACCAGTCGGCATAAAAGTCGAGCATGACCGCCTGACCGTGGGCATGCGCCTGCGCCACTTCGCGATCGAGGTCGCCCGTGGACTTGATGGTGCGAAAGGTCAGTTCGGCGTGCTGGCCGGCGAATGAGGGAATCGGTGCCAGCGGATCCGTGGCACCCAGCCGCGAGCCGATGATCAGCACCAGGGCATAGGCCCCCGCTGCCACGGCCACCGTGCGCACCAGCATCGGCACCTCGCGGATGTAGCGGGCACCGCGCCACAGCACTGCGGCGGCCACCGCAGCCGGAATTGCCCACAGTATCAGCACAACCCCCGGCGCGGTCACGCGTGCCAGCATCCAGGCCGCGACGCCTAGCATCATCACGCCAAACAGATGCTTGATGGTATCCATCCACGCGCCGGCCTTGGGCAGCAACTTGCCCTGTGATGCACCCACGATCAGCAGTGGCGCGCCCATCCCTAGGCTCAACGCAAACAAGGCCGCCGCGCCGCGCATCATGTTGCCGCTCTGGCCGATGACCACGAAGGTGGCGACCAACGGCGCCGCGACGCAGGTCGTGACGATGAGCGCGGACAGCGCACCCATGATGGCTACGCCGCCAAAGGTGCCGGCGCTTTGCCGACTGCTGACCTGCGACAACCGGGTCTGGATGGCGGCCGGCATCTGCAGCGTGTATACGCCAAACATGGACAGGGACAACACCACAAACAGTGCGGCGAACAGCACAATGACCCAGGTCTGCTGGAACAGCACCTGTACATGACTGCCTGCGGCCGCCACGGCGATTCCTGCCACCGTGTAGGTACAAGCCATGCCCAGCACATAGCTCAGAGAAAGCAGAAACGCGCGCGAGGTGGTCACGTTCGTGCCATGACCCGCAATGATGCCAGACAGTATCGGTACCATTGGCAGCACGCAGGGCGTAAAGGCCAGCAGCAATCCGGACCCGAAGAACGTGACGATGACCACGAACAGATTGCCGTTGCGGATCAGGGCGGCGAGCCGATCCTGAGCCGACACAAAGCCGGCGCCACTCGCCGCAGGCGCGGCGGCGCTGGGAGCAACGGTTCCACCGCTGCCGCTGCCAGGGGGCAGCAACACCGCGATGGTCCGGGTGATCGGGACATAGCACAGCCCCGCGTTCGCGCAGCCCTGATAGGTCACATCCACCGCCAGGTTCAAATTGCCGGCGCCACCGGGGCGCGCCACCGGCAGCGTTGCGCTCAACGTATGGTGATAGACCTGCTGCGTGCCGAAGAACTCATCGGTATGAGGCTCGCCTTCGGGCATCGCCAGCGTGCCCAGCTGCACCGGAGCGTCGGTCTTGACGTGAATGCGGCTGCGATACAGGTAGTAGCCGTCTGCGATCTGCCAGTTGATGCGGACAGTGTCCGGACCCGCCGCGCTTGCCGAGATCTTGAACGCCTGGTCCGGGTCCAGGAACTTGGGCTGGTCGTTTGCCGCTGGCGTCGCGGCCGCCGGGGGTAGCGTGATGGCCAGGGGCTTGGTGACCGGCGGGTAGCAGAACCCGTCGGCGCAGCCCTGGTAGGTCACATCGAACGCGATCTTGCGTGCGCCACTGCCGGCGGGCGCCGTGACCGGAACGGTTCCGCTGAGCGCGTGGTGATAGATCTGCTGCGTGCCGAAGTACTCGTCGTGGTGGCTCTCGCCCTGCGGCAGCACCAGAGCGCCCAGTTGCGCCGGTCCCTGGGTCTGCACCTTGATGCGATTGCGGTACAGGTAACAGCCCTCGGCGATCTTCCAGTCGATGCGGACGCTGTCCGGGCCGGCGGCCGTGGCGGCCACCTGGAAGGCCTGGTCGGGGCTGATCGGCGGCGGGTGGCTGCAGTCATGGATGGCACCCAGTACGGCGCTGATGGCGCCGGGGGTGAGCTGCTGGGAAGTTGCGCTTGAATGCGTGATGGCCTGCGCGGCGGAGTTCTGGGCCAGAACCAGCGCGGGCGTCGACGCCAGTGCCGGCATCAGCAGCAGGGTGCAGAAGATGCGGGCGCGGCGGAAGGTGAAGATTGTGGGGCTCATGTTCGGTGCACGCTCAATAGGCTCAATCGGTAGAGTCTGCGGTGTTCCGGTCCGTGGCTGCGGCCAGCCACGCCAGATACTGGCTGGATCCGGTCACGACCGGGATGGCGATAATCTCTGGTATTTCATACGGATGAAGTGCCTTAAGCCGCATTTCCAGCGCCTCGTAGCGGGCGGGCGTCGTCTTGATCATCAGCAGCTGCTCGGACTGCTCGCACACCTGACCCTGCCATGGATAGATGGACGTCAGCGCAGACATCCGGTTCACACAGGCTGCCAGCCCTTCCTTGACCAATACTCGAGCAATATCAAGGGCCACTGCCTCCTCGGGGCAGGTGCACAGCACCAAAATGGCGGGGTGATCTGCGAAGGATGGCAACTGCACAAGAATACCTCGTGGGCCCCCGGGGGCCCAAAAAACCTCATTGCCGACTTGAATTCTGGACCACCGCCCCTATCATTAGCAGCCGACAGGGTAGAGTGCTAACACCTGCCCGGCTCAATACCCATCCACTTAAGTTAAATAGCTTCCTAAGGAGCGATATCCATGAAGATCCGTCCTCTTCATGACCGCGTCATCATTAAACGTCTCGAAGAAGAACGTACTTCTCCGGGCGGCATCGTGATCCCTGATTCTGCGGCCGAAAAGCCGGTTCAGGGAAAAGTACTGGCGGTCGGCAAAGGCAAGATTCTCGAAGACGGAACCGTCCGTCCGCTCGACGTAAAGGTCGGCGACAAGATCCTGTTCGGCAAGTACAGCGGAACCGAGATCAAAATCGACGGGGAAGAATTAGTAGTAATGAGAGAGGACGACTTAATGGCCGTCTTCGAAGCCAAGTAAGACTCACCGTCTACTCAGGCTCACCTCCCAATGAGGATTTAAGATCATGGCAGCTAAAGAAGTTCGCTTCAGCGATGACTCACGTCAACGCATGTTCAGGGGTGTCAACATCCTTGCCAACGCCGTCAAGGCGACACTCGGCCCGAAGGGCCGCAACGCAGTGCTCGAGAAGAGCTTTGGCGCTCCGACCATCACCAAAGACGGTGTCTCGGTCGCCAAGGAAATCGAACTGAAGGATAAGTTCGAGAACATGGGCGCGCAGATGGTG
>Ga0182030_10018917_pt1 | contig 13163 bp, 10 predicted proteins | sample 812S3MmetaG_FD_121299 | JGI IMG/M metagenome (GOLD analysis project Ga0182030, IMG submission 121299) | Permafrost microbial communities from Stordalen Mire, Sweden - 812S3M metaG (Illumina Assembly) | ecosystem: Environmental > Terrestrial > Soil > Wetlands > Permafrost | place: Sweden... | reverse complement strand
GCCTTCCGGCAGCAAGTTAATCGTCGATCGCACCTTCCTGATGGCAAATTTCCGCTGCAGAGATTTCAGGACCGGGAACAACTCCGGAATTGTGTGCACGTGGTGATGTGAATCGAAGTGACTAACCGGAACGCCTGCATCCAGCGCCTTCTGAACCTGCAATGTCAGTTCCTCAAGAAGGGCTTTGCGCAGAGTTGGAGTTATCTTCGTCTTGAACATCTTCTTCGCAAGGTGGCCATTTTCGTCGAGAATTGGTTCAAGATCCCCAGATGGACTGAGCGGAGCAAATACGGTCAGGTTGAGGTGGATTCCGAATGAGCACTGAGGAAAACGCGGTATCTGCTGAACTGCATGTTCAAAGCCCGGAGCATTGGCCATCAGCGAAGCAGAAGTCACGGCGCCAGATTGCATCAGGTCGAAGATCTCGTCATTGATGGGCTGATTGGCGCCGAGATCATCCGCGTTGACGATGAGTATCATGCGAACTCGTCCAAATACTGAATGTTGATTTTGTTGTGAAGGTGAGCAGGCCGTATCCGCGTAGTTCTTCGATGGTCTCAGGGCAGACTTTTTTCTGTCAAGCTATGCGATTCCGGGCGAATGAGCAGTGACAGAAGCCCTTGTGCCGGTACGCCGATTTTGTTTGGCAGCAATCCGGTCAAGGTTTTGAAGCGGACGTGGTCTTCCGGCTCTAACACCCGCATCATGTAGAAGAGTCCAAACAGAACGATCAGTGAAGCGGTTCCACCTGCAAGGATTCCCCAGAGTGGAGGCAACTGCACCGCGATGTAATGCGCGGTCAGCGCTGCCAAAGCACTAATGAAGGTGATCTTTGCAATCTGCAACCATGGAAGTTTGACCTTGTAGATATTGACGGCAACGGCCCACATTCCGCCGACGGCGACCGCCTGCGCCGCACCGTTGCCAATGCACGCTCCTACAGCGCCGTGGGCAGGAATCAGATACCAGGCAACGCCTATGTCGACGACTCCCGCCACTACTGTAGCGGCGATGATATAGCCCTGACGCTCTACGCTTTGCAACAGGCTCTGCGCGGGTGCCATGAACGCTTTGAACATGCACATCAGCGGAGCAAGCGCCACAACCGCAGCGCCCCCCTCGTATTGATGCCCGTAAAGGAGCAGCAATGCCGGAACCGCGAGCGATGCCGCGATAAAGTGCAGCGGAATTGTCGTTAGGGCCAGGTAGCGAAATGAGGAAGCGGTAATCGAGGGAATCCTCGACTTGTCGCGTCCGTATTGAGCGAAGATCGTCGTGCTGGCTGCCGCCCCGAAAATTGTGGCTCCCATCAGCAATTGTTCCGCCATGCTGAATGCAGCAGAATAAAAGGACACCTGGCGGACATCCGCGCAAAGCATTTTAAGCAGGATGATCTCTGAGCGGCCCCAGACAACCTGTGCAACCAGCATGCTGGCGACGCTCTGGGCCGCAAAGGTCATCATGCGTTTTCCCAATTCCGGAGGCTGCACGTGCGTCGATTCCCACCCCAGCACGCGCTTCAATGTGGGGAAGAAGCGAACCAGGAAATCCACCGCGCGCATCAGGAGCATCGACGCGCCGACGCCGACTACGCCCCAATGAAAAACGACCGTTGCCGCGATCATGGTGAAGTAGACGAGGGTGGAGGCAATGGAGGCAGGCACATTTGCCGCTAACTGTTCCGTTGCAGTATTTGCCATTGCCGACGGTGAGTTGACCATCGAAGGCCAAATGCTGAGTACCAGAAGGGCCGCGGCAAGCTTGTAATCGGGGTTGGCGTCCCCAAGCACCCAGAAGAGAAGGCAGCCGGTGGCCACTGTTGCCAGAATGGCCTGCAATAGCAAGGTGCGCAAGTAGATGTAGCGTGCCGTGCCCCAGTCGCCCATGCCGATAAACTCGGCCATGTACTTTCGTGTGGTCGCTGGAACGCCGACGCCGCCCAGGCCGGTGACCACCGATGCGATGTAGGAGACATAGACGATGTAGCCGTTCTTTGACGGCCCCAGGTAGCGGGCAATCGCAATCGAAGTAAATATAGTGAGAACGCCGTTGATTATATTTTCGAGGCCGAACCAGCCTGTATTCTTCGCTATTGTTTTAGTATTGGACATCACGATCCTGGATCCGGCCCCTTGGAGCCTTATGGTTTCGGTTTTTTTGAGGCAAAGGGTTTGCAGATGCAAAGGCTGCGGTTAAGCAACCATTCCCATCTACCCTATGTGATGCAGCGCCGCCTTTGCGTCCTTAGCAATAGGCGAATCAGGCGCCAGGGATGCGGCCCTCTTCAAGTGAACCTCGGCGTTTCTCTTATCGGAAAGTCCGCTGTACACCATACCCAAGTGATAGTGCATTATGGCGCTGTTTGATTCGGTATTAATGGCGTTGACGAGCAGATTGCGAGCGAATTCGTAGCTACCGTTGCAGTAGTAAGCCCAGGCCAGCGTATCCGCGGTGTTGGTCGAGTCGGGCATGCCCTGTCTTGCGGTTTGAGCGAGTGCCAGGGCCTTGGTCATTTCTTCGCCATTCAGCAGCATGCGGTAGGCAAGATTATTGGCGGCTACAGGTTGTTGCGGCTGAATTTGAAGAGACCGTTTGTAATAGGATTGAGCTTTGCCGGAGTCTCCACGGGATTCCTCGAGGGTCCCGAGAATTGCCAGGGCGCCTGCGTCACCGGGATGTGCGTTCGACTGTTGTTCCCAGGTTGCAATAGCCCTGCCCAGGCTTCCGCGCTCGGCCGCAATCTGTGCGAACAGCATGACCGCATCGCCATCTGCGGGATTCATCTGAATAGCTTTCTGGACGGCGGCCTCGGCCTGATCCAGATTTCTGCTTTGAAGCTGCAATTTCGCCAGAAGATCGTAGAGCCTGCTGTTCGCGGGGCTCTTTTCGATCTGCGCTTTCACTCGTGCCTGCGCCTTGTTCGGCTGCTTTCTCGATAGATCGTAATCAATCAGCAAGCGCAATGCTTCGACCGCATTCGGGTCGTTTTGCAGAGCCTGTTCCAAAAAATCCACTCCTTCAGGGAAGCGTTTCTGCGCGAAGCGAAGTTTGCCGAGATCAAGGTAGGGCTTTGAGCTTTGCGGCGCGAGATCCATTGCGGTTCTCAGATCAGCTTCAGCCTTGTCGGGCAAGTTGCGATCCATCTCAACATTGGCGCGCCATACATAGCCAGCGAAAAAACTCGGCATTGCTTCGATCGCGTCATCAGCGACATCTGCCAGCAGCGCGACATCTCCGCGCTGGCAAGCGATTTGAGCCAATTGCTCCTGTGCTCCGCGCTCGGCCGGGTTCAAGTCTGTCGCCTGGAGAAAGCTCTTTTCAGCCAGTGCGCGATTCCCCGCAGCAAGCGCCGCGTTGCCCAGCCAATATCGGACGGCAGAGCTATCGGGGAAGGTTTTGGCGGTGTCGAGAAGGAATTTAACGGCGTCGTCCGCCTTGCCGCTTTCGATCAGAACGAGTCCATTCAGCTCCGCAATATCGGGATCCTTCGGACTGCTCTTCAATATGTCGGCAACCGCTGATTGTGCGGCCGAGTAGTCCTTGTCCTGAAGCAGGGCGTGAACGTATCCCACTTGCAGGGACATGCTTTCGGGGTACTTGATCTTCAGGCGAGAAAACTCCGCTACGGCTTTGTCCCACTGCCCGGAGCTGGTGTAGTAATCGGCAAGTAGACGCACCCCCTGAGAATCTCGGGCGAGGTCTTTTGACGCCTGGCGGAGGACTTGCTCGGCTCTCGCCTGATCTCCCTCAGAGAGAATAACCTGGGCCAGATTTTCCCTGGCGGCAATGCTATTGGTATTGGTGGCAACGGCCTGCCAACTGATCATCTCAGCATCCTTCAGACGATCGTTTCTGGAATAGAAGCCGGCGAGCAGGATTCTTGCGTTAAGCGATTTTGGGTCGAGCTCGATTGCTCTATCCAGTTCGTCTTCGACAGAGACGCTCCTGGCAGGGTCACTCTCCAGAAGTAGCGCGAGGTCCTCGTGGAAGACGGCCTGGCTCGGATCGAGTGCCAAAGCCTTGTGAATCTCGGCAAGGGCCAGATCGTTCTTGCCCTCTCTGGCCGCAATCGCGGATAACAGAGCGTGAACCCCCGGGTTATTTGGTTGTTTGGCCATTACCGCGTTCGCCATTACTTGGGCCTGGCCGGTTTTGCCATTGGCGAATAAGAGGTTTCCCAGTTCGACCTGCGCCTTGTAGTTTGAAGGCTGCAACTCCACCGTACGCGTCAGCTCAGACGTCGCCTCCGCGGAACGGCCTAGATGTTCGTAGGCGTGTGCGAGTTCATAGTGGGCTTCGGGGTAGTTCTTGTCGACTTTCAGCGAATTCAAGAACTGGATGGCCGCCTCTCTGAATTTGCCTTGTGCGTCAAACCGCTTCCCGCTTTCGAGATATCTCGCTTTCCGCACGTTCGGATCGACGTGGCACCCAGTTATCAGGGCGAGTACGACGAGGATCGCGATTAAAGATTGATTTCTTTGCCGAGTCACTGGATTCTACCTGTTCTTGAAGCTGAGTTGAACTGTCATCATTGAGCCCATGATCGTCATTGTTCCTTGCCAATTGCGTAGACTGCGAAGGCACCGCGTATTTTCTCTGCAATGAACTTGCTTGCGGAGGCGCCTCTGAATTCGGTTAGTTCGGGATAAACGGCGAGAGCAAGGGCACGAGCTGAGCAGTGAATTGCTCGGCCTGGACTCTTGCCGGCGATATCCCTTCGTTCGGATTGATTGTGGTGGCCACCCTTACGAGCGCACCGTCGGTGCGATTCATGCGCATGGCGTCCGTCACCAGGAAGAACTTGGCCATGTATTCTTTTGCGACAATTCGACCGTGGGCCTGATACCAATAGATGACAAACTGCCGGCTATCTCCGTTGGAGATGACGTACTCGCCAACGTGATGCGGCTTTCCGTTTGCGTCGATCAAATCGACGTAGCGCGAGGATTCAAATGCCCATCCGTCGCCGGGCAGGCAGTTCTTGGGTGAATGAATCGTGACATCAGTTCTCTGAGAAGGGAAATACCCAATAAAGAGGCCAATTAGGTGTGACTCATTTGCGCGCATGTAGACCCGCGACAGAAATTCTCCTTTGCCCAGAACATCGAGTGTCTGCTGATCGATCAGCACATCGGTACCAGACCATTCTGCAATCAAACGCGGCATGTGCGGCAGGGGTTCGCTGGCCGGAACTAGTTCAGTATCGCTACGCAGGCCCAGCACCCCCGCTGTACTGGCGAGCAATACCGCGACTGTCCAGAAGCGAGAGCCCATCATACGGGCCTCCTGAGTGCCAGGAACAGTTGCATAATGCGGTGGACAACGAGCAGGCAACCGAGAGAAACGAGAAAGACGACCCAACCGGAGAATTCGTGGAAGAAGCCCTGCGCTTTGTCCGGATCCCAATATTGGACACACAACCCAGTTCCGAAGATACGAACTGCATTGGCCACGATCGCAATCGGAACGCTGGCCAGAGCAAGAACAAGCCTCCTCAGGAAGGTTTTCTCAAGAAAGTACCCGCAAAAAACGGCAAAGGTAAACAAGCTAACCAGGGACCGAATGCCGCTACAAGCCTCCGCCACCTCAAGTTTCATGGCGGCCAATTGAATGATGTTGCCCTGGCGCAGGACCGGAACGTTGAATAAAGTCAGCAGACTGCTGGCAAGTTCGGAGGCAAATATCTGGAGAGGAAGGGCTATCTGATTGAAAATAATGGTGGGAAGAGGGATGGCCAGGAAAAGGACGAGCAGAGCGAAACGTAGCTCGCGGAGAAACTCCCATCCAGCAAAAGAGAGCACCAAACCGGCCAAAAGGATGACGAGAGAGGCCCGGGACAGAAAGACTGCTGCGCCATAGGAGCCAAGGAGCATGACGATTAGTCCCACAGCCACGACGGCAACTCCGCTCCATGTGGGTGCAATTCTCATTTCCAGAAGGGCCTTTTTTTTTGTCCAGATGAGATAGGCGGCAAAAACGGGCACCAGGAAACCGTGAGAAAAATCGGGGTTTCGCCACCAGGTATCTACCAGCCCGGCCAGGGCGCGGTGGTAGGTCAGAATCACCAAGGTGCCGATAAACAGCGAACCCCATGCAAAATGAGCATTTTGAAGCGACAGGGGGCCTGTGGATACGGTCGGCATCTGGGTGTTCTGGGCCATACTCTCCGATAAGACAGAACTACTGTGGTTGAATTCGTCATATTCTACTTAGCAATTGGAGTGCCGAGAATGGAATTATTCAATCCAAGGGGATTGCACTTGATTTGGCCGGAACCGGGAAGGCGACTTTCATATCATGTGGAAAAGATTTTCCCCTTTGAGGGAGAATAAGTGCCCTAATAGTTTCCACTGATAGGGAAAAACTTTTCCCTCGTTTGGCAAGTCAAGGTCGTCCAAATGTGCCAAAGTGCGGACAAACGGCACTATAGGAGTATTCCACATCCTGTGCACAACTTTGGACTCTGCATTGCTAAAGCAGGGATGCGGAACTAGGACCATTCATGTCAGACAGTGCAACAATCCAAATCGTAAAAAAGCAAACGAAACCGTTTGTCCCTACCAGACCATTTGCTCCGGTCGAGGCGCAGGTTCAGCGTGCGATTTCCCGCATTGCGGACAGTGACTGCCCAGTATTGATTGTGGGCGAGAGGGGGGTTGGAAAACGTTCCATAGCCGCCCAGATCCACTCACAGTCACACCGGTCCCGCAGTGCATTCACAGAACTTAACAGCGCGGATTCCGGTGCCGAGCAATTGCTCTCGGCATTTTCAACAAAAGGAACGGTTTACCTGACAGAGGTGGGGGAACTGAGCCTGGGGCTGCAGGAGCTGATTATCAGCACGTATTTTCACGCCGAGGACACCCAAAACAGCCGCCTCCTTTGTGGTACAAGCAACGAACTATTAGGGGAAGTCAAAAGCGGCCGGATGCGAGAAGATTTTTATTATCTGGTGTCTGCGGTTACCCTCCGTATTTCACCGCTGCGATGCAGGAGGCCGGAAATCCTGACGATTACCGACAACCTCCTCACCCAGTACTCGCGACAGTTTGACCGTCCGAAACCGGTACTACGAGAGGAGATCATCGAGTTCCTTATGGAGCACACCTGGCCGGAAAACCTGTCGGAACTGCAGACCGCAATCAAGACATTTGTCGCCATTGAGGACCAGTCGATCTCGCTCGCCGCGCTCAAAGCCGCAGCCTCTACGGCAAAGGCAAGCGGCCAGCGCAAGCTTCCCTCTCTCAAGGAAGCAGCCCGGGCCGCATCCACGCGAATCGAACGCCAACTGATTTCAGAGGTTCTGCTCGCCACCGGCGGCAATCGTAAACGCGCCGCAGACGAACTCGGGATTAGTTATAAGGCCTTGCTCTACAAGCTGAAGCAGGTCGGCGCAGAGTACCAAGCAGTTTCCGAGAAGGACGGAGTTGCACTATGAACCCAACCAATCTACTTCTATTGGCGCTCTCAATCTCAAGCATTCTGAGTCATCCTGGCCAGAAGAAGGAGTTTGCCGTCCAGGCAGCCGAGACGCCCGTGCCAGCCGCAGCCCAAGCCCCAACTCAAGACACGGCCCCGGCCACAACTCCGGCCCTGGCTCCAACGACAGCTCCAGCGCCAGCTCAAGACGCAGCCCCGACCACAACTCCTGATATGGCTCCGGCTGCTCCACCAGCTATGGTTCCAGCCACAGCTCCAGCCCAAACTCCTTCCGCATCAATGCCTGTAGACAGCTACGTCATCGGCCCTTCCGATGTGCTGACCATCACGGTCTGGAAGGAGCCGACGCTCTCAGGCACGATCCTGGTGCGGCCGGATGGCATGATCTCGCTGGCGCTTCTGGGCGATGTTCAGGCATCCGGATTAACACCGCTGCAGTTGGCAGATCAGATCACGGCCAAGCTGAAGAAATACATCCAGGATCCGAACGTTTCAGTGGTGATAGGCCAGATTCACAGCAAAGTTGTTTACCTGCTTGGCGAGGTGGTAAAGCGAGGACCGGTAGAAATGACTCCTGGCATGACCATGCTTCAGGCAATTGCAAGCGCCGGTGGACTCACGGATTTCGCCAACCAGAAGAAGATTTACCTGCTTCGAAACGTAGCCGGATCGCAGCAGAGGATTCCGATCAAATACAAGGATGCACTCAAGGGTAACAGCAGTTTCGACCTGGCACTGAAGCCAGGTGACACAATCGTGGTTCCGTGAGGCGGCGAAGATGAAAACGACCTACAAACTTTTGATTTTTCTGATCGCGGTTCACGGTGTGGCCATTGCACAGGTTGTGCCCGCGGCAACAGGTCCGGCTATTGTTCCCCCGGCGGGCAGGAGCCTGGAATACGCAGTGCGCTATGCGCAATCTGCCCAGTTCGGCGTGTCATCTTCAAGTGCGCAGATGTCTACAGCTTCGGGGTCGCTGGCATTCGTCAATGCAAGTGAGCGCGATCCGTTCACTCTTCAGTATAGCGGCGGCTACACCTGGGCACTCTCCGGGCCTGCATTCGAATCCGGGCAATTCCAGCGCCTGTTTGTGACGCAAGGCATCGACTGGAAGAAATGGAAACTCATGCTCGGTGACGATGCAAGTTATCTTCCCCAGTCCCCGACCACCGGTTTCACGGGGATTCCAGGAATTGGAGAACCGATCGGGGTGACAGGCACGGCGCCGGCTTCCAGCCAGTCGATTCTTAATCTGAACTCGCATGCGGTCGAGAACAATGCGAATGGGTCTTTGGAGTTCGACGCGACCAAGGCAACAGCCGTCAGCGGCGGCGGCGGTTCGGTATTGCTGCGCTTCCCGAACGGAGACGGTCTGGATACAGATACTCTTTCGGCAAACGCGACGGTTCTGCACACTCTGAATGGACGTGATTCGCTCTCGGTCACCTACCTTTTCTTGAATTTCACCTACCCTGCCTACCTGGTCACTTTCGAAACCAAATCAGGGCTTATTGGATACCAGCACAAGTGGACTAGAAACCTTGAGACGAGTTTTGCGGCAGGCCCTGAGTTGCTCACCAGTACTGTCGTGCCCAACTCGCTGGATGTCGCTGTGAATGCGTCCATCCAGTACATTCAACGGTTCAGCTCACTTGGCTTGAACTACACCCGTGGAACGAATGGCGGTTCGGGGTACCTGTTCGGCGCCAAGGTCAATTCGGCCACCGGGAACTTTCAGCAGCAATTCGGAATCGACTGGGAGCTGGGCCTGACGGGCGGATTTCAGGAAACCGACGACCTGACGGACAGCGGGACAACGCGCGCTATTTTTGGGGGGGCGGAGGCTACAAGGCGGTTCGGCAGGGATCTCGTCGTATTCGCAAACTACACCGCATCCACCCAATCGTCGACCGCCGCACTTCCAACCAATGCTCTCAATCAACTGATGAACGCGATCAGTTTTGGCGTCGGGTATTCGCCTCTGCCAAAGCGCTTAAGGCAGTAGATCATCAAGGAGTTCTATGCTCGGGCATCGTGAATTGACAATGGAAGACTACGCCAACATTCTGAAGCGGCGATTCTGGCTGATTGCGGCTTCCTCGATCCTCCTCCTGGTGGCTGGAATCGGAGTGAGTTCTGTCGTTCAGCCGAGATATCAATCGCAGACTCTGATCCTTGTCGAGCAACAAAAGGTTCCAGAAGACTACGTAAAACCGGTGGTGGATGAAGATCTGGGCGCGCGCTTGGGTTCAATGAAGGAGCAGATCCTCAGCCGCTCCCGAATCGAGCCGATTATCGGGCGGTTCAACTTGTTTGCCGCCGGAAATGCATCGATGGACGATCGAGTCGAGATGACACAGAAGGCCATTGGGATCAAACCGATTCCCCCTAGCCAATCGTCACACGGGATGCCGGGCTTCTACATCACGTTCACCGCGCAGGATGCGCGGACTGCGCAGGAGGTATGCGGCGAGATTGAATCGCTCTTCGTCAGCGAGAATCTGAGCGCGCGTCAACAGTCTGCTGAAGGCACAACCGCATTCCTCAAGCAGCAACTCGACGACTCAAAGAAAAACCTTGATGCGCAGGATGCAAAGCTCGCGGCATTCCAGGAGAGATACTTCGGTAGGTTGCCGGACCAGCAACAGTCCAATTCGAACGCGCTCCAGGCACTCACGACTCAGCTTGATGGCGTCAATCAAGCGTTGAACCGCGCACAGCAAGACGTCACTTTTCTTCAGGCGATGGTTGCGCAGCAGACACACGACCTCCAGAACACAGAGCCGGCGGCTGCCACAGCCGCGGTGGATGATCGCATGACCCAGCTGAGGGCTCTTATTGCTCAGAGACAAGCACTGCGGGCACTTTACACACCTGACCATCCCGACGTGGTTGAAGTCTCGCGCAAGATTGCCGATCTTCAAGCGGAGATTGCACACAGTTCGGTGAATCCGGCGCCCGTCACGGCCACGCCCGTCGTCAACCGTTCTGATACACCACAGCTTCAACAGCTCAAGGCGCAACTGCACGCGGCGCAACAAGCGATGGTCGACGAAAAACAGGAACAGGCCCGGATCGAGGAGCAGGTACGCAGCTATGAGTCCAGGGTCCAGTCCAGCCCGGAGGTTGAGGAAGAGTACAAGCAGATTACACGCGACCATGAAACAGCACTGGACTTCTATAACTCGCTTTTGAAAAAGATGAACGAGTCGTCGATGGCGACTGCGCTTGAACAGCGTCAGCAGGGCGAGCAGTTCCACATAGTAGATGCTCCCAACCTTCCCGACGACCCCATTTACCCGAATCGAAGGATCTTCGCGACGGGAGGGCTTGCTGCAGGCTTGTTCCTGGGACTCCTGGTTAGCGGGCTCCTTGAGTATCGGGACACGACGGTGCGCAACGAGAGGGACATCTGGGCCTTCACAAAGTTATCGACGCTGGCCGTGATCTCGCACATTGACGCCATGCCTCAAGATGCCGCTGCCGGCAGTAAGTGGAATATCTTCTCACGTTCAAACAAACCCATTGAAAGCACGCTGGGATAACCATGTACAGATACTTCTACGGCATAAACGACTTTCCTTTCGGAGCCTGCCCGGATCCGCGGTTTCTGTACAAGATGCCGCACGTTCAGGAAGCGCTCGCTTGCCTCCAATACGGAATCGCTTCACGAAAGGGCTTTGTCGTGATGACGGGTGAAGTTGGCACAGGCAAGACGACGCTGCTCAAGACCGTTCTCAGTTCCTTTACGGAGCGGCGGATTTCGACGGCCTTCGTCTTCAACCCAAGGCTTGATACGCTCGATTTTCTCGAGTTTGTACTGGCTGACTTCGGCATTCCGCCCAGCCCTCGGACCAAGCCGGGTATGCCGCAGACCAAGTCCGGCATGCTCATGCAACTCAATCGCTGGCTTATCGACCGGTTCCGTAACGGCGAATTGTGCGCCATTGTTGTGGACGAAGCGCAGAATCTTTCATGGGAACTCCTTGAAGAGATTCGCCTGCTGACCAATCTCGAGACTTCATCGGAGAAGTTGGTGCAGATTATCCTTTCCGGACAGCCTGAACTAGAGGAAAAACTTCGTGACCCGTCAGTGCGCCAGCTTCGCCAGCGCATTTCGCTGTGGTGCAGAACGCGACCGTTAACAGCGGAAGAGACGAAAGCCTATATCGCAAAGAGACTGCGTATTGTTGGTGCGACCCAACCCGTGCTTACGCCGGAGGCAGTACTCCGCGTCCACCACTATTCCAAGGGAATCCCCCGGCTCATCAATCTGATTTGCGAGCATGCCATGATCAGTGCGTACGTCGAGCAGATCAAGCCGATTCCGCCGCGGATTATCGAGTCAGTCAGTCTGGAACTGGATTTGGACAAGCAGCCCTTCGTGATTTCGCCGCTGGCTTTGTCGGGGTTTCCAGAGGAGTCAATGTCTACTGGTATGCCCCCGGCCATTCCCCCGGTCGCGGATTCCGTCGATTCTCTAAAGGACAGTGAGCTATGAGCCGCATACACGAAGCACTTCAAAGAGCATACCTCGAACGGGGCAAAGTACCGGCTTCCGGTGAACTCCAAGTAGTAGAGCCGCCAGCCCCGTCGAGCATTGATGAGCCGCCAGTTGCCAGGGCCGAGGTTTCCCTTGAGAACGTCGCGGAGCATTCGTGGAGCCCATCGACCCTATCGCTGCCGACATTGGCGGACCGCGGCGCGAGCGTCGAGCAGTTTCGCGGACTTCGCTCGCACGTCTATCAGGCTCGCTATGAGTCTCCTCTGAAGACGATCCTTGTGGCAAGCGGCATGCCTTCGGAAGGCAAGAGTTTTGTCTCAGCGAATCTGGCAATCAGCCTGGCGCGGAACAGCATCCACAACATTCTGCTCATCGACGCCGATTTGCGCCGTCCCACATTGCACGATCTTCTTGGCGCTCCCAATACACCCGGATTGTCGAATTATCTTGACGGAAGCGCGGAGATAGTCGACGTTATGCAGCGCGATCGCGCGTCGAAATCCGCTGGAAACGGGGTCTCTGACAAAATTGCGAACCTCACCTTCATCCCTTCTGGTGGGCGCCGGGACAACTCCTCTGAATTGGTCGCGAGTCCGCGCATGGCGGAACTGATCGAAACCGTATCTCCGAATTTTGATTGGATTGTGATCGACGCACCACCAGTTTTGGCGGTTACGGACGCGGTGGAACTTGCACGCGCCGCCGATGCGGTATTGCTGGTTGCACGCGGGTCCAGCACGCCATACGAGGTTGCTCAGCGGGCCAAGGCCGCTTTCAGCACGGCGCGCATTCTTGGTTTTGTGCTCAACAACGTCAAGGACGCTCCGGGCAAAGGATCGTACACCTATAACTACTACTACCACGCCGAGCCAGAGGACAGCGGGCAGGATAGACCGATAAAGAGTTAGCGAAAGACGGGATGATCAGATTATTCAACGTTTACTATCCGACCCGAACCCTGGTGCTGCTCCTTTGTGAAGCGCTTCTGGTGAGTTGCTCGTTTCTATTTGCAACGGCCTATCTGCTGGGACCGGATACTTACATCGTCCTTTTATACGAGAACGGGCTCGTTAAGATTCTGGGTTTCACCGTTCTCACCTTACTTCTCTCCTATTACTTTGACTTGTATCAGCCGCAACGGATCTCTGGAGGGTGGGAGATCTACTTCAGATTGCTGTTGGTTCTCGGTGTCTTATGTTTCGTTCTCGGAGTTATCGTC